>Ga0233449_1000177_pt1 | contig 89964 bp, 94 predicted proteins | sample SI_124_October20_FD_183012 | JGI IMG/M metagenome (GOLD analysis project Ga0233449, IMG submission 183012) | Seawater microbial communities from Saanich Inlet, British Columbia, Canada - SI_124_October2016_200_MG | ecosystem: Environmental > Aquatic > Marine > Inlet | place: Canada: British...
TAGGGGATGCGGTCGCGGGTTTGGAGGTGGCGGAGGGTTTGGAGCCACTAGGGGATGCGGTCGCGGAGGGTTTGGAGCCACTAGGGGATGCGGTCGCGGAGGGTTTGGAGCCACTAGGAGATGCGGTCGCGGAGGGTTTGGAGCCACTAGGGGATGCGGTTTTGGTGCCAGTAACGACATCAGTACTGGCGGGGTTGGCATTGGTTTTGTCATCAATTGCTGTAGCTTTTTTGAGAGCCTCTTTAATTTCATTGTTGTTTAATTTTTCATTTACACCAGACAAATCGTTTAGCCTTTCAGCATTAGTATCCTTTAATTTAATTAAATAGTCCATTAAAGCATCAACTTTTGTATTGCTGCTACCACTTGAAGTTTGTAATATAGCATAACTTTTAATTATCCTTTCAATACTATTTTTTAATTCATCGGTTTTTGTTTTTTGGGCTGTCATTGCTGTAGCAATTGCTTCATCTTGTTTTGTAAGTTCACCAATTAGAGTAGTATGATCATTAGTTTCACCCTGTGTGGTAGCACCACCAATTTGTTCGCCAATATTAACTAAAAATTGTAATTGTTTATTAAGCTTTGCTGCATTTCGGTTAACTCGGTCAATATATTGACCTTGTAATTCTATAATTTTTCCCATATCTGAAGAAAACATATCTATATATTTAATATAGAAAAAATATGTTTGATTTAGATTTTATTAGACAAGAGATTAGAGAACTTAAGACGGATGTTCCAAAGAATTACGAAAAACTACTTAATATTTATTTAAGATTAATTATTGAGTATCTTTATGTAAAGAAAACAGATGAAGACATATAAAAATTGGGTTTTCGATTATGACAACCACATTCTTTTCACTGAAGGTAAATGTTACCTTTTACGAAGTAATGGTAATATAAAAGACTTATTTGATTCACACAATACTACGTAAAGTTTATTTACGTAGTAATATAATTACATTATTTTCACCGAAGGTGAATGTTGCTACGCAAAATAAAAGTATGATTTCTACATTCACCTTCGGTGAATCAAATAAAAATTGATTTTAATAAATAATATATATAAGAATTATTAAAATTAATGCAAAATTGTACCGATATTTTAGGCACCCCCTTAACAGCACTTGCTATGTCTAATTGGATTAATAATCCAATTACCCCAATTCAAAATGCAGTATCTATGAATAGTGTTGTATCATTAGGGTTAGATTCTACTATTGTTGACAAGAATCCATATATTTTTAACAACCAATTAGACTATGGACTACCAATTACAAATCAAAGATCTTCAGGTAGATGTTGGCTATTTGCTACATGTAATCTTATTAGAATGACAACCCATGCTAATTTCGTTCAAGAATATGGCAAAATAGAAGATTTTGAAATTAGTCAAAGTTATCTTTATTTTTGGGACAAACTTGAAAGATATCATAGAAATTTAAGATACTATCTTGATATCAAATCAAAATCAGATAACCAAGATAGACACTTGTATCAATTGTATCAAGACCCAATGGGCGATGGTGGGCAGTGGGATATGGCTAAAGAAATTGTTAAAAAGTATGGAGTAGTACCAAGGCAAGTATATCCTGATAGTCATCATTCAAAATCTTCTAGAGAAATGAATAAACTATTGACTAAACAATTAACAAGTGATTTTACCACATTAAGCAATACCAGTAATGATATTATTGAAGAAGTTATTAAAATAATGATGAATCGTGTTTTCAAAATGTTAGTTTCATTTTTAGGAATGCCACCTCAAAGTTTTGATTGGACTTTTAAGAACAAAGAGTCTAAGATATTTACATTAAAAAAGATGACCCCGTTAGGATTTCTAGAAAAGACTCAATTTAATGTAGACAATTGGGTATCAATTGTTAACGATCCTCGTAAAGAAAACCCTTTTAATAAATTTTACCAAGTAAAATATTTGGGGAATGTTAAAGATAAACATGTTGGATGGTTAAATTTTGATATGAGAAGAATGAATGAATTAACAAAGAAATCTATTGATAATAAACAACCAGTTTGGTTTGGTTGTGACGTTGGGACTGAATGGGATAGAAGTTCTGGTGTTCAAGATATAGGTATCATTGATAATAAAGGATTACTTGGACTTAATCTAGACGGTGATAAAGAAACTCGATTAAAGACATTCTCATCCCTTCCGAATCATGCAATGTTAATTACCGGATATCATGAAGATGATAATGAGGTTCAAAGATGGAAGGTAGAGAATAGTTGGGGAAAAACATCAGGAACAGATGGATTTTTACTAATGACGAAAGAATGGATGGACCAATATGTTTTCCAAGTTCTAATAAATAAGGAACTATTAACAAAAGATGAACAAGCCGTATTAAATACTGATCCTTCTATTATAGAATCATGGGACCCACTTGGAACACTTGCATAATTTTTACTTTATAAATTCTTCTAACTTAAGCAATGAATTATAAAAGTATAATTTCTACATTATTTTATTTTGCGTAGCAACATAATCGAATAAAATCATTAAAACTTTTTATTGCAAAGCAAATAAAAATTGGTTTATCAGTCAGAGTTTGCCTTTGGCGAAAAGACTTATTCTAAAGAAAATATTGCAAAGATTTTTTTAGAATAAAAATATTGGGAGCTACACTTCCATATTTTGTTTTATTAATCATAATTACGTAGTAATAAGTTAAGCTTTGCTGATGAAAAGTATGATTTCTAAGAATAAAAATTGATTATATTTGTTAAAATATATTATTTAGATAAGTATGGAGTTTAAATTATTATCAGAAATAAATTATAATATGGAATCTGGAAATTACGTAAATTTACCGTCTAATATTCTAGAAGAATTAGATTCAGAATCGAAAGAACTACCGTATTTTTTCGAAATAAATACTGAATCTTGTTTAAAAAGTTATGTAGGAGTAAAACAATTTACTGCAGAAAAAGATACAATTGAAATACCACAATGGCTAGGTGAACATTTGGGAATATATGGAAATCAGATACTAACAGTCACGCTACTAGAAAATGTACCGAAAGGTAAATACGTTAACCTTCGCCCGGAAACAGAAGATTTTTTTGAAATCCCAGATTATGAATCCTGTTTAGAAACAAAACTATCTGATTTTCCATTATTGCACCAAGGTCAAATTATTCAGATAGATATATTTGATAAACTATATAATATTAAAATAGAAGATATTGAACAAGATTGGGAAAATTTTGATTTTGATAAAGGAATTGCTAGTTTAGAATTAAATGTAGTTGATGTTATTAATACAGATATTAATGTTGATATATTTAATATGTTTCTTAAAAAGAGATTAGAAGAAGAAGTTATAGAAAAACAAAAACAACTTGCAATTGACGAAGAATTAAAACAACAAGTTCAAAAAGAAAGAATACTACAAAAAGCAAGATCTGATGAAGTTAAAGAGGTAGTATCCGTATTTGCTACAGGAGGGCATAAATTAGAAAATAATGTAGATGATGAAACATCCGATTCTAAGTTATCAATTGATGAAATCAGACTAGCTAGACTACAATTCTATAATAAAAAGTCATAAATAAAAATATTGATATTTAAAATATTATATATACTATCTTTACTTATATAATGAGCGACTCAGATAATTATTTTTCAGATTCAGATAAATCAATAACAAATGATAATATCAATGATAACATGAATGATCCTATGTACGACCCAAATAATGATAACATCGATGATGAAGATGATTATGGAATGGATGAAGAAACACGTTTACGAATATATTACGCATGCTTAAATAAATGTAATAGCGAGCCAAAATATGAAGCTATCGCTGTTGTACCTAAAAAAAGACGTGAAAAAAATAAATCTTCAAAAGAAAGTTCAAAGCTAACTTTGAAAGATTTTATAGAAAAAGCAGAAGAACCTAAAGTAAAAAAGTGGTCAAGTAGTAGATTTAAAAATAAGAAAGATGAACTTGGAATAACGAATGACACAGGTATGAAAAGATGTTTCAGCCCAAGATTACCTATACCAACTCAACATACTTTCAAAAAAAATGAATATAATGGGTCGGATATGTTAAATAATAAATCTTCGGAAGATATTGATGCACTGTTTCCAACTCTTAAAACTACATTCTGCAAAGATAATCTAATTGTGTAATACTTACTTTATAATATTTGTTTTAATAGTTAATTATTTTCTCAATATTATCACTCATTATAGACTGAATAACTTCATCTTTTATTTGATCGGGATGCATATTATTCCAAATTCGATTTATTATTAAATTAACGATTGTTGTCCGATTGTTCTGTATAAAAGTATTTGAAAACTCGTATATTTCTAAATATTTTTTTCCTGTCATTCCTATAATAGCATCTTCAATTCTAGGTCTAATCAGATTTACCATATTATCAATATAGTCTGAAGGTTCAGTATCAATTAGTTCATAATCTGGATTATCTATTATTTGATCAGTAAAGGTTCTAACTACACCAGCTTCATTTATTCTAAAACTATCGGATCTAGCCAAATCAAATGCTGTTTCATTATTGCCTACAAATCCAGTTCGTAATACATGTAATTGAACTGGTTCACTGGGCTCTTCACCATACGTCCCACCGTTTTTAACTTGCCCAACAATAGGTAAAAAACTATAAACGTGTCCCATATCAAAAACTAAATATGGTTGTTCACGATCTACAAATGATTCATTAAATGCTTCAGCATTAAATTCCGAACTAATAATTCTGTCGAATTGGTTATCGTATTGTATCAAGTTATCATTAATATAACTCATTATTCTCGTTTTATCTTCCAATCCAATATCATTAAGAGGGTCATAATGATGTATTCTTATATCAAAATTTGTTGGTATTTTTCCAACAATGTTTTGAAGAATACCATCCTTCCATTTATTTATAAGATTTTGACCATCCTCATCAAACTGTCCCCAATTAACAATTCCTGTGGTATAAATATGAAAAATAGGTTTTTCAGGTGTGTAAGACCCATCATATATTATATTATACTTTCGACTCATATATATATATTTATATATTTATATATTTATATATTTATATATTTATATATTTATATATTTTGCTTTTGAAATTGGGTTATCATGACGAGATTTTCACTATGTGAATTACTCGATACATTTGCGAAGCAAAAATACACTCAGAAGCTTATATACTTTTTGCGCAGTAAAATAAAAATTGGAAAGTGTAACGATAATTTCACAAAGTGAAAAATTCGTTCTTTTCATCTTTGATGAATGTTTTTAACCGTTAGTTCAACCTAGATTTTCTTCGAAAATCTAGGTTAAAATAAAAATTGATATAATTATGTAATATTAATAAATTATGTATATAATGAAAAGGAATTATCAACAAATGAATTCAAAGGTCCAACATGAGCCAAAAAAAGTCGTATTACTTGGAGATGGTTGCATTGGTAAATCTACTTTATTTGAAAAATTAAATAAATTAAATGATGAAAATTATCGTTTTTCAAAGAAATATAAAGCTACTGATAATTTTGATTTTAATAGAATCAATATTACAACAAGCGAAGGAATTGTTGTAATCGATTTATGGGATACTGCAGGTCAAGAAAATAGAGGTGGCAAATTAAGAGATGCATACTTGAAAGGAGCAGATGCTGTTTTACTATTGTATGATGTAACAGAAAGAAAAACAAAAGATAATATTTTAGATTGGATTGCACAAATTAAAAATGTTGCGCCCAGTGTGCCAGTTGCTGTATTAGGAAATAAATCAGATAAGTTTAAAGATTTGCAACAAAGTGAAAGTGTAAAATTGAGAGACTGTACCTTACAATCCGCGTATGGAAATAAAAATATTAAAAATTTTCTAATATCAATTAAAAACGATACTCATCTTGATTTTACTAGTTCATTTTGGAGTAGTACAATTAATATTGAAGAGAAACAAGGATGTTTGGTTGGATTAGAATTTATAATGGATTGTATGTTAGATACTAATTCTGAATTGAAAATTGAAATTTAATTTACTTTATTATGATACATTATTATGATACATTATTATGATACATTATTATGATACATTATTATGATACATTATTATGATACATTATTATGATACATTATTGTGATAATGAAGCATTGCCATTAAGAATCTAATAATAAATAAAAATTGATTTATATATCAATTATATAAATTAATTATTGTTAATGTCAACACAATATATAGTAAAGTTTTCTAAAGATATGAATAATTTCAATTCCTGTATGTCATCAAGTGACAAAGTAGATGGATTCGTTGAATTAATGCCTTCGAAAGGAAATTATAGTGCACCATCTATTAGCGTGCGCACTGAAGAAGATTCCAAAAATGATAATAATGTACAATTACTTTTTAAGTTTATTACTAGTAATTTTGCAAATATCGATTTTGATGATACATTGAATACGTGCTCTCTTAAATATAGAGATGGTTATTCACAAAGTCTCGAATATAATTCATTAATTCAATTTGATGGTAGTAGTTCAAGTGCATATTCTCAATTTAAGAAATCATTTGAAGAATTGATGAACACTAAGAAAGAAACAACATATCATAATTCTGGTCGAGTAAAATATGTAGGTGATATGATTATGAATGATGATTCACAATCTAAAGATTATAATGGCAGTGGAATTTTATATTATGATAATCATAAAAGAACTATTAAGTATCAGGGTGAATTTGAAAATAATGAATTTGATGGTGCAGGTACTTTCCATAACATTGATAATAACATCACTCTAATAGCTAATAATATTTCCGACGGTATTCCTGTTCAAAAAGGAAAACTTCATATTAATTTTAAGAATAGACAACAAGTTTTTGAAATTACATTTAGTGAATTATGGGAAAAGTTAAGTTTTAAATCTATTAATAAAATGGATTGTACTAAGAGAGATCAAAAGAGATTAGTAAAGTCAGATGATTTTCTGAACATTGTTGCTTCAATCTACCTAGAAACAGCTGATAAAAATGTAAATCAATTTCTGTTTGAAGAAAGGAGTGTGTCAGAACAAAATTTAGAACTATTGGAACAAATCCAATGTCTAAAATTAGAACTACTAAAGTCTAGGAAAGATATGAATATTAATATGAATAATTTAGTATCTGTTGGAAAAGCATTTGCTAGTTTTCTAGTTTTTAATATTCTACTAAATGTAGTAGTTATCTATGTTAGATAGATTTAAATTAATTTATAAAATACCATATACGCGTTAGTCACTTTTTATTCAAAACTTTAAAAAGTTTTGAATAAAGCAATTTAACCGTTAGTTCAAGGTTTCACGAAGTGATTTCTTGAATAAAAATTGGAAAGTGTAACGATAAAATTTTTAATTTTTCGTTTCACTTTTTAACCGTTAGCTTATATACTTTTTGCGTAGCAAATGAACTCTAGCATCATTTAACTATGTTAAATCGAGTTTTGATATATAAAAATTGATATATCAATTGCTAAATCATTTAATCTTATAATTAATGAGTTCAATGCAAATAGTAAACGACGAAACCCAACACACATCTATCCAAAGTCACATATATGTTGATAATAAAAAAATATATCAATTAACTGACAGTTATAGAGATTTGCATAGTATAGAGCAAGTCGAAAAAGTAATTGATAATCTAGTAATTAATAATGGATTTATGCTAAACCTAATTAAACCTAAAGAAATCACGTTAACCCATCCAAAAGATTCAGCAATTGCATATAATATATGGCTAGATACATTTGGTATTAACAAGCGAACCACCAAGTTAGTAGGTAAAGTAGATATGTAAACTAGAAAAAATGAAAAACGAATATCAACAAGATTAATTTATATTATAATGTCAACTCTAAATATAAACGGCGACACGACTGATCCATATTATCGGTATACAATGCCCTTACTCATATCTAGTAAAGCAGGAAAAGGTAATGGATGTTTTACGATTATTGACAATTTACAATCAGTAACTGGATCATTCAATCATCCTGCAAGTATTGTTTTTAAATACATGGGAAGTGTACTCGGATCGAATACTACAGAAAGTAAATGGTCTATAACTGGACATTATGAAGATGAAAAATTAATAGAAGTATTATATCAATATATAAATTCATTTGTAATGTGTCCTAATTGTAATATTCCGGAATTACTACCTAGTGTAGATGGAAAAAAGAAAAATAAAAAATTAATTCTTACTTGTTCTGCTTGTGGAAAAAGCGAAACAAAATCACATACTTGTAAAGAAGAATTAAAAGGTATCGAATTAATTCTTAAACATTTAGAAAATAATGTTTGGACAATAAAGAAAGGTTCAATGGTTGAACAGATTGATACTTTCGACCCATTTACACATATGCTAAAGTAATTGTAATATACTATTAGTCCATAATAGTATTTAATTTATAATAATCAACAATATAATACACAAGTAAAATTGGACATACAAGTATAGAAAATAACAATGAAAATATAAACCATATACATACAGCGAGTGGCGCTGGTAATTTAAAAACATAGTAAAACAGCACACTAGATGGATTATTAAAACTATAATTCAATATATTTATTTTTTTATCTACAATTCTACAGATGGGACAAAAGAATTTACTTTTATTTATAAAGTGATTATAACAGTCAGCATGGTATTCTAATCTACACGAACACTTCTCCGATCTAACTGTATCTTTATTTAAATCATCTAAACAGATTAAACACGACATATAGTATTAATAAATATTAAAAGAAAATTAAAAATCAATATTTATGAAAAATAATTATCTTTACAGATATAATGTCATTAAAGGTATATTTATATAAATACGAAGAATTATTGCCAATTGTTCTATTAGTGTCAAATACTACATCCGAAAACGAAGAGAAACTTTATGAAAAATACTATTTAAGTTTTTATGAAATTTTATTTTCAAAAGATATGATTGATGAAAAAGCAATTATAATATTTTGTAATTTTAAAAATGATTCAATGAAAAAACAACTACAATTACAAGGAAGCATTACATCTGATAAAGATATTATGAAAGACCTTGAATCAAATATAAAAAATGTAGATACTACAGTAGACCTAATTATTAATGAAAAATCCGCAAATTATTTATTAGAACTAAGTGATACATTAAAAATCAAAACAACAGACACTAACTTAGAACTATTACTTAAATAATATAAGTAAATTATGAAAACTGGTTGATAAATATGTTTATAAAATTTATATATAAAAATTATATAAACATATATATATATGCCCGCCAAATTAACGGCCAATGACACACGAGTATCCTCTTTATTTCAATATATGAGACCTACTTCAAATAATTTAGTTTTAACTAATGCAGTCGTATCTAAAAATCTTCAAGTAACCGGAAATCTTCAAGTAAAAGGTTCTGCAAGTATCCCTTCTTATCAGTATGGTGTTGAGACTATTGACGCAACAAATGCACCGCTTTATGAATATTTAACTGCTAGTCAAGCTAATAAAATTGTTTATTTAGATTTATCTCTAAATGGCTTAGAAGCAATTGATGAATCTGATCCATCTGGTTTAATTTTACTACCATCTGCTAATACAGATATGATTGGTAAAAAATACAAAATTGTATTTCGAACTGATTTATCTGGAAAAACATCAGACCCAAGTGATATCCAAATTCAAACTCAAACTGAAGATAAATTAGCAGCAGGAAGTCATGTTATTTTAAATAATTTTTACGGAGATGCTTCTCAATCAAATGGATCTAAAGTAGCAAGTACAAATGTTGATGTAGATGTATTTAAATTTACCACACAATCAGGTGGTAATACTGCATATGGTGCTGGAACAAACTTTACAATTGAATGTATTACTAAAAACAAATGGTTAATGCAAGGCGAAGCTCATCGTGGTAGATCATATGTCTTAAATGAAACAGGCGATGCGTCAGGAACAAGTGTGTTCGCATAATAATTATATATTTAATTTGATTAGTGCCAACATAAAACCTTGAACAATCGATAAAGGATTTTTTAAATAAATATTAAATTTATTTTTAGAACACTTTGCTAATTCGAATATTAGCATATCTTTATTATAATAATGTGAATTTTTAACAGAATCAACAGATTCTATAAATTTAATAGGAACCAGTAACTTGCGAGATTCTAATATAATTTTTTTATCAGGTGGTAATATTTGTTCCATGTGGTGTAAACTTTTAAATGTATTTAATCCTATATTACAATCAGTTAAATGTGGTATATAGAAAAAACTATTATTATAATGTTGTTGGTGAATACCAATAATTTGAGAATATTCAGAGTGACTATAATATAAATAATAGGTTTTATTAATGTATCCAGATACAATAATTTCAGCGAGTTTGTTATTTTCAAAGTCATAAATAATATATTTACTACTTTCATATCTACATGATAATACAATACTACCATTTGTATTAAATAAAAAATATGATTTATCTTTTTTATTACGACTTATAATAAAAGTTTCTTCTTGAACTGATGTGCTTAATCGAATATTTCTTATGAAATGATTAGATTCTTTATGCATATTAATTGAAAGTAGAATTTATTTATTAGAAAAAACTATATTAATGTATTATAAATAACCATATTGGTATTTGGCAAAAAGACTTATTACATGAAAATTAACCGGACTATATTCATTTTCTTTCGGTGAAAAGCTAAAGCGAAATAAATAACAATAATTTAGATGTGATCTATTCAAAATTGGATTGTATATTCAAAACTTTAAAAATTGGAAAGTGTAACGAGAAAATTTTTAATTTTTCGTTTCACTTTTTAACCGTTAGTTTAACCTAGATTTTCTTCGAAAATATAGGTTAAAATAAAAATTGGATTGCATATTCAAGGTTTCACGAAGTGATTTCTTGAATAAAGCAATTTAACAGTTAGATATCAATGAGTGTTTTGCTATGCAAAACTCTCATTGATAAATAACACCCTGGTAAAACAATAAATTATTAATTTCATAATTAATAATTTAAAATATTCGAATACTCAATATAAAATAGGTATTGAATTTGATGACCAAACAAAATATCAAGGTAATTTATTAACTACTGAAGAAATTATAAAATGGACTTCTATTATTGATCCACCTAAAGAAAATCTACATATTGATACTATTAATGAAATTAATGAATTAATAAAAAAATAAAAAAATAGAGATATTAAAATTTACGAACAAATAATAGATGAAGCTTTTAACAATGGTCTTAATAATACATTTATAAAATATATGAAAAAATATAATCTTTCACAAGAACTAATTAATAATTTAAATTTAGCTGCTAAAAATATTAAACAGGTTAATTTACCATTATATGTAACTAAAAAATTTTATGATCGTGTTAGACCTACTATTTTATCTGAAGAATTATTTAAAAATAGTTTTATTTATACTAAAATTAAGCCATGGATAAAACTACCTACACATCCTGCATATCCGTCTGGACATGCAACACAAAGTATGTTTATTGCTGAAATATTATCACATTTGGATCCAATAAATAGAGAATGTTATGAAAAAGCAGCTGATGAAATAGGTACAAATAGAGAAATAGCTGGATTACATTATAGAAGTGATTCATTGGCTGGTTATAAATTAGGTAGAACAATCGCACAAGATCTAATTAAGAATAATAAAATTATTATGTAATTAGACTAGTAAATAATAAAAGTAAAATTTAATTATTTTTAGAAAAAAACTATATTAATGTATATGAAAAAAGACAAGATACTAAAATTTATAGAATTAATATTAAATCATAAAAGTGCGAATATAATTACTGATCCAGTATCAATTGGGAATTATAATCAAATAAATCAAATAATAAAAGAAAATGATTTAATAGTATTCAAAGATTTCAAATATATTATAGAAAAATCAGAACCAATTATTTTAAAAATGTTCGATAATTATCAATTATTTAAGTGTAGTTTTTTAAATAAAGTAAATGAACAAGACATTAATTATCAGATAATTAGAAAAGAATTACATAATTATCCGGGATTCAATGAAGCTGTCGCAACTGATATTATTATAGAAATAAATAAAGTTAAAAAAAGATATGATTATATTTTACAGATCGATGATATAAAAATAAATTTATTTTTTTATTCAATATGGGAGGATACGCTTTTATTTCAAAATTTGGCCCGTATTATTTATTTATTTATAAAGACATTCGGGAAAAAATCAAATATATATAATAACTATAATATTAGGTTCCTACTAATTGATTTTCCAAGAATTTTAAATAAAGATTGCGCTGATTTTAAAGAAATTGGTGAGAAAGGATATTTTAATAACTCATCCGGAGTCCATATTATGAGTAAAAAAGAATTAGTTGTTTCTAGAAAGAGTGGGCTAATCGGTTTATTAATACATGAATTGATCCATATGGTAGGATTAGATTTTTGTTTGGCACATAATATATCACATGATAATGTGAATCATGTGAATCTAGAAAATTGGAAAAATAAATGGGTTGAATTAAATAATATTAAAAAGGTAGATAATAATATAGTATCATTTATTGAGGCTATATGCAATACAACATCAAGTTATTTTTTATCTATATATAATACTATATATTTGTGTGATAAATTATCATCAAGAGAACATTTATTAAAATATTTCAAGTATTTTTATTACACTGAAGTAATATATTGTTATATTAATGGTGCAAAGTTATTAAATTATTTTGGTTATAAAACATATGATTCATTTTTTAATAATACTTCAAACCGGTTATATTATCAAAATGCACTTGTATTTGAATATGTAATTATGAGAATGTTTTTGATTGATGATTATTATAATTTAATTTTAAAAGATATGTTAGAATATGATTTCAATGAGAGAACAAGTAAAGATATTAATTTAAAATTTCAAATAGATTTGAATAATAAACTATTAGATAATGTTCAAAATAAATCTATCAAGAATACTTTTGATATTATTTCAAAACAAATAAATAACACAAATGGTGAATCAATGGAATATTTTTCGATAGATATTAATATTATAAAACAAAAAATATAGTATAATAATATATATATGTCTTTAATAATTAATAATTATAGATTATTGAGAGAAACTATTGAATCTGAATATAACATAACATTTGACGTATTCAAAAATTGTGATATTCACTTTATTTTGAGATACCCAAGTAATCCTATTTTAGATTGCCAAGTAGTAAATTTACACGAAGAGTCAATTCGTGTAGTTTTAACAAAAATACAAAATTTAATAGAAGAAGACGAATTCGGAATAGTTTGTCGAATACAATTAATTCAATTTAGGGATTGGATCTCAAAGATAATGAGTCTAGGAAATAATATGTATATTTAGAATAGTATTTTATAAGTATTTCCATTTCATTTTTTATAGTATAATATAATAAGCAATGAATTATTTGTTTTTAATAGTTATTAGTTTAGTAGTAATATGTTATTTTTCATATAAAAAACAATCTAAGAGTAAAAAAGAGCCATTTACTATTGAACCATCACCTTTAGTAAATAAACCAAAAAAATGCAAATTGGCAACAAGCTTAAACCTTCCAGTAGATTTAGCAAGAGCTGCTAAAAGTACAAGAATATTTGGAAGACCAAATAAGTGTTTTTCATGTGAGAGACAAATTATGAATACAGTTGGTGAAAAGTATATTAATTATGCATTCCCATCTAAATGTTTTTCATGTGAAAAGAAATCAAAGGATCCTTATAACGAGGGGCCAACTAAATGTTTCAACTGTAATTAAGTTGATAATATGATTAAATAAACATTATATTTTAAAAATATAATGTTTACTTTTAAATATAAATTCTAGATTATCATATTATGTGGATATTAATAGGAGGTGGAAAACCACAATGGACAGTATTTAGACACAATGGACCAATGTTCCCGTCGGAATATGAACCTCATAAAGTATCAGTTAAATTCAAAGGTGATAATGTTATATTACCACCATTAGCTGAAGAATACGCAACATTATATGCAAAGTATATAGGAACCGAATATATTGAAAGAAATAAGTTTAATAAGAATTTTTTTAATGACTTTAAACTAGTTCTACCAGACAAGATGAACAACTCGAAAATAGAGGATTTTGATTTTTCTGACATTAAAGAATATTTAGATAAAGAGAGTGAAAAAAGAAATAATATGACAAAAGAACAGAAAGAAACTATTAAGAAAGCGAATGACATATTAGAAGAGCCATATAAATATGTTGTAATTGATGGTGCTAAACAAAAAATTGGTAACTATAAAATAGAACCACCTGGTATTTTCCTAGGAAGAGGCGACCATCCAAAACTTGGTATGATAAAAAAACGAATTGAACCTGCAGATATTGTAATTAATTTAGACAAAGATGCACCTATACCAAAAATAAATAATGGCAAGGAATGGGGTAGTGTAATTAATGATAATAGTGTAATTTGGTTAGCCACATGGAAGGATAATATTAATGGTAAAAATAAATATGTTTTTACATCAATGGATTCAATTTTCAAATCTAAATCAGATGAATCAAAATTTGATCTTGCTAAAAAATTAAAACGAAAGGTAAATAAAATTAGAGATAGTTACGAGACTCAATTAGATAGTGACGATAATAAAACAAGACAATTGGCAACATCATTATATTTTATAGATCATTTGGCTTTAAGAGTTGGTGGAAAAAAAGATAAAAAAGAAGAAGCTGATACAGTCGGTGTTACTTCTCTACGTGTCGAACATATATTATTATCGCCACCAAATATAGTAAAATTAGATTTTTTAGCAAAAGATTCTGTTAGATTTTGTAAGAAAGTAAATGTACCCAAACCTGTATTTGATAATTTAATAATGTTCACTAATAATAAAAACAAGAAAGACCAATTGTTTGATTTAATTAGTGCATCATCGATGAATCAATATTTAGAAAACTGTATGGAAGGTTTAACAGCTAAAGTATGGAGAACATATAATGCTTCAACGTTATTCCAAAAAGAATTGGATAAAATAAATGAAGATAAGATAAAATCAATCCACGAAAATGATAAAATAAATTATTTATTAACGATGTTTAATCAAGCGAATACAACGGTTGCGTTATTATGTAATCATCAAAAAACGGTATCATCTAGTTTGGATGAACAAATCGAAAAATTAGATAAACAGATTAAAGACCAAAAAAAGAAAAAAAATAAATATTTAGAAAAGAAGAATAAAGAACTAGCAAGTAAAGCCGATAGTAAATTAAAATTAATAAAGTTAAAGAAGGACAATAAGATAAAAATGAAGAACGTCTCACTTGGTACATCTAAAACAAATTATATCGATCCACGAATTATATTTGCATTTATTAAACGATTTGATATACCAATAGATAAAATTTTAACAAGTACATTATCGACAAGATTTGAATGGGCTAATAGTGTTGATAAAGATTATAGGTTCTAAAGTAATCATACATTAAAATTAAAATCTAAGTTATTTTAATGTATACAAGTAACGGAAAATATATTAATTTTAATCGAAAAATCAAAAATAAAAGAATTATTGAACATATGGACAATGCTACGGCCTCATTTAATACTTTAAGATTACATGACAAAAATAAAGAACCTGTAAGTATAACTTACATAGGCGATAAAGTAATGCTAACTAAAGAAAATAAAGATAAGACTTTTAAAACAATGTTAGATGTAGATTTTGCAAATGATGCAGTTGGTATTTATTCAAATGCAACTATTCAAAATAATTTAATTTTTTACCCAGAAAATAATGAAGAGAAAAAAGAAATAAGCAAAGGTATGGTTTTTTATAATAAAGATAAAAAAATAGTAGGTGCTATTCATAAAGATAGTAAAGATAAAAGTGACTTAGTGTTCCGTTCAGGTTATTCAGATGAATCTGCATTTGGTTTATCAGAACGATTAAGAATAAGTAATTCAGAAAATAGAGTAAAAATTTCAGGTGCATTAGATGCAGACCAATTATGTTTGGGTAGTACTTGTTTAAATAAGACTGAATTAGACAGCCTTAAAAAGTTATTAAATAATAAACCGGTATAAAGATAAATTACTCATTTAATTCAATGAACCAAATTAGCAAAAACTTTGTACTTCCAGATATTACTTTCAAAACTCGAACAAGAGAGTATAGTAATGATGAAAATCCATTTATTTGGAAAGATATGACAACTCAAGATTACTTCAAAGGTAAAAAATGCATATTGTTCTCAATTCCGGGCGCATTTACACCAACGTGCAGCTCATCTCATTTACCGGGATATGAAAATAACTATGATGAATTTAAAGCCATGGGTATTGATGAAGTTTATTGTTTATCTGTAAATGATGCATTTGTTATGCGAAAATGGGGGCTAGACCAAGGCTTAGTAGAAGATATTACACCTGGTTCTTTAGGATTTAACAAAGTAAAGCTAATTCCAGATGGTGCTTGTCAATTTACTAGAGCAGTTGGAATGAATTGTACATGGGATACTGAGCGTGGTTTCGGTGAAAGATCTTGGAGATACTCTGCATTAATTGTTGATGGTGTTGTCAATAAAGTATTTATCGAAGAACCATTTGTACAAAATTCTTCAGAAGATCCTTTTACTGTTTCTAATGCGGAAACGATGATATCTTTTATGAAGGAACAAATTGCTTCTACACAGTTACCTGTTACAATGTAATAAAATAACACAAGTATGCTTAAGCATTAAATTAATATATATATTAATTTAATGGATATAACACCTGAAATTTCGATTGCTATATGTCAATTTAAAGTTGGTACAAACAAAAATGAAAATTTGGATAAAGCGAGAGATTTTATAAATAATTCTGCAAAACAGGGTGCACAAATAATAGTATTACCCGAATGTTTTATTGGTCCATATGATATCAATGAATTTTCAAATATAGCAGAAACAATTAATGATTCTAGTTCATATAATATGTTAAAAAAAGCAAGTGAAGATTATAAAGATATTTATATATTTGGCGGAACTATTATAGAAAAAGAAAATGATAAATTATATAATACTTGTTTTGTTTTCAAAAATGGTGAATTATTAGATTTCTATAGAAAATTAAATTTGTATAAGATTGATATGGAAGAACATAGTTTCTCAGAGGGGGATGTATTAACACGTGGTGATAAACCAACTATAATTAAAACTGAATTTGGTAATATTGGTATAGGTATTTGTTATGATTTAAGATTTCCAGAATTAGCAAAATATTATCGAGATAATAATTGTATAATGATAATTTATCCTGGTTCTTTCAATCGGTATACTGGTCCTAAACATTGGTTAGTATTACAACAAGCAAGATCATTAGATAATCAATTGTTTATTGTATCATGTTCAACCGCATGTACTTTCAATTCATCATTTGAATCATATGGAAAATCATATATAATATCACCATGGGGAGATGTTATATGCGAAACAGAACTTGATAAAGAAGAGATTAAAATCGAAAAAATTAATACCAATTATATAACCGAAGTGAGAAAGAAACTTCCTATATTACTTGATTAAAAATTGATTTATCAGGTCGAGTCTGCCATTACCTATTACCATTACTTCGTAAAAGACTTGTACGATTCACCGAAGGTGAATGTATAAAATCTTGCAAAGATTTTATTAGTTTAAAAATTGATTTATTTCTTTATTCTTATGTTGTGTATAAAATAATAATGGACCAGAAAATTAGTAAAAAAGAAATGAATAAACTTGCAAGAAAAGCAGCAAAACACGATGCGAAAGAAAAGGCTACTAATGATATATTAATTACATCCAAACAATATTCAGAAGAACCAGATGAGAAATTTTTGCATCTTTATGGTGATACACCACTAATATGTTCTAATTCAACGACTGAACGTAACTTTTGTGAAATAAATGAACTTGATGCATCAAAAGAACAAACTATATGGGTTCGTGCCCGTGTAGGAAATTCACGCTCATTTAGTAATGGTGTAATCCTCATGTTACGAAATGATATGAGTACAGTTCAAGCTATTGTATGGGAAGATAAAGAAAAAGTACCCAAGGATATGGTAAAGTATGCTAAATGTATTTCACTCGAATCAGTAGTTGATTTCGAATGCAAAGTCAACACAGCTAAAGAACCTGTGCGAAGCTGTACTGTAAATCATATTGAACTACAAGTATTACAAATTCACGTTGTTAGTCGCGCGCAAGACTTGCCATTTAGTATTGAAGATGCGGGACGTTCCAAAGAAGAATGTATACGCACCGAGCTTCCAAGTGTATCTCAAGATACATTATTAAACTATCGTTGGATTGATTTGCGAACCCCAGCAAATCAGGCAATATTTCGTGTCCAATCTGGTGTGTGTATGCTTTTTAGAGAATACTTGTATAAAGAACAATTTATTGAAATTCATTCACCCAAACTTGGATCAGGTACTGCTGAAGGTGGTTCAAATGTATTTACCTTAAAATACTTTGATCAACCTGCATGCTTAGCACAGTCACCTCAATTATATAAACAAATGGCTTCTGCTTGTGGCGGGATGGATCGTGTAATGGAAATTGGCCCTGTATTCCGCGCAGAGAATTCGAATACTCACCGTCATTTGTGTGAGTTTACTGGTATGGATTTTGAGATGACTATTAAAGAGCATTATTACGAATGTTTAGATGTAATGAGTAACCTATTTCATTATATTTTTGATGGACTTAATGATCGATTTAAAAAAGAGTTAGAGATTATTTCGCAACAATATCCTTACGAACCACTAAAGTATAATCGCCCTGCTTTAAGAATTACATATCGGGAAGGAATACAACTACTTCACGATGCGGGTATTACAGAAGCAAAATTCGACCAAGATATTAGTACCCCACACGAAAAAGCATTAGGTAAGATTGTATCAGAAAAGTATGGTACTGATTTTTATATGATGGACAAATATCCATTATCAGTGCGTCCGTTCTACACAATGCCTTGTCCTGCGAATCCTGAATTATCTAATAGTTATGATGTGTTTATTCGTGGCGAAGAGATTGTTTCCGGTGCACAACGTATTCACGACCCCATACTTCTTGCTGAACGTGCAACTGTTGTAGGTATTCCACTAGATTCCATATCAGCATATATCGATGCTTTCAAACATGGTGCAAAACCACATGCTGGTGGTGGGATTGGTATGGAGAGAGTAGTTATGCTCTTCCTAGGATTAAATAATATCAGAAAGACATCCATGTTCCCTAGAGACCCTAGTCGGTTAACTCCTTAGTTGACTATAATTCATTTATATTAAAATAAAAATTGGCTTGACTATCTATTTTTGCTTCGCAAATAGCACCAATAAAAATTGATTTATCTAATATTTAACCTAAATATTCTATATATTAATGAACACAATTTTAACAACAGTTTTTGTAAGTATCCTGACCCTGTCAGAGATGAACTTCCCTTATTTATTTCACCATTATCAGAATCAATTTGGAAAGGAGTACCGCGTACACGAGTACGATACAAAGTTTGGTGTATTTGTCGATAATGTCAAATTTATGTTTGAACATAATCACCAAAATAATACATATAAACTAGGATTTAATGATTTTACCGATATGACTACCGATGAATTTAAAAATAGATTTAATTTTGATAGTTTTCAAAAGCGAAGAGGCCATTGTGATCCAATGGTTGTAACACAAGCTGCCCTACCTAAAGATATTGATTGGCGAGAAAGGAATGCAGTAACCCCTGTAAAGAATCAAGAGCAATGTGGTTCTTGTTGGAGTTTCTCTGCAATTGGAGCAATTGAAGGTTCCAATGCTATTACAACTGGAAAACTACAAAGTCTATCTGAACAACAGCTAGTTGATTGTTCTAGAGACTATGGTAATATGGGATGCAATGGTGGATTGATGGATGATGCATTTCTATATGCAATTGACAATGGAATTTGTCTAGAAGATGATTATCCATATACCGGGAAAGATGACGCTTGTACATCTTCTAGTTGTACCCCAGTAGTACAAGTTAGTAAATGTTACGATGTACCACCACAAGACGAAGTATCATTAAAAGAGGCTGTATCTACCGGACCTGTATCAGTTGCAATTGAAGCTGATACTCGAGTATTTCAAATGTACTCAACTGGCGTTCTTACTTCTGCAGATTGCGGAACAAATCTTGACCACGGAGTCCTAATTGTAGGGTATGGTACTGAGGATGATGAAAAGTATTGGCTCGTAAAGAATAGTTGGGGCGAAACATGGGGTGAAGATGGTTATATTAAGATTGGACGATCAGATGATAGTTCAACAAAAGGTATTTGTGGAATTGCAATGCAACCATCTTATCCTAGAGTATAAAGTTATTAATCTTTTACGATAATTATATTTATTTTATAAAAAAATTGATAGAACTACATATATACAATAATATTATATAGTAATGGTAAAAATTACTAACGAACAGATAGATATTGCATTGCAACTCTCGCGCAAATCATGCATCCAAAAGAAATTTGGAGCCCTTCTTATTTACCAAGGAAAGATTATTTCTACCGGATTTAATCACCATAACAGTACTGGTGCATGCTTAAGTAATGATGCGCGGTATTGTCTTTTACAAACCTAAATTTCATACTACTCATGCTGAACAAGATTGTATATCCAAGTGTCCAAAAAAATTAATAGGAAAAGCAACACTTTTATTGGTTAGAGAGTCGTGTGCTGATAAAATAGGGCCATGTGATAAATGCTTAAAATTGATTAATAAATATAAAATAAAGAGTATTTATTGTATTAATATTAACACATAATAATTCGCACTTATGTGATTTATGTTTTGGTACTTCAGAATAGGTTCCTAAAATTTTCATGTTAATGTTCGTACTATTCAGAATAAATTATTTTATTGTATAATTACATATTGCATATTCTATAATTCTATATTTGATTTTTGATTTTCTTATTATACTATTTTCAAAATAAAAAACTCTCTCTCTCTTAAAAGCTAAAATCAAATTAAGCAAAAAAATTAAGCAAATCATTTATTTAAGAAGTACTTAATACATTTTCAAAATTTCAATAAAAATAATAATAGATCTGCCGACTAATATTATTCGACAAATATGACTATTTTGAATATACCAACGTTTGTTTGACAACTATTTTAAGCAAATATTTGCTACAATAGTTACGACAAATTTTGATAGTTGTCGTATCTGAAATATTTTAACAGATATTAAATATTCTATCTACTAACAACTATATGCTTATTATGTGCTTAATTTATAAAAGGTAATCTTATTCAAAATACGGAGATTTGCTATCATTATTACGCATATTTATTTTTACGTATGTTTGTTCATTATATGCACAAAAATTAAGCAATGTTAAAAAATCATGTGAAAAACATGGTTAGATGTCCAGTATATTTGATCGTAAAAAACGTGGTTTCAAGCAAATAATGGATTATTTTTTAAGCAAATATTGAGTAAACTATCACGGAAGTTCATTCAATATATCAAAATAATGAATATTTGTTAAATTTTTATATGCTAGTATATTCATTATAAAAATATATTTTAAGCGAAAAATTAGTTTAAAAACTTAAGAAATAAAATTATTTATAAGCAATTTAGTATACAAGTATATTCATTTTAAATATATATTTTAAGCAGAAAACTTAAATAGTAAAATTATTTTATAAGCAGTTTAGTACAAGTATATTCATTATAAATATATTTTTAAGCAACACATTTAAGTAGTAAAATTATATTTATAAGCGATTTAGTATATTCATTATAAATATATTTTTAAGCAACACATTTAAGCAACAAACTTAAGCAGTTTAGTATATTCATTATAAATATATTTTTAAGCAACAAAATTAAGTAATAAAGTGATTTTATAAGCGGCTTAGTATATCAGTATATTCATTTATATTAGTAATAATTTAAACGATTAAGCAAAAAAGTTAAGCAAATATGTTTAAATTATATTTATATATAATACATGTTATCTTATTCATTAATTACTAATTTATTTATATAAATTAAGCAAAACTATATAATTATAATTAAGCAAATAATAAATATATATAATAATTTAATGGTAAACTATAAATGTTTAAGATGTAATTATATAACAGATAGAAAGTCTAATTTTATCAATCATTTATCAAGAAAAAAAGTATGTATACCAACTATAAAAAATATTAGTATTCATAAAATATTAATTCACTATAATATTCAGGGTGATAATAAACAAGTCTTTTCGCCAAAAGCAAATGTGGTTAGCGACAAGTTAAGATGTAATGGATGTAATAAGACTTTTAAAAGAGTAAATAACTTTGACCTCCATAAGATATCTTGTACTAAATTTACTGATATTAATAGTGATAAATATACAAAGTCAATTAAAAAACAGAACGATTTATTAATAAATAAAGTTGAAGAAATGTTAAATAAAATGAGCATAATGGAAGAAGAATTAAGAATAATCAAGGAGCAGCCAAATATTAATAATAATTTTAATAAAATCGAAACTAATATTCAAATAAATAGTTTTGGAAATGAAAACTTTGATTATATTAACGATAAGGTATTTAGGAATCTTTTATCAACCCCTTTATCTGCAATACCAAAGTTAATAGAGCTCAAGTATTTTAATCCGTATCATCCGGAAAATCACAATATTAAAATAACAAATATACATGATAAATTTGCAAAGATTTATAAAGATAACAAATGGTTAATTAGTCATAAAAAAGATATAATTCAAGATTTAGTAGATAATGGATATGCCGATTTTGAAGAGTTTAAAGATTTAAATGAAGAAGAATTCACATTAAAAATTAAAGAAAAGTATAAAAAGTTAGAAAATTATTATACCAATAATCCAGAGACATTGTATAAGAAAAGTGAAATATCTATAATAAATGGTTCTACATCAAAAAATTGATAAAGTAAGTAATTTATAATATAATATATCTATTATGTCACGAACAATTATTAAATGTCGAAATTTCTTTGGTCAGCCCAAAAAAGGTGTATACTTTGCACCAGATGTAATATTTAATAAAGAGAAATCTATTGAATCAAAATTAGGTACTGATTTGGATTCTACGTTAAATAATTTATATCATACACATAACAATATTAATAAAGATCAACGAAGAATAACAATAGGAGGTGATCATTCTACTTCAATTGCGAGTGTTGCTTGGACACTTAATAATTATCCAAAAGCCAAGGTATTGTGGATTGATGCACATGCTGATATAAATACACGCACAACATCTCCATCAAATAATATTCATGGCATGCCATTGGCTTATTTAAGTGGTATAGAATATTCAAGTAACTTGAAGTTTATTAAGAATAGATTAAACCTCAACAATTTAATGTATGTTGGTATTAGAGATTTAGATCAATTTGAGAAAAATCTAATAGTTAATTATCAAATCAAACATGTAAATGTTTCTGAATTTAATGATAATAAATTTGATAAAATTATTAATTTTTTAGGCGACAGTACATATCATCTATCATTAGATATTGATTCAATTGACCCATCATTTATTCCATGTACAGGAACACCATCAAATAATGGATTAAATATTAATACCTTTCTAGATTTTATAAAAGTATTAAATTTTAAGAATATGATTAACATGGATATTGTTGAAATTAATACAGAAATTGGAACTGAACTTGATAAATTAAATAGTATAAATAATATTAAACTAATTGAAAGAGAATTATCACTAAAAATTTAGAAATGGACTAATTTATTTTAATTCGTTTAATTCGTTTAATATACTATATTAGTAGGGTTATCCATTATATTATTATATTTAAAAACATTTATTATTTTATCTATTAATTTAATGAAAGATCAATGTAACATTTGTTTTTGTAATATTCTGAATGAAAATTACTGTATTTTAAAAAAATTGGTTTATAAGGACGAGTTTGGTAAGCAAACTAGTTCTGATAACCAGAAGCTTATATATCAAAACTCTTGCAAAGAGTTTGATATAAAAAAATCTATAAATGGATCTAATATTATTTGCTATGAATGTATTCAAAGATCTACGCCTGAATTCTATAATACACATATATTATCAAACTATAGCAACGTTGATAATATTATTTTTAATAAACCAATAATTCATCTAGATAAATATAATGATGATTTTAGTTACTATGACTATTTTTTCAGAGTAAAGAGAATTGTAACTTAGAACTGGATATTCATAACTAATCAGATGGTTTAGTAGTGTTACTATTTATAATTTTCTTTAATTTTTTAATCCACATTTGAGGAACGAAAAATTGATTTATATTTTTGCTTTGCAAATAAGACGAGTTTGTCATTACCTATTACCATTACTTCGTAAAAGGTAATGGTAATATAAAAGACTTATATGATTCACCGAAGGTGAATGTATAAAAATTAATATATCTATCTACATATACATGTCTTGCTACAATAGAGAACCAAAATTAATATTTAAAAAAGAAGTCTTCAATGGAAGTGACTATTTATATATACATTCGGATGATTCAAATCTAGAAGAACAAGAAGATCAAATAACATGGGTATACATTGAATTAAAAAACTTTTGGATGAAAAAAGATGGTAAAGTTCTTTCATTGGGAAATCATCTAGGTATAGTGTATAATTTAACTGGTTATACTGAACATATGATGAATGATTGGACGAAACTTATTAAACAAGTTATAGGATTTCCATAATAAACTTTTGAGTGTATATAACGAGTTTTAATGTGCTTTAAATAATTCTTGTATGCATACTTCTAATGTAGCTGCGGTATTAATAACAAGTTTATCACAGTCACTATCAGATAGATTATCATCTAATAATATTTTATAATTAGAAACAATTTTTTTATACAAAAGATTATTGATGATGCCTATTAATTTTCTTCTTGATTTTACTTGTAATTTAGTGGTAATTGGTTCTTGTGTTGTTATTGGTATAATTTCTTTACTACTACTTAATATTACATCGTCATTTTCATAGTCATAATTATAATTTTTATCAAATAAATTATTATCACTGTCAGATGTTTTCATTATATTACCATATTTGTCATATTCGTTATATTCGTCAGATTCATCAGATTCATCAGATTCATCAGATACATCAGATTCATCAGATTCATCAGATTGATCACACGCTGATACACATATATATTGTGAATTTAATTTCATTATACATATATTTGTAGTTTTACCACATAGTGAACATGTTCCATTTTCATAATTTTCATCTAAAAAATAAACATCATTTAGTCCATCATTATTAAAATAGCCTGTGCATATAGAACACTTTTCGCTAAATATATTAGTTTTAATAGCAGAGCAATCTTCATTTTTACATAATTTTGTATTATATTTATCATCTTCATCAGAATTATCTTCATCAGAATTATCTTCATCAGAATTATCTTCATCAGAATTATCTTCATCGGAATTATCTTCATCGGAATTATCTTCATTATGTAGTTTATTTATATCTGATAACTGGGATAATAGTATATCATTTTTTTCATCTATTAGTGAATTTATTAGAGATTTCTCTAATTCATCGTAATAAGATGATAATTTAGGGGGTGAAAAATAAAGATCGCCGTTTTTTGGTGAATTTGTTAATGGGTTTTCCAAATCATCATCAGAAGGTAGTTTTATATTGTCTCCAAAAAAATTATGATAGTTAATATTTCTAGGTGATAATCTATCATCATTTTCAATTAAATCAGATTTTGATGAAAATAATTTTTTGGGCGATAATAGTTTTCTATTTGATATAATTTCTTTTTTATCATATTTTATATTTTTTTGTTTTAAGAATAATGATTTTGTTGGACTAATATTATTTATTTCTGATACTTTGTTTACAAATAAAGAGTTAACATATTTCAGTGTATCTGTAGATTCGTAAAAGTTTTCGCATCCTTCTCTTATTGTACACATTATTAAATTATCATTATCAATAATAATATCTCTTAGTAATATAGTTAAATCAGAAGATTCGTATGGCATATATATTTTATTAGGATATTGAAAACAGTTTTTTAGTTTAGCAAGTGAACATTCAATAAAGATATTTTTAAGATCATTTATTATATTAGATACACGTATTCCTGGTTTATTTCCAACTAAATCAACTATATGATACTTTCTATCACCTTTGTAAATATATAAAATTAGGTGAGAAGCTGGTATTTCATTATTTCTAGAATCATATATTATTTTTTTAAAATAATTAATATTTTCAGATGTAATTTGTTGTTTAACTGATTTATAGCAGTTATCTTCTGTTCCATTGGAAAATAATATTATTTTATTTTCGGTCAAAAGATCAAAAGTACCATTATAACGTACATCGATTGCTTCAATTTCATATGAATTTTCAAAATCTTTTGACATCATGTCAAAAATTCCACTGACATTATCATTTCCAAATATTGTCTGTTTTTTTCCACTTTCAGAATGACCGTATATAAATACACCAAAATTTTTATACAAGTTATTTTTAATTTCATTATTATATATTTCTTTGGAATTATATCCATATATTTGGTCTATTTCAGTTTCATATAGATTATTTTTAGAATTAATTTGTGCCAATTCTTTTGAATGTTTATAGATTTGTAATTTTTTATCAAATGATGTTTTAATATTACTATCTTTGTGTGGTTTAATTTGACAAATTATTTTTACCATTATATTATAGTATATTATAATTTCTTTATTTATATGTAATTTCTAAAAATAAAAATTGATAGTGATTCTTCATTTTTCGTTACACGAAAAAAATGAAGAACACCCTATTAACAGTTAGGTCAACTTAGATTTTCGAAGAAAATCCAAGTTGAAATAAAAATTGAAGAATAGCGTTATAATATAGATATAATTACTAGTAAATATGCAATCATTAACAGAAACCGAATATTATAATAGTCGTACAAATACTGATATATTAAAATATCCTAATTTTTGGGCAACAACTAAAAGTATTAATAACATTATATCAGAATTTGATCATATCGAACCTGGTACTAGACTAAGAGATAATCACGAATCAATCATAGGTAGAGTCATGTTAAAAAGGGCTTCTGGAAAGAAATTATATTTTTATACGATTCTAACAAATGATGTTAACTTTCAGATTATGTCTGATTTAAGTTCGTTCCATTCAGAAGAGGAATTCTATAGAATTAATGAACTTATACATCGAGGTGATATTATAGGTATAAAAGGTTTTATTTCAAAGACCAAAAAAGGCGAACTTTCAATAGTTCCAACTGATATGCAAATTCTAGCACCCTGTTTGCATATGCTCCCTCATCTACATGATGGACTTGTTGATAAAGAACTTCGATATTCAAATAGATATCTCGATTTGATGTTAAACAAGGAAGTTAGAGATATTTTTAAAACTAGACATTTGATTATTTCAAAAATGAGAAATTATCTAATAGAACGAGATTTTATTGAAGTGGAAACACCTGTATTATCTAATCAAGCAGGTGGTGCAACAGCAAAACCTTTTATAACACGTCACAATGCGATGAAACAAGATATGTACATGAGAATTGCACCTGAATTATATCTAAAACAATTAGTAATTGGTGGATTCGATAGAGTTTTTGAAATTGGAAAGAATTTTAGGAATGAATCAATTGATACAACTCATAATCCTGAATTTACTGCATGTGAATTCTATATGGTAGGTGCAGATTATTATAAACTAATTGATATGACACAGGAAATGTTAGTTGATATGGTAACTCAGATTAATGGATCTACAACAGTCGAATGGATGGGCAATAATATTGATTTTACACCACCATTTAAACAACTTGATATGATGGATGAATTACAAAATGAAATTAGAATTAAATTAAATGATGAACAATTTGTTCTTCCAAATTTAAATTCTGTAAATGCAGGCGAAGAATATAAAAATTTACACGACCTATTAGGTATTAAAGTAGAACCACCATTTACTTTGAATAGATTAGTAGATAATTTGGTCGGTGAATTCGTAGAACCTAACTGTATTCAACCAACTTTTCTAATGAATCATCCACTTATTATGTCTCCATTAGCCAAACCTCATAGATTAGATTCAACCAAGACAGAACGATTTGAACTTTTCATTAATGGAAAAGAAATATGTAATGCTTATACTGAATTAAATAATCCAATTATTCAGAAGGAAATATTTGATAAAATTGCTAAACAAAAAGAAGCAGGTGATAGTGAAATACCACCATCAGATGACCATTTTGTAAAGGCTTTGGAGTATGGATTACCCCCAACTGCCGGATGGGGAATAGGTATTGATAGATTGACAATGATTCTTACAAATAAAGATTCTATTAGAGAAGTAATACTATTTCCCACCAGAAACTACAATCAACAACCAACTATTACTACACCAGATATTAATGAAACCAATACAATATTTACAAATAAAGGTGTTGATACCGCTCTTTTACCTGTGGTAAAAACATCTGACCGATAACCTTATTTTAAGAATAAAAATTGAAAATACATGACTATTTACAATTAATTAATTTATTATGCAGGATTATACACACGCAGAAAATAATGTACCGCAAACAAGTAACCTAAATGATTTAATTAAAAATAATTTAGTACTGGTAGATAGTATACCTAAATATACTAATATTAATATCGATAGTCCAAAGGGTATATCTAGTGTGATTACATTGCGCGAAAAAAAGATTCTAACTAGAATATTTGGTAAATTTGTTAATATTAATTTTGATGATCTATATTATTTGAATAGGGGTACTAAAATAATGATCCAAAGTTATATTGGTAATTGTTGGTGGGTCGGTTTTATAAATAACGCAGGTGTGAATATACATGATAATGAAATTACACTAGAAAATGCAGTATTTATAGAGAGAAGACATGGTAGAATATATAATGCAACTCCTTCAACAAGACAAATACCTATTGATATTTATGATATTTTTTTTATAATTAAAGATTAAGATGTTGACCGATAACTCAATAATATCTATATTTATTGGTACAAACAATATACTATGTAAAGTGAAGAAGACCCTATTAACAGTATTTTTTGCTTTACAAATATTAATATAAAAATTGAATAATATTTAAATATAAGTAAATATAATACAGTAATGGGATTAACTAGAATTTATAATAAAAATAATACATCCGAAACAGAAGTAATAAATACTGATATTAAATTAAAAAAATGTTATTTCTGCGAAGGTAATCATGTATGTAGAGAATGTCCTCAAGAAGCATTATTAGCACCTGTTTTAAAAAAATATATAGGAAAAATAATGGAAGATTTCATTGGTAATAACTTTTGTTGTCCAAGATGTAATACTAATAATTTAGCTGTGTTAGGTAATCACTCGCCGTCGCTTGATATAGTATGTGGTAAATGTGAAAGAAAATATGAAGTAAAATCAAAATGTTTAAGTATAAATAATCTACCAAATGATTTAAAACTACCACATGGAAACTTCGAAGAATATAAAAATAGACAAGATGATGGTTTGGATTTATTTGTAATTATTTATAAAGTAGATAGGATTAATAAAAAGATTACAATTCGAGAAGTATTATATGCTGATAATAAAGAAATACTTAAAAATGATAATATTCAAGTGCTTAAAAGAAATAATTCACATTTATCAACTATAACGATTAATAATAAAAAATTATTAAACAAGTTAAAGTTAAAAGAGCTATTCCAGTTTGATTTTAGTTCTATAATTGAGTCTTATTTAAAAAGTAATATTTTTATTAATAAGATTAAACGGTTTAATAATAATAATGATAATAATTATATTATCTAAAAGTTTGTAGCATTATCGTAGTAATAAAAAACGCTGATATTTATACCTGGTTACTTTATGATAATATGACTAGTTAAAAATACATTAATTATATAAAATAAAAATTGATTTATCAGGACGAGGTAATGGTAATATAAAAGACTTATTCTAAGAATAAAAATTGGAGAGTGTAACGAATTATACGTAGTATAATTCGTTTCACTCTTTAACAGTTAGGAACCAAATATTTTCGTAGAAAATATTTGGTTAATAAAAATTGATAAAATTAATAGTTAATTAAATATAATTATATTCATGAATCCATTTGAAAATGAGAATGAACAAGATACACCTGTACTATTACCTATAGATATTACTATTTGGAAAACAACAAAAGGGCGAAAAACAAATACCTATATTACAGGATGGAATATTGAAGAGCACGAATTAAAAAATTATTTGCAACAATTTAAAAGGTCAAAGGGGTGTAATGGTAGTCTAAAGAATGATGAAGAAGGAGAAGGTTATACATTACATTTCCAAGGCGATAAGATTAATGATTTAATTGAGTTTATGATATCTAAGGGTGTAAACAAAGAGTTAATCACTCTAAAAGGGTGTTAAATTTACTTTATAGTAATTAGAAAAATTGATTATTCTTTTAATTAAATATATAAATATATATCAATGTCATACTTAAATATTTTAATGAAAACTGAACCAGATGAAGGGTCAAAGCTTTTTAAGAAACAAATACAAACAATTGAAGTTCCAATTACTGTTAAAACTTCATCTGATGTTCATGAGCCACGTGAAAATTCAAGTAATAAAAAAAGTTATTCTTCATCTGATCGAACTTTTAAAAATAAAAATGCACTAAGAGAAGATAGTAAACCATATACTGATAAGAAATCCTACAAGAAGTCTGATTCAAATGCACCTAGAGAAGAGAAAGATCCAAACTACTGGGTCGCTTTGAATATGGGTATGGATAATTTACTAATCGAATGTAAACCAATTAAAGAAATAGACGAATCAATTGATTCATCATTAGGACAAGTTCCTGATTGGCGTGGTGAGAAAGTATATGTAGATTTAACAGAAGATAGTATTGTTATTAATTTGGAAGGGAAAGACTATACTTTTTCCAAGTTAAGATTTATGGGAAATAGAAACTTTCAGACAAAAGTATCTGAGTATTATGCCAAAAAATATGGTAATACATTTGTAAAGTTTTTTCAACGTAAGTCCGACTTAAATACATATACAATTCATATTATGAATGGTAGATAGATATTATTGATTATTTTAAGAATATTTTTAGTCTATATTAATTATTTTAATGATACTAAATATATTATTTATTTTAAAAATATTATCTAAATCAAACGTTGTGTTAATATATAATTTAAGTGACGTTTTATAACAATCAATATAATTTAATATATATGGGAAAGTTGGCACAAGTACAACATTTGTACAATTGTCTAAATCAATACCTGCGATAGTTTCTGAGCATTTAACAGTTATGTCTGTACATTTAATAAAAATAAGTTTATTAATCTTTGATGAAATAGTTATTTTTATTTTAGAACAATTTTTAAATACAATCGAATCTTTTTTGGATAAATGTTCTTTAAAATTAATCTCGAGATTATCATAATTTGATATTATACTATGATTATCTAATATCATTTAATAAATTAATCTAGATATAAAATTTTATTGTACAAAGGTATAAGAAGATAACAACCTTTTATTAATAATTATGGAAACAATAGAAAAGTCTAACATAAAGTTTTCCTACAAGCCAAATAAAGAGAATGAATTAAATCCAATATTAGAGTTGTATAGAGGTAAAATATACGCGAATATTTTAAAATCATTTATTTATCATTGTACGAAAAATTTTGGAACTAAAATATTTAGTATTAAAAAATCTTACCCAAGAACAATAACGAATTTATTGTCATCTTGGTTCTTTACATTATATTCAGAATATGATTTTTCGGGAGATCCTTTTTTCCCAAATAATTTTACTAACACTGAATCTTTAAAATTAACACTGTTAGATTTTGTAAAATATGATCCCACATTGGAAGACATTGATGATAAAATAAAGAATATATTAGACAACTTGATATTAGAATATGGCAAGTCATTAAATTTTTTAGAAGACTACAAAAAAAGTAGTTACTTTAATGATAAAAAAAATTATTTTAATATAACACTAGAAAAGATAAATCAAAAGAGAAGTAACAAATCTATTTTATTCTATAAATACAATATTGAAGTTCCTTTTAAAATTCGTGATAAACGTCAAGAAAATATAGTTAATAATATATTAGTACCTGAAGATATTCATAATAAATTAAAAAGTAGATATACTGGACCTGAATCAAAGTTAGAAGAATATATTTGGATAGTAATATATCGATATCAATTACTTGGTTCAAATAATAATCAACTGGGTGTTCTACCACATATTTTAGATCAAATGAAACTTGATTTCGGATTAGACTATGAATGTTTTGCTTCCGCAATTAATGCAACATCAGAAAATTTTTGTTCAATCTATTACGACGTTGAGAAATACTTTGGTTCATGCGGAAATTTTTTTAATTTAAAACCATTATCTGGTGTATATGGGTTTAATCCACCATATCAAAAAGAGGTAATGGATAATGGAATAAATAAAATATTAAATTTTATAGAAGATGCCAATAATAATAATAGAGAATTAACTTTTATAATTACAATTCCAATATGGGATAATTTAGGCCGAACGATAATGAAATATTCATATCCTGAAAAGAGTAGACTACCTGTAATTGATTATGATGATTTTACATCAATAAATGATATATTTAGTAGCAAATTTTTTAAAGCAAAATTAATGGTATCGAAGAATAAATTTACTTATTTAGATCATAACTTTCATTTATACAAGAATATCACAATTCAGAATACATATATTTTAGTTTTATCAAATATCGATAAAAATTTTCAGAATATATTAAATACTTATTCATTTGTTAAATTACCATCTGTTCCACAACATATTGATATTTAATGAAATAATTTTTGATTTGCAAATAAAAATTGATTAACTACTATAATATCTTAAAATATAATATAGTATGAACTATTTTCTAAATATAATAATAGAATTCTTAAAAATATTTAATATCATTTTTTATAAAAATGATACTAACTATATGTATCTTCTAGAACATCCCAAAGAATATTCTATTGGAGATGAAATAATATCAGAAATATCATTAGATGATATTTTAGTAAAAACAATAAAAACATTTATGGAAGATAATAACTTATATGAAAATGGGGTAATAGTATCACTGTCTGGTGGCGTTGATTCGATGGTAATCGTTTCTATACTATTTCGATTACAATTATATAAACCATTTAATATTTATACTTCTACAATTAATTATAATTTGAGAAAAGAGAGTTTAGATGAATCTAATTTTATTGAAAAATATTGTAGTTCATATAAAAATGTTTATTTCAATGTTAAAAATATATCTGGTACTCATTGTGACTATCAAGACAATAAAAGATGTTTGATAGCTGGAAGTAAAAGAAGTGATTTTGAAGATGAATCAAGAAATATTAGATATAATTCCTATAAAGAAATAATATCTGACTTTAATTGCAAAGGTGTTATGGTTGGACACCACGAAGATGACATTATTGAAAATATATTTACTAATTCAATGCGTGGACATAATATATTAGATATAGAAGTAATGAAACATATTAGTAATATTAATAATGTAAATATTTATAGACCTTTATTGAGTTATCGGAAAAGTGAAATACTACGGTTTGCTGAAATATATAAAATTCCATATTTTCTTGATACAACCCCAAAATGGTCAAGAAGGGGTAAAATGAGAAATGATATTTTTCCATTATTTACAGAAGTTTTTTCATCAAGTTGGAAAACAAAGTTTAAAGAAATCGGAACTCAATCTAATAATTGGAGCAAAACAATAAATACTATAATAATCGATCCTTGGATTAAAAACGTAAAGTTTGGTAAATATGGTTTCATTTTGCCAATTGAATATACATATGATATTAACATATGGTCTTATGCAATACCGAAAATGTTTTTTAGAATAGGTTATAATACAATTAAACAACGAACTATTAGCAAGATTTTAAAATTAATTAATAATGGAACTAAAAATACAAATATTATTATACTTGATTCTGGTTTTAATGCAATTATTGCTAATAATAATATAGTAGTATTTCATCTTGAAGATATAAAAAATGGGTGTATTAAAGATGAAAATACAGTGGATAGTTTATTTTCGCTAATTAACGGGAAAATAAATAATCCTGAAATATTATCATTACTACGTACTGATGGTAGAACAAAGCTTTTGAAAATACTATTTAATTTATAATATTAATCAATTAGGTTTACGCTTTCATCAATTGGGTTTATACTGTCATCAAAACATTTCATATTATTTAATATTTTATTTTTCTTAGAAATAGATATTTTATTAGATTGGACTAATTGATCTAATATAGTTTTGTATTCTTCACATGATAATTCATATTTTAAATTCTTTGTAAAAACAAATTTGTAATCTTTACTAAAATCTGATAGTTTTGAAAGCTGACCATCTGAAAAGGTAAAATAAAAATTAGAACTACATAGGAATAAATAATCAACATGAAACTTTTTATCTTTACCATTATAAAAATGTGGCATAACCCCTCTAATAACAATATCGTGTTTTTTAATAATATTATTTACACTTTTACCTAATCCTCTATTAGGTATTACTCTTGTTGGTTTAATAATATACATATCTTTTGAATAATTAATAACATAAAGTGTTCTTCTAAAAAATTTTTCTGGCAATTCAGCTTTTTGAGATATTAGTTTATTTTTAATATTTTTAATTTCTTCATCTTCTACTTGAATATCAGGTTGAACTTCTTCTTCTATCTCGTCATTTATATTATTTGAATCAAGTCTGGTTTTTAGATCTAAATACTTATTTTTGTAGTAAATGTATTCATCGTGGAATTTATAATATGATTCATCTTCTTCGTCAACTAGATCTTTATTTTTTAATATTAATTGTTTTTCAGACAGTAGTTCTTTTTGTTTTAAATCTTGTAATTTTGCTTTATTTCTACGTTTAATTATAGAAATTATATCAACATTATCACCTGTTTTTATATTAAAAAATTGACCATTTTTAATTTGGTAGAGTGACCCTTTAAGTGGAATAATAATGTAAGCGGAATCATTATATTTATTTATATTATTTATCATGGATGCTTCCATTGATGCTACAACAACATTATCATCTAGGTCAACTTGTTTGTTATGTGTTAAACTATACTTTAATACACCATATGGTGTAAAGTGATATAAAAATGAATTTATCATTGTTAAATTGTTATATGGTAGATATCTAGGTAATTTACTTTGTACTTCAACAATGTTAATAAAGTTATTTGGGTCGTACTTTGATACGAAACATTTAATTTGGTCATAGTTAATTTTATTTTTAATATCACTTCTTAAAATAGGTAGTAATTGTATAAATTTCTTTCTATTAGGTAATCCAACAATGTCTTTTAAAGTTAGGTTTAATTTATCAACACCACATTCTTTTATTTTTGTTTGAAGAATTTCAAGTATAGATTCACTTGGCATTCGTTTTTCCTCCCATATTGGGTCTAATGGTTTAATAATTTTTTTCTTTGTTTCTTCATTTGTTTCTTCAAGTATTTCTTCATTTGTTTCTTCATTTGTTTCTTCAATTGTTTCTTCATCTGTTTCTTCATTTGTTTCTTCATTTGTTTCTTCAAGTGTTTCATTATTTGTTTCTTCAACTAGTAATTTTAGATCATTGATAACTTTACGATCAATTATGGGTATATTTTCAAGTTGATCCTGTGTTAAATCATATATTTCTTTAAGTTTTTCTCCTTTTAAATAAATAGATGCGCTTACAACCGCCATATCTTCTTGATTATTCCAACACGAGTAAATAATAATTGATATGATTATTATTAATAAAATTAAATAATTTTTATTCATTATATATATTTATAGAAAAATATTATAATCATTATATATTTAATGATTAACTTAATTAAATCTTTATTAATTATAATATTTTTTAAACTATATTTAGTGCTTGAATTTACTATTTTTTTAAAAATTATAGAATTCATAGGTGGTACGATATTTATAAAAATATTTCAATCATTTAAAAATACAAGTTCTTTAGAAGATACTTATATGGCTGATGGAACAATTGGATGTATCGAGAATAATAATAATATTATAACAAAGAAGTTACATCCAAATATTAAAACTAAACTAATAAATTCATTTGATATTTTAAATAATATATTATATTATTCGGATATACCATTTCCATTTAATTTTGATGAATATTACAACTTTAGTATGATTCAAGTAAATTTAAATAAAGAACGAGAGTATAGTTTAAGATTAAAAGATATTTTTAAGAATATTAAAAATGTAGAAGTAATAGATATATTTTATAGTAATAATGATTATCATTTATCTAAATTTATAATAGGATTACCAGTAGACATATTTTTAGATAAACATCCAATGTACAAAAATGAACTTATCAAGTTACTTTATTTAAGTTATTATTTAATGTTAATAAATAATTTTTTCCATTGTGACTGGCACTTTGGAAACTTTTTAGTTACTTTAAATAATGAGAATAATGTAGTTTTACATATATTAGATACTGGTTTAATGGGATCAATTGAAGATACAGAACATTTTGTAAAATTAAAAAATTTATTAACTGTTAATTTACTAAGACCGGATCCAATAAATATTATAAAATATTTATCATTTATTAATCGTAATAGTAATGCAGATATTATTCAATTTATGAATGAATCTATACATTTTTTAAATAATAATAAACATACAAATATGATTTATAAAGATATAATAATAAAAATAATAAGTAATGCATCAATGTTTAAATTAGAACTACCTGTTGTTATATTATATATGTTTCAAGGAATAGTATTCATGGATAAATTATTAGTGGATTATAATGAAACGTATAAAGAAATAAAAGAATTTAGTAAGACGAATGGATTTTACGATGAAATAGAGAAAACTATTCATCTTCAATAATATAAACTCGCGCAAAAGTTTCTATAAATAAAAACTATAGCTTAATACTATGAAAATAAATTTTGTTGGTGATATTGGTGGATATAATGATATAACATCAACCATTTTTAAAAATATTATAAATAATTCAAATAGCAATGATATAATAGTTTTATTAGGTGATAATTTTTATCCTAATGGAATTAAAAGTATACATGACATTGATTGGAAAAAATTCAATGATTTAAATATCCCTATAGTTACATATTCAGTTTTGGGTAACCATGATTATTTAGGAAGTATAAATGCACAGATCGAGTATAAATCAAATAATTGGAATATGGATAGTAATTATTATAAAAAGACTGTTGATGATTATGATCTTTTTTTTATAGATACCAGTGTTATAACTCCTGAATATTCGAATCTCAATTACAATATTATTAAAAGTAAACTTAAAGAAGAACCTTTAGAATATTCAAAAAAAATGTTAGATTGGTTAGATGACGAACTATCAAAATCAACAAGAACAAAGATAGTAATAGGTCATTATCCGATTATATCTTTTGGTATATATGGAATTAATAAGATGTTATTCAAGAAATTATTTCCAATATTTAAAAAGAATAATGTTAGTTATTATTTTTCTGGACATGATCATAATTTACAAATAATAGATGTAACTAGTGAAAATTATTTGTTAAAACAAGTTATTTCTGGATCAGGTTCATGTGTTTATTCATTGTCTAATAATATATCAAAAAAGATATTTTCAAGAAATGGTTATATTACTATTGATACAATAGATAATACAGTTAATATAATAGATATACGCCAAACAGGTAAGAATAAAATAATATATTCTGAAAAAAAAATTGATTTATAAAGTTATAGAACCATAATCTTTTTATTATAATGTCTGGTAAAAAAGCAATTGGAATCGATCTTGGAACAACATACTCATGTGTATCCATATATCAAAATGGTAGTGTAGATATCATTGCAAATCAACAAGGAAATAGAACAACTCCTTCTTATGTTGGTTTCAGTGGTACTGAACGACTAATAGGTGATGCTGCTAAAAATAGTGCTGCACAGAATCCTACTAATACAGTATACGATGCAAAGAGATTAATTGGTAGAGAATTTAATGATCCTCTTCTACAAAAAGAAATGAAAACTCTTTCATATGATGTAATTAATGATAATGGCAAACCAAAGATTCGAGTAGAATATAACAATGAGAATAAAGACTTTACACCCGAAGAAATATCTGCAATGATTCTAACAGAGATGAAAGAAATAGCATGTGCATATATCGGTGAAGAGATTAATGATGTAGTAATTACTGTACCTGCTTATTTCAATGATGCACAACGTCAAGCAACTAAAGATGCAGGTGCAATTGCCGGTCTTAATGTACTTCGTATGATTAATGAACCAACAGCAGCCGCGATTGCATATGGTTTAGATAAAACAACACAAGGTGAACGAAATGTTTTAATTTTCGATCTAGGAGGTGGAACATTTGATGTTTCACTTCTAACGATTGAAGATGGTGTATTTGAAGTAAAGGCAACAGCAGGTGATACTCATCTTGGTGGGTCAGACTTTGATCATCTTATTACAGAACATCTATCAAAAGAATTTACTAAAAAGCATAATATTGATATTTCTAATAACAAGCGCGCTATTCGTAGACTTCGAACAGCAGCAGAAGCTGCTAAAAGGGCTCTTTCTTCTGGAACAAAAGCTACAATTGAACTTGATAGTCTAGCTGAAGGAATTGATTTTTCTTCAGTACTAACAAGAGCTAAGTTTGAAAATTTGTGCATGGAATTATTTAACAAGTGTATTGCACCTGTAGAACTAGTACTGACGGATGCAAAGATGAGTAAAAGTATGCTTCATGATATTGTATTAGTTGGTGGTTCTACTCGTATTCCTAAAGTACAAGAATTACTATCTAACTTCTTCAATGGAAAACAACTTTGTAAGAGTATTAATCCAGATGAAGCTGTAGCATATGGTGCTGCAGTTCAAGCAGCAATTCTTTCAGGAAATACTGACGATAAGACAAGTGAACTTCTTCTTCTAGATGTAACACCCTTATCTCTTGGTGTTGAAACTGCAGGTGGTATGATGACTAATCTTATCCCCAGAGGTACAACTGTACCTGCTAAAAAGACACAAACTTTTAGTACTGCATCTGATAATCAACCAGGTGTAACAATTCAAGTATTTGAAGGTGAGCGTCCAATGACTCGAGATAATAATAAACTAGGTGAATTCCAACTGTCTGGTATCCCACCAATGCCCCGTGGTATTCCCCAGATCGAAATTACATATGATGTAAATGCCGATGGTATTCTATGTGTTTCATCTGTGGAGAAGAGTTCAGGTAAGAGTGAAAAGATCACAATTACCAATGAAAGTAATCGTCTATCCAAGGATGACATTGATAAGATGGTTGCTGAAGCAGAACAATTCAAGGAACAAGATACTATACTCAAGGATAAAGTTGAATCTAGAAATAAGATTGAAACCTATGTGTATTCTGTTAGAAACACAATGATTGGTGATGAAAAGATGAAGACTACACTTGGAGACGATGCAGAGATGGTTGACAAGACAACTCAAGAATGTATTGATTGGTTAGAATCTGCAGATGATTCTACTCGAACAAAGGAAGATTATGATACTAAACACACCGAGGTTGAAGGAATTTTAATGCCACTTGTTCAAAAGGCATATCAAGCCAATATGCCTGAGGGTATGCCCAGTGGTATGCCTGAAGGTATGGATGGTATGCCCGGTGGTATGCCCCCTGTACCACCTGAAGGTGAAATGCATGACGAAGGTCCTAGTATTAGTGAAGTAGATTAATTATACAATAATTAATAATTTATTTATTTATCTATTAGAAAATTAAATATTATTCATATATATATGAATAATATTTATTTAAAAAAATTATTTACATTTCATGGTATCGGTATAGTTTTTTTATGTTTATTATTACACAGCTCGAATACATATATACGATCATATATTATGGAATACTTTATGTTTGATAAATTAGTACAAACAATAGACATTGGTTCATTTAATATTAAATTAGCATCAATAATTAGCGTAGTTATAGCAATACTTGTAAATGGTATATGCGACAAAATATCTTCCGGTAATATAATGAATATAGATCAACTCGTATTCTAAATTTAGAGTGTATCAGCAAAAAATGCTTTATTGTAAAAATAATCTAAAAAAAACTTATACAGGCAAAGAACCGTCACCGAAAGGGTTAGGTTATTGTGCTTCAGGTGAAAAGGAAGGAACTGAAATGAAGGGGTTAGATGGTAATATGTGGGTAAAGAAAGATGGTAGATGGAAGAAGAAAGACCCGTTCTACGAAAAGTTAATTAATAAGCTTTATAAATGGTGGGTTCCTCTATCTTTAGGTCAAATTATTGTAATTTATCAAGATGGAAAACATAAATTAATAGCGAGTAGTATGAAAACGAATAAAGCAAAATCAAATGAAATAATGAAAAAATGGAAAGAATTTGATGAAGATAAAGAAGTTAAATCAATTATTTGGAGTGCTCAATCTACAGATGCAATACACCAATTTGTTAAGTATTTGATTAAAAAATCAACAAAAAAACAATTAGACGAATTTATCCAAATGAAAAATTTACCTAATTATTTATTAGAAAATTATAAGAAATATTTTAAAAAATATGTATTGGTTGGGAATAAAGATTACCATTTTAAATAACTAATTTAGTTTCGCTTTTTAACCGTTTGATAAACATTGTATTAACATAGTTTAATATCTTCACATGAGTAATGGTTCATGCCAATATCAACTAGTTCTTTCCCGTGGTCAAAATCGAGAATACTATACCCTGTTAACATATCGTTATCAGGAAAACAAGCCTTTATTATACCCTGTGGGTAGGAACAAGAATTATTTTTCATTCCGGCTAATTGATAATCAAATGTATCAAAAACTAATCCAACTACCGATTTTAAATAATCTTTATAAGAGGTAATTTTCTTATTATCAACACTTTTATCACTAGCGCTAATAAAGACATATTTATAATAGTTACATTTTTTCTGACCCATTGCTTGATATATCATTTCATTCTCAATCGCACCGCCGTCAATATATATATAATCACCCATTCGTCTAGGCGGGAATAGCATAGGAATTGCAGAGGTTGCCATTAGAACATCAATTTGTGAATCTAATGGCAATAAATCATATCTAAATACATCTAATTGTTCTAGATTTAGATTAGACGCTCCTATTAAAGTTATAGGTAATATACTATCCGTAATTTTAGTTTGTTCAGATAAGATTTTTGTAATTGTTTTTTCAAGTGGAGATGTATCGTAATACCCCCACGTTTTAAATATTTCTAATACATGGTCTTTTTTATATATATCATTTGTTGAAAGAGTTTGATATATATAGATTAGATCATCAACTGTATTTGAAATATTCATGGAAGATGATATAAATCCAGCATTGAGTCCACCTGCAGAAATTCCTGTTATAATATCAAATTCATTATCAATTAGTTTTTTAGAAAATAAATCTTTTAGTATACCAGCTTCAACTGCACCAAATGAACCGCCACCACTTAGAGATAGAATATTACACGTATTGTCAGATAATACATTTGTAAGAACAATACACAAGGTAAAAAGTTTTATAGATAATTTTAATAGCATTATATTGTAGTACTAATAAAATTATAATTATATAAATCAATATTTTATTTATTTAACATTATATCACGTTCATCTTCCAGACAATCTTCTTTAGTTGCTATATCATGAGCTTCATGCATTTCATTCATTGTGATATGTGGTTGATAATTTATAAGGTCTTCTGTACTAATCCAAGCATCTTCTGTACAATCTGCATACATTTCGTTTCTTCCGCCAACCACCACATATTTAGCACAAATATATGGTGTCAATTTCTGATTTTTAACTAATACTCTTAAACTTAAACCTGAATGAATAATGTTCCATTCTATTGTTTCAGCATCATATACAAATTTATTTTCATATATATCTTGATCTGTTAATATTATTTTTAAATTTGATAAAAAATGAATATAATTTATTTAGAACTTATATTATATCTAAAATAATATATAATGATATCAAAACTAATAATAATATTAGCAGGTTTTAGTCTGGTAGATTCAACTAACATATATAACTATTATGAACTAGCAGTTCAAAAATGGTGTAGTACAGAGTATATGATTCATGGACTCTGGCCTCAAATAAATAGTACTGCATATCCAGAAGATTGCAAATATGTTTCGTATGTAGAACCAACAGGTAAATTATTAACAGATATGGATAAATACTGGCATAGTTGTGATAATACACTATGGCAACATGAGTGGACGAAACATGGTTCATGTATGCAAGAACAGAATAATATAGATGAAAACACATTTTTTAATACAACACTTTCACTCTTTTTGGAGAATACACACTTATTAGATAAGTGTAAGAATGATGATTGTATATTAGGATGCTTTGATTTAGATTATAATCTTATAGATTGTAAATAAAATTATTCTTTTATCAGTTGTAAAATATTGAATTACGATAATATAAATAATATAATATAATATAATAATGTCATTGCGCGATATGCAAATAAATAATAATTATCAAAAAACATTAAATACAAAAGTACACAATAAAACACAAAACTTATCTTGTAAAAATAATAATTCAACAGTAGTAAATACAAATTATAAAACAATTAAAACTAATAATTTTCGAGATAAGAAGATATCAAGAAATAAAGAAAGAGATTATGATAGGATGAAAAAATATATGAAATAAAAATTGGCAGGGATATTCTTTTCGCTAAGGCGAAAAGAATCGTACCCTGGTAAAACTTAGATATCAATGAGTGTTTTGCATAGCAAAACACTCATTGATATATAAAAATTGGAAAGTGTATTTTTCACTTTTTAACCGTTAGAACCTACTGAATTTCAAAGAAATTCAGTAGGTTATAAAAATATTGATTTATATAAGCATAGAATTGATATTACTAAAATATAATGCTAAAAACAATACTACTATTATCACTATTAACAGTATCATTCGGATATTTTAACGAATATATACCAACAGATGAACGACCAAGTTTATCTACAGTACACGAAAATATGGATTTTCCCACAAATTTCGATTGGCGAAATATTGATGGAAAATCATATGTAACTAAAATGCTTAATCAACACATCCCACAATACTGCGGTTCGTGTTGGGCGCATGGGTCAATGAGTGCACTTGCCGACCGAGTTAAAATTGCAAGAAATGCATCAGGTACAGATATTAATCTATCTATACAAACTATTCTAAACTGCGGTGGATTAACTGTAGGTTCATGTCATGGTGGTTCTCATCACGGTGCATATAATTTTGTAAAAAAGAATAGTGTTCCATTTGATACTTGTCAAACATATATTGCTTGTTCAAGTGAAAGTACAGAAGGATTTTGTGAAAAGGCAAGTGACATGACAACTTGCACGCCTGAGAATGTATGTAAGACTTGTTCGACCTTTAGTTCAAACGATGGTACATGCGAACCAATTATGTTTTATCCAAATGTAACAATATCGAAATCAGGTTCTGTATCTGGTATTTCTAATATTATGGCTGAAATTTACAAAAATGGACCAGTAGCATGTGGTATGAATGCCGAACCTGTATTAGAATATATTGGTGGTATATTTGATAATCCACGAGAAATAAGTATGATTAATCACGTAATATCAATTGTTGGATGGGGTGATTTTAAAGATGGTTCCGGTTATTGGATAGTAAGAAATAGCTGGGGCGAATATTTTGGAGAAATGGGATACATGCGAATTAAGATGGGTCAACTAGGATTAGAAAAAGATTGTGCGTGGGCAACACCAGATACATGGACTGAATTAAATTATCCATGTTATGAAGATGGAAGTAATTGTAAATAAGTAAATAATTATTATTTATTTACTTGTTCTTTTATCTATTATTGTTTTATAAAATAAAAATGATTTAAGATGCTAATAATATTAATACTAATAATGTCTATAAATAATATAATAGAACCACAAAATAACCGAATGGTTAGTACCGGATTGATTGGAGGAGAGTTCATTCGCAGTAATGATCTTAAATGTTTTAGTAAACGTACAGATTTATTTGAACTTTGGTACGCAGAAAAAGAATTATCAATTGCTACTTTACCAGATACAGAAATTACAATCACTCTTCCAAATGGAGATATAAAGCATGGATTTGCATTTAAAACAACACCGTTGGATATTGCAAATAGTATTTCAAAAGGATTAGCTGAATCAATTATTATTGCAAAAGTAGTTTATACTACAAAGCTTGATACAGATATTATTGTAGCATGTGATGAAGATGATGAAAATGAACAATTGGATGATGGAGAGTTATGGGATATGTGTCGTCCATTAATTGGAGACTGCAAACTTTTATTGTTAAATTTTAATGACCCAGAAGCAAAGAATGTATTTTGGCATTCTTCATCTCATGTCTTAGGCGCAGCAATAGAAGGTGTATTTGGTTCCCATCTAACGATCGGCCCATCATTAAAAGATGGTTTTTATTATGATAGCTATATGGGTAACATATCAATCATTGATGAGGATCTCAAGATGATTGAATCATATGCATCTAATATATGCAAACAAAAACACGAGTTCAAACGTTTAGTTATATCAAAAGAACAAGCACTTGAAATGTTTAGTTCTAATCCATTCAAAGTTAATCTTATAATAAATAAAGTACCCGATGGTTCACTAACAACCGTATATAAATGCGGACCGCTTATAGACTTGTGTATGGGACCACACATTATTAATACTGGAAAGATTAAAGCATTTGCAGCTACTAAAACATCATCTACTAATTGGTTAGGGCAGGTAACAAATGATCCATTACAACGTGTATATGGTATTGCATTCCCAGATACCAAGATGTTAAAAGAATGGAAATTATTCCAAGAACAAGCTAAAAAGAGAGATCATCGAGTACTCGGTACATCTCAAGAACTATTTTTCTTTCATCAATTATCACCTGGTAGTTGTTTTTGGTTACCACATGGCGCGCGTATTTATAATAAACTGATTGACTTTATTAAGAAACAATATTGGTCTCGTGGGTATGAAGAGGTCATAACACCAAATGTATTTAATTTAAAATTATGGGAACAATCAGGACATGCACAACATTACCGTGATAGTATGTTTATCTTTGACGTAGAAGGACAAGAGTTCGGTATGAAACCAATGAATTGTCCATGTCATTGTCTACTATTTGGTAATTGTATTCGTTCGTATAAAGAACTACCCATGCGTATTGCAGACTTTGGCACATTACATCGTAACGAGTTATCTGGTGCACTCACAGGATTAACACGAGTTCGACGATTTCAACAAGATGATGCTCATATATTCTGCAGAGATGATCAAATTAGAGCGGAGGTATTAGGAGCACTTGATTTTATGAGATTTGTATATACTACATTTGGCATGACGTACAAATTAGAGTTATCAACAAGACCAAAAAAGGCTCTAGGTGAAAAGTGTGTATGGGATAAAGCAGAAGCTGAACTATCATCTGCCCTGGATGAGTTTGCAGGTCAAGGTAATTGGAAAGTTAATCCTGGTGATGGTGCTTTCTATGGACCAAAGATTGATATCAAAGTATTTGATGCAATGAATCGTATTCATCAATGTGCAACAGTACAATTGGATTTTCAATTACCTATAAGATTTGATTTGAAATATAAAACACAAGGAGGTGAAGGTGATGATTCTTTTGCAAGACCTGTGATGATACATCGTGCAATGTTAGGTTCGGTTGAACGTATGGCAGCGGTATTAACAGAGCATTGGGCGGGTAAATGGCCTTTTTGGATATCACCTCGTCAATGTATGATAGTACCAATTGACCCAAAGTTTAATGAGTATGCATGTGATGTACAACAGAGTATACATAATGCTGGATTTTACGTAGATGTTGATGATAGTACACATACACTTGGTAAAAAAGTAAGAGAAGCACAGCTTTCTCAATATAATTTAATATTAGTAGTTGGGGAGGAAGAAGTATTATCAAATACTGTATGTGTAAGAGTTCGCGATAGAAAACAACAATATAAAATTACGGTTAGTGACGTGATTGCCAAAATGACAGTCATGTCTAATACCTATACGGAGTATTTATTTGAGTAATAAAAATGAAGAACACCCTATTAATAGTTAGTTCGACATGATTTAAGATACTAATATTAATATCTATAAATAATCGAATTGTTAGTACTTGATTGATTGGATGAAATTTTATTTATACCAATAAACAGTAATGGTACATTCATTTTATTATAATTTATACATATTTTCAATGTCTTTTTCATATGTTTTTTCAATCTCTTTTCGTTTGATAGACATTTTTGGTGTCATAAATTCTTGAAATGTACCATTATTTAAATATAATATTTTTTTAATACGTAAATAAGAATCCAATGAACTATTAATTTTCTTTAATAATTTTTCTGTTATTTTACATTTTTCTTCACAAATAATGATATTATAGTCTTTACTATTACCATAAACAATAAAACTTTGTGAAATATATTGCTTGATTATATTTTCTACTTCATCTACATTCACAAATTTACCATTTGATAATTTATAATTTTCACTTATACGCCCTTTATAGTATAAAAACCCTTCTTTGATTTCTCCTTCATCTCCAGTCTTATAAAAATATCTATCTTTATATGGAATAATAACCTCGTCTGTAGCTTTGATATTATTCCAATATCCTTTCATTACAGAAGGCCCTGAAACACATATTTCATTATTAATAATTTCTACAACGACATTGTCTAATATTTGACCAACAGAATCAGTATTACGTGGATTATACATATGATTTACACTTACCATAGGGCTAGTTTCTGTACAACCATATCCTTCACAAATATTTACATTATATTTTTCATAAAATCTTTTCGTTGTTTCATCTAATTGAGAACCACCTACAAAAATAGTAAGCAAATTTCCACCAAATAATTTTTTGATGATGATTGGTAGTATTAACTGTATAATGGGTTTATCAAACATCTCTAAACGTGCTTTGATAGTTACTAATACACGCGGAACAATATATAATAAATCAGGTTTGATTTCACGCAATTCGTTTACAAATTCTTGTGGACCAGATGAAATAGCTATTTTATTATTGTTTAACATATTGTAGTAAAGTTCAGTAGTTAATCCATATATGTGTGCCCATGGAAGGATATTTAATGTGGTATATTCTTTATCTTTTTGTAAATCATGAAAAGTAGATTCTAGATTTGAAATATTTGATAAAATATTTTCGTGTGTTATCATAACCCCTTTAGGTTTTCCAGTAGTACCAGAAGTGTAAATTAATTTAGATATTTGGTTTTGATTGTTTATAACAGGTATATCCATAATATATTTTGTATCTTCTATTACATCACGTAAAATAATTACGTTATGAAATGTAGTATCATTAGTAACAAAAAATTTAGGGTCACAATCATCAATAATATGTTTTACATATTGATCATTTTGATTATTGTAAAGTGGTACAAAAATACCACCAAGTGAATTAACTGCTGCATTCCATGCCACCCAATTTACACTATTATCTCCTTTAAACATTACTCTATCATTTTTTGTTAACCCATTATAATGCAATAATTCAACACAATAACCTATTTTATTTTTTAATTCGTCTCGAGTTACCCAATTCCATTGATTATTTTTTTTATATCCCAAAATTTTTTTTTCAGGATGCGTGTATAAAATTTTTTTCAAACGACTAGTTAAATTCATATATTTAATATAAATCATTAAAACAACTTTAAATAGTTATTAACGAATATATTTACCGGATCGAATAAAAGTGTCAATATTTGACATGACTTACAAATTAGGGATATCGTCAAGACACCATAAATATCTAGGCGATCAAAAAAAATAAGTAAAACATCGCTTTTGCAATGTAATTTAATATTAGTAGTTGGAGAAGAAGAAATATCATCAAATACTGTATATGTAAGAGTTCGTTATAGAACCAACAATATAAAATGATGGTTAATGATATAATTGTTAATATGACAGTTAGTTTATCAGGACAAGTTTGCAAAGCGAAAATATAACCAGAAACTTGTTATATAAAAATAAAAATTGGCTGGACTATCTATTTCTTTTTGCTTTTTTGCTTTGCAAATACGCAAATGGCAGAAACTTAGCACCATTTGTTTACACATAGTGTAAACAAACATAAATAGAAATTGGAAAGTGTAACTATAATTTCACAAAGTGAAAAATTTGTTTCACTTTTTAACCGTTAGATATCAAAGAGTTTCGATATATAAAAATGGTGTTAAACAAATATTTTAAAAATATTTAATATGATAGTTAAATCTATAATTAACAATCTTAATAAACGAGTATTTTCAACTTGGTATACAAAGACTCATGAATATATAAAAGTTAATAATAATTTATGGACAATTGGTATTACTGAATTTGCATCGAACTCAATAGGTGATATATGTTTTATTGAATTTCCTAAAATTGGAACACAAATAGAGAAAGATGATTTGATAATAAATATTGAGTCAATTAAAGCAGTTTCTGAAATAACTTCGCCTATATCAGGTCAAGTTATTTATATAAATAATCATGTAGAAGAATTACCTATTATTGTAAATAATTCGCCATTAGATAAAGGATGGCTTGTAAAAATAAAAACAGGTGAGTGTATATCAAACCATTCTTTTCTAACTAAAAATGAATATAATGAATTTATAAAAGAGTTATAATAATTTTTATACTATTTTATTTTTTAATTCCATATATTTATTTTTATATTTAATATATTTTTCGCGATAACTACCACCGTCCTGTACTCTTGCATTACTTGCAGCTATTAGAGTTTCCTTTTGTAAATTTAGTTTGATAGTTTCTGTATTAACATATTTAGGAAAGTCAACTGCAAGGAAACATGTATGTGACTCAATACCCATCCTAACTATATTAAAAGAAAGTGTAGGTCTAGCAACACTAGGGAATGGTAAATTTCGACGACCCGATATTAGATATACCATTTCATTTAAATATTTATCATCTTCGATTGCATATTGTCTAATTATGTCTTTTATTTCGGTCTCTATTTCATTTTTATTTTTATTATCTATCAAACCATCATCAGTATTTGGCCCCACTATTGTTATTAAATCTAAAAATTCATCAATATTAACAAATTCCTTGCCTACAATTAATTCATTTAATTCATTCATTGATATCTGACGCATAAAATCAGGATGAGTTAAAGAAAAAAATCCATTTAAAAAATGGGTTAATTGTCTATGTCTACTATATATCAATATTGTTAATACATTAAAATTAATTAAAAAATTTCTATGTATAAAAGCCACTTGAATTGCTTTCTCACGATCATGGTCTACACCGGCTGATATATCTCGTTCTCTTTCGCGTCTAGATGATAAGTAAGTTGGATCTTCACACATAAAATTTGGCGACTCGAAACAAAGTTTTGTCATAGGATCAGATAGCCATTCATTGGGATTATCTGTTAAACCCCATAAATAGCGAGGAACATCATTATCAAATGATCCTGGTTCATAGCTTTCCATGACATTTCTAACAGTTTCCCAATTATTAAAAAAGTCAGAATTTACTCTATTATCCAAATCTTGTATATTATATTTTTTAATCATTTTTGTATTTGCGATATGCAATAGTTCTAATTTATTTTTTTTCGTTTTTGTTATACGCCCTTTAAAAATGTCTATTATTTTTTTATAAAATAAATGATCATATCTATTTAATATATCGCCTTCTACCCCACACTTTGTATGAGTTAAACAATATAATATTATTGGATGTAATCTTGCATTTAATTGTTTATTTGTAATTAGTGAATGAGCAAAAAATTGTCCTAATATTTCGAAACCTTTCCAATGTGTATTATCAGGATTAAAATGTAAATAGTTATTTTTTAGTAGAAAATATGGTATTTGTGTAACGTTCTGAGGTGTGTGAAGAGAATTTGACATAAGAGTGTTAAATATTTCTCTAATTCCATTACCATAACCACTTTCACCTTTGAACCTAACATTATAGTTTTCCGAGTTTAATATTGGCTTTCGCAAATCTGTAATGTTATCTAAGAAACTTTGCATTATATTGTACCTGTCAACTTCAAAGTCGACAATAAGATTTCTATTTATTTTTACAAAGTTCGTTTCAGAAATTAAGTCTCTTAATTCTTCAATACGAATTCTTCGAGCTTCTGCTGCGGAAGCTTCATCTTGTCGCTTTTTTTCTTCTTCTTCTTCTTCTTTTTGACGCCGCCTTTCTTCTGCTTCTTGTTGACGTCGCATTTCTCCTTCCTCATCCTGACGTCGCATTTCTTCTTCTTCTTGTTGATGTCGCATGTCTTCTCTATTTTGTTCGAATTGACGTTTCCTTTCTTCTCTAACGGACTTCTTATCCATAACAGTAGTGAATCCATCATCAGATTCTTCTTCAGCTGCGCCTGAACTACTACTCCCTGCTAATTGTTTAATTTGGAAAAAAAAATTTAATATATTTTTATTTAACACCATATAATATATATTAGAAAATATGCAACTGTTTGTTAAAGTTGTAATAATCTTAATATGCTCCATACGATTAATCTATAATTAGTTATATTGTTGAATAAGTTCCTGTTTTTTGAGTATTTGTATACCAAGTTAAAGACATCCGTGTTTTTGCTTCGCAAATAGATCGAAATAGCTTTTTACGCAGTAATGGCTATCTAACAATACTATATGCTTCGCAATGAAAGTTTTATTATGACAACCAGTAACTTATTCTAAGAAAATCTTGCAAAGATTTTCTTAAAATAAAAATTGGCAGGGATATTCTTTTCGCCAAGGCGAAAAGAATAGTACCCTGGTAAAACTTAGATATCAATGAGAGTTTTGCTATGCAAAACTCTCATTGATATATAAAAATTGGAAAGTGTAACGAAAAAATTTAATTTTTCGTTTCACTTTTTAACCGTTAGAACCTAGTGAATTTCAAAGAAATTCACTAGGTTATAAAAATTGGTTTATCAGGACGAGTTTGCTAAGCAAACTCGTTCTGATAACCAGTAACTTATTCTAAGAAAATCTTTGCAAGATTTTCTTAAAATAAAAATTGGCAGGGATATTCTTTTCGCCAAGGCGAAAAGAATAGTACCCTGGTAAAACTTAGATATCAATGAGAGTTTTGCTATGCAAAACTCTCATTGATATATAAAAATTGGTTTATCAGGACGAGTTTGCTAAGCAAACTCGTTCTGATAACCAGTAACTTATTTTAAGAAAATCTTGCAAAGATTTTCTTAAAATAAAAATTGATATATAATAATAATTCATAAAATAATATAACATTAATGGAAAAAATACCTTGCCCTGAATGTACATTTCTAAATAGTAGTACTAATACAAATTGTGATATATGTGATACCAATTTGAAAGATGATACTGAACTAATAGTTAATCCACTAGAAGACGAATTTATGAATCTAACAGACTCAAATAGGTCTAGTGCCCAAGAGTACTTAAAAATAGTAAACAATGATATTGATAAAGCAGTTGGATTATATTATCAAGATAAGGAATTAGGTATGACAAATTTAGAAATTATAAATAATGCAATTGCAAATCAAAATGAAGATATGATGACATCATTATTTGAATTGGTAAATTCTACGCTGGCTGCTTCACATCAAAAACCGAAAAATATAAAAGATTTAGTATGTCAACTATTATACAATATAGGAAATAATACACCTCATCATTGTATTTTTTGTGATTCTAAAGCATTTTTGACATGTGCTAAGCTATTAAGTTATAATAATGATACTATTATTAGATTTATTCCTAGAGAGAATTTAGAAGAGTTAAAAATAAATAATACAAACTATAATGATAGTATAAAAGAAATATATAAAGTTATAAATGATCACTTTATACCATTAATAATTAATAAAATAACAAGTAATATTCTAACTACATACTCGAATAGAGATAAATTAATTGAAAATAATACTGAATTGGATGTTATTGAAGATACGATGGACATGCAAAATGGTCTTGATTTTAGAATTATATGGGATACTTTACATTCAACAGAAAATAAACTTGATGAATCTAAAATTATAGAAATACTAAAAACATTATTAGTATCTGATGAGTTTCACTCTTATTTAAATCAATCATGGGAAACACCTATATATAACCATCCTGCATCTAAAGAAGTTATATCAAATTTAAAAAAAGTAAAGTTAACAGATGAATGTCCTGATTTAAATTTACTATTAGAATCAAAATGTGCTATATGTTTGATGCAGTTTGAGAAAGATAATGACAGAGAGATAACTTTATTAGGTTGTCATTCTTTTTGTTCTGAATGTATTTTACCTTGGTTAGAAGAACATAATGATACATGCCCTGTATGTAGGAAAAAAGTAGACATAGGAAATGTAGAAGATATTGAAGAAGAAGTAAAAAAAGTAGTTGAAAATGTAGTTGAAAAAGTAGTTGTAGAAAATGTAGAAGAAGTTGAAGACACAAAAGAAGAATCATAAGTATTTTAATATAAAAATTTTTGCTTTATAAACACTTTTCGCTACGTTAAAAAATAATAACCTATAATACTTATATGAATAAAAATAGATTAAAGGCACTTTTACATAATCAAGAACCTAAAAATGTTATATTATCAATGCGTATATCTTCAAATACTATTATTAAAAATAAACAAATTGAGAATACGGTAGATAGAAACTTAGATACACTGGTTAATTTATCTTCAAATACTGTTATTAAAACTAAACAAATTGAGAATACGGTAGATCGCAAATTAGATACGCTTGTTAATTTATCTTCAAATACTGTTATTAAAACTAAACAAACTGAGAATACGTTAGTTGGTAGTTCAGACATTAGATCGAATATAGACAACAATAATATAAATGCTGATCAATATTTTCAAAATATATTACGTAATAAATTATCAAAAGAATATAATTTTAAAACGGAAGAAATAAATGACTTGTTAAAATTAAATATATGTAATAAAAATTTTTACGATGAGTATCACACAACAATTAAAGAGTTTAGTTATTTAGTAACAGAAATAATAACATTATTGGGTGCAACGAAAATGTTATTAAATACATATGAAGACGATTGTTTATTTCATAGTTTTTCAACATATTTAAATATTGATCAAAAACAATTAAGAGAAGATTCAGTTAATTATATTTTAATGAAATGGAACCAATTTAAAGATTTTGCGATACATTTGGATAGTTTAAAACTATATAATTCATCCGATGATTACAAGTCATCTATGTTAACCGATAATTCATCTGGTGATTATTTAACATTATTTGCACTATGTGAACTATATCAATTAAATGCGATTATTATTGTAACTGAAGGGATACAATTATATAATATAATTAAAATTAACATAGGTTCATCCAAAACAATATTAATAAATGCCAAATATGATGCTAAATAATAAAAAAAGTGAATATTTTATTCTATTACATAATAGTTAACTATTATGGGTTCAATCACAAGTAGCATACATAATATAAATCATGAAAAGATAAAGTTTCATAATAATATAATTGAAAGTGGAATGTTAGGAAAAGTAATCAAAGTACTAAGTCCTAATACATTTATAATTATAATAGTACATAAAAGAAAAATAAAGAAATATTTATGTAAAGGATATGGATATAAACCAGCCGATAACACTGATTGTAATCATATAATTTCAAAAGTAAACTCGATACTTAATACAGTAGATTCACTCGTTGATATTACATCATATGGGATTGATGAAAATGGGTATTTATTAGTAGAATTAAATAATAATATATTTCATGATAGTATTAATAATACTATTAGACTTGAAAAGGGTATAGATTATGAAATTAATTACGATCATTTTAATAAAGTATTATAGGATTTAATTTTATTTTTAATATTTCTTTTAATCGCAGCTTTTTTTTTAATTAAAATAATATATGGATTTTCAACAGATATATTTTGTTCTAGTTCTTTATTTATAATTTTATACAAGTTATTTGAATAATTATATTTTTTAAAATTTTTTCGCGCAACATATATTGATAAATAACTACTATTAAATATATATGTATTATAAAATCCTACCTGATTATTTTTAGGCATATATAAATAAATAAGATATATTTACTATAATTTCATAATTAAATTAAAAAAAACTACCAACACTTTTAGTACGTGTAAGCAGAGGTTTAGAGATCTGTTCTACAATTACATCTGAGATTATTTCTTTACATAGTATCTTATTTTCTTCTGACTGCGATGATACAAATTTCCAAAATTCAACTCTAGATGGATGCATTCCAATTATATTATTAAATTTATCTCTATAAATTTTTGGGGGTACTATATGTTTAAAAAAGACTATTTTTGGATAGCCTTTTGAAAATATATTTTCATTATCAGTATATATATCACTCATACTATAATTAATATTCATTATAATATTAAAATTTCAATAATTTTTAGTTATATTAATAAAAATAAATATTGATTTATATATTTTATATATATATATATAATATATAATGACAGTCATACACCCAGAAGGTGAACTATCAAATAAACGATTGTCAGAAAGAAGATCTGCAGTAATAACACCACTTAGAGTTTCTCGTATATCATGTTCAGAATGTTTTGCAGTAAATAATGTCAATACTTGTATCCATTGTAAAAAATCATTTTGTTCACTCTGTTTAAAAAATAATCAATGTGAAGAATGTTACTATAAATATAATAATTGTTTAATTCGAATTTATAAGTGTTTATGTAGATCTAAATAATTTTTATTTATAGTAAACTATCTTTTTTATTTAATATCTTCTATAATTTTATGTTATATAAATATTGATTTTTATATAACATAATATTATGTATATAATATATAATGAGTTTATTAATTAATAGAGTAACACAAGAGTTAAAAGATTTACAAGAAAATCCTGTGCCTAATTGTTCGGCAGGACCTGTAGAAGATAAATTAACACACTGGAATGCAACTATATTCGGACCAGATGAAACTCCATATGCGGGTGGAATTTTTAAATTGAATATAGAATTTACAAGTGAATATCCATTTAAGCCACCTAAGATTTATTTTGTTACACCTATATATCACTGCAATGTAAATAAAAATGGAGGTATATGTCTTGATATATTAAAAGATCAGTGGAGTCCTGCGCTAACAATAAGTAAAGTATTACTATCATTGTGTTCGCTACTTTCTGAACCAAATCCCGATGATCCACTTGTTCCTGAGATTGCAAAGTTGTTAAAGTCAGATCGAGTACTTCATGATAGTGAAGCAAGGTCTCATACTTTAGAACATGCAAATTAGTTTAAATATAAATAATGTTATATTATAATGAATTATAATATAGGTATTATTGGGTTGGGTGTAGTCGGTAGTGCAATTTATGAAAGTTTACAGGAAAAGAAGATTGAGTTAGCGGGATACGATAAATACAAAAATGGAGGAATTGGCAGCTTAGAAGAATGTATTAATTGTGATATATTATTTCTTTGTTTGCCAACACCCTATTCTGATAAATTAAATGGGTACGATCTATTGCCATTAGATGATATAATAGATAAACTAAATTTAATAAACTATAATGGAATAATATTAGTAAAGTCTACTGTTACACCAGGAACTACAGAAAACTTTGCTATCAAGTATCCAAATTTAAACTTTGTACATAATCCTGAGTTTTTAACAGCACGTAATGCTAAATATGATTTTATTAATCAAATCCAAATTGTAATTGGAAAGACAAGTACATGTGATCCAATAAAATTTAATAGTTTGATTAATTTTTATAAAGAATATTGGTCAACATCAACATTATCAGTATGTAATTCTGGTGAGAGTGAGATAATGAAATTAGGATGTAATACATTTTATGCTGTTAAAATCCAATACTTAACAGAGCTTTATTTATTATGCAAAAAAGAAAATTTAGATTTTGACAAGGTAAAAGATATGATGCTATTAAATGGCGGAATGGGTCCAAATTACACTAATGTTCCGGGACACGATGGTTCTATCAGTTATGGTGGTATGTGTTTTCCAAAAGATACAAATGCATTATGTTCATTTATGATAAATAATAACTTACCATGTCAAGTATTGAAATCAACAATTGGTGAAAGAAACTCAATGAGGGTTGAAGATAAAATTGAAGTTAATAAAAACATTCTTTTTACTTAATTTGATTTTACACTAATATTTATTTTTGTATTTTTCATATTTACTTTTGTAAATATTATCTATAGAATTCTTTGAATTGTATTTTTCATATTTACTTTTGTAAGTATCCATATAATAGTTATTAGAAATTTTCTATTATTTCTTAGAATAATTGAAAGTATTAGTTATTAGTAGCATTTACTTAAATATTTATAATGAAAAAAATAATATTTTCCGACGTAACAGCAAGAGATGGACTACAATCTTTACAAAAAGTATTTAGTGTAATACAGCGGTCCAATTTAATTAAATCGATATCAAAATGTGGCTTTACTGAAATTGAAGTAGGTTCTCTTGTTAATCCAAAGGTAATGCCACAAATGACTAAAAGTATCGATGTCTATAAACAAACATTAGAACCAACACAATTTAAATCATTTGTATTAGTTGGTAATGAAAAAAGTATGAAAGAAATCAATGAAAATAATATTAAATATTTTTCATTATTTACTTCCCCGTCTGATACATTTAATAAAAAAAATATAAACACAGACGTAGATGGTAGTTTTGAACGTTTTAGAAATATGTTAAATCTTCTTGATGATAGGAAACAACATCATATTAAAGGATATATTTCTTGTATTGGAGATTGCCCGTTCGAAGGCGATATGAGTGTTAGTCGTATTTTATATACAATTGAACAATTTAATAAACTAGGTGTTGATGAAATTTGTATAGCTGATACAATTGGAACTTTAAAACCAGGTAAATTACAAGAATTATTAAATTTGTCATCAAAAATGTACGATCATTCAAAACTTTCATTGCATTTACATACTGAGAATGAATTAACAACATATGTTTGGAAAGAAAATCTAATAGTTAGTATTAATAATAATGTGTTAAAATTTGACACTTCATTATTAGGTATTGGAGGATGTCCTGCAGTTTATTCTAAAGGTAAAAAGAAAACGGGTAATTTAAATATTCGATATGCTGCAAAATTTCTAAAAGAGGAAGGTCATAATATAGGTGATTACATTGGTTCAGAACAATGGTTTAATAATATTAAAGTAATAGAAGATGAATGGAAGCCATTAATAAAATGTATTGTCTAATCAGTTTATTTTAAATATTCTTCGGATAATATAGTTAATGCTTGAAAATAAGACCAAACTTCTTTTCTTGAAGATGAGTCAAGTTTTTCGTAAATATCTTTAAGTCTTAATATTTCATTTAGTGTATTTGAATCACCATTTATTTCATCACGATGATTAGATGTATTTGTAAAATATGATTCATCTTCCGTCATTATTTGATTTTTATATGGTAATACATTTTTTAAAAATTCCTGAATTGGCATTGTCGCATTCATTCTAATTAATTTTTTAAAATAGTGATGATATGTTGTACCAATAAGTGGGACTAGTTGACCTAAAAATGTTTCTAATATATTATTAAATTCTTTAATATTTTCGATTTTGGACATTATTAGTAGTATTGTTTAATGTTCTTTTAAGCCAATTATATTCAATTTTATTAACAATTGCGACTGCATTTGATGTGAAGAAATCTAGGTTGAAATAAAAATTAAAAATGAAGAAACGCTATTAACAGTTATATATAAAAATTGGTTTGTATTTTTGCTTCGCAAATAGATCGAAATTGCTAAGCAATCCAATCATCGCTTTTATTATGGAATAAAAATTGGTTTATATGTTTGCTTTGCAAATAAGACGAGTCTGCCATTACTTCGTAAAATAGCAAACTCGTTCTGATAACCTCATTCGCCTTTGGCGAAAAGACTTATCGATTCACCTTTGTTGAAACACATCATTTAACTACGTTAAATCGATTTTCTTAAAATAAAAATTGATAGTGATTCTTAACAATACTATGTAAAGTGAAGAACACCCTATTAACAGTTAGGTCAACTTAGATTTTCGAAGAAAATCCAAGTTAAAATAAAAATTGAAATAATAATTTGTAAATATAAATATTAGTAGTGTATGTCTTCTAATATAAAAGTAGGTAATAATAAGAATTTCTTTTGTCGGGATAAATTCTGGCAAATGTTTAGTACCATACAGGAATGTCAAGTATTCAAAAGTATACCGGGTGCAACATTAAGAGACTGTACATTTGGTGATAATTGCAGAGGTGCTCATTCGCAGGCGGAGATATGTATGCTACCAGGTAATTACAATTTTAACAAGATGGATAAATCAGATATAGATTTGGCATCAATATATAAAAATATTACAAATACATTTGATACATCTGAGAAACGTGTAATTAATCCTGATTTTAAGAAGGAGTTAGCTGATTATAACAACTTAGATTTTGTTGAATTGTTGAATCTCTGGTTTAGGATTACATGTTATCATAGACGTGTTAAAAAAGAATTAAGGAATGGTGAAACAAATGAATATTATAATAATATAGATAGTATACCTGAGTTCTTTCTTGAGAATGAAGAGACTGTTTGGCCATTTGAAAGAATTACAAAACTGTGTTCTAAGAACCAGGAATTTATAAGAAAGGTAAACCACAAATTTGAGAAACCAATCTTATGGGATATCTGTTGTGGTTCAGTAAATTGTAAAGAGGGTTGTCATAATATTACATACCTTGCATGCAAGGAAGATATATTATATGGGAAGTGTAATTGTTTAACCAATTCAATGGTTGAAGAAAGACAATCATCTGTTTTGGCTGAAATTAAAATATTGAGAGATAGTTTAATTTGTAGTTCTGATACGGGTGGTTTTAGAACTACATTAAATGCCAAGAAGAAAAAGGGTATTCAATCTAAGATATCAACTTTAGAAACAGACTATAGTCAAATTACGAGAATGGTCCATTTAACAGACCAAGGATTAATCCCATTTAATAAACAGATGGAATTAGAAAAGATTAAACTAGAACAAGAGAAACTTTTGAAAGAAGAAGAAGTTAGAAAGAAAGAACAGTTTGCTTCCCGAGTTGTCAAGAAGAAGATTGTTAAGCCCGTATTTTAGTTCCACAATAATATTATTTTAAATCAATTTTAACAAGTGATTTTATATTATTATCTGACGTTACTTTAAATAATGTATGTAATGGAATATCAATATGTGGTATTTCACTATCTGGTATATCAAATAAAACTGAGTAAATAATTCTTAGAACAGCGTTATGACATATTATTAATATATCTTTCTTTTCATCTTTAATGCAATCAAATATTGCCATTACTCTTTTTTTTAAGTCAGCGTATGATTCACCTTCTGGATATCTATAATTATATTTATCTAATTTTCTTGCCGAGTGTTCTTCTGGATATTTATTTAATATTTGATTGTATGTATAACCATCAAATATACCTGAATTAATTTCATTTAAAAATGATAATTTTTCTATATTGTTAATGTCAAAATATTTTGATGTTTCAATAGTTCTTTCTAATTGACTTGTATAAATTTTCAAGTCTTTTTCTCCTAATAGGTTATGTAAATTAGTGGCATATTCTTTTCCTTTATCAGTCAAGTTACTATTTCCACCAATTTGCCCGGTTTGATTGAATTGTGATTCGCCATGTCTGGTAATGTATATAATACCATGCATATTACAATATATTAGAAAATTATAACTATTTATATTTAGTAAAAAGTCATCCTATATAAATTATGTGTATACTATTACATAACAATATAATAGTTATATAAAAGTATATTAGGTATATATATATAAATGATAGGTGCGGTTGAGATTATTATTATAATTATGTTATGTGGTATGTGTTTTTTGATATGGGCTGAATGTTCTGAAGTATGTGACTGTTGTGATGGTAGTAATCACGAACCGTCACTTGATACAAATGATGAATTGCAGATATCACCTGCTACTATTACATCACCAATTCAATCTAATTTTGTTGAATTATAGGTCATTGCTCCAAGACCAATTTTAGTAAACCAATATTATAGTATAAAGATTGAAAGATTAATTTTTTTACTATAATTTAGTTTTATAAATGATAGGTATATTTGAAATTATTATTATAATTATATTATGTTGCGTGTGTTTTGTATTATATGCGATATGTAATCAATTGTGTGAATGTTTCGACAGTGGTAATCGCGAACATTCATTTGATACAACCGATGAATTGCAGATATCATCGCCAATTCAATCTAGTTTTGTTTAAATATAGGTAGTGTTCCAAGACAACTTTTTATAGTAGAGTATAAATATTGAAAAATGTAGTTCCTTAACTATAATTTAGTTATATATGTTGATTAACGGAAAGATGTCATATAATGAGATAGAACAGTCTGTGTTCTTGATGAAGGATAAGATAGTAGGTTCTTATCTGAAAAAAGTATTTCACTACAAAGGGACTTGGTTATTTAAATTTAACCATTTTAGTTTTGTATTTGAACCACAAGCAGGAATTTGGCCTGGTACATTTACTGAAAGAGAAACAAATTTACATTCAATATCAGTCAAGATAAGAAAAGATGTAGGTGATCATAAAATCACAGGATTTGATCTTGTAGCAGAAGATAGAACAATTATTATACAGTTTTATAACTATAAGATAATTCTGGAGCTATATGCGAAAGGAAATATTATTCTTACGGATATTGAAAATAAGATTATAGTATTAACTCGCATTTATTCAGAATGTTCACATGGTAATATTTATAATATTCCTACACTAAATACTTTTGAAGATTTCAAAGTTGAAAAGTATGGATGGGTAACCAAAGACAATGGTCTACGCAATGAAATTAGTAACAAGTTCGAAGATTTTGATAATATTCTTGATGCATTAGCTGAGTTATGGACAATGAAACAAAATAATAAACTTGTAGTAAAGGATGTAAAACAAGGTAAGAAAAGAAAGAATAAGAATACTGTAGAAGACAATATTAGAAACCAGATAACAGGATTTACATCCAAGATAGATAAAAAACTAGATGAAATTAGTAAACTAGAAGATGTCGACTACCTGGCGGAAACAGTAGAAGAATTAGATTATGAAAAAATAGGGAAGCTTCACACTGAGCGAAAAGTAATTAATAAGAAACTACAAAAGGCCGATATTGTATTAGAAGCGGCATCAAAACTAGCTGAACAAAAGACTGTTAAGATAGCAAAGCAAGAAAAAATCAAATTGGTAACACATAATTGGTATCAAAAATATCATTGGTGGTATACTAAAAATGGTTTTCTTGTAGTTGGCGGTAAAAGTGCAAGTGACAATGAGAAATTAGTAAAATCCCATCTAAATGATAATGATTTATATTTTCATTCAGAAGACCCTGGCTCAGGGTCTTTCATAATGTTTACCGAAAATAGAACACCAGATTTTACTGATATTGATGAAACAGCAGAAGGAGTTTTAGCATTATCATGTCAATGGTCTCTATCACATGCATCCGGTGACATATTTTATGTTAAAGGAAACCAGGTTTCTAAGACACCTCCTACTGGTGAGTATGTGGGCAAAGGTAGTTTCATGATTTATGGTAAGAAAGAGTTTGTGAAGGTAAGTAGTTATACATTAGGCTATGGATTGTATGATAACAAACTAATGTTGGCACCATTCAGAATTGTTTGTAGGACAGGTACTAAGCATATCAAACTAAAACCAAGAACTGATATTAAAAAAATGAAGGGAAAAATAATTAATAGTGCTCTTAAAAAGGTATTTAATATAGAGTTGACTGAGGAAATGTCAATATTTAACAAACCATGTACAATAGTATGTTAATTATTGTTCCCCCTGATAAATTTATTTATTACTATAAAGTTCCGTACTTGATTATATTAGCATCTTTAATTTATATTAAATCATTAAATATGTAAAATAATTGAATTATTAAGCGAATATATAAATAGATATAACTAATTAATATATGAATTTATCAGGTGAACAACAATTATCATTTGAAAAGTACATCCAATCTAAGAATATATTTATAACAGGACCTGGTGGTACAGGAAAAACCGAATTAATAAAACATATTTACAATGATGCATGTGAGAAAGGAATAAATATTCAAATTTGCGCATTGACCGGATGCGCTGCTGTTTTATTAGAATGTAAAGCGAAAACAATTCATTCATGGGCTGGTATTGGATTAGGTAATAGTTCAATTCCACACTTAATAAATAAAGTAACTAAGAATAAATATGCAAAGAAAAATTGGAAAAATACAAATGTTTTAATAATAGATGAAGTATCGATGATGTCTCGTAAATTATTTGAGACTTTAGACGCTATAGGTAAATCAATTCGTAAAAATTCAAAACCATTTGGTGGAATTCAACTATTATTTTCGGGTGATTTTTATCAATTACCGCCAGTTGGAACTAGGGATGAAATAGAAACAAGTGAATTTTGTTTTCAATCTACAGAATGGAATAAAACATTCTTACTAGAAGATCATGTGTTATTAGTAAAAATATTTCGACAGAGTGACCCAAAATATCAGAACATATTAAATCAAATTAGAGAAGGGTGTATTAAGAAATCAACAAATGACATACTCTTACAGATGGTGGGTCGGTCTATACCTGAAGATATATTAGTAAAACCAACAAAATTGTTACCTACGCGTAGTAAGGTAGATAATATAAATATTTCGGAAATAAATAAATTAAAATGCAATGAATATAAACTTGCATTAAAGTATCATACTAACCTAGTAATGACACCAATAGGTCGGGTTCAAAGAAATGAATTTACTAATGAACAAATACAATTGGAATTAAAATATTTACAAGGAAATTTAAGATGCGACGAAACATTAAATTTAAAAATTGGTTCGCAAGTAATGTGTATAATAAATATAAAATCAGAAACAGATGAACTGTTATTATGTAATGGTGCACAAGGAACCGTAATTAAAATGCAAGGTGAAACTCCTATTGTAAAATATAATAATGGTTTAGAAATGGCAATGGAACCTCATACTTGGCAAAGTGAAACAATACCTGGTATAGGTGTGTCACAAGTGCCTCTTATTTTGGCATGGGCATTAACTATCCATAAATCACAAGGTTCAACATTAGATGTAGCAGAAATAGATGCTGGTTCAAGTATTTTTGAGTGTGGACAAACATATGTAGCATTATCACGAGTAAAGAGTATTGAAGGATTATACTTGACATCATTTGATATTAGTAAAATTAAAATTAATGCAAAAGTACGCGAATTTTATGATAATTTACAAAAATTATTAATATGATAAAATTTTTGATTTAGATATTAAATATTATATAAATAATAATAATATGAATACTGATTATTTACATACATTAAAATCAACTATTGCTGGATTATTTGCAGGTATTGTAGAGTCTTGTGTAGAATATCCATTTGATGTAGTAAAAACACGAACCCAAACTATAACGAATCTTAATTCATATCAATGTGCGCGTCAGATGTTAAAAGAAGAGGGAATAAAATCTTTTTATTATGGTTATACAGCTAGAATAGGAATGTGTGCTACAAGCGGCGGTTTACTTTTTGGTGCAAATGAATTCTTTAAAATGAAACTAAATGTAAACAAGGATAAATTATCTTATAATTTTTTTATTGCATCATTTTTAACAGGTTGTGTAGAAGCATTTGTATATACGCCATTAGATTTAGTGAAATCAAGAATGCAAATTAAACTATATGGTAATCTTAATTTTAGAGAGAATACAAAATTAATTTATCAAAAAGAAGGTATTGTTGGATTTTATAAAGGACTTATTTTTCCTACAATTTTAAAGGACGGTATAGGTAATTGTTTTTATTTTGGAACTTATCATATTGTATCTACTAACCTAAAAAAAAATAATGTAAACTCGTGGATATCAACAATGATAGCCGGTGGTTGTGCTGGTACTATGTATTGGGTAATTTATCCTATTGATACAATTAAAACGCTTAAACAAACAGAAAGTAAACTTACACCGAAAAATATGAATTCATTCAATTGCGCAATAAATATTATTAAACATAAAGGAATTGTTAGATTATATAGAGGTATCCCATCCGTTTTAGCCAGAGCTTGGCCTGCAAACGTGACATTATTTTGTGGTTATGAATATATGAATCAATTATTATGTATTTAATCGATTATTATGTGACTTTTGCATATGTATTTTTATATTCGCCTGTTACTAACCCAATGCGAAACCATGCGTTTATCGGCCAAATTACAAACACTTAGTAATCATAATCTACATCAAAATCAAGTTGTAATTTTATATACATGTCTAGGCAATGGAGTTTATACTGATGCTATTAAGTGTTACATACTGATCCTTTTAAATAAAATTTAGTTTAAAATATTTCATACATTTACTTTAGTACTAAGAATACTTTTCATCTGTTCCTCTGCATCCATTTTTTCTTTAACAAGGTTCTCAAATACGTCGCCCCTAATAGCTATTGATGGAGAGTATGCACCAGTCAAGATATCCAATAAACCTTTTTGCATTTCTTCTTTATTTTTCTTAAAACATGAAGTGTTGTAACACCATATCCCTTCAAAACCGAGTTCTTTAAATATATCTTTAATAATTTTAGCGGCGAGTGTCATCTTGCCAGAAGTTATCATATCCCTTATTTCGGTCTCTGTCTTTTTTGATATCATTGAAACCAATTCAATAACACCATCTAAGTCAGGACTTTGAGCACAATGTGGAAGTTTAGGAATTAGATCTGTTGTACGTGTATTGTTATCAATATTTTGCATTAATTATAATCTATTTATATTACTTAAAACAAAATCAATTTTTAAATAAAATGACCCGTTTTAGTCTTACACGTAGTTGTGTATTTGAAGATTATATGGTGTTAAATATATTTACTTTATAATTAAAAAAATATCAAATATTTCTTGAATATCATTGGGAATACCCACTTTTATATTCAAACCAAAGTTTGCTAAATCTTTCGGTCCATATCTAATTGAGTGCGATCGATCTGATTCCAATAAATGTTGGATAATTTTGTTACATTTTTTTGTTTTAAATATTTTATTTAAAATGAATAAATCATCACTGTGAATACTATCCGCTTGCAAAGATTGGAGTTTAGTCAGTGCATTTTCTTTATTTTTTATAGTTTTAATAAATTTAGCTGGAAATGTTTCTTCAAATTCTTCATCAACTGATTCGGTATAACCAATTTGTGTATCAATAGGTCCCATTGCACTATACCAATTCATATAAATAACATTTGATGCAAGTGCTATAAAAGTACCTGCACTAAGAGCTATTTGCGGAATATATGTTTCAACATATATTTTATTTTGACTAAGAATATATGTTAAAAAGTTAGGTAATTCTGATTCACCCCCATGTGTATGAATTATAAATCTAGTCTTATTTTTAATATTAGCTAATAAAGCATAAACTTGTTTTTCATTTTCAAAGTCTATAATTCTTTTAATTCTACATGAATTACATTTAAATTTAAATATCATATAATTATAAATGTTAAAATTATTACATTTACAAACATCATTTGTGATAATATAAAGATTCTCGTGTTCTAAGAAATTATTAAGTTTGATAATGTTGCAAATTATGCGATATATATATTTAATATATTTAACTGTTATAATTAGTATTGCTAAACTTACAAGTTTTAAAATTGTATGAATAATGTACATTACATTATTAATTAATAAATAATAATTATGATAATCAACTTTTATTCTACGTTCTAATTGGTCTAAAAGAGTTTATTATCATATCTGCTTTATCATTAATTAGATTTGTACATTTTAGTGTAGCCGGTTCATTTGATGGTTCAAGAATCATATAATCAATTTTAATATCTGAATATGTTTTATCATATGCATAACATCCTAAAATTTTATGTGATGTTATTTTTTCTGCTTTTGAAAAGTTTAAAATTATATATTTGCGATTACCATTACTATCATGTGGTGTAATAATAATCTCTCTATTTGTAACTAATTCACTACTTGTGTTACAAGCCAAATTTATATTAAATTTGGTTACTAAATCTACAAGTGTTATAATATCTCCACCAACTGTTGAAAATATATCAAACATATTTTTAGCAAGTTGTCCAACTGATACGTCTAACTTTGTAGATTTTACAGTTTTTGATAATTTATTAACTAGACAGTGTGACCATAACGGTAATTCATCAACGGGTGTTTGATTACTGTGTATATATTCTAATTTATTATTTTTAACTACTATTTCTTCTATTGTTTCATCTGTATTTATTTTATTATCTTTTTCAATTACCAGAATATGAGCTTTAGTATCACTACTATGTTTATTATACCATAAATTATGCATCAATGGTGTATCTGATATATTATCATGACAATTAATTTTACCTGATTCACCACTAAGTGTACGACCAACCCATACTTTATCGCCATTTTGATCGTGACCAGAATAAATAGCATTATTTGGAATTTTATCTCCTTTTTTTATATCAACCCATTTGTATATATTAGTAGTTATAAGAACTTCTCCGGTTGTACTACTACCAATTGCTTGTGCCCAAAAATTATAAATTTTATTATTACTTAAATTAACTTTACCTGGGATATTATTAAATCTAGCAACATATACATGTCCATCTGTACTAGTTGAACCTGCATATATAGCATTTACAGGAAGGTCATCATTACGACTTTTAGCAACCCATTCATATAGGTTATTATTCATTATATACATTAAATTGTGAAAACAAAATTTAGATGTTTAATTATAGTATTATATATCTGAATATATAAATGTCAAGTAACAAGTGGTTTAAAATAACTTTGGTAAATAGTAATTAAATTAAATTAATTTTTATGTGATTAATTTAATTCTAATGATATTTTAATATTGCGATTTCGTAATGATTCTGCATGTATTTTATCTTTCTTTGATTGTTCTGCTAATCGGTTTTCATTTCTGCGTATTGCAGCATCTTTATCTGTCTTATGTATTTTATTTACATGTTCAATTGTATTTTCATATCGTAATCTAGGTGATAGTGATGCTTGATATTTTGTATATTCTTCAATATCAGCATAATGTTGTTTAATTGCTTCTTTGTGATACTTTGGGTCTATATCGCGGATATCTAATGACATAACTCCTTTGTACCCATCAATTATATAATTAGTAGATAATTTATTCATATTATTATATATTACAAATTAATAAATAATAAACAATAATCAATTTTTATGGAATAAAAATTTCTATGTTTGCTTTTACCATTACTAATATCATCCAATGAATACAGGAACAGTATGAGCCAAAGATTTAGTAGCCATGAACGCAAGTATTGACTCTCCTTCTATGTTGTTATACGATGACATATCAATTAAGTTTAATAACATTTCAGTATGTAATTTAACTGCCATGTCCCCATATATTCCCTCCATATTAGTATAATAATAATTAGATACGGAATTACTACGCCATGTAATAGTGATTTCCATACCATTAATCTTAAACATAATAGGGATGTTATTAATTTTATTAAACACTTGTTGACGAATTTGGTTCGTAATATTGCTAGTTGTCTGTAGAGAAATAATAACATTTAATATGTGACTAACATTTCCGCATTCATTAATATAGTTTTTGATACCCATATGTAAGGACGAATTATCGGGTGTATTATTTATATTTGAGTTCATTAATGGTTATTACTATATAGTAATCTTAATTTATATCAATATTTACCAGTTAAAGAGTGAAACGAATTTTTTACTTTGTGAAATTATAGTTACACTTTCCAATATTTATATAGTTTTAAGAGCGGTTTAAAAGTATATTATTATAATTATTAATGAAAGTATTAGTAACAGGATGTGCCGGTTTTATTGGTTCTCATGTGGCTGAAGAATTATTAAAACAAGGCAATGAAGTAATTGGTATAGATAATATAAATGACTATTATGATCAGGCACAAAAATTAACTAATTTGGAATGTTTAAAAGTATATGACAACTTTAAATTTATAGCAGATGACATAGTAACAACCAATATAATTAATGAGACAAAACCTGATAAAGTATGTCATTTAGCAGCGATGGCAGGCGTTAGATATAGTATTGAAAATCCAGAGAAATATGTACAAGTTAATATTCAAGGATTTATACATTTATTAGAACAATCAGTTAAAAATAATGTTTCAAATTTTGTTTATGCAAGTAGTAGTAGCGTATATGGTTTGAATAAGAAGGTGCCATTTTCAGAGGAGGATAGTATAGTTTCTTGTAATAGTCCCTATGCCGCAAGTAAAAGATCAATGGAAATATTTGCAAGTACTTATAACCAATTATATGATTTGCCATTAATAGGCTTAAGATTTTTTACAGTTTATGGACCCCGAGGTAGACCTGACATGGCACCTTTTAAATTTTTAAATGCTATATCAAAAGGAGATGAGTTTAAAAAATATGGTGATGGTTCAAGTATGAGAGATTATACATATATATCTGATATTGTTGATGGTATAGTATCTGCGATTAAAAATGAGAATTCATTAAAATGCGAGGTTATAAATTTAGGTAATTCAACACCAGTATCATTAAATGAATTCATTGAAACATGTGAGCAAGTTGCAGATAAGAAAGCAAAGTACGAACAAATAGAAGAACAATTAGGCGATGTTCCTGTAACTTTTGCAGATATATCAAAAGCGAAACAACTATTAAATTATGAACCAAAAGTGAAGTTAAAAGATGGATTACAACATACATATGAATGGATGGATCAAAAGAATATTTATACAGTGATTGATGAATGAAATCATAAAAATGGTTTATCATTAAACAAAGTTAAAATAAAAATTGAAATATTTATTTAGATAAGACTATATATACTATATAATGGAATCATTATATAATATATGGAAAAATAAAACTGACATTGGAAATATCAGATGGAGTGTATCAGGTGATTCAATTGCAGGAATTAGAACAAGTTTCTATTTGCATGAACTAAAAGTACAACTGGATGCAGGGCATCAAAATTTTAATAAAACGAGAGATATTTTTATAACTCATACTCACGCTGATCACATTGCGTCATTGCCATTAATAATTCTAGAGAATATATCTAATAAGATAATAACAAATGTGTATTGCCCAAAACAGTCAACCAAGTTATTAATTAATATGATTGATTCATTTTTAATGTGTAACTATAACAATAGTAATCCACCTAAGAAACATTATAATGTAATTGGTCTAGAACCACAATATAAAACTGAGTTAGTTCTAAATAATCAAGATATTACGATAGAGTCATTTTATTCAGTACATACTGTACCCACATTATCATATGGATTTATTCGTAAGACTAAGAAGTTAAAGACTGAACTACTTGGTAAAACTAGTCAAGAAATTGCAAGTTTGAAACATGAATATGCGAAAGATGGTATTGGTATTACCGATATAGTTCATCACAAGACAATGATATTTTGTGGTGATACAAGTATTTATATATTTGAATTAAACCCGACTATTTTAGAGTATGATAATATTATTATTGAGTGTACTTTCTTCGACGATGCCGAGTTAGACATGGCAATTTCTAGGAAACATATGCATTGGATTCAACTAAAAGAGATTATTATAGCTCACCCTACTATAAACTTTTATCTAATTCATATTTCAGCAAGATATAAAGATAAGAAAGAAATCGTTGATAATTATATTATGGAATTGAGTAATGTTTTTTTATTATAAATACAAAGATTAATATTATTAGCTACCGACTTAATATGTACCTGATTTTCTAAATGACGAATTATTAACAGGTAATGTAGTGGTTATAGAAATATCACTATTATCATAAATAAATGATCTTTCATAATTATTTAGTTTATGGTTAGTAGTCATTTGATTAAAATTGTCTTGTATTCCACCTGAAAAATTCTGAGATAAATCAAAACCAGTATTAATTGTATATTTAGAAACTGTAAGTGCATTATTCGAAAGATATCCTGATGCATCTGTTACACCACTAGGTAAAGAAAAGTTTCCGCTAGTTACATTATTACCTAATTGACCATTATCTCCTAATCCAAAAGTAACAACCTTTCCTGTATTTAATAAGATGGATGTATGATAATCGCCACATGAAACCGCAACTGCATTAGTAGAATCATATCCAGATGCATCCGTTACGCCCATAGGTAAAGGAAAGCTTCCATCAGTAACATTTATGATGTTTTTATTAATTCATGAGGGGTGGTGCGATTTCTTTCATGCGGGTATGACAAAACTATTTAGGAAAGATTTTTTAGCCACTCCACTTTTGAACACTGACAGATTTTTAGATAACAATGATTTGGGTTTATCAATACCTAAAAAGTATAGAACGCCCGAAGATGGCGGCGATCCAAGATGGAATGCACTGCAACCAATAATAGAATATTTTGATTCTGTTGCTATACCCAACCATTTGCAAGCTATCAAATTATGGAGCGCATCTCTACCACGTGGCACTTTAAAATGATTCTCTTTTTACTTATTTCATTCGATATCAAATCCAGCAAGACTTTTACCCATATCATTTAAATTAGGAACGAGACTATCAATCTTGATATCCATCAAAAGAAGGAAATTTTGATATAGTAAAATATATATATATGGAGATGACATTTACAATGATGTTTTAGAATTGGGTATTTATAATAAACCGAAATAATTATAAAATAAAATTGATTTAATAAATAACTAACTAATAATATTATAAAATTATAAAATGCTGTATAATTATAATAGGATGCCGTATGAAACAAGTTGTGCAGTACTAAATAGTAAGTTGGAAACTTTGAAAAAAAAAATATCATCTGAGTATTATTGGGCGTATTACTTCTTTGCACTAAGTCCCAGTTTATCGGGACTATTTCACAATTGTTTTCAAATAAATTACGGAAAGAAATATAGTCATAAAGACAGAATACTGGACGGGGATAGATATGTATTTGAACGTATTGATACTCATATTGGTAAATACCTGCAACCTGGATTATGTATACTTTATAAAAATGATATTATTACTGGTTGTATTATATCAAAAGATTTGAACCATATATATGATAAAATAGAAAAAGATGGTCTTGATGATACTGAAAAAAGTTATGGGTTTTATGTTTCGGAGAATTATTTACATAGATATGGGTATGATCTTGAATTTGCACATCGTGATTTAAAACGGGTAAAACAAATGATAAAAAGATATTTAATAGTTAAGAATATGTTGTAAATATATTTGGATTTTCAGACAGCATATCCCAATGTATTTTATCCAAGTTTTTCTCCAATATAGGGATAGCATTTGGATTGGAAGATAGCAGATACCATTTTACTTTATCCAATTTTTTTTCCAATAAATGAATCGCATTTGGATTATCGCACAATCCTTCCCAATCCACTTTATTCATATTTTTTTCAATAATATGAATAGCATTTGGATTTTGACACAAACCATTCCAACTCACTTTATCCAAGTTTTTTTCCAGAATATGAATCGCATTTGGATTGCGAGACAATGGATACCAACCACTATTATACCATAACATATCCGTGGTCATTTTATCCAATTTTTCTTCTAAAATATAAATTGCATTTGGATTCGCAGCCAACCAATACCAAGCCTCTTTTTCCAACTGACCCAAGTTTTGTTCAATAATATGAATAGCATTTGGATTTTGACACAACCTTTCCCAACAAATTTTATCCAAGTTTTTTTCCAATAGATGAACTGCGTTTGGATTTTTACACAAACACCCCCAATCATCATCATTTAATTTATCCAAGTTTTTTTCTATTATATGAATAGCATTTGGATTTAGCAACAACCCCCAAAACATAACGCCATCTTCATTTAATTTATCCAAATTTTTTTCCAATAGATGAATCGCATTTGGATTCCCAGACAAACCTTCCCAATCAACTTTATCCGGGTTTTTTTCCAAAATATGTATAGCATTTGGATTCCCGGACAAACCTTCCCAATCAACTTTATCCGGGTTTTTTTCCAAAATATGTATAGCATTTGGATTTGAAGACAATAATCTCCAGTTAAGTTTATTAATTGGTATCCAATCACGCAATTTCATATATTTTCCTTTATTTGGTTCCAAAGACATTTTAGTTTATTAAGTTATTACACATGTTATATTTAAATATATTTTTATTATTTATTTATTAAATATATTTAATAAATAAATAATATATCTATTAAATGAATATTAATTACAATAAATTATTCTTATTTATGTGTAAATCTGATTATTTAACTGATTTAAAAAAATTATATTATCAAAAACCAGATATTGACATTAGTGCTGATGATGAATATGTATTTAGATATAGTTGTATGAACGGACATTTAGACTTAGCTAAGTGTTTATTAGAAATAAAACCTACGATTGATATTAGTGCTCTAAATGAATATGCATTTAGTATGAGTTGTGAAAACGGTCATTTAGATGTAGCCAAGTGGTTATACGAAATTAAACCTATCATTGATATTAGTGTTGATAATGAATATGCATTTAGTATGAGTTGTGAAAACGGTCATTTAGATGTAGCCAAGTGGTTATACGAAATTAAACCTATCATTGATATTAGTGCTGATAATGAATATGCATTTAGAGTGAGTTGTAGAAATGATAATTTAAATATAGCCAAGTGGTTATACGAAATCAAACCTACAATTGTCATTAGTGCTGAGAATGAAGAGGCATTTAATGTAAGTTGTGAAAACGGTCATTTAGATGTAGCCAAGTGGTTACTTAAAATAAAACCTACGATTGACATTAGTACTGATGATGAATTTACGTTTAGATTCAGTTGTCAAGAAGGTCATTTAAATATAGCGAAGTGGTTGTATGAAATCAAACCTACTATTAATATTAGTGCTAGTAATGAACATGCATTTAGACATAGTTGTATAAACGGTCATTTAGATGTAGCCAAGTGGTTATACGAAATAAAACCAACTATTTACATTAGTGTCGATGATGAATATCTATTTAGACGGAGTTGTAAAAAAGGTCATTTAGATGTAGCTAAGTGGTTATATGAAATCAAACCTACGATTGACATTTGTGTTGACAATGAATTTAGATTCAGTTGTCAAGAAGGTCATTTAAATATAGCGAAGTGGTTACTCGAAATCAAACCTACGATAGACATTAGTATTGATGATGAATATGCATTTAAGTTGAGTTGTAGTAACGACCAGTTAGATATAGCTAAATGGTTATACGAAATCAAACCTGTGATTGATATTAGTGCTAATAATGAAGAGGCGTTTAGAGAAAGTTGTAAAAACGGACATTTAGATGTAGTAAAGTGGTTATACGAAATCAAACCTACTATTGATATTAGTGCTCTATGTGAAGAAGTATTTAGACTTAGTTGTATGAACGGTCATTTAGATATTGTGAAGTGGTTGTATGAAATCAAACCTACAATAGACATTCATGTTGATGGCGAAGAAGCATTTACTATGAGTTGTGGAAACGGTCATTTAGATATAGCAAAATGGTTGTATGAAATCAAACCTACGATTGACATTAGTGCTTACGACGAATGTGCATTTAGAGATAGTTGTAAAAACGGACATTTAGATGTAGCTAAATGGTTATACGAAATCAAACCTACGATTGACATTAGTGCTGATGATGAATTTGTGTTTAGATACAGTTGTGAAAAAGGTCATTTAGATGTAGCAAAATGGTTATACGAAATCAAACCTACGATTGACATTAGTGCTGATGATGAATTTGTGTTTAGATACAGTTGTGAAAAAGGTCATTTAGATGTAGCAAAGTGGTTATATGAAATCAAACCTACGATTGACATTCATGTTGATGATGAATACGCATTTAGATTTAGTTGTGGTAACGGTCATTTAGATATAGCTAAATGGTTATACGAAATCAAACCTACTATTGATATTAGTGCTAATGATGAATACGCATTTAGAGAAAGTTGTAGTAACGGTCATTTAGATGTAGCTAAATGGTTATACGAAATCAAACCTACTATTGATATTAGTGCTAATGATGAATACGCATTTACTATAAGTTGTATAGAAGGTCATTTAAATATAGTAAAGTGGTTATACGAAATCAAACCTACGATAGACATTAGTATTGATGATGAATACGCATTTATTAGGAGTTGTCAATCAGGTCGTTTAGATGTTGCAAAATGGTTATACGAAATCAAACCTACGATAGACATTAGTATTGATGATGAATACGCATTTATTAGGAGTTGTCAATCAGGTCATTTAGATGTTGCAAAATGGTTATACGAAATCAAACCTACGATTAATATTAGTGCTAACAATGAATTGGCATTTTCATCATGTTGTGAATATAGTCATTTAGACGTAGCGAAGTGGTTGTACGAAATAAAACCTATGATTAATATTAGTATTAGTATTAATAATATTAATAAATTACCTACTCAAGAAATAATAAAATGGTTAGTTACATTAAATAATCACGGTTTAACATATAAAATAATTAATGGAAAATATAAATTATACAAGCAAATAAAAACAATAAAAAAAGAAAATATTGTATTTAACGATAAGTGTTGTGTCTGTTTGGAAGAACCAAATTGTTTAACTGAATGTAATCATGCTATGTGTTTAGAATGCGTTAATATGTTGAAAGAACATATTTGTCCTCTATGTAGAGAATCATTTGAATATTGTTATATAAAAAAATAATTTACACCCTTGAAGCGTAATTAATTTAATTGGAATATTCAAAGATTTAATACATTTTCTTTGGTAAACGGATGTTTACTTATCTCATTCCAATCCCATTCCAATCCCATAATTTCATATATTTTTTTTGAACCATTCTAATACATTTACACGTCTATATTTAGAAGCCCACTCTATTGCCCGTTCATCATATTTAAATTCATATTCACTATTATGAAACCATTTCAATACATTTACGTGTCCATTTTCAGATGCTCTATTTATTGCATCTTTATTATATTTAAATTCATATTCACTATTATGAAACCACACTAAAATATCTACTTGTCCATTTGAAGAAGCATTATTTATTGCTTCTTCATCATAATAAAACTTATCATTGTTTATAAACCATTCCAAAACATGTATATGTCCATTTTGGGAAGCAACCGCTACCGCTGAACAACTATAATAAAAATCATATCCACTATTTTTGAACCATTCCAATACATTTACATGACCATTAGCAGAAGCATTTATTATTGATCTTTTAATATTTCTATAGTTAAAGTCATCTTCATATTCACTATTTTTATACCATTCCAATACATTTGCATGTCCAGAATCAGAACTATCCCATATTTGATATGAATTATGGAAAAATTCATATTCGCTAGTATAAAACCATTCTAATACATCTAATTGTCCATTTTGAAATGCCTTTAGTATTGCATGTTCATCGTATTTAAATTCATATTCACTATTATGAAACCATTCCAATACATTTACGTGTCCATTTTCAGATGCTCTATTTATTGCATCTTTATTATATTTAAATTCATATTTGTTTTTATGAAACCATTCCAAGACATTTACATGTCCATTTTCAGAAGCCTGATTTATTGTATCTTCGTCATACTTAAATTCATATTCACTTGTATGAAACCATTCCAAGACATTTACATGTCCATTTTCAGAAGCCTGATTTATTGCATCTTCGTTATACTTAAATTCATATTCACTTGTATGAAACCATTCCAAGACATTTATGTGTCCATTTTCAGAAGCCTGATTTATTGCATCTTCGTTATACTTAAATTCATATTCACTTGTATGAAACCATTCCAAGACATTTATGTGTCCATTTTCAGAAGCCTGATTTATTGCATCTTCGTCATACTTAAATTCATATTCACTTGTATGAAACCATTTCAAGACATTTACATGTCCATACATAGAAGCATACATTATTGCATATGAATTATATTTAAATTCGAATTCGCTTTTATGAAACCATTCTAAGACATCTATATGTCCATTCATACAAGCATAATTTATTGCAAATGTATCATATTCGACTTCATAATCACTTTTATGAAACCATTCCAAGACATTTACATGTCCATTCATAAAAGCATTAATTATCGCCCATTTACTATATTTAAATTCATATTCACTATTATGAAACCATTCCAATATATTTGTGTGTCCATTCTCAGAAGCCCCATTTATTGCCCATTCATCATATTTAAATTCATATTCGCTTTTATGAAACCAGTCCAATACATTTACGTATCCATTTTCAGATGCTCCATTTATTGCATCTTTATTATATTTAAATTCATGTTCGCTATTATGAATCCATTCTAATACCTTTATATCTCCATTCATACAAGCATTATATACTGTATCTTTATTATATGTAATTTCCGTCGTGTTAAATGATGCCATATATATTATAAATACAAATGTGTATTTATACCTATTTTTTGAACAAATCCATTAATTTAAATGCATGTATAAATTTGCATTAGAAAATGGATTTACAACAAATGTAATAATTAATATATGAAAAATATTACATCAATCAAATGTGGTGATTAAAAATGTTGGCTTCGTCCAGACAAAGAAAATAAGTGACTATGTAAAAGACTTAAAAATAAATTTTTATATTTTATTAAATGATAGTAAAAATTAAAAAGGGTTGTTTATATGGAATAATAGAAAATATAGATAAAAAATATTTGGAAAATATTCCAAATGATTATAAAATAAATCAAGAAAATAGAGATAATAATAAATATCATATTACAATTATTCAATCAGAAGAATTTAAAAATCATGATTACCTAGAAAAGGAAGTTAATATAAAATATTTTAACTTGGGTTTATCAAAATTACAAAAAGACAAAAATGAAGTATATTATTTATATATTTATTCAAATGACTTGAATGATATTAGAAAACAATTTAATTTGGAACCAAAAACTTTTCATATAACTCTTGGATTTAAATTTAATGACATTCATGATAAAGATAAATCATTAAATAATATTTTTATTAAAAATATTGATTTAATTGAAAATGAAATTATTCCATGTGTTAATAATGATGAAATAAATAATTATTTAAAATCAAATTATTTTTGTCCAAAAATACTTGTAAAAGAATTGAGAAAAGATTGTGTAAAATATCAACAAAATATAATTAATTTAATTGATAATAATAATTATTTAGGTTATATTTTTAGATATCAGATATCAAATAATATAGAAGATTTAGAATTAGCAATAGATAATTACGATCATAAAATACAAATAAAATATGATCCAACTAATATTGGCACAATTAACTGTATTAAAAAAATAAATCAAGAAATTATGAAAAATAAATTAGAACACAGAAAACAATTATATTATTATTGTCAAAAGAGTAATAAAATTATATTACATGATATGCCGCGAAATTTTTCATGGATTATCGAAAATAAAATTGGTGGGATTTCCAAATTAAAAAATGAAATAGATATTATTATATTACAATCATTAGGTATTAAAAAAATTTATTATTTTTTAGAGAAAAGCTATTTTGATGACATTGATAGCAAAGATATTCAAATTAATTATGTCCACTGTATAAATGAAATGCCTCCTACTATTGAAGATATGTTAACTACTTTACAAAATGAAGATTTTAATCAACCTGTTTTATTTGGTTGTCTTGGTGGATATGGTAGAACTGGAACTGCACTAGCATGTTATTTATGCCATGATAGTTATTTTAATAATAATAATATGAATTCTGAAAGAGCTATCACTTTTTTACGATCTATTCGTCCAAAAAGTATTGAAACCGATATTCAATATAATTTTGTTAAACAATATTATAATCATTTATTTAAATTAGATACTACATCTCTTCCTATTCCTATTAAAATAAAAACGCCAATAAAATTTATCATGCTTGTAGGTCTTCCAGGTTCGGGTAAATCTACTTTTACTGAATTATTTATGACTAATGATATGAATATTAAAGTTGTTAATCAAGATATTATGGGACGAAGTTCTTGTGAAAGTGCACTATTAAAATTTATCAAAGATTCTGATATTACTATTTTAGATAGAGTTAATTCCACAAAAAAGGATAGGAAAAGTTGGATAGATAATGCTTCGTTGCCACCAAAGAATTGTTTATGTATTTATTTGTCAACACCTAAATTTATTTGTTTAGATAGAGCAAAAAATAGAACTAATCATCCTACAATTAAAAAAGGTGGTGGGCAAAGAATTATTACTGATCTTGATAATAATTTTGAAGTTCCTACTATAGATGAAGGATTTTCTAATATTATTATTTTAGAAGATGAAGAAGATGTTCGAGATTATTTAAAAACATGGAAATGTACTAAAATTGAAATTGAAGATACTAATTTTATTCATAAATTTCCAAGAACACAACATATATTTAATATTGGAGGTGCATCTGTCGATGATAGAATATTAAATACATTTGATTATGACCAATTTATTAATGATAATAATGTATTTATTGCTGAAAAAGTAGACGGTGCTCAACTAGGTATATCGCTTGATGAAAATTATAAAATAATAATACAAAATAGGTCACATTATGTAAATTCAAAATCACATAGTCAATTTGAAAAATTAGATAAATGGGTACTTGATCATTCGGATGCTTTATATGGAATTTTAGATAATGATACCATCTTATTTGGTGAATGGTTATACGCTAAACATAGCATTGCTTATAATAATTTACCTGATTATTTTTTGGCTTTTGATTTGTATAACAAAAAAAAGAAATTATTTTATAATCGAAATATATTAGTAGATAAATTAAAGGATACAACTATAAATTATGTACGAGAAATGTACATAGGTAAAATTAAAGATAGAAATCAATTATTAAAAATGATAGAAGAAAAATCTAATTATACAGATGGAAGTGTTGAAGGAATATATTTGAAAATATTTGAAGGTGATTATATTAAATCCAGATGTAAATTAGTTAGAAATGATTTTATTTCTGGAAATGACCATTGGGCAAAGTATAATATTCAAAAAAATACTTTAAATATAAATATATAAATCTTTATTTTGAACACATACACGTAATAAATATTTTATATATAATTATATTGAGATTACTAAATTTTCAACTATAAAAATTGATTATAGAAATACATATACATATATTTCTATAATATACATAATGGATCCAACGAATAAATTAATTGATATTCGTAATAAACTTGCAATTTATATTCATCAAAATAAAACCTGTTTTCATAATCTATTAAATAAAAAACAATTTATCGACTTACCTGAATATTATCCTATAATTATATGGGATAATAAACAAGTACATGAAAGACTAGATATTGGTGGAATGACATATCTTGAAGGCATTGAATGGAAACAAATATCTTCAAATGTAAAAACTGCTGCTAAAAATAATATTATATCAATGTATGTATTATTAACTAGTGACTGGAATAGAACAGTATATCACTTTATTCATGAAATTGCCCATACCGTAACATTGGCTGAACAGCATAAAAATATTAAAGATATGATATTACAACCATATGCAAAAGCATCTGGTAAATATATTCCATGTCATCATCCTAAATCATTTTATCGTAATTTAGCAGTACTCCTTAGAATAGCTAAAAAATTAAATATATGGATTCCTACATCTGATTTTTTAGGATTTGATTCTAAATCTTTAATACGTTTTGATACATTTACAATTTTGTGAATTACTCTCCGTTTTTTCTAATCTATTTTATTAAATTCATTTGTTATCGTATTATAATCTCGTATATGTTTTTCTTCACATATTTCAATAATATTCTGTTCAGTAGTTAAACTACCATTCCCAATAATAAACTGTCCGGAAATGTAATTGTTACTCATATATATAAAATATTTATTAGGTTGTTTAAATTACCAAAGGGATACCGATTAATAACCAATTGTGGTTCGGATGGTGGTCAAGAAGTTCCTTATCTTCATTTTCATTTGGTAGGTGGATTGAAATTGAGGAAAATGATTTCCTTATCGGAAACTGAAAAAAAGAGATTTAATGAATATAAATCTTTGTAATAAATGCCTGATAAAAGATATGTTACAACGTGCATTTTCATTGCATTATATAATCTATTATGAAGGAACTCTTTTACAATATTTATGAAGTACGCAATCAGTAATTAATGAAAAATTATTATGAATGGAATCAATCGAAGTAGTATTTAAATTATTTAAATCGACCCTATTCATTACATCAATTATTTTATTTAAATTATTATTCATACTACTGGTATTCATTGCCATGTTTATAAATAAAAATGTATATGCAATTGCTAATAATAGTAAAAAAAACATACTATAATTAATATTTCGAATATTAATATTATCTTGATTTTTATCAATATCGATTTTGTCTATTAATTGTTCTTTCATTATAATATTAGTAATTAAAATGAAAACAACTTTAAATCTATTTATATTTGAATTAACTAATTTTATTGTTTGCTAGTTAAGATAATTGTAATAATTCTTACTTTATTCATATATATAAATATATATATTAATATTTATATTCGTATAATAATATTAGAACCATCAATTGATGCTAAATTTGGTAATCCAGAATTAAATATTCCAGGGCCAAAAAGAGATAACAAGATGCAAGCTATTAATATGATACGTCTTGAATTAACAGAATATTTGGAAAAATCAACTGAAAAAGTTAATACCGCTTTTTTTGATGATTTGGTAAGAAGAGATGATAAAAAAGTTCAATATATGGTTGTTATTAAAAAATTATAAAATAATCTATGATTTAATACTACCTAATAGTTCCCCCGCATTCTATACCGGTGTCCATACCATCCTGAATACCACAACCAACATAAGGAAAAGTATTAGGCCAAACACTAACTTCAGTAGTGAATTGGAGACGTTGGATAAGATCTCTGGGGATAAAACCAGGAAGAATATCTATCTTAGGAATGATACTATCAATCTTGTTTTTAGCATACACAATATCAATGAAGAATGCGACCCAACGACCATCAGATGGGGCATCGACTTGTGCAGTATATGTACGTAGTCCATCCGCATTTTTATTTTCAATAAGTTTCTTTGGAGTCCAAAAAGACTTTAGGTTAACACACATACCTTGAGCTTCGATACCACATTCGCACGGACTATCAGCATTGGCTATGCGGAAATCCCGCCTCTTCTTCCCATCAGGATTATTTCCACATGAGTATGCGTACCAAACTCGTGCTTCCTTAACATAACCGTGTTCGTTAAGGGTAGCAGTTATAGCACCTGTTTCGTCCGAAATATCCCAAGTAAACTCAGGAATGACGTTATCTTTCAAAAGGTTATCGATCCAAGCACTAATCGCAGGAACAACTTCTAAAATACCTGTTGCCTCACTATGCTCAGCATTTGGAGTCATAATAAAATGTTTTGGGTCAGGCATTTCACCCCACCAGTAGTGTGTATCATCGGGTTGTTGAAATTCATCAGCAACTGCATTAACAACCAACTTTGGCATAGTAAGACGATCTCGGTAAAAGTATGGATCAACTTCTTGTTGAAGTAATAACATATTAGGTTCATCGATACGAGACATAATGTTCATGTCAACATAATCAGAAAGTGCCCAACTCCATCCGCCATAAGATTGGTATTGGTGATGCATAACCTGAACGAAATTGATAGCATCAAGAACAATAGGAATAATTGCTACAACTCTATCAGGATCAACTGCACCAACATCCCAAGTGGTCCAACCACGTTTGGACGCACCAGCAATAACATAATAATCCAATGATGTTTCTAGTTCGGGTAACTTTTTGGAAACAAACTCAGTCATAGCATCCATCGCACGAAGAGAACCCTTGACCATGGGAAAACGAAGCAACCACTCTGTATCTTGTGGGTTATTCAAAAAGTGGTCCCATGTGAAAGCAATAATCGCGTCCTCGCCACGACTCTTTTGTATTGGATCAGAAACAAATGTTGTGTGTTCGTTGGGAATCTGGAAAAGACATCCAGTAATAATACCAGTAGAAATAGCCAATGCAGCAGCAGTCCGGATGTCCTCGTCTTTAGCAGTAGGAAGATTAGAACCATCTGGATTTGGTTGACCCCAGCCAGTAATATACATACTTGCATTGTTCTTATATTTGACCTCATCTGGAACAATAACAACTAATATATGGTACCAAATACTGCCTGAACTACTAGTATTTGCAAAAACTTCAGGAGTAAGCCATTGTTGTGAAGTCACATTCAATGTATAACCTGTCCATCCTTTATTGAAATGTAATAATCCCTTACCGTGAATCTCGTGGTCTTCAAGTTCAGTCCAACCATAGTGATTATCCGCTGCCCAAACATATTCATCCAGATTAGGGGTTTGGCTAATGCTAGTGATTGTGATTGTACTGTCGCGAATACTCTGGGTAACGAAAGGAATCCAAAAATCACATTCTACTTGCTTTAAATTTTGTACCGGTTGAATATTATCATAATCAACTATATTCAAAACAGATGGATCGGTATCTGTATATTGTGGCCAATCTATCAAGTGTTTGCTACCCACATGATATTCATTAGGGTCCCCTTTTTCAGACAGCATAAAATTGATCCAGTAAGTGGACATTATGTCAGACATCTTCCTATCCTTTATGTTAAAGAAGATATTCTCAAGATGCAATACGAAAGGCAGTTCAGATCCATGAATTACTAAACCATCATGTTTGTTAGCATACTTGGTTACATGTTGGAAGAAATACTGGTACACTGGTTGTTGGGAATGTAACTGCGCTGCGGCATAGTTCGCTGGACAGGACATTGCATTGTCACCAAGCGAACGCATTCCAGCCCACCAATTTTCTGTTGCGCCATTATGTTCAGGATATGTTTTGTCGTTCAAGTACATATTGTCAAGAACATCCTGTCCAGCAGCATCTACATCGAATGTCGTCCAATAGTTATGCAAATCGTCCAGGGTTGCATCTTCATGCAAGTCGCAAAACATAGAACCTTCGTCACGATTAGTTCCAAACATTAAGGGTACTTTGTTGACGTCACCATTAGCTGCAGCAATCCACGGGTGAACCATCGCTTCTACACCGTCTATGGTCGGTCCGGATATAAAAGGATCTGAAGAACTGACGCTACCAGAAATTTCTTTGTAGACAGTTTGGATTTCATCGAGACTTAGCGCCTGCAAGCATGCTATGTCTTCAGCAGTACAGTCAACCAAAGATATAAAGGAGTCATAATAGCTTTGTGCGCGGGCCATAGGCTGCATATTCCATTGTGAGAAAGCACCAGACTCCAGTATCACGCGCGAATACAATCCAAAACTCTTCTTCATAGTCAGATGCATCGTCATGCTACCGGCTCCAGCGGATTCTCCAAAAATCATTACCTTGCCGGCATCTCCTCCAAATGATTTAATATTTTCCTTAACCCATTGGAAAGCGAGTCGCTGATCTTGGATACCCATATTACCCGTAGAGCCATCTTTGGTATCGATGACCCGCAATTGCGAGGAACCCAAGAAGCCCAGTGCACCCAGTCGATAATTGATGGTGACAACGATACCCTTGCCGTCCATGAAGTTAACCAGAGGTCCGCCTGGATAGAGGTTTCCACTACCAGACGTGTAAGAACCACCATGAACAAAGATGGCGACAGGTAATAGATTACCGCTGTCGACAGCTTGTGCGGTTGCATTCGTCCCTGTAAAAATGTTCATTAGTAGACAATCTTCGCTGCAACCTGTATTAGTGCAACTATTTTGTGGGCATACATAACCCAATTTTGTGGCGTCGATGACGTCGTCAGTAGGTGGCGTATACATTAAGGGTGGGGCAAAGCGTAAAACGCCTTCAGGTGATTGCCCATATCGTATGCCTCTAAATGAGTCACCGTCGTGTTCGGTTTTGCCTTGATAGTGAACCCCATTATTCAGTTTCACTAATGGGCCTTCAGACGCTCCAACGAGTGAAGTATACATCATACAAAATAGAAAAGAACAGCATAAATTTATAATAAGTGATAATGCCATATTAATTTATATATAATATTGAAATAGGTATCTAGTTAAATACATATATTAAATAATTTATATATATAGAAAATCAAATAATAGAGTTATCAGAGTTATTAACTGATTACCCAAGTTGGGTAGTAATAAATGTTGGGAATACAAAAATTATTAATGATGGATTAACATGCACTAGAATCAATAATGGTATATACAATGGATATAGTCATCATTTTGCTATACATGTGCATGATCCAACATATGATACTTTTTGGATCGATAACATGTAGATATATTCGCCATACCTTCGCATATAAAAATACTATTTGGACCCTTTCTGAAAACACCATCGCGTACGCATATAAATATATTGAAAGGGTGTAATAAAGCGGAATTTTATACAACTCAAGTAGGAAACATAGTGTATCATTACATTAAATGACGTCATATACGATATACAATATAGTTGGTAATAATATATGAAAAATAAATTCACTTCTTCCATATTCTTCAGGATTAATCAGAAGATAATACTAAATGTGGATATTTCTGTGCAAATTGATTTGTTACATATTCTATAATTTTTCTTCCATGCCTCTTTTTGAAGGCGTTAATTTTTCTTAATTCTATTATATATTGTTCTTCTTCTTCCATAATATTAAAATTAGGTTCAATATTCCAATCTACGCTAATATGACTGTTTGGATATTTACGACCCGTGAAAGTTACTAATGCAATATAATCATGACTATCATCCCAATGACGATATTTTCCAACTCTCTGGTATATTTGTAGTTGCGTCTACGTGAAAATCTATTCCAAAATATGTGTTCGTATTATTCCCAAAAAGTCTAAAACTGTTTCTAATTCTAAAATCAGTATTATAAGTTTCTTGTTGTGTTTCATTTCCAATTGCACCCCCTATTTGACTTTTTAAGTTAAGATATTTAGACTTATATTTCATATATTTATGAGACATATGTATATATATATTATATTTTAATTTTTATAATTTAATTTATATAATTTAATTTATAAAACTCTCTCTCAAAATAAAGTATTAAATTACTCAATATAAACTTGTGATGATATATACTGATTTTTGGGGCGCCGAAAATCAGACGTGGTGGCAATAAACATATACTTCTATTTAATAGTGCCAATCTGGGCGCATAAAATCAGATGTGGTGACAATACGCGTATAATTCTATTTAATATTGTCAATTTGTTAATGAATACGACTAGTATAAAACCCACCATACGATTAACAGCAAGTTTAAAATAAAAATTGAAATATATTTAACCTATATGATCCAATAGTAAAAAATCATTGGGGTATGACGTCACCCTGGTATTATACCGAAGACACAGGTGGAGCATACCAAATTAAAAACCGGAGGCACTAAAGGCTGAGAGGAACGAGTGTCACGCACGACATGCGGGGTGAGTACATTGATAGGTAACGAAGTACCAATACGCAGGAAGAAGTATATCAATGAAGGGTGCAGTCGTGAAACCCGTATTAGGGATGAGTAAATTAATTATAGGATATCGCATCGCGATTGTAGATACATTTATGTTTTACTAGTCATTTTAATTGATAAACTCGATGGTGTATACCATTTAAAAAACTACAGAATCTGATCTGAATCACGTTGCAGATCACTTTGACAATGAGTAATATTGTTGAGATAGTCAATCTCTAGGCATCGCCTTTAATTTGACAATGTATCTGCAATAGCAGTTAGTCTAGCGACCAAGAGTTCCTGACTGTGATTACACGGGGAATGATCTGGCATAGATGAAGGGTAATAATTGATACGGCGAGGTACCTGAGAAGGTAACTGCTTACGAAAAAGAAAGTTATTATTGACATGGTACGATGAGAAATGACATTACCATATCCAGTGTTCCTGGTGAAATATGTTAACCTGTATTAAGGGTCCGATTAATCAGCCGAGGCAATAATACTAGGTAGATGTTGTTTAAGTCGACACTCTACCGAAAATACCTATGACTTCCTACCGACAAACCAAAACGTACAGCCGCAGCTGAAGGAGAGAAAGTGAGAAGAGAAAGTGATTTGACAGGATCTAAGCAAGATGCACAATTTCAAGTCAATATGGGCGGATCTAAGGATGCTACTACACAAAGTGGCAAGCCAAGGAAAGAGTATTACGGGAAATAAATGATATACTCTATAAAAAACCAATAAAACCAAATAAAAAATAAAACCATAATTTTATGCTTTTGTTTTTAACTTTTTTTAAAAATTCATATGTGATATATATATGATATTTGAATCAATATTACATATTGTTAAAATGATTTTCTTATTAATTTACACCCTTGAAGATTTAAAATGGGACAAAATATAAAAAAGATATAAAAAGATATAAAAATATAATTTATTAGATAAATATGTCTATTGCTGTAGAAACTGTTGCTTTAATTGATGTCGTTGGTATGATAGGAAGTGGTTGGTATTATTATTCTTATGTCAAGGATAGTCCTTCTCCCCCGGAAGAACCAAATATTATTATGAAATGCCTATTTCCAGGTTGTGTAGTATGTGCACATCAAGGTGCTGATAATCCAAAAGATATTTTAGGTGTATGCTGTTTTGGTAGTTTTTTTACAGTGCTTTGCTGGGAACCTAAAAATTCGGGGGGAGGGAAAGTATATGCTACTACATAAGGACAAACTTAAAAAAACTTACCTATAATTTGTCCCATTTTAAATGTTCAAGTGTGTAAAATATAAAACTCTCTCTCTTAAAATAAAGTATTAAATTACTCAAGAATTATACAAAACTTATACAATAATTATACAACACTTATACAAAAAGATTTAAAAATAATATATAAATACTATTATATAATGGTAAATTATACATGCTTAAGATGCAATTATGAAACATATCATAAATCTGTATTTAAAAAACATTTATTAAAGAAAAACACATGTCCGTCAAAATTCAACGAGACGAGTATATATGATATATTAAAATTACATGGATTCGACGAGGAAGCTACTGAATATGAAATTACACACAAATGTGTACCAAATTGCACCGAGTCTGCACCGGGTTGCACCGCCGAAATAATACACAATTCAAATACATTAGTATGTTCTTATTGTAATAAATTATTTACACGTAAATCTTCATTGCAACGACATATAAATAGTAGATGTAGTGCTGCAAAAATAAATAAAGACCAATATGTAAATGACGAGATTAAGATCCTAAAAGAAAATAATGATAAATTAACACTACAAGTGGAACAACTTATTAATAAAATGGCATTATTAGAACCGAAAACTATAAATAACATTTCAAATAAAAATAAAACTAATAATATAAATAAAGGAATTGTTAATAATATAGTAATAAATAATTATGGTTCAGAGAATATTGATTATATTACATTTAATAGATTCGTTAAATTATTAGAAACCCCATTATCTGCAATATCCAAATTAATCGAACTAAAACATTTTAATGGAAAGCATCCAGAAAATCATAATATAAAGATTACAAACATTCATGATAAATTCGCGAAAATTTATAAAGATAAGAAGTGGTTGGTAAGCAATAAGAAAGATATCATACAGGATCTAGTAGAAAATGGTTATGCTGATTTTGAAGAATTTAAAGATCTAAATGAAGAAGAATTAACTAATAAAATAAAAGAAAGATATAAAAAAATGGAAAAGTATTATACTGACAGTTTTGGTGAATTATATAAACAAAGTGAAATGAGTATAATAAATGGAACAAATAAATTGGATTAATTATATTGTAAAATAGAACATATTTTACAAAATAAACTTGTGATGCTATATACTGATTTTTTGCGCGCCGAAAATCAGACGTGGTAACAAATAAACGTGTAATTCTATTTAATAGTGCCAAGTTGGGCGCCGAAAATCAGACGTGGTAACAAATAAACGTGTAATTCTATTTAACAGTGACAATTGGGCGCCGAAAATCAGATGTGGTGACAATAAACATATAATTGTATTTATTGTGGTACTTTTTCAATCCAACTATAATTTCTATGTTTATATTACTAGGTAAAAAATTGAAAAATAAACTGTTTGTATGTTCCTATAATTTAAATGTTATTAGATGGGGGTTCCCATCTGATCTGAATCACGTTGCAGATCACTTTGACAATGAGTAATATTGTTGAGCTAGTCATTCTCTAGGCATCGCCTTTAATTTGATAATGGAGTAGACTTGGCGGGTTCTATTTTAAAAGATACGCCGGTTCCCTAACCATAAATAGGAGTAGACTTGGCGGGTTCTACTTTAAAAGATACGCCGGTTCCCTAACCATAAATAGGAGTAGACTTAGCGGGTTCTACTTTAAAAGATACGCCGGTTCCCTAACCATAAATAGGAGTAGACTTAGCGGGTTCTACTTTAAAAGATACGCTACATTGTCCTGGAAGTATGACGTTAAACTGCACTATCGGGCCACCGAGACCATCTTTGAGTTTATAGATGGGACGCCAACTATAAATTCTAAAACCGATGGTTGTAAGTAGATGGGAATCTGCGAAACGGACCTAAATACACCAAAGTATTTATAAACCGTGGCTTTTTATGAAGTGTAGGACGCAAGTGCCGCCTATTATAAGTAAAAAACTGTAGTGGAGCATACCACTATAAAAACCGGAGATATCAAAGCCAAATTGGTGGATATCACGATTGGGCATGTAAATAAAACACTCTGACACTAAATGTAAATATTGTTAAAAGGTCAAAAACAAAATAAAAACTAAAAAATAAATTTATTATTTGGTTTTTAACTTTTTTTATAAATTGTATGCAATAAAATAAACAATATATCCATATGGAACGACCCCCATGTAAAAAACTCGTCGATAGGAGCTGGAAGAAGATAAAGAAGATAAAGATGAGGAAGATGACGATGAAGAAGAAGATGAAAAAGAATAAAACCATAATTTTATGCTTTTGTTTTTAACTTTTTTTAAGAACTCATATATGTTATATCTATAACATCATACATTATGTTTTAAACCAATTAATTATATTGTAAAATCGAACATATTTTACAAAATAAACTTGAGATACTGATTTTTTGGGGCGCATAAAATCAGATGTGGTGACAATACGCGTATAATTCTATTTAATATTGTCAATTTGTTAATGAATACGACTAGTATAAAACCCACCATACGATTAACAGCAAGTTTAAAATAAAAATTGA
>Ga0233449_1000180_pt1 | contig 89471 bp, 103 predicted proteins | sample SI_124_October20_FD_183012 | JGI IMG/M metagenome (GOLD analysis project Ga0233449, IMG submission 183012) | Seawater microbial communities from Saanich Inlet, British Columbia, Canada - SI_124_October2016_200_MG | ecosystem: Environmental > Aquatic > Marine > Inlet | place: Canada: British...
GATGTCCATTGTTTTAATATCTTTTACAGCACCCTTAATTACACCTATTGATTGATCAATTGCTTTCTGTAAGTATACTTCAAAGAAATGGTCTTGGAGGTACTGCTTTCTGAGTATAGGTCTTAAATCTGTTTTGTTTAAGAAAGTAATAAACCACGTGCCATGTGGTTCATCAGTTAAATAAGTCACTCTCATAAATTTAGTTAATGCATTTGGTGTGTTTTTTGCTCGAGCTGCTGCTATTGCCTTAGGTTTAGATGCATAGATTGGCTCGGGGAAAACTTTTTGTATAGTAAATCCAGGCCCAATATCTGTAATTGTATTGTCAGTAAATACAATTGTTTCTAATCGATAAATTGATTGATAATTTATTTGGCGTTGCACTAATTCTTTTGCATTGAGAATAGTTCGTAGTAGCCATGCAACTGTAGCTGTATTGAACTCCTTCCTCTCTAAGACATACTTGTCTGCTAATTCTATTGCAGCAATTGGTTCATGTAAGACATGTTTCTTCTCATTGAGATGGCGCCAGATTGCAGTTCTAGCATCCCTATTTATTGCTCTGAACTTCCTTTTTTCAGGACTAGTTAACTGCTCATTTTTAGTGGCGTGATGAGCATTTATTATCTTAATCACTACTGATTCTTCATACTTTAAGTGAGCTAGTATCTGTTCCCAAGTCAATTCTGTCATAAGTACAATGAACTGTTTTGAGTTTATAAATTTAACTAGTTTCACTTAATTTGGTGTTGTGGCTAGAAAGTATGGACTTAATTTATTCAAATTGATAGGGGACTCGTTCGTACTGACAATTACTCTCATTAAATTTAACTAATTTGTAGGCATCCATATTATTTGGGTCAGACATGCCATCTTTGCCAAGTTTTGATCCCATATAGATGATCCATTGTCCTTCTTTAGAATTAGTCTCTTTTACCTTACAATAGATTGTACCAATATGTTTTCTTCCAAAACTAGTGGTCACTATCCCTATTGAATGAGGCTGTAAGGGGATGTGTGGATTAAAATTTTTTATTTCTGGAATATCTTCAATTGACATAAAAATGAATGGTTTCTTTGGAGTTTTTAATACTTTGTTTAAGCAATTATTTGCACTATATACGATAAACCATTCTTTTTATTTTTGATTACACTTTCTAGGTTTAAAGAGTTCAATCAATGACTAAATGTTACCAGTAACGCTCAGATAGAATTTTTTACTTTTGATTAAAATCTATTAGCCCAAAATATTTGATCAAAACCAATAATTTACTTCGCACTAATCCTTCTATGAACGCCAATCATTTCTGCCATTTCACCTAATGTATTTGCAACAATTGCTCCACTATTTTTTAATTCTCTCACATTAGCTTTCCCAAAAGTAAGTTCCAATGCTTCATCATCAGGAATTTCTTTGATTAAATGACTGATCTGTTTTCCAATTGAATTTTTCAAATTATCTAAGAGTAATTTTAGCTCATGTTCTTTCTGTTGCATCTGTTTTGCAAATTTGGCATGCGTTTTTGTTTTATATTTAGAAGTTTCATCTTTTGAAATTTGACTGTGACTTTTTATCAAATCTGCGTACAGTTTTTTTGTATGTTGTTGCAAATAATTTAATTCTATTGCTAGATGTTGTTGAAGTAATAAACTGTTTTTGATTATGTCAGTTGTGTTATGTAATCTTGCTTTCATCTGATCATAAAATACACCCATATGTTTTTCAAATGATTCTAAACAACTAGTAAATTTTGCAAATGTTTGGTCTTTGTGTTTTGCGTCTTTTGGACTGAATTTTTGACTAATTGTAAACTGGGACAAATATACTAACATATTTTTATTTTTTTTATAGTACTCAGATAGGAATTTGTTTATTAATCTAAAGCGTTCTGCTCTTTCTTCAGTTGTGCTGATATTTTTTAATAATTCATTTCTTACATCATTCAAGTCATTTATCTGTTTGTCAATTCCCTGAACAACTGATTGATAAGATAATTCAACCATATCATGGTAAGATTTTTTGAAATTCAATTTTTTTTGCTCAGTTTCTACTTTGAGTTTTTGTTTTATTGAGTTTAATTGTTTCATTACCAGTTTTGATGCATGAATAATGTCACTTTTTTTATTAGCTTTTATCGGCCATGTTTTTATAGCTTGTTTCATGTGTTGTTCTAATAATTCGAATTCAACTGATGCATGAGTTGCCATTGTACTAATCTCTGGTAGGAAAGTTCCATGTATATCTTTTTCTCCAAATTTTTGGATTTCAAGAAATATTGCATGAATTTGTTTTACTACTTGTTTTAATGAGTTTAATTTTCCATGTAATCTTTTATTTGAAACAGTTCTGGAATAAATTAACGAGGCTATATCTTTGGATTTGAACATTTTTGACTCTGCTTTTATTTTTAGAAAGTGTTGGATATCAAATTCACTAACTATGCTTTCTTCAGCAGCTAATTCTATGTTTATCAATTCGTTTCTAGCAGCTTCAACTAGTAACATTAATCTTCGTTGATATTGCATGGGAATGTATCTGATGACATCACTGTGTTTTAGATCTAATTCTAGAATGTGTACAAAGTGGGCTAAAAATGTTATCACGGTTGCAACATCATGTGTTACCTGTTGTTGTTCATAAATAATTAAATTATGTGAGTCGGTAATTGTTTTTGCAATATTTTTTATTTCTTTAATTAATTGGGAATTATGTTTACGCATTTGGGTAATGCTTTTTTTCTCTAAATCAGATACTGCTTTAAGATTAATTCTGTGTGAAGTGGTTTTTTGTAATTGTTTTCTTATGGTGTAAATTTTTCTGCTTCTATTTTTTTGGTTTTTGACAATATTTTTGTCATCTAAATTTTTTGTGTCTATTTTTAATCTTCTTGCTAATCTGCGTTCGGTTTCGGAGATGGCAAGTTTACTCAATAAGCCAAATCCTTGGAGTTTTGCAACTTTTAGAATATGGTGTGAAGTTAACCAATTCAAATCTTCTAGAGCCATCGATGATTAAGAATGAATTTGCCTTTTTTAATGTTTGGATATTGCTTATTTATGTTGACAGTGTTTATGATAAAATTTATAAATGTTAAATCTTTCTTATTAATGTTAATTTATAATTTTAAAAGAGGTATAAATGATGAATAGTGAAAAAAAAATGGTGGCAATTGGATTAATTGCTGTTTTAGTGATCGGTTTTTTTATTTTTAACACTGGTGGTAGTGATGAAGCGATTGCAGGTGAAGCAATTCAAACTGGTAGTAATGGTGGAATTAGTGTAGCTGATGGAAGAGGATTAATTGATGTTGGTAATAGTTTTATAGATAATTTAGAAGTTGATCCTGAAGTTGTTGAAAGATGGGGTGGAGTAGTCTTAGGCGATGAAGAAGTATGTCTTGATGAAAGCAATAATTGTTTTGAACTAGCTAATCAAGGACAAGAGGCTTGTGAGGATAAAGCTGAAGCATTGGCACAAGTATTAAGGGACTTATATCCTAATCAATTGGAAGCTATCTCTGTTGGGCTTGCAGAAGAGTATGAAGACTGTGAGAAAGAAGCAGATGAAGCATATGATCAATGTGAAAGGGCGTTCCAACAATGTATGGGGAATCAATAATTACATGTCAAAGTAATTATTAACCTTTAATTATTATTTTTCTTTTTTTTATCTTTTTTCTTTTAAACTCTTATTTTCTATTGAAAGTTTTATAAATGTGCTTTGTTTTTGTCACTAAATGGTTAATAAATATCTTATTTCTCTGCTTGGGTTTGCAAGTGCTGGGTTTGGAGTTTATTCTTGCCTTAATAGTTCTGATGCTAATGTTTTTAAAGAAGTCAGTATTATTAGTGCAGAAGATACATACTCAGGCGATGCTGAAAGTATAGATTCAGGCAGTATGGACTCAGCTGATCCAGAAGTTGCAGATTCAGGTGATTACAATATTGCTTCTGTTGCTAAGGATCAAGATGTCTTGGATCTTAAAACTGTTATTGTTGGAGAGAATAATTACATCCATAATGCTAGTGAACTAGATGTTATCTTAGATAATTATGCTGCTGTTTCTGTTTATGGAGATTTTCCAGGAGTAATGGATTATAGAATGGAACATTTGGAGGAATTAATTGTGTCATGTCAATCAGGATCTGCAGCTAATATCTTGAAAGTCATGGGTAATTTAGAAGATGGGATGAACTCTAGGTATGAACTAGGTCCTTCAGATGAAAATTATCTCCCAGCGTGTGCTCCATTTTTGGATATTTTTTTGTGTAAAGAAGGTTATGTGGAAGTTGTTGTTAAGGAAATGAAACCAGGATACCTCCCTTGTTATGATTAGTTTTAGTTTTTCTATACTGGAATAAACTCTGTTTTCAACTGCTTTAACGAACTCACTGTTTTGATTTTGACAATTCCTTTCTGTGAAATTGACTTCTGTAGAAATTCATAATATTCGTCCTGGTCTTTGGCTCTAACTTTAAGAATCAATTCCCAGTCACCAGTACAAATGTCAACGCTTTCAATTCTGTCATGTTTTACTAGGCTTTTAGCAATTTTGGATGGATTTGTATACTCATCTGGTGAGATTTGGCAAAGTACATAGGCACAATATCCCATATCAATTTTTTTGTAGTCAAACACTGCTTTGTAGGCTTTGATAATTTTTAACTCTTCTAATTTTTTGATATTATAATGAATAGTTGTGCTGGCTTCTTTACACTGTTTTGCAATTCTGGAAATTTGTGGAGTGCAGTAACCTTTCCTGAACAAAGTCACTAATTTTTGTCTTATATTCTTCATAAGTTGTAGATTATTCAAGTATTTATATATTTTTTGCTTGTTTTTCGAATATTCTACGAAATCTTTTATTAACGTAGACGTATCTGATATTCTTATGAAACGATTAGGAATAGTTGGAGGCCTTGGACCGCAAACAAGTTCGCAGTTTTTTGTGAATGTGAATAATGCAGTGATAGCTAAGACGCAAGTTCAGCCAAATATGTTAATGGAAAATGTTGCAATGCCAGAAGCAGTTTTGCAGCGCCTAGCTTCTGGGGAAACGCCAAATGAAGTTTTGAATTTGCTTTCTAAGACTGTCCTTAGACTTCAAAATAGTGGAGCGGAATTTATTGTAATTCCATGCAACACTGTACATGTTTTTATTGATCAATTGAGAGAATTGTGTGATATCCCAATTATGAGTATCATTGAAGAGTCTGCTATTGAATGTCAAAAGTTGGGTTTTAGATCTATTGGAGTTATGGCGTCTACTACTTCCATTGAACAGAGGTTGCACATTAATGCACTTGAAGCTAGAGGAATCGAAGTTGTTCTTCCTTCTGCATGTGAACAAGAGGAAATTTCAGAAATTATTGTTCGGATTGTGACAAACACAGTTAGAAGTGAAGATGCTCTTAGCTTGGATGTGATCGCTGCTTCATTGAAGTTACAAGGAGCTGAGGGAATTTTGCTGGCATGTACTGATTTGAGAACAATTGTTAATTGTGATACTGATGGTATTCCTTTTGTTGATAGTACAACTGCTTTGGAGAAAGCAACTGCAATTGAATTGCTTAATTGATTTTTTTATTATTCTTTTTCTTTTTTTACTATAACAATGCTTAAAAAGAGATTTTATTTTTTTTATCTTTATGAATATAGATTCTGAATACCAGCAAAAATTGACTAGAATTCCACTGAAGGTTATAGAAAATAAATTTGAAGTTGAGTTATATCGCTTTACTGATGAACCAAGTTATGGTTTGATTGATTTTCGAGGGAAAGTTGATGGGTTTGTGGGTGCGGATGATTGTTTAAGAATTCCAACTGAAGATGCTCAGAATCAATTGCTATCTTATGCTGCTGGGAATGGAATTCAAGGAATTGTTTACGATTTTCGAGAAAATGAACATGCCTTACAAAGTTTAGTTGCAGCTATTGAGATAAACAATAATCATCTTATTTCTAATATGGGAAAAGCTTTTTTGGGAATTGAAATGAAACAAGAAACTATGCCTCAGTTATTGTGTCAATTAATTGAATCAATTAGGGGTGGGGCATATCTTGGAGTGATTAATGTTTTGGATATCTATCAAAATTTCAAACCACATTGTTATGACAGTTTAGAAGATGGCTTGTGTCATTTGAGAGCTAATGATCTTAGGTAGATTGTTTACTTGATATTGGTGCCACCTCATAGTAGTATTTTCTGCGAAAATTTATAAAGTACTATCGTTTTTAGGAGTATGTACCAATATTAATTGGTTGCTATACTATAAAAATTGGAGTGAATAATTATGACAGTAAAATTGAATTTATATGACCAAGCAAGACTTGTGAGTGAAGTTAAACCAGGACAGGTGCTTGAAGCAATGCCTGGTTCTTTGGCAACAAGAGTTACATGGGGAAGTGATCCCAGTCAAAAAAACCCATCAGGAGTGTTAGGATATGTTAGAGGAGATTTGAGAGTAATGACTGGAACTTTGGAACAAGGGTCAACTGTTGTGAGCCGTTTGCTACCTTTTGGTGAGGGATATTTGGAACAACGTGTATTTCGTGAATTAGATTTAACTTGTTGGTCTTTTGAAAATCCAGTATACCTGGCAATTGGGGAATTAGCGAATGTTGAACATTTTATTGATGTGGGATGCGTTACCACAGATGATGTTGATTTACTTGATGCTGATAAAATTAGTGAGGTAATGAGATCTGGCTATATTTCCTTACCTGATATCCAAGTTGATATCCTGCGTGATCAGATGTTGGATTATGTCAAAATGCAAGCTAGAAAGGATTATGAATTTGTAACCCCAAGTGGAGAAAGTTTTAGTCTTAGTCAAATTTTAGCTAGTCTGAGAGAACGTAGTTAATTATTTATATTTTTTCTTTTTGTCTTTTAAACAACAACAATATTTATATAGTTTTTTTAATTAGTAATTTTTATGAGTATAGATCCTGAATACATTGATCATTTAAAAAAAATTCCAATTGTAGTTATTCCTAACGATCTTGATATTGGATTGTATAGATTTAAAGAAGACCGAAACTGTGGACTAATTGATTTACGGGGCAGAGTTAGCGGAATTGATAGGAATCCAGGTATGCCAAGCAAGGAAATTCAAAATCAATTGCTAGCTTATGCAGCTGGTCAGGGCATTTATGGAGTTGTTTATGATTTGAGGGAGAATGAGAATGATTTAGCAGCACTACTTGAAGGAGCTAACTTGAATAAAAATCATGGTCTTGATGGAATGACAAAAAGTTTCTTAGGCGTTGATGTTGCTGGTCAAGTTTTGCATGTGTTAATTAACAAGATTATTGATTCCGTTAATGGAAGGGATTATTTTAAGGATGTAAATTTGAATGATTTGTACCACAACTTTAGTCCAAATTGTTTTGAGAATTTGGTGGACGCTTATAATCATGTGAAATATGGAAACATTGTAAAATTGCGTGAAGCAATTGGAGTGTAGAGCGTTTTACCCGAACTTTTATTAACTTGTAATTCTTTTTTATTTTGATGGTGGATACTGATTCTAATATTTCAAAACAATCACATGATTTATCTGAACTTGAAACTGAAATGATACTTCGAGGAATGAGTGGTAGTACCAAACTTGCATACTGTAAATTTAATTCGGAATTCTTATCTTTTGTTGGAAAGGATGCTTCACAAGTTGATCGAAGTGATATGAAAAAGTTCCTTGCAACAAAAATAGGAGCAGGCGTTGCACCAAGATCAGTGAATTTAATTCGTTCAGCATTATTATTTCACTACAATGAAGTTTTGAATAAAGGGATTGCAAATATTAAAGTTCCAAAAATTGCAAGATCACTGCCAATCTACCTCACTAAACCTGAGATGGCTAGTTTAATTAATTCTGCAGGCAGCCGTAAGAGTAGATTAATTATTAAACTGCTTTACAGCGCAGGTCTTCGGGTTTCAGAGCTATGTAAACTTCGAATTGAGGAAATTGATTTCAAAAGTGGAAAGGGATACGTTCGTTTAGGTAAAGGTGGAAAAGATCGATTATTTTTTATGGGAAAAGCTTTGGCTTATGAACTTGCGGAGTATGTGGATCATCAACAAAGTGGTTGGTTGTTTTCGAACTCTAAGGGTGATACGTTAACTGAAAGAAATATTCAAAAGCTGGTTAAGGGTGCAGCATCGCGAGCTGGAATTCAAAAACAAGTGACACCACATAAACTAAGGCATTCTTTTGCAACGCATTTGCATGATGGTGGAACTTCTATTAGGGTTATTCAAGAACTTTTGGGGCATTCGAATCTTGCGACAACTGAAATCTATACACATGTCTCTTCTAAGAAATTGGATGAAGTTGTGAATCCGCTGGATGAGTTGGAAGAAAAAAATAATAATTAAAAAAAAATTAAAATTTTTGTAAATTGTAAAAACCTGCCTTCGGCTCGGGGCGAAGCAACGGGTTAGCGCTTCTTTGCGTTCACTTTACTTCGTGAAGTTCAGGTCGAATTATTTAGCTCTTTCGAATATATTTTGGCTCCTGCACACACGCCCCAGAAATGGTTTTTACAATGCTGTTTAGGTAAATGATTAACTATAAGGAATAACTCTCGCATTCGCAATAATCTCTCCACCAAGTTGCTGCATTCTAAGACTAGTTGATTCAGCGTAGGCATTTCCAACACTTGCAATAGTAGTTGCTAAATCGTAGGCTGAAATTACTTTATCAATTGGAGCTAAATGTTTTCTGATGCCTTTTGGAACCCGATTCACTGAGATTAAATTCTGGACATAATCTTGAACCGCAGTTGGATGATAACTAGTTGCTTTAGCTATTTCAATTCCTTCACTAAAAGAATCGATCCCTTCAAGAGTTGCTTCGATTGCAGAATCAATTGAATCTGCAGTAAACTTGTGAATTGTTCTTTGATTGTTTCCATTTAATGAATGTGTAGACAAAATTGGACCGGTAAATGAATCGTAACTTGTAAGAGCAGTTCGGACAGCCATTTGACCATTTCCACCGTAAACACCAAAGTCCCCGGAATCGATACTTAAGTAAATTCCAGCGCCAGTTTTTGATTCAGCAACTTTATGTTCTAAAACAAACCTTTCTCTGCTTGCCAAATATCTAACTGACGCAGGACCACTTGCAAACTTACTCGCTGCATCTTCTAAAACTCCTAAAGGTAATTCTTGAAATTCTTTGGTAACTAAGCCAAACCAATCTATACCAGTATCGCCTTGAAGTTTACCTCTAAGGTATAACTCCTTTGATTCTAATGCTTCTTTTAATGGAAGATCTTTGACATCTTCAGTTTTAAGACGATCTTGTAAAGTAGATACCCATCTTTTTGGAATAGTTAAATCTCCAATTTTATAATTTGCTCCTGCTTCAAATACGTCTCCAATCACTCTAAAATTTACTCCAGATTTGAAAGGAACTTTTGTTAATATTTTTACCATTTTTATTCTCCGTAATGTTTTTCTTATTCTACTTGGAGACTAAATGGTATAAAAGAAAGTGTGGGCTAGTTGTTCACCACAGTGTTGGAGAAGAAAAAAGAATGATATTTGAGTTTATTCTAATGGTGGTTTCAAACTACCGTCTTTGTTTCTGCCAGGTTCCATACGTTCAATTCCTTGATTCAATGGATCCAAATTATCATTGTTTTGATTTGTTTGGATATTCATACTAGTATAAACCATTAGAAATGTTCCGTCATCAAGTTCTACGATACCAGGGTCGGCAGCTGGAATTCCAATCTCTTCAAAGATTTCCCATTCAAATCCATCACTTGAAACCGCAATTGGACTTTGCATACCAGTTCCATAAAAATAAAGTTTCTCTTCTATTTCTATTGCTTGACCTAAAAAATTCATTGCTAAATGAATGTCATCTTGCCTGGTGAAAGTTATTCCATCAACTGAAGTTGAATGAATGTTGATATTGTTGCCATCATCATCGGTTTCTTCAGACCAAGTGTAGTGATGCCAAATATCTTGAAACAATACTACAGCAGGGTCAAGCATCATCGCGTCTTCGTTAACTAAGAAAGGACCTTCGTATACAAATGTTCCATCAATAGTTTCTGAACTTGCTCCAGTGAAAAATGCATAGTCATATCCTTTTGCATGATAGGTAAAATATAAGCGAAAACTGTCATCTTCTAGTTGAACTAAAGTTGGATCAACAGGATTTGCGCCGCCAAGTTTTGGTTTAGTTGGGAAACCTTCCAAAATAACAATCTCTTTGTCAGTCCATGTTGCGCCATTATCTGAGGAAATTTGATAGGCCATTTTATCGAAGATATCAACATTGTATGGATCAAAATATTGGTAGAAGGCAATTAATTTGTTATCATTTGTTTTAATTAGGTTAGCAACGCCTGCGTGTTCAACGAATAAACCTTGTTCAGTGAAGCTGACTCCATCATTACTGATTGCGATGTTAATGTTTGCATGCCAAGCTTTTGTTTCGTCATCACGTTCTTTTTCATCTAAAAAATGAAATTTTTCTGAGTTGTCTTGATTATATTCACTGTTGTCTGTTGTAATTGATTCGATTAGTTCAGTTGAACAACTAATTGTTAAGATACTGAGGGTGATGATTATAATTAGGAGAATTTGTTTTGCATATTTCATATTGAAAAGAAGTTCTTTTAGCTTTTTGAATGTTTGGGTTGCATTAATTTAATAAATTATAATATTAACAATATCTTGATTAAAAAAAATATTTGTTAAATTATAAACTGATTAGAAATTTTCAGAGGAAAAAAGATGGGAAAAAAGAAATCACTTGTTGATAAATTAAGAGAAAAATCTGGAGTTAGATATCATAATGGATTATTTCCAATATTTGAAGGGCAAGTGGTAAACATTACTGGAGAAATACTATCTAAGAGCGATGATTATAGAATGCCCTATTCTGTTGTGCATTATTTTCCAATGGGTGTTGAAGTTCCAGTAAGAAGTCGTAACATCTTAATAAGTCTGGATGATAGGAGAAATCAAGAAGCGCAATATCAAAAACTTTGTGAATCTGTTTTGCTGCCTATGTCTGTTAATCCGCTGATGTTTATTGATGCAAATGTTAAGGGGTATGTTGATAAATATGAGGGAGTGGATGTTTACATTTTGGAAATTCTAAAAGATGAAAGTATTGGTGAAGATGAAAGGTTTACTGCAGCTGCACTTGGTAGTTCGCTTGGTTCTAGATATGAGGGTTTTCGTTATATGGTTGAGTTGTAGTTTGGATTTAAAGTAAAATTTATATACATTAATTATTCTTTTTTTACCAGGATGGTAGAATACAAAAAATTTATTGGATTTATTTTAATTTCAAGTTTAATGCTTTTATTTCTAGTTTCATGCGGAACTGAAGATGAACCTGGTTTCATTGAAGGATTACTTTCAAAGAATGTGGATTCTGGTGCTAGTTTGGATGATGATCAAGTAGATGTTGACTCTGAGCAAACTGAGTTGGAAGAGGAACTTGAAGAAGAAATTGTGGGGGTTTTAGCAAATACCTGTAAATCTTCGGATGAATGTGAATGGAACGAACATTGCATTGAAAGTGAATGTGGAAAAGTTACTGATATTTATGATACTACTGGAGATTGTGAAAAGAAATGTAATTTTAACAATGTACTAATATCAACTAGTGATGGTGAAGAACTTACTTTATCTCGTGGTCAAGGAAGTTATACTTCAGCTGGAGCATTGGAGTGGAAATTATTATCAAGCGCTGATTATTGTCTTGGCGATGATGCTACACCAGTTGCAATTGAATTGATTATGAAAAACTTGGGTGTAGTTAAAGAAGAGAAGGTTGTTATTTTGAATGTTGGCGATGAGTCCGGCACAATTAAACATCCAGATTTAGCAAGTGTTTCTTTTCAAATGACTGTTGAAAGTTATGATGAAACTTGTAGTGTTGAGTAGAATTTTTTCTTTTTTATTTATTTTGTTTTATCTTGATTTTAATTTCTATCATAAAAGCCAAAATTATCAGCTAAACGTTCTAACAAGATTTGCCGATCTTTTCCCTCAACAAAAACTGATTTACTACATGAGTATCTAGCATCAAGGTAAGCAATTGGTCTGATACCTAAATCATCTAAAGTTGAAGATAATATTTGCCGAGCTGAAGCTCCAGTTCGATGTTGTTCAACAAGTTCCATGCCTTCTCCAACTAGAACAACCCGATCAATTGGAGTTCTGGTAACAATTGTGTATCCTGGATCTGAAAGTTCTTTTAGCAAGAGGTGAAAATTTTCTTTTCGTTTAACTGCGTATGCTCTAAAATCATCACCATCAATCTCGTGGGCGATGTTGTAGCCATTACTTGCGAAAATCGCTTGAACTCTAGCAGCTTCACCTGGTTGTTCATTCATGTTAGTAACATAAACAAATGTGTGTCCCTTATCAACTGCAATTGCTTTTACTCCATAATTTTCAAAACTTGGTTGTCCTCCAATTAGGGTTCCACTTGCTCCATTGCCGTTACTCATTCCAACAAATAATCTACTTTTTCTTTCTCTGGCAGGTTCGATCGCGACTTGCTGAATGATGCTCGCACCAAGTCCTGCAAATAATTTTGCTTCTCGATAAGTTAATTCTTTTAATGGAACACTTCGAGGAATTAGTCTGGGATCAACCGGGTATATACCTTCTCTGTCACTAAAGATTACACCTTCATCTAGGTCAAGGGCTGCGAGTGCATATGCTAAACTGGCATCGGATCCGCCTCTAAATGTGGTGGCTAGTTTGCCTATTTTTTGATCTGAAAGGTTTGCGGTAAATCCAGCTCCGACTGTGATTTTTCCCTGTAGTTCTTCTATTCTAGCGTATTTTCGGATGTGTTCTAAAGTTTCTCGATGTGAAATAGGAAGATTAGTTCTTTGACCTGATTCTAATTCTTTTGCAATAAGTAATGGAACCCGCATTCGATGCCAATTAATTTCAGGATGAAGATGTTTGCCAAGTGTGATGAAGGTATTTTCTTTAGCTATTTCACCAAATCCCATCATATGAGCTAAAGTTCGCTCGTCTGTATTTCCAGATCGTAAGTCGCTTTCGATGCCATCTATTTGATCTTTTAGAAGGATCTGTGGGATGCCATGATCATACAGGTTTTTCTGGGCACGTCCTTTGGCAATTGCCCAAGCTAAGTCAAATGATCTGGTGCTAGCACTTTGGACCATTAGATCAGTTATTTTTTTTTCCCAGATTGCTTTTCCATTACCTAGACTACCTAGGCCACTGGTGATTAAAAAACTGTAGCCATCGCTAGGTGTTCTTTTGAAGTGCTCAACAGTTCTTGCTATAATTTCTAAATCTTGGTCTTTAGTCACAACCGAAGTTCCACCATATTTATGAGCGAATCCTCTTCTATAGTTTTCGATTTTGAGCATGCAAGGTGGAACTTGTTGTGTCATGGTTTACTTTTTTTGTTAGTTATTTTTAAAGATTTGTGCTTAAATCTCCTATTTTAGAGAATGTAGGAATAAGGCTTTTATATTAGCTGGATTTTGAATAATTGATGACAATACCAGATAAACAGTTGATCTCCTTAACAGAAAAATACCAAACACCGCTTTATTGCTATGAAGCTGAATTGATCAAAAAAAGGTATCATGAATTATACTCATTTATTCCTTATTCTAAACTGAGAATTTATTACGCAATGAAAGCTAATTATAACTTGCATATTCTAAAACTACTTGAAAAAGAAGCTGCAAGAATAGATGCAGTTTCTCCAGGCGATGTATACATGGCTTTGAAAGCTGGGTTTAGTACTGAAAGAATTTTATTTACTGCAAACAAAATTTCAGATGCTGAGATGCACGAAGTGCAAAGTTTGGGTGTTTTGTTTAATATTGGTTCACTATCAAGACTTGAAAAATATGCTAAGGCGTATCCTGGATCTGAAGTTTGTATTCGATTTAATCCGGATGTAGTTGCTGGTGGTCATGAATTTATCAAAACTGGTGGAGAAGCTACCAAATTTGGAATTCTTTTGTCTAATGTTGAGAAAGTAGTTGCAATTGCAAATGAACATGGACTGAAGATAGTCGGAATTCATGAGCATACAGGTTCTGGAATTCCAGAAACTGTGCAGATGCAAAAAGGAATGAAAAATATTTTGGGAATAATTACGCCTGCTCGATTTCCTCATTTGAATTTCGTTGACTTTGGTGGTGGATTTAAAGTTGTGTATCACCCTGATGAAAATCAAGTAGATTATGAGACATTTGGAAAAGAAGTTGTTGAATTATTTACTGACTTTTGTTCCAAATTTGGTAGGGAGTTAGAGATGTACTTTGAACCTGGAAAATATTTGGTAGCAGAATCAGGAAAGTTGCTTGTTGAAGTGACTACAGTTAAACAAAATCGATCTAAATTAATAGCTGGTGTGAATTCTGGATTTGCACAATTAATTCGTCCGATGTTTTATTCAGCGTATCATCATATTCGAAATTTGTCCAACCCTGATGGGAAACTAATGACTTACGATATTGTTGGAAATATTTGTGAGAGTGGTGATTGTTTTGCATCGAATAGAGAGTTGCCTGAAATTCGTGAAGGTGATATTTTAGTAATAGAAACTGCTGGTGCTTATTGTTATTCAATGGGTTCTGTGTATAATATGCGAGCGATGCCTTCGGAAGTTTTAGTTGATGGGGCTGTTGATACTTTGATTCGAAAGAGGCTAAGTAGTTTGGAGCTGGTTGAGAAGATTGTTGGTGAGAGTGAGTAATATTTTTTTCTTTATTAAGTTAGTTTTTTATATGATTATCTCTTTTTAGGTCTTAGGTGATTTATAATGAATAGAAAATTCTTAATATATTTTAGTGTAATGTTATGTACTTTGTTATTGTTAGGTTCTTTAGTAATGGCAGCTGGCAATGCGCCAGAAAATGCTGGTAAATCAGCGGATGCTGGAAATGCAGCAGATGATGTTGAAGATGAAGCTATGGAAGTTGATGATGGAAGTAAAGGTGCGCCTGTACAGAAGGGTCTTGCTAATGCTTTAACACATGTGACTAACGAAAATGCGCTTGCAAAATTGCAGTCTAATCTTGATAAATTTGAAGAGAAGTATGAATCAAGATTATCTGGGATGGAAGATGTTGAAGTTGAAGAAGTCGATGAAGAAACTGGTGAAATAACAATTAAAGCAAAGGAAAATGTGAAATTCTTTGGCTTTGTTAATGGAAAAGCTACTAAAAGATTTAATGTGAATGCTGAAGGTGCTGTTTCTGAGCATGCTCCATGGTATAGTTTATTTTATAGTGATGTAGAAGTTGAGGTAGTGGAAGAATCTGAAGAATTAGAAGAAGAGGAGTCTGAAGTTGATGAAGAAACTGAGGACGAAGATTCAGTAGAAGAAACTGATGCTGAGAAGCTTGAAGAAGTGGAAGATGAATCTGACGATGATGATTCCGAAGGAGAAGTTGATACTGAAGAAGTTACTGATGAGGATTCTGAATTAACTGAGTAATTTTTTTCTTTTTTTTTCTTATAATTCTAAATTAATCCCTTCTAGTATTGAAGTTGGTAGAGCTATATAGTCAATATCTATCTGATGAAAGCCGCCATGGCCGGTAAAGAATTCTTCGTCTGTTCCTTTAAACACTTTTAATTCGACTCTTCTTATGTCATCACTGGTTGTAGTATATTGGGCCATAGATTGATGATTTGGAAATTGTTCTTTGACTGTATGTTGAACATAAGATGATAATCCATCTAGAAAGATTTCAGTGTTGGATAAATCATGTTTTTTAGAATACTCTGTAATTTCTTCTGCTGTTGGAGCACGAACTCTTGAGGGATAATAACCATTCTCTAAACAAAATTCTTCTAGTGTTATACTTTGTGCATCATTTGCTGGGCAACATAAACTTGACCCGTACGCGTTGAAAATTAAGAACGGGATACTCTGACTGAAATTTATAATGTGATCTTCTGTAAAATCTACTACTTCGGATGGGTTGAATTTTAAATTAACTTTTTCTTTTCCATAATCAGCTGATGCATTGAAAAGTAAACTGTAGAATCTGCCATTAATTGATGGAAGTTCAACTACATTTCTTGTGATTCCATTGAATTGACTTTTTTTCCATCTACTTCTAAAAAGTTCAGTTTTATTTTCTTTGCCTTTATTCACATAGTCAAGAATAGATTGTACAATTAATTTTTCTCTAGCTTGAAACTTTCTTTTTGAAACTGTTGCTGCACTTGGTCCGCGTTTCTGTGCTGTTCTTTTTTTCCTTTTAAGTTTTGGTTTTTTATTATACACCTTAAGAATTTCAGGGGCTTTTTTCTTTGCTCTAAGTAATAAGTACCCAAGTGCGCCAGGTGCAACTAAATCATTTGATTTTTTGCTATTATGAAAAGCACAAGCTAAGGTGTAATTCAGAACATTGTTTAATTCATCAGTATCAAATTTATCTGCAGTTTTTGATTTTGTCCAATCCATTAAAGTTATTGCAGTTTCTAAATCAGAATCAGATATGGCTTTTGGAATTATATGATCTATTTGGGCATCATCTAAAGAGATCTCCTCACCATCAGTACAGTATTGACATTTATGATGATAAGCATCATAAATTATCTCTCGAAGCCTACTGTCAATTTCTACTTGATGAGTCATAAACCAATTTTGTTAGTTCCATTTAAATAATTTATCATTGACAAGTAGTATTTTATTGTTTGTTGGTTTTTGTTGTATTTTGTGCACGACAAAACCCTTGTCCTTTTACTTGGTATTGTGTTTGTTTTTCTTTTAACCATGCGAGAAGATTCTCATCACTTGTGCCTCTGACATAATCATCAATTGTTAGATTGTTTGAACCGTTTTCTAATTCTTCAATTGGTTTTGCTGTACCGTATGGTGCACCAGTATCATAGTGATTTTCAGTGTCGATAAATTGATGTTTGAATTTTGTTCGAAGACCTACAAATGATTTGCTGTCGTGGTGGTAGATACCAATTGTTAGATTACGAGAATTCAGTCTGTATAAAAATCCGTCCTGGCAATCTGCAAGTTTGATGTGCGTCATATTTTAAGGAATGTACTTGACATATTTATTTCTTTGTTGTTTTGAGCCTTTTTATTTTTATTTTGTCGTCGATAAATTACGAAAATAATTGTTTATGTAACTTTATGGTGGTTAATATAGTAACTATTATAACTGAGCTTGTTATTTTGTGTGTATGGCTTTAGATAATGTATTTGGCGATTTAAGGGATAGTAATAGATTTGAAGATTATACAATGCTTCACGCGGATGAATTACTCATAGAGAGAATTCAGAACGAGAATCTAGCTAGAGATTGCTTTTATACTGCTGATGGTCAAGGATACTTTCTTGGTAGAGAGGATGAAGTTGAACTGCAAATTACTCGATTTAATAAAAATATTTTATTGCAGCATATGCATGATGGGGATGTTGAGGTTTTTGATCAATTAAAAAAAAGAGGCTTTTATTCATGCTCTGATTTCGAAGATTTGGCACAATTTAATGATGATAGTTATACTGCTGTAGTTCAGTTGGATGCCGTTCGGTTTGCAATGGGCAGAGGAAAGTTTTCTCATTTGGAAGTTCGCTGCGCTGATGGAAATATTCTATCCAAGGAATTGCCTGATGGAGTTTATGTCACAAGCAATGCTGAAGAAAGAAAATTATTGGCAGCGTTTGGATATACTCAAAGAATATTAGGTAAAATGAAAAGGGAATTTGGAATTAATTACACTAGTATTTCGGTTTTGAATCCAGATTGGGCAAGAAATGAAATGATGTCGAATAGTACGGGAAGTCTTTGGGCAGGAACTGCAATTAATAATCAAAGAAATAAATTTGCGTTAACAGCTGTTGGTATTGATGTTGCACAAAAATGTATGATGCGTGGAAAGTTGCGGCCTGCTGAATCTGTGAAACTTAGTGAAATGAGATAAACTTTTGGAAATGAGGTGTATTTTCTCACCACAAGCTTTTTATTCTCTATTTGTTTTATTCTTCTTATGTATGAAAAATTAATTCATGTTGGACTAACTGGAACTGAAGCAAAAATCTACTTAATGCTACTTGACATCACAAAATCACAGGCAGGAGTTCTTGCTCGTAAAACTGGAATTCATAGGCGTTCTGTATATGATGCGCTTGATAGATTAATTGAAAAAGGATTAGTTGCTTACATGGTGGAAAACGGGCTGCGTTATTATATCGCAGAAGATCCTAAACGTTTACAAGATTTAATTGATGAGAAACGAGATGAGATCTACTCAATCTTGCCACAACTACATGCAAAGTTTTCTCATGATAAAGGGAAACAAGAAACTTTATTTTTCAGAGGTAAGCAGGGAATTAAAAGTATTTTTGAAGATCAAATTAGAGTTGCTAAGGATGTGTATATTATGGGTGCATCCCCAGTTGCTCGGGAAATTATCAAATATTATCTACCTCACTATACAAAAAAAAGAATTGCAGCTAAAATGAATTTACATCTGCTGTACTATGGTGAAAGAAAAGCAGAAGATACTATCAAATTATCAAAAGTTAGATATTTGCCAAAGAAATATGATTCAATAGTATCTACAAATATCTATGGAAACAGATGTGTGATTATTATTTGGTTGCCACATGATCCAGTTGCGATTTTAATCAAACAACCTGATGTTGCTAAAGCGTTTAAAGGATATTTTGATCTGCTTTGGGGCCTTGCTGATAAATAAGTAATTGGTTTTTTTAATTTTATTTTTATATATTGAATTGCATAGATTTAAAACTTGTAGAACTGTTATTGTTGTAAAGAGGTGGAAAATGAAAACTATTAGAAATTTTTTATTAATTGCAACTTTTACAATGTTGATTTTATTTGGAGTTAGTGCTTACACTTCTTTGAATTTGGCTGATACAGGATTTTCAACTGGTGAGGCGATATATTCTTTTGATAAATTTGATAAAAATAAAGTGGAGCTTAATCCTGCTTTTAGAAATAGTGACGATCGAAGTTTTACTGGAATTTTTGGTGAAGGGATTATAGCTAATGGACTAGATTTGGTTGATGAAGAGGAAGTAGAAGAAATGAACCCATACTGCTACGATGTTGATGGTGGATTTTACCCTGAATGGCCAGGAGAAGTTGTTTGGCGTTTATCTAATGGGACAACTGGTAACAATGTTGAAAGTTGTGATTTTGATACAGGATTGTTGATTGAGTATGATTGTATCAATGATGCTGCTGTTTTAGCTGAATATGATTGTGCTGATTTAGGACTAGAATGTGTTAGTGCAGGATGGTCAGGCTATTCATTTTGTGATTAGAATATAATTATTTTTCTAATTTGATTTATTTTTTATTTTTTTAATTTTTTATAATCTATTCAAACAGATGAGGAAAAGTATCTTCGAAAATTCTAACAGCTTGTTTTTTACTACTCTTTACAGAAATTCCAGCATCTAAGTATCGAACTTTCGTTTTACGAGAGCCAAAGATTCTTCTAATTATTTTGCTTTCATACAATGGTTTAATTTTAGCTTGAAAATTGATTGTTTCGAATTCGCAGTTATCTTCTTTCTCTCTAGAATTAAGGCGGGCCATTACATCTTCAACATTTTTGATTGTAGGAATTATTAACAAATTCGGTGAATGATGCAGAGCAAAATCATTTCCTTCAATTTTTATAACTTCACGAATTGTAAGTTCTGGTTCATGTGGAAGTAACTCTTGCATAGGTTGATAAACAATACTAGTTGAAACTGATCTGCTTTGAATTACATGTTTACGAGATCTTAAGGCAGGTAGAATTACTCGTTTGTAAAGAGTCATTCTATCAGCTGCATACATTCTAGCTGTCATATGAGCAGAATATTTTCTGCCATTGTCTGCTATGAACTCTTCACGAATTGTTTTACCAACACCAACTTTGGTTGGTTCTGAAGATACAAGTACATCAAAAGAATTGAGATCTATGTATAATGGATTTTTGATCCCTTTCACAAATTTGTGTTCAAACTCTGGGTGCTGATGATGCTTATCCCAAAACTGATGCATATCAAAAATTCTTAAACCTTGATTTGCTAAATTATCAATGATAGCTTGCTGAACAGTACCTTTTCCAATCCCATCTAGTCCATCAATAACTGTGAACGTTCCTTTGTATTTGTGTACCATTGTTATTTCTTGTTTGGTTTTTATTGAATTTTTTCTTTTTTCCTTTTTTTTAATGTTAAACATCAAGTGGAAATTGTAAACAAAGTTGTTTCACATCTTCAGCTATTTGTGCAATTTTGGTATCAGCTGCTATTGCTTCTTTGAACTCTTTGAATTTTAGATCTTTATACTGTTCTGAAATATTCATAACTTGATTAATCCAACTTGCGATTTTTGCTATTTCAGATTCTTTCATTCCACGCATAGTTATCCAAGGAGTTCCAAGCCTTAAACCACTTGGGTTTAATGGTGATTTAGTTTCTTGAGGGATGGTGTTGGAATTACTAACAATCCCAGCGTGATCTAAGGCTCTTGCAAACTTCTTTCCAAGTAAAGCCTTATTTGTTAGATCGATTAAGACCAAATGTTTGTCAGTTCCACCGCTTACAATTTTAAAATTGTATTTTGCAAGTTCTGTACATAAATTACGGGCGTTTGTTATTGTTTGGGTTGCATAATCTTTGAATTCTTGAGTCATAGTTTCCTTTAGACCAACACAAATTCCAGCAATTGCATGATTAAACGGTCCGCCCAATAGTCCAGGCAATACAGCTTTGTTAATTTTCTTGATCATATCTTCATGCGCAAATATCAGTGCTCCACGGCCACTTTTTAGCGTTTTATGGGTTGTCATGGTAACAACGTCAGCTATTCCAACTGGCGAAGGAACTGCACCTGCTGCAACAAGTCCTGCTTCATGTGCAATGTCTGCTAAATAAAATGCGCCAACTTTTTCTGCAATTTTTTTCATTCGATGATAATCAATTTCTCTTGGATACGCAGTTCCACCAGTAATAATTAATTTCGGTTTTTGTAATAACGCGATCCTCTCAATTTCTTCATAGTCAAAAAGTTGATTCTTTGGATTTGTTTTGTAGGAAACTGTGTTAAAAATCTTTGATGAAATGTTAACCTTATTTTTTCCACCATAGTAAACTGTCTTAGTTGGGTCAGCTGGAACTTTTGGTGTATATGACCAACCATGTGAAAGATGACCACCATCTGGAAGATACATCCCCATGATGTAATCACCGATGTTTAGAAGTGCTAAGTAGACTGAGAGGTTCGCAGTTGAACCTGAGAGCGTTTGCACATTCACAGACCAGTTTTCTGGTAAGTTGAAAGCTTTCTTTGCTCTATTGATTGTTAGTTGTTCAATTTGGTCAATGTATTTGTTTCCTTCATAGTAACGTCTTCCAATATTTCCTTCAGCGTATTTGTGAGCAAGGACACTACCGGTTGCTTCACGGACTGCTCGGCTGAAGAAATTTTCTGATGGAATCATAGAAAGTTTTGTTTGTTGTCTGTTTGTTTCTTTTTGAATCAAATTGTAAACTTCAGGGTCTTGTTTTTCTAATGCTGAAGGCTTTGATCCTGGTTCTTCTGTTGAGTCAAAAGTTTCTTGAATCACCGCTGTAGTTTGAATTAATTGTTCTGTATGATTTTGCTCTTGCTGACTTTGCCCTTGTTGACCTTGTTCATTATTTTGTTTTTCTTGATTGTATGTATTAGAATTTAGATAGCTATCCATTGTTTCTTCCTCTTTTTTTGTGTAAGTTAAAAATTCGAATTCTTCAAAATCTTCAATATTTGTTTGTTCCCATTTTTCCCAATTGATATCTGGAAATTTTGTGTCACCCTCATATTCATGTTTGATGAATGATAAATGCATCTGATTTGCTAAAGGTAAAAATTCCTGATATATTTGCGCTCCACCAATTACAAAGCTATCTTTTTGATGTGATCTTGCAATCTCTAAAGCATCAGGGACACTGTTACTTACTATTGCACCTTGATATTTTAGATTTTGGTTTCTAGTAATTACAATATTTACTCTGTTCGGTAGTGGACGATACTTTTCAGGAATAGACTCGTAAGTCTTACGTCCCATAATCACAGTACTGTTACTGGTTAAGCGTTTGAAGTTTTTCAAGTCCGCTGGAATGTTCCAGGGAAGTTTGCCATCTTTACCTATAACATGATGTTCTTTTGTCATAGCTGCGATGATTGATATATTCATCTTCAAAACTCCTATACAGATATCGGTGCCTTAATTGCTGGATGTGGTTCGTAGTCCTCAAGTTTGATGTCATCAAAAGTGAAGTTGAACAGATCTGTTTTACTCGGATTCATTAAAAGCTTAGGTAACTGCCTTGGATGGCGGCCCAGCTGTTCTTGAACCTGATCTAAATGATTCAGGTATAGATGTACATCTCCACCTGTCCAAACAAAATCTCCTGGTTCAAGGCCAGTTGCACGTGCTACCATCATTGTGAGGAGCGCGTATGATGCGATGTTAAATGGAACTCCTAAGAATACGTCACAACTTCTTTGGTAAAGTTGACAGCTAAGTTTTCCATTTGCAACATTAAACTGAAACAAACAGTGACATGGTGGGAGTAACATACTGGAAATTTGACTTGGGTTCCAAGCACAAACTATCATTCGGCGGCTGTTTGGATCATTTTTGATTTGTTCTACAACATTTTTTAGTTGATCAATTCCATTAAAGTCTCGCCATTGTTTCCCATAAACTGGTCCTACATCACCAAAACGTTCAGCGAAAATTGGGTCTGATTTAATTTGTTCAACATATTCCTTCATCCGAGCTTTCCATTCTATACTGTATTTTGGATAGATTTCGTTTAAATTGTTTTTTTCAATAAAATTCTGATATGGCCATTCATTCCAAATATTTACTTTGTTTTCAACTAAATACTTGATATTTGTGTCTCCATTGATAAACCACAGTAGCTCATGAGTAATTGCTCGCATGAATACTTTTTTGGTTGTTAGAAGTGGGAATCCTTTTTGTAAGTCGAAGCGCATTTGGTATCCAAAGACACCTACTGTTCCGGTACCAGTTCTGTCATCTTTTCGTGTACCATTCTCTAAGATATGTGTAAGAAGATCTAAATATTGTTTTACCATTAGTTCCACCCCTGGAGTTTCTTTTTTTTAATTGTAATTTTAATTAAATTTGATTGTAATCTATTCTTGTTTGGGTTAAATTAGAATTTGGCATTAAAAAAGATTATTGTGCTGCGTACGGTAGGTTAGGATCTGTTTTGTCCATTTGGAGTAATCTTTATATATTCAATGATGCTTAACATTTTATGGGAGATTTAACTGGTCGTCAAGAGTCTATTATTTATGAACTTGCAGGAATATCCAATTTGTTCACAAATGTTGAGTTGTCTTTTGCTGTGGATATTTTCTCACGTCGGTGGGGAGCTCGTAACTTTGGTGTTATTCATACTAACTTGGCTTCTTATGCTAGAGCAAATGATGAAACAGTAAGTGATCTTGAAGTATTAGGGCTTGCAGGGGAACATGCGCATTATTTGTCAAATCCAAAAATGAAATTAAGAGATTACCTAAGCTTAGTTCCAAAAGATGCCTTACCTTCTAATTACATATATTGATTGTTTTCTAGTGTTTTTAACAGATATTGTTTTAAAATAACGGCTTTTCTTGCTGATATGAGCTTTAACCCTGAGGAATATCTATTTAATTTGCAACATTTTGGTGTTAAATTAGGCCTTGATAGAATGCAACGTTTAGTGGAGTTACTTGGACATCCTGAAACTAAGTTTCCTTCTATTCATGTTGCTGGAACCAATGGGAAAGGATCAACATCTGCGATGCTCAGTTCTGTTTTCAAAAAGCAAGGATTAAAGGTTGGACTTTATACATCTCCACACCTAGTTAACTTTTGTGAGAGAATTCAAATCAATGGAAAAAATATTTCTAAAAAAGAGTTATTGGATCTGACACTTGAGATTAAAGAGAAACTTGATGCTGCTGGGGAAAATGAGGCAACATTCTTTGAGGTTACAACTGCTGTAGCTTTTTTGTATTTTGCAGGGCAAGAAGTTGATATTGCAATAATTGAAGTTGGTCTTGGCGGAAGACTTGATGCAACAAACGTTGTTAAGCCGCTTGTTTCTGTGATTACCAACATAGATCTGGATCACACCAAAGTTTTGGGTGATAACCGGATTAGTATTGCAAAGGAGAAGGCTGGAATTATCAAGAATGCTGTCCCGCTTGTGACATGTGAGCAAAATTTGGAGTTGATTAATATCTTTAAAGAATTTTGTGATTCGAATGCTTCTAGTATGTTTCAAGTGTCTGTAGATTATCAATTAGTTGAATCTAACTTAGAAAAACAGAAATTTATTTTTGAAAATGAAGAGTATTGCTTATCAATGCTGGGTGAACATCAAATCAAAAATGCTATGACTGTGATTAAAGCTGTTGAAGTTTTGAATCAACTTGACTATGGAATTAAAGTTACAGACAGATCCTTGAAGCAAGGTTTATTGGATGCGAAGTGGCCAGGTCGTTTGCAATTTTATTCGAAGCAACCTGTAGTATTGTTTGAGGGAGCGCATAATGCAGCTGGAATGCAAGAGTTGGATTCTTTCTTATCAAAACATCAGGATGAATTATTTGCTGCTGAAGAATCTATTTGCATTGTTGGAATTTCATTTGGCAAAGATGCTAAATTAATGTTAGAGAAACTGTCAAAATATTTTTCATCGATTATTGTAACTGAAGCTAGCCATCGGGCAATTCCTGTGAATGAATTAGCAGTTGTTGCAAAGAAGTATTTTGCTTCAGTTGAAACTTGTGAAATATCTGTTGCTATGGATTTGGCTAAAAGCAAAGTTGCTGAAAGTGGATTTATTCTGGTGAGCGGATCATTATATGTAGTAGGGGATGTGTTGAAATCTTGTAATAAAAAAATAGCTAGTGATGGATTGAACTTAACAGGGGCTAAAGGTAATGTATAAGAACAGGAGAGGTCAATTTAATTCAACAGTTAAACTTTACGCGGCATTTGCAAAACATCGATTGATTGAAAGAAGAGGAGCTATTCCTTGGAAAAGGGATTCTAGATGCACTAGGTTTGTCAGGGAGGATATCAAACGTCTGCGAACTTCAATTCAAGGTGGATCAGTTATACTGGGTCGTAAAACTTATGAGAGTATTTGTAATGTAGCTTGTGATCCAATTAAAAATATTTGGGGTACACAAGTTCTGGTTATGAGTCGTAATCCAAAATATTTGCCATTGTATAGGCATAGGTTGGCAAGATCAGTTAAAAGTTTAGATGAGGCTTTAGATCAAGCGGTATCTCAAAAAATTTGTATCTTGGGCGGTGCTAGTATTTATCAACAATGTCTTGAGAGAGAAGCTTTGGTGGATGAAATTAATTTGACTGTGATTAATCGAGACTATGGTGCAAAAGGAATTAAATTTCCAGATTTTAATGAAAGTGATTTTGAAAAAAGAAGATTGTTAAAATTACATTCATCAAATGGAACTGTGTTTGAGTTTTTTAGCTATAATCGCAAGAGAGGTCTTAGATAGTGTCAAATAAGTATTCTAGTAATTTGTTTCATGAAGTTGATGAATGGACATTACAAAAAATTAAAGAAACAAACCGAGATGTTGGTTTTTTAATCCCAATTGTAAATGGAGAAATTTGGCTTGGTCAACGTGGAACACCACCGCATGAAAAGATGTATGGTGCAATTGGGGGCAAAACAGATGCATATGAAGGGATAGTTTGTCCGTTTGATGCATTATCTAACATTATAAAAATGGGTGGACATTCTACACTTTCAGTTGCTGATAGGGCTGCTTTGTCATCAAATAAAGAGCTGCCAGGAGAAACTACTCTTCGTGAATTTTGTGAAGAAACTTTTAATGCACAAGTTTTGTATCCAGGAAATGAATTATCTAAAAAAATAGGTTCTAGTAGGTTAGTTTATCCTAGTGATTTTAGACGAGAAGACATTAGTGATCTGAAAAAACTTGGTACTTTTGATGATAAATCTTCTAATGAAGATCCAGTAATGAATCATTGCTATGTATATATTGCAAGGGTGAATAGAAGTGATTTTTGTTTGTCTCCGAGGGAATTAACTGATTTTAAACCTATAACTCAAATTGACCCGAGAGAAATTTGGCTTGGAACAAAAATTGCCTTAACTCATTTAAAATATAATCTTGATTTAAAGCAATGTGGTGATTGGAAACGTTTTGGAACAAGAGCTATTGGTAAGTCAGTTGATGAGTTAGTTGAAGAACATCCCCATTTTTCGATGGCAGAGATTTTAGATATGCAAATGATGGGAAGATATGTTGAATTAAATTTAGAAAATCAAATACCTGATTTTGGGCCAATTGCTTATAGAAATACTTCAATGCCTGGTGCAATTAATCATTATTTTGATACTGGTGTTTTACCAGGAGGTTTTGCAACACTTGATTTTGATAAATAATTATTTTTTTATTTTTTTATTTTTTTATTTATTTGTTTGTTTGTTTTCTTGCTTTTAGTCATAAACTATATAAAGGCCTAATCATTTCTAATTTGTAGGTGATTTGATGGGATTTAAGCGTGTGGTTTTAATTGGTGTAATGGTTTTATTATTTTCAATGAGTTTAGTTATGGCAGCTGCTGTTACTAATTCAGATTTTACTTTAACACTTGAAGAACAGTCGCCAGACCCAGTGGAACCAGGAGAGGTTGTGACTTTAGAATTTAAAGTAAAAAATACCGGAACAGAATCTACTGGTGATGTAATTGTTTCTATTGATCCCAAACATCCATTCTCATTATATGAAAGTGAAGCTTCAGTTAATCTTGGTGAAATGAAAAATGGAGAAGTTGTTAGTAGTGTTGAATTCCGATTATTAATTGATGATAGTGCAGCACAAGGAGATGCTGAAGTTGAGTTATTCATTTCTGAAGTTGGATCAAGTGCTAGTATTCGGCATACTCTAACAGTGGATATTGAAACCCGCGATGCAGTTTTAGATATTACTGCTGTTGAATTGGATCCTAAACAAGTATCACCTGGTGACCAATTTGATCTAGTTGTAACTTTAATGAATGAAGCAGACAGTTTACTTCAAAGTATTTACGCTACAATTAACACAAGTGAAGGGCAACCAGTTGCAGCTTATCTATCATCTGCTGAAAAAGTAATCAGCAGTCTTTCTAGTGGTGAAGCTATTAGCCTACATTACAAATTAATTGTTGATCCATCTATTGAAACTGGACTGTACAGAATGCCATTTGAATTAAATTATGAAGATCGAAGTGGAAATAGTTATTCTACTGTTGAATATTTGTCATTAATTGTATCCGAAGAAGCTGACTTGGATGTGCAATTACGTTCATCAGAAATTTGGAGAGGAGATCGGGATGGAAAAGTTGTTTTTGAAATTGCTAATCGTGGTCTTGGTGAATTAAAATCTATGCAAATGAATGTACTTGAAGGCGAAGGTTATTCAGTGATATCAACTCAAGATAGTTACTATGTTGGAAATATTGATAGTGATGACACTGAAACAGAGGAAGTTGTAATCTCTACTAAACGTGGCAACAAAGAAATCTTAGTTAATGTTGGCCTTAGATATTTGGATTCTGTTAACACTGAATTTTATGAAGAATTTGTTGTAAAAGTTCCTGTTTATTCTAAAGGTGATGCAGTTGAGCTTGGAATTACTGAAGCGAAAAGTTATGGTAGTTCTGTTATCTTTTTATTGATTGTAATCTTTGGTGGATATTATTGGTACAAAAGAAAGCATCCTAAATTTTCGTTGAAAGCTTTTGTATCTGGTAACCTTAAAAGATTTAAACGGAAAAAATAAAGAATTATCTAAATAAATGAACAACATGAGTAATGTGAACGGAAGAATGGTGTAAAATGAATGGTGACTTAGTTAAGTTTATTTTTTTGTCATTATTTCGTCGTGGCCTTCGAAGTGTTTTAACAGTACTTGGAATTTCTATTGGTATTGCAGCTGTGGTCGCTTTAATTGCACTTAGTAGTGGAATGCAAGAAGGCATCAAAGGTGAATTTGAATCACTTGGTTCTGATAAATTAATTATTCGAGCAACAGGTTCTGCTTTTGGTCCGCCTGGAACTGCAGTAGTTGTTCCATTAACAACAAGCAATAAAGAGAGTATTGATGATTTAATCGGAGTTAAGTTGTCGCTTGGAAGATTAATTCGAACGGTTAATATTGAAGATGATGAATCTTTAGAAACTGCATTTGTGGTTACAATGCCTGATACAACAGATGAATTTGAATTAGTTAAAGAAGCTATGCAAATAGAAATTGGAACTGGAAGATGGGCTAACAAAGGCTCACATGAAGTTGTATTTGGATCAGGTTCTGCTGAAGATATGTTTGAAAATGAAGTTTTTGTTGGCGATACTGTGTTTATCAATAAAGAAGAATTTGAAGTTTCTGGGATAATTGAATCTACTGGTAACCCAGAAAAAGATGATTCATTAATGATGTCAGAAAAATCAATGCGAGATTTGTTTGATCTGGATGATGAATTAGATATCATCATTGCTCAATCAGTTTCTGAAGATGATTTGCCTGCAGTTGAGGCTAGAATTGAGGAAGTTTTGCGCGATGACCGCGGGGTGAAAGAAGGACAAGAAGATTTCAGTGTGGAATCACCACAGGCACTTTTGGAAACTTTATCTAGTATTTTATTGGTAGTTCAGGGAGTACTTGTTGGAATTGCATCAATTGCTTTAGTTGTAGGGTCTGTTGGAATCATGAATACAATGTTTACTAGCGTTGTTGAACGTCGCCGAGAGATTGGAATTCTTAGAAGTTTTGGAGTTAGACGTCATACTGTTAGATTGTTATTTTTAATTGAGTCTGGAGTTTTAGGACTTGCTGGTGGACTTGTTGGTTTAATTATTGGAATGAGTGCTGCGAAATTATTAGAAATTGTTTTGGCGCCAATTGTTGGTTCTGCTCTTTTGCAAGTTCATTTTTCTTATACATTACTGATTGTATTATTGATTTTGTCAACTGTGGTTGGAGCTGTATCTGGATATTTTCCTGCACGTGAGGCTAGCAACATTACACCTTTGGAGGCACTTAGGTCATGAAGCTTGCTAATTTTTTAACTATGTTAGTTAGTTCTGTTAAGGCAGCGTCGCACTTTGTGCTCCTTGGAACACGGTCTGGCGGGGGTTTGCGCTTCTCAACTTCATTCGTTACACTCACTCAGGTCGTTTGTGCTGGCTCTATGGATAATGTCTGCCCTGGCATTTTGACCCTGTGTTCGCCCTTTCCTGAACTAACTCAGAATGAGGTGAATTCATGAAGCTTGCAACGTTTTTTGATTATCTGTCACTTGTTTGGAAACAAATAGTTGCACGTCGCAGGCGTAGTTGGTTGACACTACTTGGAATAGTAATTGGAATTACAGCAATCATTAGTTTGATGTTAATCGGTGGTGGTCTAGAAAATGCTATTAATGGTCAATTGGATTCACTTGGTGGGGATGTGTTATTTATTTCACCAAAAGGAAATGCATTGACAGTTGGAGTTCTGGCTGAAGGAGTGCCACTCACCGAAGATGATCAAGAAGAAGTTGATAAGGTCCGTGGAATTGAGCAGACTGCTGGGATGGTGTACACCACTGCAAGAATTGAATTTAATGACATTGTTAGATATTTTTTTGTGGTCGGTTTAACTGATGATCCTGAAGCTCGTAAACTAATTGGTGAAGGAAATAATTTGAACATTGGTGAAGGTCGAGCTATGGAAAAGGGTGATCAGAAAAAAGCAGTTGTTGGAATTGATTACACTGATTTTAATCTGTTCGAACAAGTGGCTGAGATTGGTGATAAAATTTTGATCCAAGATAATGAGTTTAAGATTGTTGGTATATGGGAGCGAATTGGTAGTAGTCCTGATGATAGAAGTATTTACATCCCACTTGAGACGTATTTTGAGGTCTTTGGTAACGAAGGTGAACTTGGAATTATCATGGCTGAGGTTGAACCTGGCGTTGATGTAGTGGTTGCAAAGGAGCGAGTTGAAGATGCACTTCGTGATTATCGAGGAGTTGAGGAAGGTAAAGAAGATTTTAATATTCAAACACCTGAACAACTTGCAGCAAGCTTTGCGGCTGTCCTTGGAATTGTGGCTGCGGTTTTAGTTGGAATTGCAGCAATTTCTTTAATTGTTGGTGGTATTGGAATTTTGAATACTATGTTTACTGCAGTATTGCAACGAACACGAGAAATTGGTTTATTAAAAGCACTGGGTGCTCGTCGAAAACAGATATTATTATTATTTTTATTGGAAAGTTCACTCTACGGTTTTGTTGGTGGATTAATTGGAGCAGGGATTGGAATTGGATTTGCAAAATTTGTAGAATGGAGTTTTGAGAATTTTGTTGGACCGAACCTTTTTATTGTTCAAGTAGATTACAGTTTTGTATTAATTGTTTTAATTGGTTCTGCAATTTATGGTGGACTATGCGGATTTGTTCCAGCACAACGGGCAGCAAAGGCAGACGCAGTAACTAGTTTGAGGTATGAGTAAAAAAATAATATTTATGAGGGAACTATGGCAGCAAAATCTATTGTATATGACTTAACAGATATTCGACGTAATTTTGAACTTGGAGAGATGACTATTAAAGTTCTTCAAGGTATTAGTTTAAAGATTAAAAGTGGTGAGTTTGTAGTGATCACAGGGGAAAGTGGATCTGGTAAATCTACCTTAATGAATCTACTTGGAATGCTTGATGTTGCAAGCAGTGGTGTATTAGAATTTGATAATGTGAATGTAGTTGGATTATCTGATGATGAACTCTCTGATATCAGAGGGAAAAAAATTGGATTTATTTTTCAGCAATTTCATCTTTTGGGTACATTGACAGCACTTGAAAATGTTGCCTTACCTTTGATGTTTCAAGGAGTACACGAAGAAAAAAGATGGGCTCGTGCAAAGAAAGTTTTGACAAAAGTTGGATTGGGTGATCGGATGCATCACAAACCCAATGAACTTTCTGGTGGACAGCAGCAAAGGGTTGCAATTGCAAGGGCACTAGTAAATGATCCTGAAGTAATTTTAGCTGATGAACCAACTGGGAATTTGGATTCAAAGACAAGTTCTGAAGTTATGGGCATTATTCGTCAATTACATAAAGAAGGCAGTACTATTATTCTGATAACTCATGATGAACATTTGGTGAAGTTTGGCTCTAAACATATTGTGCTCAAAGATGGGCGGGTTGTTTAGCTTTTATAATTTATTTATTTTAATCTGTATTTGTGTTGTTTGTCCCTAAAGAGTAGTTATTCTTGAGAAAGATTTATAAACTGTGTCTGTATTAAGACTACTATGGGATTAAGACAAAGAGTTAGGGATTTGCGGAAAGGAACTAAATCAGCTAAAAGAGATGCTGTGGTTCAAGATATTTTAGATATTAATGATACTTTAGCTGGTTATGGACTGGCTAGTAAGATAGTTGCACCAAAGGAAGTAGCTAAAGAATCAAAATTGGATCTAGCAGTTGCTGGATTTAATCGAGCATTGGAATGGTATTGTGGTAAGACTGAAACATTGAATGATCATAAAGAAACTATTCTTAAGGCATCTGCTGCTTTGATGGTATGTGGTGTAGGGACTCCGATAATTGTTGGAGCAGCTGAACAGACTGTTTCAAGGGGACACGAAAAGGCCGCGGAAATTATGTTGGTTGAAAATTATGGTCATGAATCACTGAATACAATTGCTCATGTGGCTAATCAAACAGCTGGGAATGAGAGAATGTCTTACGATCAATTCGCAAACATCATGGACAGATATCCTGAACTTCTTAGTGACCAAAATCGGAATGATTTGATCGTTTGGAAGGTTAGGCCTGAAACAGCGCATGAATTAACTGGACTTGTTGAAGGAGTGAATTATTCGAAGTCTGATTTTTTTGATTTAGTAAAGAGAACTAGTAGCCCAAATTTCAAACTTAAAAATGGAACGTATCCAGGTGTTGTTGATATTGATGAATTAAAAGTAACAGTTGATGCGCTTGGAAAGAATTGGATCACAGCTGGTAAATCTGAGCATGGTTCTTTTGATCCAAACTATGTTAATAAATTATTAATTTTAGCTGACGTTAAAGCTGATGTTAAATATTTAACTTCAATCAAAGATATGGTTAAACCAGGAGATGTTGTAGCAATTGATTATCTGTCTGAAGCTAATGTTCCTTTAGACGAAGTGGCCAAAATTGCAAAAACATACAAGGGAGTTATTGCACACAATGATTCTTTAGTGGTTCAGGAAACAGCAGTTTTTTGGACGCATGGAATAACAAGGAAAACCGTTTTGGCTTATGAAAGTTATCCAAGTACTGCTGCATATTTTGTTAGAGAAGGAGCTGATCCTGAATGTACTATTGGCTACATGCGTGCAAATTATACTTTAGAATCAATTGCTAATTTTTGTAGAGAGTAATTCTTTTTTTGTTTAATTTCTTAGTTTTATTTCTTTTTTGTTCTGTGATTACTCTGGCGGAATATAAAACACAGTCTTACTAACATAAGGCTCTATAAGTTCTGTTAATTGTTCTAAATTAATATTCTCATGTTCATATACTTGATCTTCGGTACCCATTGCTTCTTCGCTTAAATCAAGTAATAAATTATAGCTACCTTTTGGGTTCGTTGTCAGCCAAATTCCTTCTGGATTATCTCCTATACAATACATAATGCTAGCTTGCCCATCCTCTAGGTCTATAACATAGATAGGAACAATATTATGATCTTCAAATAAACGATCAATTCCAGATTTACTAAGAGCAGCTGTGGATTTGTTCATATCAGTATGGTCAGGAATTTTGGAGCCTTGTACTGTTAGCTTTTCTAAAGTTTGATAATGCTGTTGCATTCGATACAAACGAATTTGTGAATCCTGAATTGCTGCTGCTACCATAAAAAGAAAGAAGGTGATTTAATGTTTTAAATTTTTGGTTTAACAGTTAGCGTTTAACCAATAGTATATGTTTTCACAGTTTTTTCCCAAATTGAAACTCCTCTCCAGATTTCATTTCTGTAAGCATCTACTGTGGATCCGTCAGCTCTGAGTGGATTTGCGAGTTCGAAAGTTTCTGTTGCAACAATTACAGCTTTTCCTTGTCCAAAATACATTTGGGTGTTCGGATTGATTTCTATGATCTCAGTCGCGTTTTCTATAATGGATTGTGACCCTCTAATTTTTCCTTTTGGATCACTTGTTGAGCCTCTATTTGTCCAGATACTTTCTGATTCTGTTATTGGAGTATAGTCTACACCTGGTTTTAAATCTAGAACAGCTACTGCTTCTCTTGGATCTAAACGATAAGGAGTTGATCCTTCAAAGAAGTGATGGTCACGGACTAAATGTGCTATTAATGATGGGAATTTTATCCGCGTGTCTAGCTGTTGATTAGTGATTGTATAATCCATAGAACCAGAACCACATGTTTCAAATATGTTTTTGGCATCTTTTTTTGGGAATGGACAAGACTGTGAGCCGGCCCAACCTTGAGCTGTAATGCGTAGTTTGGCGTCAACTATTGCTCCACTCTCCCGTGCATCAAAATAACCTATTCCTTTTTTTGTTGCAAGTTCCCACTGCCACATTGCTTGACCCATCAATGAATCTAGTCGGTCTCCAACTTGTTTGTGAGTGATCCCTAAGTCTCTTAAAACGGAAGTATCTGCTTGAATTACTGTTGCAAGATCGTCGCTTGGACCTAAGAATCCTTCTTCAGATAATCCATTTGGTAACATGCCACTTTGTATTTGGGCAATTTGATCTGCTGTTAAATCTTGAATGTATAGTTGATTTGCGAAGTTTGGGTTATTTGCCATGCTTGAATTTTGATTTAATTAGCTTATAAATCTTTCGGCCAGATACTCCTACAAAGTAACAACTTTCAGAAAGATTTAAAAAGTGTCGTGGAAAATGACCTACAATGTCTTCAAAAAGGAAACCTGACTCCAGAAAAGCTAGAATATTTAGAATTGGTTTTAATGCTGCAGCCGACCCAAGTTTAGTTGCTAAAGTTAGTGCGTATTACTCAAAATTGATGAATGGAACTAGTGGTCCTTTAAGGAATGTTGAATTAATAGCTCCAGATAAAAAAGATGAAGGTTTTAATTTATTAGTTTACGGATTGCAAAGTCACCTTAGAGAACTTAAAAGTGAATTTGGAAGTCGCTTTAGAGATGTTGGTAAAGTTGCTATTAAGGAAGTTGTAGATAGTAGCTATGGTCGATTATTTCTACGTGATATGGAACGAAGTAAACAAAATGCTGTTGTGGTAAATATTCACGATCAAGACCTTGAAGAAGCGTATGATCATTCAGATTTCATCGAGAAGAGATGTTATGAAGCATTAAAATTGGTTGGGAAATTGCTTGGTGAAGGCGTTCCTGATAAGTTGGATATCTATGATGATGTTTTTAGTATGTATCTTAGCTCTTTAAATGATAAAACCAATGTTGTGATGCAGGCTGTTAAAAATGCCAAAGATGCTCTGGTAATTTCATTTTTAGAGGATAAATTAGACGAACTCGATGATGAGAATGATGAACTGTACTCTCAATTATCAAGGATGAAAAGTTTGCATGATAATAGGCCTAGTCAGAATGAAGTTGATGGTCTCAAATCGAGAATTGAACAGCTGGATTCTGAGTTAAAATATCAAAGAGGCCGTGAGTTTGAATTGCTGGTATCACTTGCAGGTCAACTAGGGGTTAATTTGGAACAAAAATATAACAATTCTGAAACTGGTGTTATTTTGAAGGATATGACTGAACTTGATTCATTATATCAAGAGTCTTTGGAAGGATACATAGATGCAACTGATGCAATCTTAAGATATGAGAATGCACACGGACCTATCGAAATTGATGAAGGAATATTTTTTGATCTTGAACAAGTAGCTGAAGAAAGAACTGGTGATTATTCAAATGGTAGTAATAAAGATATTTTGCAAAATTTGTTTAATTCTAAGGTAGCACATACTAATAGTATGTACACTAACTGGGTTATGGGATTAGTTGAATTGAATGTTTACCAAGAAAGATTTGGTCTCCTTGATGATAATACTGAAGATCTGGTAGCTCGCTTTAAAGAGAAGTACAATAGTGATTTTTTTTCTGAGTAATTTTTTTCTACATTACTACAAAATAAATTAGGTAACTTACTGCGAAAGCTATTACAAGTCCTACAATGACCTCTTTTGGACTATGTCCAACTGCCATTGGTGGATCTTTTAGTTTCTTTTTGTACCTATTATCTAAAACTTCAACAACTTCATGAAGAATAATATTACGTGGCCCAAAAAACCATTTAACACTAAGCACGTCTGAGATAATGAAAGTCGCCCAAAAAAAGCTTAATATAAACAAATTACTAACACCTTCTGAAAATAATATACTAAATGTTATTGCAGAAACAACTGCTGTGTGTGTACTTGGCATTCCACCATAGTTTTGATAAATTGCTTTTAGAGCATATTCTTTTTTGTTGTAAAGCAATAAGATTATTTTTACTGTCTGACTTAGAAGAAAGGAAAAAAATGCTGCAAGAAAGATAGGATGAGTAAATATATCTACAAATGTTTGAGTTGTAATTGCTACCATCAATTTAATTAAAGCTATTTGCCTTTTTTATTGTTTCGATTTTTTTGGATTTTTTATTTTTTTTTTTTTTATTTTATTTTTTAATTTTCTTTAAAATCTAATATAACCACTTAAATATTCTCTTTGTTCTTTCATTGAGTTTTCTTGCAAACCAAGGCCTAATAGTATACTTATTCACCCTAGATGCTGTTGGGTATGGGTATACTTTTCCAAAAATATGTTTAATATCTAAATTGGCTTTCTTTGCTAAAATTAACTCTTGAATTAATTCTCCTGCAGCATCAGCTATCATGGTACCGCCTAATATTTTTCCTTTCTGTTTTCCTTTTGTACCAACATAAACCTTGCTTCTACCATAAGTTGAATCACTAGTAATTGCCCGGTCATCATGTTCAAAATCATAATCAAATAATTCATATGATATTTTTCTTTCTCGAAGTTGAGATTGGTTTACCCCGAATGTTGCAATTTCTGGGTGAGTGTATGTAACCCAGGCAATATGGTCATAGTTAATTTTCTTTTTTAGAAATGGTAACATTCTTGGCGTAAATAAATTATGAATGATCACAGCTGCGTGCATCTCAGCTGCATGTGTGAATTGGTATGATCCAGCTACATCACCACAGACAATAACATCCTTATTAGTTGTTCTAAGGTAATCGTCCACGACCAGTTTGCCTTTGTTATCTTTTTGTCGTTCGATCCCAGCTTTCTCAATATCTAAGCCATCAATTGTTGGGACTCTTCCAATACTGATTAGAATTTCATCAAAATTCATCTTTTGACTTTTTCCGGTTTTATTATTTTTGAAAATTACAGATTTTGATGTTGGAAATTCTACTGGATCACAGCTAAAATGGATTTTTATTTTTTCTTGATCAATTTGTTTATGTAAAACAGCTGCGATATCAGGGTCTTCGCGTTTTAAAAATTGATCACCATGTTCAATAATTGTAACTTTGCATCCTAAATTGTTAAATGCTTGACCAAGTTCAATTCCTATTGGGCCTGCGCCAATAATTAGTAAATGTTTTGGAAGCCTTGTGAGATTGAAAATTGTTTCATTAGTTTGAATTTTTACTTTTTCTATCCCTTTGACTTTCAGTTTTCTGTTTTGAGCACCTGTTGCTAGAATAATTTTTTTGGCTGTGTATTCTTTACCATTAACAGTGATGCTGTTTTTTCCGGTGAACTTTGCAAGACCAAGTACTACATCAATACCTTTCTTTTGAAAATGAGCTGCATTCTCATGTTCTCGAATTTGTTCCTTTTTTTTGTTAATATGATCAGAAACTTTTTTGAGGTTAACTTTCCCAGTTATTTTGATTCCGTATTTCTGTGCTTCTTTTGCGGAAGCTACTAACTTACTAGCTTCAATTAAGGTTTTTGATGGAATACAACCAAAATTTAAACAGTCTCCTCCAATGTGTTTGTCAGATTTATCAATAAGTAGTACATTGAACCCAGCTTTATTCATGAATCCTGCAACATTTAAACCGCCAGAACCCGCTCCAATGCAGATAATATCATAGGTGGATTTGTTTGATCTTGAGAAATCTTGTTTTGCTGATTTTAATTTTGCCACCTTGATTATTGTTAATGATTTAGAGTTTATAATAGTTGTTGATTAATTTATTATTTGTGAGTTCTCTAACAACTACTATATATTCTCCTAATAAGAGATTATATATAACAATTAATATTTTTTTTTTTTTAATATGGAAAAAATTAAAATTAATAAAAAAGATTTGATCATTAGATTAATATTTTTGGCAATCTTAACATACATTTTTTTGTTAAGTATTAAACTGATGGGTGGTTCATTTAAATTACTTGGAAAAGATTTCGCTGAACAGTTACTCACAATAACAGCTAACCCACTAGTAGGATTATTTATCGGTATCTTAGCAACCTCGTTAGTTCAAAGTTCTTCAGTTACAACTTCAGTAATTGTAGGACTTACTGCAAGTGGAGCATTAACAGTTGCAGGAGCTGTGCCATTAATTATGGGTGCTAACATTGGAACCAGTATCACAAATACAATTGTTTCACTTGGACACATCACAAAAAAAGATGAATTTAAACGTGCTTTGCAGGTTGCAACAGTACATGATTTCTTCAATTTTGTTGTGGTATTAATATTATTTCCAATAGAATTATTGTTTCACCCACTTGAGAAGGCAGCAGTTTTTTTGACTTCTACATTACTTGGATCAAATTTTAATTTAAGTTTTTCCAGTCCATTAGATTACATTGTTAAACCGGTGGCTAATTTAATTCAAACTGGACTTGGTGAACAAGCAATTTTTCAACTATTAGTTGCTTTTCTGATGATTTTTATATCACTAAGATATTTCGTAAAAATTATTAAACCACTTGCAGAAACTGAATTTAAGATATTGTTACAAGATCACTTGTTTAGAACTCCTTTTCTTAGTTTTTTAGTGGGTTTGGTTTTAACCATTGTAGTACAAAGTTCTTCAGTCTCTACTTCACTTGCAGTTCCTATTGCAGGAGTTGGAATGCTTGGCCTACACAAGTTATACCCATACATTCTTGGTGCAAACATTGGAACAACATTTACTGCTTTGCTTGCATCCATTGTAACAGGATCACCACTTGCAGTAACAGTTGCGTTAGAACACTTCTTGTTTAACTGTTTTGGATCTGCTTTAATGTATCCGCTCAGGTCTATACCAATAAAATTATCAATTTGGCTCTCTGAACTTGCAATGAAGTCAAGGTTTGTTCCTTTTTTATACCTTGGAATTGTTTTTTACATTATACCTTCAGTTGTGATATTTTTTAGTGTAGTTAGATGATTTTTTTCTTTTTTTCTTTTTTCATTTTTTTCTATTTCTCAATTTCTTCACTTACTTTAGTTCCTAAAGCTTTTTAAGATAAAAGATTTAATCTATGGGTATGGAGCAAAAAACTAGTAAATTTATTCAAGCAATTGTTGGAACTACACTAATTGCAGTTATGATTTATTTTGTTTCAATGAGTCCAATTAAAGATTTATTCACAGTTGATAATATTGTTTCATCTGTAGATGGATTTGGAATGTATGGCCCATTATTGTTTATGTTAGTCTATATTGTGGGATTGTTAGTATTTGTTCCAGCATCACTCTTTACAATTGCAGGTGGATTATTATTTGGGGTTGCTTGGGGAACTTTTTATGTAGTATTTGCAGCAACGATTGCAGCTGGAATTGGATTTCTTATCTCTAGGAAGTTTAGTTCAAAATTGGATTTTCTTGTCAACAATCAGTTTACAAAAAAAATTGTTAGTAAATGTGAAACTCAATGTGAAGAACATGGGTTGCAAACATTCATTATTTTACGTTTATTATATGTGCCTTACATGGCTTTTAGTTATGCAGCAGGGATTATCAAAACAGCTAAATTCAAGGATTTTGTGTTAGCTACATTTCTAACTAACATTGTTGGAAGTTTTAGCTTTGCATATTTTGGAAGTCAATTAAACGCTGGATGGCGAGCTTTGATACTACCTCTAACTTTAATCATGTTAACTTTATTGATCCCAAAGATTGTGAAAAAATTTCAAAAAGACAAAGGGATTGATATTTCGTGAGTTTGCGTCGAATTAATATTTCTATTATTGTTCCAGTGTACAAGGAATCAAAAATAATTAATGCAGAACTTAGATCGCTCAAAGTTCATGATGCAGAGCACTTGAAGGAAGTAATTGTGGTTGATTGCTTAGGTGATACAATTTCAGCTGTTGAACATGACCTAATCACTTGGGATAAACTGAAATTGGTCAAAAGTGAAGTTAAAGGCCGAGCAATGCAGATGAACTTGGGTGCATCAAAGGCAACAGGTGACATTTTATTGTTTTTGCATGCAGATACAGAGCTTCCACGCAATGGACTATTTTCTGTAATTGATTTAATGCGTAATCAAAAGATCAGCGCTGGAGCGTTTGATTTATCATTTGATATTGATTCATTACTTTATAGAATAACGGCTTTTAATTCATCAATGCGTAGCCGCTTATTACATAGTCCTTATGGGGATCAAGCAATTTTTGTACGTCGCTTGATTTTTGAAGAAATTCTAGGCTTTCATAATATGCCTTTGTTTGAAGATGTGGATCTTTGCCGTAGATTAAAGAATAATGGGTTTAAAATTGGTTTTACTGGCACTGCAATTGTCACTAGTTCACGTAGGTATCAAAAGTCCTACACTATGGCCATCCTGCGGAATTGGTGGATAACTGTACTTTATTATTTTGGCATTGATGTAGAGAAGTTAGCAAAACTTTATAATTAATAATTCTTATGAGATAATATGGGTAAAAAATGTTTGCTGGTCTTTGTGAAGTATCCAGAAGCTGGGAAAGTCAAAACTCGTTTAGCAGTTGATATTGGCGATCAAAAAGCTGTTGCTGTTTACAAATGCATGGTTGAAGATTTAATGGCTACTGTTAAGAAGTTAGATATGTCTGTAATTGTTTGTTATGATCCCAAAGAAAGTGGCCTTTCGATGATGAAATGGTTGGGAGCTGGTCCACGGTATTATGCTCAAACTGGGGCTGATTTAGGTGAGAAACTAGAAAATGCTTTTTATCATGCATATTCTAAAAACTTTACAGACGTTGCGGTGATTGGTTCAGATACCCCTGATTTGTCAGTTACTCAAATTAATGAAGCATTTGATTATTTAAACCAAACTGAGGCTGTAATTGGTCCTGCTAATGATGGTGGATATTATTTGCTGGGGTTTAATCGAGGTGGATTTTTTCTGGATGTGTTCAAAAATATACCATGGTCAACTGATATGGTCTATGTGGAGACTTGGTCTAAAATTAGAAAAAGTGGAAAAGTTTGTGAAGTTTTGAGTGAGTGGAATGATGTTGATACTATTTTTGATTTAGAGGACTTGTATAAAAAAAATAAAGATACTTGGTTTAAGGATTCGAAAACAATGCAGTGGATTCGAAATGATGGGATGTTTGATTAGTGCTGCTAGTTTAATCTGAAACAAAGGTTTATATTCCTCATTTTCTTTATTTTTAGAAATGAAAGTCAAATCTGTCAAAATTGATGGTAAAAAACTAGGATATTTTGATGTTGGTCGTGGTAGCCCCATTTTAATGATTCATGGGCTTTCTGCTTGCAAGGAATCATTTATACCAGTTATTAACGAACTAAAGGATAATTATCGGGTTATTGCAATTGATTTGCCAGGTCACCGTGATTCAGAAGAACTTGATTGTTTGCACAATCTTGAATCTTACTCAGATTTTTTATTCAAATTTATCAAAAAGTTGAAAATTAAGAAAATTAGTCTATTCGGGACTTCGATAGGAGCTTCAATTGCTTTGCAATTTAGTTTAAGTTATCCAAACCAAGTAAACAAATTAATTGTTCAGTCTCCAATATTTAATTATAAACAGTTAAAGACTTCAAAAGTAGTCCCATTTTATTTCAAGTATGCTATCTTTTTTCCTGTGATTAAATTCTTCTCAAAGTTTGATTTTTTTAGAGAATATTTTTTCTTTAAATATACAAATAGATTGATTCAGAATAAAATTCCGCAAGTTGCAAATAATATGCAGAGAGAGGATAGGGAGTTAATTAAATCAGTTGGTTATGATGTAATCAATGCACATTTGAACCATAGCTCAATTGATGCTTGGGTCGAATCAGGCTTTAGTTTACTAGAAGTTGATTTAATTGATTCATTAAAAAGAGTTTCGGCAAAAACTTTAATCCTTTGGGGAGAAAATGATGAATTTCTATCAATGAAATGGGGTTCAATTTTGAACAAGTTAATTGTTGTGTCCAAACTTGTAAAAATTAAAAAGTCGTCACATTTCATGATCATGGAAAAGCCTAAGAAAGTTGCAGGGATTGTTAGGCGCTTTCTTAAATAAGTACAAAGTTTTATATTCTAATCTGCATTTATTTATCATGATGCTAACTTTAATCGAAGGGATTGCAATAACCCTACTTAGTCTTGGATTAATTAAAAATATAATTGGGTTTATTTCACCAAAACATTTGAAAGATCTAAGCTCTAAAATGCTTTTGCAATGGAGTGGACATAGTAAGAAGTTATGGGTTGGATTTATGGCTATTTTTTCTGTTGCTTTAATCTATGCTTCATACATTACTGGATTAAGTTTGGCCGAATGGATTGTTGCTGGATATTCTGCAATTTTGTTGTTCTTTGTATTGTTCCTAAGTTTTGGAGACACAATGCGAGATTTAACCAAGTCAATTTTGAAACTCCCAGATGATCAACTCAGAAAATTAAATGTTGTAGCAATTATATTGCTTGGGCTTGGGTTGTATTTCTTGTTGGTTTAGAATGTTGCTTTAAAAAATTTCTTTTTTTATATTTTCTATTTTATTTTTGGTTTGATTTAATTGCTAAATATTGTCAGGTTTATCTGATTATTGATATTAAATTTCTTCTTAACTTTGGATTACTTCTGCATTTGAACCTGATTTTTCGCAATGCTTTTACTTCAATTTGACGTATTCTCTCTCTTGTTAACTCATAGTGTTTGCCAATCTCACTAAGACTTTTGCCTTTACCATCTGGTAAGTCAATGCCATATCTGGTTTTAATTACATATTCTTCTCTCTCGGTTAAACTATGCATTCCAGGCTGGCGCATGTAGTTGAATAATTCAGTTACCATGTCATTTTTATCAGTAAAATTTCTCCTGTCAGATGGTTTTGGGGAATTTTCATCTTCTAAAAAGTCTGAAATGTTACTAGTGTTTCCATTATTATTTTTGACTTGTTTGTCAATATGTACCAGTTTAGAGTTTCTTCTGAACTGGATAGTTGATTCTACTGTTTCACTATCCCAATCTAAAATTTCAGCTATCATGATATTTGTTGGTTCATGTACTCCTTGCAAGGCAAGTTCTTGGGTTGCATATTTTATTTTTCTCATTCTCTCTTTCATGAATACTGGGATTTTTATTTCATCAGAAGTATCATGTTCTCGTTGGAGTTTTTGTTTAATCCACCAAGTGGCAAATGTTGGGAAGCGAAATCCACGATCATAGTCAAATCTTCTTAGTGCTTTGTGTATACCATCAATTGCAGCTCCATTTGCGTCAGGTGATCCGAGCTCAGTGTACCATTTTTTTGCTTCTTTTATTCCAAGTGCAATAAATCTTTCTTGGTACAAATTTTTGCTTACTTCAACATGTGCTAGATGTTTTAGATATTTGGAAAATATGCTGGGATTTTTTCTTAGATCACTAAGTGATTTTCTGAGTTTGTCGTTTTGAGGATTGTTTAGAAGTAGCACTTCTGACTCACCGAATTTTGTTTCATCCCAAGTTTTTGGAACTGGATCCTTTGCTTTCCAATTTGAAGTTTTTTTCCCAGAAGCATCTATCTGGGTTTTCAAAGTTTCCCATCCATAGCGGTAAAATGGAGTCATGGAACTTGGGGTTTGTTTGTCTAACTCCCAAGCAAGGAGTGCTGTGTAGGCTCTGCTTAGTCTGGGGATTTTTTTGAATAAAGTTGCTAATGATTGCTGTGTTTTTGAATCTTGGTGCACTTCATATGCTGCCATGAAATCTTTGGTTGCCCTTCTTGTGGTGATTCTTTTTTGTATATTATCTGCGGATAGTGGATAAACGTTAGTTTCTTCTTTGCCTACTCTTTCATGTAGTGCGTCGACATAAGTAGAAGCTAATTCAAACCCTTCTTCATATATTAAGAATTCAATGATTCCATCACCTGTTAGTATTCTTGAAAGATCATGCTGGTGCAAAGTTGATTGTAATTTGGTTACAGGTGCAATTAATTGGTAGGTTTCATATAATGATGATTCCAAATCAACTATAGAAGGATATGTTTTCTGCCCATCGAAGACATGTTCTGGGAGGGACTTATTGTCTACTTTAGTCTCTTGGTATGCTTGTTGATAATGAACTGCATTGCCGGTAACTGCTATTATTGTTTCGGCCTTTTTGTGCACGGCTCTATATTCAGGGTGGATATGGTGGGGATTTTGTGTAACTTTACGTTGAAATTCTAGGTCTAATCTGGCCAATTCTTTTCCATAAATGATCATAATATTAAAATTTAGGGATTTATTATAAAGTGTATGGAGAGAAATTTTATTTTAATGGAATATTGTTGGTGTTCTAAACTATTCCTGGTTCAAATCAATTTCTTTGCGTGTTTTGTCATTTAATGAGGGTAACATGAACAAGGTTTATAAATGGTGTCTATATTAGGACTACAATGGCAAAACGAAGAGTTCCTGACATGAGTCGGACTTCACTTGGAATTAGGAGAGTCGGAGCTTTTGTACCTAATTTGGCTGTTGAGTTTGGCGGTCGGCACATTATTGGACGTGATACTAGAATTGATAAGGGTGTTTCTTTAGGTGGATCTGCACGTGAAGCTATTGTAATAGATTTTAATCTTTCAGTTTTTTTGCCTGATATATATGAAAGGATTCATGATGAAGTTGATGATATTAGAGCAGGTAGAAGATCAATGTTACCTTTTTTTCCAAGAGTTCAACATAACCCCTACTTAGGGTATGCAATTCCATTAATATTTTCTTTAACTAAGGAAGCTATGCCAGGTGTTGATATTGATCCTGTAATAAACAGACATGGATTACATAATGATCAAAAAGGTGATTTGGATCTTTTTATTGGAAATGAAGTTGGTGTTTGTCGTCATAGAGCTTTACTCGCTGGTGTTTTAATTGAGAGATTAATTGATGAAAGTTATATGGATGGTACTGTTCGGGTTAATCGAAATGAATGGCTGGGTGGAGCGCATGCATGGACTAGATACACTAGACCTAACAATCAAGTGGTAATAATTGATGCAATGCAAGATTATTGTGGGTTGATTAATAATTCTAGAACTGGTTTAAAGTGGGATTATAGAAATCCTTTAGATAGTAATTTAGATTAATTTCTTCTTTGATTTTTGTTCAAAAACCCAAAAGATAATAAACTAATAATTTTTCTTTATTTTTATGGGACGCCCACGAATTCCGAAAGTTTACGGACAAACAATGGTTGAGAGTTGTCCTTTCTGTGGTAAAATAGCAACAGCAAAATCTGAGCAGGGTGCAGCTGTTTGTAGTTCACACACAAAGATGATGATTGTGAATGTAAAATGCAACTGTGGAGACTATTTGGACCTTTTAACTGGGAAGTATGGGGCTTATTTCAATTGTCTGAAGTGTGGTAATGTAAATTACAAAAAGGGTTTGGATCGATGGAGAGCAAGCGGATCAGCATCTGAAGATCGAGACAAAGATAAAAGAGGATTTCGCGATGAGTTTAAGAAAAAATGGGGCGGAGATCGTAAAAAGAAGATCCAACGTAAAATGGATGCACCTGCTAAAGGAAAAGAGATTACTATCAGTAGCCGTGATAGTTTCTGGTTTGATTAAGGATTTCTCTGTTATTATTTGTTTATAATTTGTGATTTTCAATAAGAATTGCTCTTGCTGGGGCAGCATCTGTTCCTTGAATTGCAAGTGGCAGACAAACAAAATAATATTCTTTTGCTTTAGTATCGCTTAGACGTAATCCTTCAATAATTGGAATGTTCGCATGTAGGAGAATCTTGTGTGTCAAATGATTTTTATCGTTTCTTTCAATTCCTAAATAATCTATCCCAACAGCTTTGACTCCTTTTTGTTTTAGAAATTTTGCAGCACTTGCTGTTAGGTAAATAAATTCTTGATCAAAGAGGTCGTCTTCATTATGTAAACTGTTTTTAGTCTTTAATAGAATAATTTGTCCTTTTTTGAATTTTTGTTTTTGAAGATCTTTTGCTGTAATTGATTTTCTGATATTTGTTAGATCCAAAACTTTGGCATTCCCTATTAGCTTAGTTAGTGGCTCTTGATCAATTGTTTTTCCGTCTTCAATGAAATGTGCTGGGGCATCGATATGTGTTCCAGTATGACTTGAGAGAGAGATCCTAGTTTCACGGACCTTATCTCTTTGGAATATTTTTGATGGAATCAAACTTAAAAATGATTTATTTTTATAACTGGTTGTACCCTCTTTAAGTGGCCAACTGATATCAAGTATGCGTTCTTTTTTTGCCATGGTTTATTTTTGTTTTTTGGATTTTTTGTTTTTTAATTTTTTTTTCTTAACACTGTCTTTTGCTGTTTTTAAAGAATGGCCACCAAATTGGTTCCTAACTGCGTTAATAATTTTTCCTCTGTATGAAGGTTTTTCCCTAGACTCTGCTCTCTCAATTACAGCGCCACCAATTGCATGGTAATGAACTTTTAGAACTTTTGCTTCATCTAAAGTCCAATCAGCTTCAGCTTTAACTTTTCCGCCAGCAGCACTGCCACCTTGGCCTGCTCTTCCTGGTACATCAACTAAAGAGTTTCCATGTTTATGAAATGCTTTGTGAAGTGTTGTCATTAGTTTTGATTCGATGATTGATCCATGATTGTAAACACGGGAAACTTTCATTAAGTTTAAATCGAATCTGGATTTTTTTAGGATTTCAAATCCTTCAGCTAAAGACTCCATAATACCGTACTCAATTCCATTGTGAACCATTTTTACATAATGGCCGGCGCCAGGTCCATTGAAATGTTCAACACCATAGGAGACACATAAACTTGTGAAGAGTGGCTTGAGATAATTGAAGATATTTTTTGATCCGCCTACCATCATACATGCTCCATGTCTTGCACCACGTGGTCCACCTGAGACGCCAACATCTACAAAATTGATCCCTTTTTTATAGAGATTTTTTGATCTTCTAATTGCGTCTTTGTAGATTGAATTTGATCCATCAATTAAGATGTCTCCGCGTTTTAGAAATGGAGTAATTTCTTTTATTTTATTTTCAGTGATGTCTCCTGCTGGGAGCATAATCCAAATGATTTTTTTTGTTTGTTTTTTACGTTTTAGGTTTTCTTTTATTTTTTCAAACAGCTCCTTTGTATTGTAGGCAGCTTGTGCACCATGTTTGACAGCTTTTTTGATTGGATCAGGAGATCTATTATTTGCAATTACTGTGTGGCCATTCTCTGCCATATTACATGCCATATTTAGTCCCATTTTTCCAAGACCGATGTATCCAATTGTGAATTTAGAAAGTTGCTTAGCTTTGTTTTGTTTCATTTTGGCACCTTTGGACCAGTTGATCCTTTTTTGTATGTTAATAACTTGCCTTTGTGTTTTTTAATTGCAGCGTCTATAATTTTCCAAGATGCTTCAACTTCATCGGACCGTACAAAAGCTGATTGGTCGCCTTGTATTATCTGTTCGATTAAGTTTTCGTAAGCTTTTGGAGAGTTTTGATCAAAGTGTAAATTTTCTGAAAATTTTAGACTAATTGGGATTACTTGATTTTTTGTTCCGGGAAGCTTGCTATTAATTTTAAGAGTAATATTGGGATCTTTAATGTTTATTCTAAGATGATTAGTTTCTCTTGGACAAGATTGTAATAAACAAGGGATATGTTTGAATTTGATGTCAATATAAGTTTCTTTTTTGTTCAAAGCTTTACCAGTTTTAATATTAAAAGGAACTCCTCTCCACCTTGAATTGTTGATTGTTAATTTTAAAGCAGCAAAGGTATCTGTTTTTGAATTTTTTTTTACGCCTTTAACTTTTGTAAATTTATTGTATTGACCTAGTTGCATTGATTGTATTTTTGTTTTTTGCAAAACTTTAACTTTTTGATCTCGGATATATTTTGCTTCAAGTTTTTTTGGTTGCTCCATTGCAGTAAGTGCTACAAGTTGGAGTAGATGATTTTGAACAACATCTTTAAGAGCTCCATAATTGTCATAAAAATTCCCTCTTTTACCAATGTCTAATTTTTCTGTCATTACAATATCTACTTTTTCAATGTGTTTGTTGGACCAAAGTGGTTCTAAAACTCTATTTGTGAATCTAAGAAGGGCCATGTTTGATACCAGTTCTTTACCAAGATAATGGTCAATTCGATATACTAGTTTTTCATGGAAAACTTTGTTGATACATTTGTTTATTTTTTTGGCTGTGATTTGGTCAGTCCCAAATGGCTTTTCATAAGCAATTCTGGAAAATTTGATAGAAGATTTTGTTGCAATTTGATATTTAGTAAGATATTTAGTAATATTTTGATATTGGGTTGGAAGAGTTGCAAGATAAAATAATCTGTTTTTTGTTTTGTTGTATCTAGATTCAAGTTTATGAATTGTTTCTTTAAGCTGTTGGTAACCAGATTCTGTGTTGAAATCTAATGATAGGTAGGTTGACCTCTGTTCGATTTTTTCCCATATTTTTTTGGCTTTTGCTTGATCTTTTTTTGAAGTTTTTATATGTTTTTTAGCCTCTTTAATGATATCATTAAATTTTCTATCTGTTCTTGCAAGGCCAATGATACAAAATTTACTGAGTTTTTTGGATTCTACTAATTTATAGATTGCTGGGAGAATTTTTCTGGTTGATAGATCACCACCTGCTCCAAAAATTACAAAAGTTGTTGATTTTAGGGTTTTATTTGCCATTATTTTGGAATTATATTCTTAACTGCTCAGTTTTATTCTACTATCGGATTCATCTGCTTCTTAAATAATTTTGAAGCTCGCTTCATATATGTTACAATGTTTTTTTTGAAGAAAGGAGGATGTGCTTTTTGGATTTGACCTATAACAAAGTAGCCAATTGCCATCATAGCAGCATAATTTGCAGCTTTTGGAAGTGGGATGTGTAAGCGATGTTTAGGATCACCAAAGGTAGTATTCTTTTTACCAAATGAGATAAATAGCTCGTTTGTACTTGGAACAACAGTTGTTGCATGTTTAGTGTTTTCAAATGTTTCAATGTCTCTTGCTACTTGTCTTGCGAAAAGTTCAATAAATTTTACATTTAGTAGTCGAATAATCCCTTCAAACTCTTCTGGGATCATAAGATAGAATCGTTTATATTTTTTGAAATTTGGAAATTTAATTTTGCTGGTTGATTTGTTAATGAATTGCATGATTTTCTTTGGATCTTCTTTGGTAAACCCTAAAATAGGCCCCATATAAGTTGAGGTGTTGTATGTGTATGGTTCACGATTTTTTGGAAACAAATATATCTGGTCTGCAAAAGAGTTTGCACTAGCGTTTTTGTTGTTAGTGATTAGAATCACTTTTTTGTTTTTGGATTTTGCGAATTTTGCAATGATTGGTGCATGTTTTTCACCTCTAGCAGAAAGTAGAACTACTCCATCAATTGCCTTGATGTTTTTTAATTTGCTTTTGAAACTTGATTCAGTTGCAAAAATTGCATCATAATCTTTGAAAATGATCTGACCAGTTGCTATAGCGTTACCAGAACCTACAACTAATGGTCGTTTGTAGGGAATTTTGATTTTTGGAATTTTAGTTGATTCAAAAAGTTCTAAAGCAGCAAGAACCGCAGTGTCAACTGTTGGGATAGTTTTGATACTGAAATTCTGCATGATTTTTTGGTTTTTTCCCATTCTTTTTTTCTAATGTTTTTCTATTTTGTGAGTGCAACGTAGGCTGGTACAATATCTTTAGTGAACCCTTTCATGCCCTCATACGTCTTTTGATGTTTCAACATATCTTGAATCACAAAAAGTGGCAAAGTTGCAATGTGTGCTCCTGAAAACCCACACTCACGTACTTGACGAGTGTTTCTTAAGGAAGCTGCTAGGACTTGGGTTTTAAAGTTGTAATTTCTTAGAATCTGAACACAACGCCAAACTAAATCTGTGCCTGAATATATTCCATTATCCTCAAGTACTTTTTTGCTTTTTGTCATTCCGATACTAGGATAATATGCGGTTTTGTCGACTTTGATTTTGTTGTTTACTCGAATAAAATCATCTACACGTCCAGCAAAAGGACTTACAAAACTGGCACCTGCTTTTGCAGCTAACAGTGCTTGCTCTGGTGTGAAAATAAGTGTGCAGTTGGTTGGAATTTTTGCTTTGCTTAATGCTTTGATTGCAATAATTCCATCAAAATGAGTTGAGTCACTGTTTTTGAATGCCGGATTAATTGGAATTTTAATGTAAACATTTTTGGCAACTTTGTTGAACATTTTATACAAGGCTTTACCCTGTTTGATCATACCAGCTGCTGTTGTTTCAGTTACTTCCAAAGAAACTGGTGTGCCTTTAGCAACTTTTAGAATTTCATTAATGTAAGTTTTTAAATTTAATTTTTGACCTTTTTTTTTTCGTTTGTCAACTGCTTTTTTTAGAAGGCTCGGATTTGTTGTAACACCATCGGCAATACCCCATGCATAAGCTTGTTTAATCTCATCTATATCAGCAGAATCAATAAATATTTTCACCATCAATCACCAATTAAAATGAAGGTTTTGGGCTTTATATGTGTTTTGGATACTAGTGTTTACGATGTTGGTGTTTACTTTGGTATATTCTGGAGCGTAGTAAGCTTTATTAATTATAATATTGTTACAATTATTTTAGAGGTGGTAGTATTTTATCAGCAAAACAACCCTGCCATGGGATGGTTAAAGTTATTGCAGGACCAGTTGATTCAGACAAGAATTCAAGGGTTCGAGGATTTTTAGATTCTTTACTTGATAGCAAATATGCTAAAGACGGTTTTACAAATGGTGGCCCAGTAGTTGCTTTTCGACATCCGCGTGATGATAGAGTGAATCCAGAATATATGGGCAGACACAAAGTTCATGTTACAGACTCTGCTGATGAGATTGCTTCAAGAATTGGTTCGGATACAGGCACTGTAGTTATTTCTGGTGTTTCACATTATGACAGTAATCTAGTTCCTTTAATTGATGCTCTTGCACGAAGTGATCGGCAAGTAATTGTTGCAGGATTAAATTTGGATCATCACGGCAAACCGTATGGAATTATGGAAGAAGTAATGGCGCTTGCTGATGACGTTGAACTTGCGAAGGCAATATGTTTTAGAGCCAGAGGACGAGATACTTGTCAAGAGTTAGAAGTTAGTCGCAGCGTTAAATTAGATGAGAGAGAATATGTGGCAGCTTGTGTGCAACATTTTAAGTATCCAGATTCGCCGCCTGTTAGTCATAATGATCTTGGAAGATTAACAGCTTATGTTGGAGCAGTTTGTTCAAGTAAATCAACAAAGTGGAACACAGTACGGCAGAAGTTAGTTGAAGGAGGAATAGTTCCAGTTGTGTTCAAATATTTTAATGGAGAAGATAGATATGGCCAAAATGCAGGAGAATTAATGGGCTCTGGAAAAATTACACTACACACTGGAGAAACAATTGATGCGATAAATATTAGCGCAGGCTTGCATATTGAGGAGTATATTGGCAATTATGGTGGTGATTCTGAATTTGTATTTATTGACGAAGCTCAATTTCCAGATGAACTTTATGGATCTATTTCAAGACTGGTTGCACGGGGGCACAAAGTACATACTAATATGTTGGTGCGTACTTTTAGTCGAGGACCGTTTATGAATACGCCTAGTTTAATGTGCCTTGCTGATGAGATCAAATTTAGTTATTCTGTTTGTCAACAAGATGGTTGTGGACGCCCTGGAACTGAAAGTCAACGGGTTGTGAAACGTGCTGGCAGCGAAACCATTGAACCTGCGCATGTTAATGATCCTATAGAAGTTATCGCAGGGAATAGATTCGAAGGAGTTGAGGACAAGGATCGTTACGCTTATTGGGGTTCATGTTTGAATCATTTGGTGCTGCCTGGAGAAGATGCTTTGCCATATTCTTTTGATCGATATAACTCGAACTAATTTATTTCATTGAATTTATTTTTTCTTTTAATTTTGAAATTAACTCATCACTCGATGAATATTCTAGAAAATTTGAAGAGATTGTTTTTAGTGACCTTGAAACTTTGGAATCTGTTTTGTGTATACATAAAATTGGAATTTGATTGTAGCTTGCCCATCCAAGTTCAATACCAAGACCAGTACTTGGATAAGAAACTTCAGCAATCATTAAGTCGCATGTTGGTAAAAGTTCTTTCGAATTATATGGGTCATTGGAATTTTTGTGTGGTAAAATTATCTCATGTTGTTTTGTAAGTTCACTGTTTAGAAAAACTAAGTACAATTCTTTTTTGTAGTCAAATGCAGTTGAATGTCCAAGATAAATTTTCATAAAGAGTAGTTGTGTAAATATTTTAAAAACTTTGTGTAGAAAAATTGTAGAATGATTTAATTTGAATATTTGTTTGTTAATAAATTTAAGAAAAAAGAAAAAGTTGACGATTTCTCGTCGGTAAAAATTTATGTTAATTTGTTTTTAATGATTTTTTAGCATCTTCTTTAATAAAAAATGCATCCAATTTCTGTGAGCTGATTCCTGCTTTGTAACTAATTTTCCCCATAATTAATCCACCTCTTTTTGTTGCTCTTTTTTTTGTTCTTTGTCAGTTATGACCGTAATTATAGAATTGGTTTTGCTATATAAACTATTATATTCTTGAAACCGATACCACTTGACATCGTAACAATGGGTTTTCTAAATTCGTAGTAGCAAAGGAGTACTACTCGAAAAAGAAACTGATGTGAGATGCTTGATTTTTGATTAAAGGTTTTGATAATTGTTTGTTGTTAATTGCTGTGAATTATTTTTGTTGCCTTGGTTTTTTATTTATTTTGGAGACTAGATACTTTTATAATATTTGATTTTTCTGAACTTTATATGATAAGACAAATTGGATACAAGTTAGGGTTAACAAATGATGTTAGAGTGGAGCTTTCAGACTTATTTAAGAGTTCCGCAGTAGTTATTGATAAGAGACATAGACCAATTGATAGCACACTGTTGTATCTGGGAATGTGGGATAAAGAGAAATATTTAGTTCGATTCGCAGGGGACGGGATTGAATTTTTTGAAGATAATCGGAAATTTTTTGATATGTTTGATGTTGGTGAGGAAGTTATTGTTAGTTACAAAGAACTAATTGTTGTGAGAACTGATTACATTCCACCAAATTTTGACGACAAACAAGAAGTTGATAGGAGTTTTGCCTATAACAAACTTGTGGGTGCAGAAAAAAAAATTTAATTTTCTTTTTTCGGTTCTAAATCTTCTAACTTTGAGATATCATCTTCGCTAACTGTGTTTGGATTATTTGGGAGCATAGCACTCTCATTGCTACTTGCAACCTTAGTTCCAGTCTCAGCGTCCATTTTTAAATTTAAGAAAGTAAGTTGTTTTGTAATGAAAGAAATATTCCATACAGTTTGGCCTTCCAAAGTTTGCAAAATTACAAACCCATTACCAAGGAAGTTTTCTAGATTTTTGTATTCCTGTTGAATCACTTTTAATGAATGAGGGATAATCAAAGGAAAATCTAAGGTCTTTGCTGTAAGTTTTAATTCTTCAACCTTATTTGCGTTACTTGCAAAAACATCGTCTGTAGCCTTTATTTCGAAGTTACCAGCATCATTTAATGTGAAGACAGAAACTTTTTTGCTATTAGTATCAAAGTAACCAATATCCCATTGACCCATAGAATTGAAATTCGCATCAATTTGCATAAAAAAATGAGATGCTATACTCTCTTGATGTTCAGTTTTCCACTTTTTGAATGTTTCACTTGCTTCTAAATTGTTTAAGAGTCTTTGCGCTGGGCTGGTTTCAGTTGTCATTGATCTTACCTAAGAATACTCACGCCATGTATGGCTGCACTTAGCACACTTGAAAAAACGTGTTTCAGGTTCATCTGCTGCACGCGTTTGCTGAGTCCAAAAGTAAGCGACATTGTTTTCACACTTGCTACAAATTGTTCTGATTTTTGGGAGCAAAGCCATCTCATTGACAACTTCCATTTCCTTAACTGCTTCAACTTCTTCCTTAATAACTAAGGATTCACCTTCAGTGTCTTTGGTATACCCACAGGCACAATAAAGAATCTTCTTAGCACCCTTAGATTTTGGACGCAATATACTACTACATTCTGGACAAAACATACTCATTATAATTCACCTTCCTCGATAAAGTATTTGATTATATGAGCTGCTTTTTAAAGTTTTGGAAGATATTCAGCAAATTTTGCAATACATATTCTGTATATACTATCCATAAGTTTTTTAAAGGAGGTTTGGGAGATTTAAATTATGGCGAATGCAACAATTGATGATTTTTTACAAAGTGGTGTGGTTTATATAGTTAAAGATAGTGATTCTTCGAAGATTGAAAGAGTCGGTGATTCTTGGGTTAATGATGTTTTGACCATTGGTATAACTGAAAATTTTTCTAGAGGTGGCAGTATTCAGTCTTTTCCTTTGGATGTTGAGGATGGAAAGTATGGGGTTGCTATGGCAGTTTCTGGAATCTTTGTTGAACCAATGAAGAAGTATGTAGAAAGTAACACTGCGGAACTAGAATATAGTGTGATGGATTAATTTATTTTTTTGATTTTTTTTGATATATTTTTACAAAATTCTTCATGATTTTTAGAGTTTCTACACTTTCTTTGAACTTGCTTTTGTCAGTTTCATATTTCTCAGAATAGTGATTTAACCTAAAGAGCATATCTTTTTTTTGTAATTCTGGATGAAATTGCATTGCATAAATGTTTTTTTTAACTCGATAGGCCTGAATTGGACATCTTGGATTCTCGGCAAGTAAGACTGCGGCCTTTGGAAGATTTTGTATTGAATCATGATGAGCTTCCTGGACAATTAATTGTTTTTTGATACCACTAAACAATGCATCACTCATAGCATTAGAAGTTAAATATACTTTTGTTGTACCGCTTTCTGACTGTTTAGGGTTTTTTGTTACAGACTCACCTAAATAATCACTAAATAAATGATACCCAAGACAGATGAATAAACTTGGAACATCAAATTCAACTACCCTTAATATTAGAATTTTTATATTATTTTTTATTGTTTTTACAACTTCAGTACCGTCTGAAAGTGAAATATCACCAGAACCACCAAATATGAACGCAGAGAAGTTTTCAACCTTTATAGAGGAGAGATCTTGTTTTGTAGCATTATAAACTGTGATCTGTTCTTCATTGATACCAAGGTCACGGGCAACACATTCTAATTCGTGCGATGCCATTTCGCTATCTTCTCTAAACTGAATTAAAGCTATATCGGAATTCATAGTAAATTGATTTTCTTCCTGTTTTTAAAGTTTAAGGATGATACATCATTAAGTATGTACATCAATCAATATCTTTATATATCGTGAGTAGAATCGAAATGCAGGTATTGGTTATGGGATTAAAAGAATTAAGAAAAGAGATTTTATCGTTGCCAGAAATTGGAAGTGATTTGAAAGGGTTCAAACAGCATTGGGTAAAGCCGTTACGTAAGGGTCAGTCTCATAATAAAGTCCAAAGCGAATTACATAACTTGGGCCACCAAGAAAAATCTAAAATTAATAGTTCTTTAAAAAATTTTTATTCTGAATTTAAATCTCTGGAAAGTCATAGTATTTTTACTGAAAAATTGCAGGGGCTCAGTCATGCAATGATTGATATGAAATTGCTTGGTTTACGCGGAGCTGAAAGTAGTAGCAAAATGAAGTTTCTTCAAAGTACTTTAATGGAAGATCCAAGACTTGGTATATCCAGTGTTATCTCAGAGATCAAAATCTTTGATCAGAAATTAAGTCAAGTTGAAAATATGTATCACGATATTAATGGGTACTTACATCAAACATTATCACTTGAACATTCAGTTGCACTTTTGGATTTGCCACATTATGCTTATTTAAAAAACTTAAAAGAAACTGCTAAACATCAAAAACGAATTGTGAAAAAGTTAGGCAATGAGTTTGTTTCTATTCAAAGAAAATTACAAGTTCAGAAGAAAAAGCAAAAAAGAGCTAGTGATTAAATTTTATTTATTTTGTTGATGGGTTTTTCTATCTCAATTTATTTTGGGCTGTTTGTGTACACACAGTAATCTTTAACATGGCATAAATGGCACTTAGGTTTAATTGGTGCACAAATTCGTTGTCCATGGTCAACTATTAATTGATTCACTTCAATCCAACGTTTTTTTGGAACAATTTTCATTAACGCTTGCTCCGATTGGGATTCTGTTTTTGTGTTAATCCAACTTAATCTAGGGTTATTTGTAATTCTGTGTACATGGATGTCAACAGCTATCGCAGGGATTTTGAATACGTATGCTAAAATACAGTTAGCAGTTTTGCGTCCAACTCCTGCAAGGCTGGTTAGTTGTTCTAATGTATTTGGGACAACTGAGTTGAATTCAGTAATTAATTGATGGCAAAGTTGTAATATGTGTTTTGATTTTGTATTATGAAAACCAATACCTCTAATGTATGAGGCTAGCTCTGTTTGCTTTAATTGCAGCATAGTTTCTGCTGTTGGATACTTTTCAAATAATTTTAGGGCAATTGGGATAACTGTAGAATCTTTGCTCCTGGCACTTAGAAGCGTCATAATTAGTAGTTGAAAAGGAGGCAAATGTTGATATTTATCAAGCATAGTTTGCCCTTTACTTTGTTTTAGAATATCAAGAACAGTTGTGATCTCTGATTCTGTTACCATAACAAAAATTAGGAAGAATTAGTATTTAGGATTTTTGCTTCAAAGTTTTCTTTGGCTTCTGTGATCATCCGCAGTTGCGCTTTTTTTGACATAGAACCAAGATGTGGGGTCAAAGTAAGGTTTGGAAGCTCAAAGAGTTTTTGGTTGACATTTGGTTCGTTCTCAAATACATCTAAAGCCGCTGCTGCTGCTTGATTTTTGTTCAGAAAGCCAATTAGTGCGCTCTCATCAATGATTCCACCCCTGGAACAATTGACTAAAATAGACTCTGTTTTCATTAAATCAAATTGATCTTTTGAAATCATATGTCTAGTTGATTCTAAAAGTGGAAGATGCAATGAAATGATATCTGCTTCTTTGAATAATTCAGTTAGTTCTACTTTTGTAGTGTTTTCTCCCATCTGTTCTTGAGTTAGAAAAGGATCGTAGGCGAGAATTTTTTTGGGGTTGAAGTTGGAAAGCTTTTGATTTACTAATCTTGCAATTCTACCAAACCCGATGAATCCAATTTGGCATTCATTAATTTCTTTTCCAAAGTATTGATCTCGGTTCCAATTTCCTTGCTTCATTGATTTGTTGGCTTGGGTAATCTTTCTTAAAGTTGATAAAATTAAAGCTACTGTGTGTTCAGCTGTTGCGTTTATATTCGCGGTTGGAGAATTAAATATTTGAATGTTATTTTGTTTGCAGAAGTTAATGTCAATTGTATTTGTACCATTACAACAATGGATAATATTTCTTAGGTTTGGATAAAGTTGCAGTTGTTCCTTGCTGAGTTCGTTGGTCCCACCCGATACAATTGTTTCCACTTCTTGATTGTTTTGCGTTACTTGATATTTTGCTTCTTGGAAGTAAGTTGAAACAAGGTCTCTGTTTTTGTGAAGTATTTGAATGTTCATATTATTATTTTGTTATTTTTGTTTAAGAATGTTGTGGTTTTGTAATTTATTCATATTAATTATTTGGTTTTTGGTTTGAATAGATTTGCTCTTCAAGTACCGAAATAGCCTGTTCTACAATTCCAAATGATCGAAGTGTGTCTTTTCTCTTTTGGTCAAAGTTTCTGGAAACCCCTAGCACATGAATTAGTTCATTTCCCCTCTGTGCCCTGCCTTTGGCAATTAATCCCATGTTGTTATTATGAGTTAAACCTTCAACAGCTATTGGATAAAACCTATGGGTTGCAGTTGGTTGGAGTCTTAAACTTGGAATGCTCAAACTGAGTGCTGGGCTTCTTAGATTTTTTTCTGCTAACTGAGCAAATGCAATTGGGGCAGTTGGACCCATAATTTTTTTTCTTAGAAAAGAAGCGTCTTCTTGGTTTAAATTAGAGTTTGTATCTAGACTCAACATATTTCCTGGTAGCTGATAGTCGTTGGCCTCACCATATTCATTATGCCAAGTAATATTTTCAACTGGCATTTGATGCCAATTATCTATTGCTAATTTGATTCGATCTTTGTAGTCTTGTTTGTATAAATGTAAAAAATTTCCAGTTAAAATTGTTTCAGCAAGTAGCGGGACATACACTCTGCGGTCTGATTCAATTAACTTTGGAGAAGTCCGAATTAAAATTAATTCAGCAGCTGACATCGGAATTTTTCCATCACGAACAATCTCTTTGTAAACTTTATTTGGATTGTTGCTAGAATATATTACAAAAGGAGCTTGAGCAAAATTTGCAGCTATTTGGTTGGATGGATCTAATGCAATCTTATACATAAGATATTTGCCTGGGATATAGTATATATGTATTTGTGTTTTGTCGACTTGTAAAAAATTGAAACTCAAAAAATATAGAAATAAAAAAATAATTAAAAAAATAGGGAGTAATTCAATTAGATTATACCTTAGCTAAAATGTCTTTAATCTTTCCCATCAAAACTGGTTTTGGTGAGAAGCCAACAATTCTATCTACTTCTTTCCCATCTTTAAAGATGATTAAACATGGAATTCCTGATACACCATTCTTTGAAGCTGGTTCTGGAAAATCTTCTGTACTGATTTTAGCAAAATTTAGTTTTCCCTTGAACTCTTCATCTTTACTGACATCTTCAAGAACAGGCGCTAAAGCTTTACAAGGACCACACCAACTTGCCCAAAAATCCACTAGTACTAATTCACCATCATCCATTACTCTTTTTTGAAAACTTTTATCATCTAATACATCTACCATGTTTTTTACCTCTGATTTTGATATTTATAACTTGTTTTTTCTTTTTTATAAAGTTTGTTAATCTAATTTTTAATGGATATTATAGCCCAAAGATTCTTAAATAAACAAGAAACAAGAAGATTCATGACATTTAGCGTATTAGTTGATAAATCACCACAAGGATTCATTGATCCAGATATTTTGCCATTACTGACAATTTTGAATGTGAAATTTGTTACCACTTCATCTTGTTCAGGTCGAATAACTCTGATGAAAGGGATTAAAAAAGGTGATGCTAAGTGGATATATAAGACTCATGAGCTTGCTGATAATGCTGCCATTTTTGCAGAATTGCAGAAATTAGAAGGCGATGAGACATTGCGATTTTTGTATGAACCATTCATTATTCATTTGAAGTGTAAAGATTTTGCAGAAGTTAGCTGGATGCTGGGATTTTTACATGCTAACGGTTTGAAGAAAAGTGGGATGATAAGTGGAAAAAATTTGGTTGTCGAGATTAACGATTCTGGAAAAATTGAGATGTTGATGAATAACACTTTGTCTTTTGAGTATGTGACTTTAATGGTAAATGAAGCGAATCGTCGATTACTTTCTACTAAAGCTAAAATTAAGAAAATGGAAGAATTGTTTGCTTGAGATTTAGTTAGCTATTGTTGACACTAGAAGAATGAGTTTAATGTTTGGCGAGTTCCTTGAGAAGTTTGATGTCTCTTTTGAGGATAGCTTTCCCTGCAAGTTCGGCTAGCTCCATAATCTTTGCTTCCTCAGGACTTAATGGTTTATTCATTTTCTTTTTCTCCATAGTTTGATTTATTGATTATTTCCTTTAAATATTTTCTGATGTCATTTGAATTTATTGGTTGTAAATTTATTTTTACCCATCTAAGTAGTTGTTCATCAGTGATTGTACTGTCATAGGCTGCTAACTTAATGATGATTGTTGTAGCTTCTTTGTAATTTAAATTGAATTGATGGCCAACTAAAAATAAAGCGATATTTGCTACTAGATGAGCGGTTCTTTTGTTTCCATCGTTGAAATGATGACGTCTGGCAAATTCCTTATAACAGAAGCACGCAATTTTGGCTGGATCCTCTCGGAACTTTTGAATTTTATTTACAACGCGATTGATTGAATGGTACAGGCCGCCAATATCTCGGATACCTCTTTCACCACCTGATTGTTCAATAATTTGAATATGAAGTTGGTCAATTAGTTGATAGAGGTGTTCTATCAGGTCTTTGGATGCTTTGAATTTTTGAACCACAAATTTGTAAATTGACTAATTGAATATTAACGATGCGCATTAGGGGTAAATGCCTACATATTTTTTTAGTAGATATAATAATCTTGTTAAGAAATGATTTGATAAAGTTTGAAGGATTATCTGCTCAAATTACTGATTAACTTTTGAAACCTTTTTAGGATCTACTGCGATTTGTGCTTCAAGATCCTTTAATTGTTCTTTGTAACTATTGATTCTTTGTACCTTTGCTACATGAAGCTGACCCTGGCTTAAATCCCATTCCATAGTTAGAATTTTCTTCCTGATTACTGATGCTTGTTGTTTTAATTCGATTGTCATTTTTGGCCCTTTTGTCTGTATTAGAAGTTACTACGGGGCAATACTATATAATTATTGTGGAGATTTGGGTATTTTAATGGATTTTATTTCAATTTATACTTACTGAAATTATGACAAATGTGTTTGCCTGCCTGATGATCATTGTTTAATTGATCTATAATTTTCAACACTTCACTCTGTTTAGTTGCCAAATAGATATTTTTCATATCATCTTTACTCATTAATTTATGTTTTAATGGACCTTTTTTAATCCAGTCAATTAAACCTTTATACATTGAACCTAAAAGTATAATTGGCATGTTACAGGTATGTTTAACTTGAATCAATTGCCATGTATAAAAGAATTCTAAAACTGTTCCAATACCTCCTGGTGCCACAACTACCACATTTGATAGTGTCATAAAGGTGTCAAGACGATTACTAAATCTATCAAAATTTTTGTAAACATCCAAATGTTTTCCTGGATGTTGCTCGAATGGGAGTTTAATATTTAACCCAATAGAATGTGAATGATTTTTTTTGTTTTTCTTTTTGCCTGAATGGTGCCCACTATTAGCTGCTTGCATTAAACCTGGGCCACCACCAGTAACTACATCAAAACCGCGTTCACCTAATTTAGTTGCTAATGAATTAACAGTTTTGTACCGTGGGTCACCTTTTTTAATTCTAGCTGAACCAAAAATTGCAACTCTAAAATGATTGAAGGCTAACTCCTTCTTGATTGGACTTTTTTTTGATTTAGAAACTTTTGTTTTTTTAGTTACTTTAAGCACCATCAGTAATTATGAATTATTTTTAGTTAATTAATGTTTGCAAATGATCCACATGCTTCAGGAAATACACGATGTTTAGAATTTGAAAAAAAAAAAAAATTAAATTAATAAATGTTTTACTTCTGACTTACCTGCCATGCCATATACAATCCAGATAACCCTACTAATACATACAGTAGACTAGTTAACCATGGCCATCCACCAAATAATGCTGTTACAACATTCCAGTTTAGTGCACCAACTAATCCCCAGTTAATTGCCCCAACTAATACCAATACTAATACTACCCAATCAAGGGTTGTTCTTTTTTTTGCCATTATTTATACCTCCCCACTATTGTGAGTCCTTTTTGTTTTTTTGTTTTTTTGAGATGATGTTGTGATATATTATGACAATACTAGCTTTATTTTTAAGAAATCGTAACTATTTTTAGATAGTCAGTATATAGAATATTTACTTTTTGGATCTTTTTTGGGTTTTTGGATGATAATCTTCTTTTCCAAAAGCTATAAAAACCCCCTCTATTCAATTGTTAGTAGTTTATAAGAAATTTATAAGAAAAAGTTGCTTGGGGGCATGATTCTATGGTAGAAATTAATGATAAGGTGTTAAATTTTAGTTTACTTGATAAGGATGGGAATGCAGTGTCATTATACGCTATGAACTCTAAATATACAGTTGTGTATTTTTATCCCAGAGATAATACACCTGGATGTACAATTGAAGCGAAAGATTTCAGTGATGCTTTAGAAGAGTTCAAAAAACTTGGTGTGGCAATTATTGGAATCTCTGGAGGTGATCAGAAAAGTAAAACCAAATTTTGTGAAAAACATGATTTGAAGTTAACCTTACTCTCTGATCCTGAGTTCAAAGTTGCTGAAGATTTTGGTAGTTATGGACAAAAAATGTTTATGGGTAGGACATTTTTAGGTATTCGTCGTGATACCTATTTGTTAGATGAAGAAAAAAAAGTTATAAAGATTTACCGTAAAGTGAAGGCTGGAAAACATGTGGCAGAATTACTTGATGATATTAAAGAATTAGAAAAGTAAACAGCTTTGAGTAGAAATTTAGATTATAAAATACGAGGAAAATAAAATGAAAGAATGTTGTGATAATAATGAAAACGAGTTGTGGAATGTTTCCAAAGCTAAAATTGGGAGTCCTGCACCTGATTTTAAAAATGATGCATTAGTTGATGGACAAATTCAAAAAATTTCTCTATCTCAATACAAAGGTAAATGGGTTGTACTATTTTTTTACCCAGCAGATTTCACATTTATCTGTCCAACAGAACTTGGAGATATGGCAGATAACTATGCTAAACTAAAAGAAATGAATACAGAAGTGATCTCAGTTTCAACTGATACAGCTTTTGTACATCAAGCTTGGAAAAATTCCACTCCTACAATTTCAAAAATTGAGTTTCCAATGCTAGCTGATCCTACTGGATCCGTATGCCGTGATTATGGAACAATGATTGAAGAAGAAGGACTTAGTTTAAGAGGATCATTTATTATCGATCCTGATGGAATTTTAAAAGCATTTGAAATTCATGACAACTCTATTGGACGTTCGTCCGCTGAATTAATTCGAAAGATTCAAGCTGCACAATATGTGAATGCAAATGGCGGTGAAGTTTGTCCTGTGAATTGGACTCCAGGAAAAGATACTTTGAAACCTGGGCTTGATTTAGTTGGGAAGTTGTAAAATTAACTTTTTTTCATTTTTAATATTTTATTTTTAAGAAAACACGAGGAAAAAATAATGGCATTAGATGATAAGTACAGTTGTATGTTAGATAATCCCTTAATTGAAACAGGTGTTCCAGATTTATGGGCTGCATTGAATCTAGCTGAAAATTTTGGATATAAACCAATGGAATTTGGTAGAACAAACATTGTCGTAAACGATTCACAAGAAATAACAACATATAAAGATATTTCTTTTATGTTATTAGAACAAAAGGAAAAGGGAACTACTGCTGGTCTTATTAATAAATCAGATCTACCTGGAAATGAAGAGTTAACAGGATATGTTATATGTGAATTAAGATATTAAAATAGAACAGAAAACGAGGTAGAAATAAAATGACAAAAGTTACAAAAAAATGGAATTTATTTGAACCACAAAAATCATCACGAGGTGATTTTTGATGGAATTTACATTACCAGAATTAACATACGCGTACGATGCACTAGAACCATTGTATGATAAAGAAACACTAACTATTCATCATGACAAACACCACGCAGGTTATGTTAAGGGATTAAATAACGCAATGGCAAAACTTGCTGAATGCCGTGAGTCCGGTGATTATAGTTTAATCAAACACTGGGAGCGTGAACAAGCATTTCATGGTGCAGGACACTTGCTTCATAGTATGTTTTGGGAGAATATGCGTCCTGGTAAAGACGATAACAAAGCTGACGGAGAATTACTTGCAGGAATCGATAAATGGTTTGGTTCATGGGATAAATTTGTAGCACAGTTCGTTGCAGCTACTTGCGCAGTTGAAGGAAGTGGATGGGGAGTACTTGCTAGTTGTGCTGACGGGAGTTTACATGTCTTTGCAGTTGAGAACCACCAAAAAGTTTGGGTTCAAGGTTTAAAACCAATTATGGTTTGTGATGTGTGGGAACATGCTTATTATCTGAAATATCAGAACCGTCGTAAAGAATGGGTTACAAACTTTATGAAACTTGCTAATTGGGAGAAAGTTAGCGCGCGATATGAAAGTTGCAAAGGTTCAAAGGAGTGCTAGTTTTTTTTTTGTTTTTTTAGTTTTTTATTTTTCTCTTTTTATACATAAGATTTATTAATTATATTCATAAAATACTACTCATGCAAGAAGCAGATGCTCAATATTCTAACACACTGGCAGCGATACTTGTTGCTCAGGCAGTGACATTTGTAGGTGCTGGGATATACATTGCAGGAAATGATTCAAATCTTGGGAATGTAATTGACAATATTGAGTTAATTAGTATGTCAATTGGGATTGGTGCTGGTGCTGCTGCTGCTCATCTTGGGTATCAGATAGATAAAGATTCTGGGATCGATAGAATAAAAGAAGACTTGTATTCTGATACTATCTTTTATGGATTGTTTGGATTTGCTGCAGTATATTCAACTGCTAAAGTAGCTTTGGCAGCAGGAGTTGCTATTCAAAGAAGCTGTGAGTTTTTAGGTTATAGTGGACTTGATTCAATATTTTAGAACTTGCTGATTATTTCTGATTTCCTTTTTCTTATTTAACCAACTTCTTTTTTATCTTACCTTTAATTTTCTTAAAGTGTCTATGGATTTTGCCTTTCTTGCGTTTTGTAATCCATTTGAAAATATGAGGATTCTTGTGAACAAATTATATGAGGATTCTTGTGAACAAATTTGTTAATTGCACGTTCCATAAAAAATGCTTTTTTATATTTTAATGAAACATAACCAAGAATTGCAGCAAATGATGCACCTACAAAGTCGACAATTAAGTCCCACATTGTGTCTACAAGGCCGGACTTTTGCATGTTTAAACTAAAGAATGAATCCATTGCAAATTCAAAAATTTCCCAAACAACACCAACAGATAATGCAAAACAAAGAGCAAACAAGGCAATAAAACCTGGACGCATTTTTAATTGAACCTTTGGATTATCATTTAGAATATACACCAGAGTAAAACCGATAGCTCCAAGTAGTACTGCGCTAAAAGTATGTAAAAAGCTGTCCCACCACCAAAAGGTTGTGTAGTACGCGTGGATCTCTCCTAAAAATAAACTAGCATAAATGAATAGGACAAAAAATAATTCAAACTCAATTGGGATAGTTAAACGGTAGTTTCTTTGTAGGAGTGCAGGCAGTAATGTTAACAACATTATTGCAATTGTGGTAAAAGCTAAAAGATATTGCTGTTCAATAATGAACCTGATACTAGCTGCTACCATACTAACTCTCAGAACATTACTAATTGAGAAATGAGTCTTCTCAATCATCCGCTCGCGCCAGTTATTACTGACTGAGATTTCAGGTATTTTTACTTTTTGCATTTTTTTGAACTCTTTTTTTTAATGAGTTAATGGAACTAATAAAAGCGAAGAGTATTAAAAGCTTATTTGTTTTCTTTAATTGTGGCATCACATACTAAATTAGTAAATGCAAAAAATAATCATCGTAGTTTGCAAGTAATTTTGATCGTTGTAACTGGGATGCTACTTGTAATGCTTAGTTTTATGATAGCGTTTAAAGTTGGAATTGCATTGTATCCATTTGAATCTGAACAACAGTTAATTGTGGATTACATCTACTCACCTGCTGAGTATGAACAGGAGTTAATTTATGCTGGGGCTTCAGCATTAGAAATGGATCATTTAAATGATGTTAACTTGTTAGTTACTTTATTGGATTTGTTGATTTTTCCTGAATTATTATTGCTTGTGCTGCTAATGTTGTTTGCTAGTAGATTTAGTTTTGATCTTATTAAAAAAATTCTTAACATATCTGGTATTGGTGGGATGATCATCTCATTTGTGTTTACATTTTTCACAGTGTTATTCTTTGATCTTAGTTTTGATATTTTTCATAAAATTTTGTTCCCTCAAGGAAATTACCAGTTTGCTTTTAATTCGTATTTAATTAGCACATTACCCGCAGATTTATTCTTTTTACTAGGTGTTTTGATATTGTTACTAGTTGTTGTGATTAATATTGGCTACATTATTGCTGGGATGCTGGTGAAACTTAAGTGATTCTACTGATATTGAAATCTTTATTGCGTGGATACATCTAGTCAAAGAGCGAAAGGTTTAATAAGGAATTTGCTGACAAAATAACTTGAGGGAAATATTATTTACTTATGATAAAAATTTTCAAAAAATATTATTTTGAAAACTTTGTTTAAGAATATATATTTTAAATCATAATAATTTAAGATAATAGATGGGTGTATACTGTGAATCGATTTTTAAAAAAAATTCTAAGGTCTTTAGGTTTAAAGAACCTATTTGGTCGAAAAGAAAATATTAAACTTGGTCTATATGGTCCTCCAAATGGTGGAAAAAGCACACTTGCTAACAGAATTAGTAAAGATTGGCTTGGTGAAGATATGTCTTCAGTTTCACACATTGCACATGAAACTCGTGAAATTGTGATTAAGGAGCAGATTAAAATTGAAAATTCTCAAGGAGAAAGTGTAATTTTTAGTTTAGTTGATACTCCAGGAATTGCAACTAGAATTGATTATGAAGATTTCTTAAAACGAGGAATGAAAAAAAAGGAAGCTAAGAGCCGAGCAAAAGAAGCTACTAAAGGAGTAATTGACTCTATTAAATGGCTTGATGACATGGATGCAGTAGTTGTTGTTTTAGACGCTACTAAAGATCCTTATTCACAGGTAAACATTACAATTATTGGAAATTTACAAGCAAGAAAAATTCCAGTTTTAATTGCAGCAAACAAAATGGATTTAAAGAGAGCGAATATCGATTTAATTCAGGCTGCATTCCCACAATATGAAGTTGTTGGGATTTCCGGAAAGTACGGAAAAAATATGAAAGACTTTTACGAAACTTTAATTGAATTTGCAGGATAAATTTTATTCAAGGTTTTAACGCTAGATTTAAATAGTCACAAAGAAGAGTTTTTAGTAAAGAGGTTAGGTGAGGTAAAGAATGGTTACGTTTCAATTTGTTCCTTTTCATGAGGTGAAAGATTTAGATTCTGAAGAAAGAGTTGATAAACTCTTTAATATTGTAAAGAATCAAAAGATTGTTGTTATGGAAGGACGTCTTCGTAAAGAGGAAGAAGCTGCTTTAATTGAATTCACTATGAGCCAAGTTAGTAAAAGTTTCCCAGGTATTGAACTTGGTGTCATTTATCCTGATAAAAGCAAAATGGATGGAATGGATAAGTTTAAAGAAAGTATGGTTAAATTTTTTCTAGGAGATAGACAAGGGTTCACAGTTGTTGGACCTGCTTCTGTTGTGAAGAGAATTGTTAGAAATCCAGGAAAGTTGGAATTATTTACAAATGAAGCTCCAATTGCTAAGAAAAGATCAACACGTAGAAAAAAAAAGTGATTAAATAATGCCACATCAATGCGTACGCTGTAGCACTCTGTACCCGGACGGTGCCCAAGAAATTTTAAAAGGATGTAACTGTGGTGCTAGGCTTTTCTTTTTCGTTAAGAAAAAACATATTAAAGAAGGACAGGAGATGATTAGTAATCTCACTGAAGGCGATAAGGATCAAATTGAAGATGATATTCTCGAAATTGCCAGAGTTCGACGTGATTCTGGAATGTCTGCTGACATGGTTAGTAGTGGAGCACCAGTAATTTTAGATTTTGAGTCAATTAGGATTATGAAACCAGGAAAATATGAACTGGATCTTGTGAGTATATTTAAGAATGATCCACTTGTGTTCAAATTGGAAGAAGGAAAGTATGTGATTGATATTCTGCAAGCTTTTGGTAAGAAAGGTAATAAGTAGTAGTTGTTATCACTAGGTTTTAATTCTAAATTTTTATAAGTATTAGATGTTTATTTTTTTTATGACAAAGCAGATAGAGTGGGATGATCTACCTGGCCCTCCTTGGCCAAAGTACAAGTTAGATCAAGCAGCATCTATTGCAAGATCAGTTTTTGATAAGGGTAGTGGCAAGCTACAGCGAATTAGCTACAATGATGAAAGATGGGAAAAAGCTGTTGGTATTTCTGAATGTGTAGATGAAAGATCTGCAGTGTCAGCTGCTTTGTTCCATGAATCATTTCATCTTTGGAACCCTACTAGTAAGTATTCTATGTTAGGAGGAATTGAAAAATATTCAAGTGAGTTAGGTGAAATTGATATTTTAACTACAGTTTTTCAAAGTGTGCGTTTAGGTGTAAAATGCTCTTTTTCGAGGATAAACCAGTTGTGGAGCAGAGCATCTCTGGGATTTTATGTAAGTAGTGCAGGTATAGATGATCAATGTTCACTTGATCCATATGATAGAAATAATAATGTTGAGAGTTACAGATTAACTGGAAATACGCAAGTTGCCGAGGAGTACATGAATAATTTTTTAGAAATTGCAGCAGAAAGAAAAGATGAGTTATATAAACTGGCGCTGGATAGACTTAAACCGCACGAGCAACATTTGCATGAAGGCGTGATTGATATTCTGCAAGCTTTTGGTAAGAAAGGTAAGTAAATTTGAGAATAAGTTTTTTTTTTAGCATAAGCTATATATAGTTTAAATTCAAAAATTGATGTATGTCATATTCAAAGTCTGATAGATTTCTGATTGCAGGTTCAAAGATGGTCGCACCGGTTACGATTGGAGGGCTTGTTCTTTTGGTTGCATATGCTAGTTTTTCTGAAGCAAAGGAAAGAAATGCTGTTAAACCTGTATCGTATGTTGTACATGAGGTGACTTACTCGTCTTTGGTAGCTGACGTAGATTTTTTTGATGCAACGAATCCTGATGGATTTGGTACTGTAGAAGCTAAAGTTGATTCTGGTGAGATTAAATTGAATGGTTCTTCCAGACAAATTTATTGTACAAAATTTTCTGAGGCCAGAAGGGAAATTGGAGTTCGAAGATCATTAATTAATCAAGCTAAGCAGAGATTTGATTCTGATGTTGTTCTAATAACAAAGAGGACAGATGAAAAAAGAGGACTGTATGATTGTACTGAACTGCAGTTTCTTTCTTATCAAGATCAATCAAAGCTAGGGAATGCTTCAGTTTCTAATATGAATGTTGATCCTATCAGTATATATGATTCTGATGATTCCTTGCAAGAAGACGTCTTCATGTCGTTAATGGAGACTGGTGAATTGGAATTAGTAATTGATGATTCCGAACTTCGTTATTGTAGTAGCGGAAGTAAATTAGCGACATTAGGTGATGCACTAGAAAAAATGGCTGATGAAGTTGGAGATTATAACGCTGATCTTAGTCATGTAACAAAGGTTTCACATGAAAGAATGTCTTTAATTGATTGTGTAGATTTGCGTTTTTCTGTATATCGACAAACTAGCAAATAATTATCTTATTTTTTTTAAGAATTATTCTTATAATGATAACTACAACTTCTTCTTAACTGCTTTATCAGAAATAATTGCACTATTTCCACTCTTATCGGAGATAACAATTTTTAACTTTTCACGACCTAAAACTACATTGTTAAGTTTCTTAATCATATTCTTAGCTTTCTTTTTTGCAGCTTTGTCTTCAGTTTCAGCATCAGCTGCTGATTGGATGATTTTTTTTATTCTTTCAATTAAACCTTCAATATTTGTTACAAAACTCTCACTACCTTCACCAGACTCCATTGTAATAATTCTTGGGATCTTGATGGTTCCAGTGGATGCTTTCACAACTTTAATAGACATATCGTCTTCAGAGTCAATTTCGATTGTAAATTGCATCCCAGGATGTTTCTCTGAAGCTTCTAAATCACTTTTACGGTAACCACAGGCAACGCAGTACATACCAAAGACAAAAGTCTTACCAAAATGAGGGATATCTATCTCTTCTTCATGTAATGTCAGCTCTTTTTTGCCACACATCATACAATCTTGACCCTTCATTTCTGCCATAATTAATGATTTAGTGATTATAGTTTATAAGGTTTATGCTTAGGCTGCTTTATCGTCGAGAGAAATTGCTTTTATTGGTTGTAGAATACAAAAAGTTTAAAAACAGATGCTTGATTCTAATGATTGTGCGCCGGTAGTTTAGTGGTAGAATCCCGGCCTTCCATGTGAAGGCTAGGCATCCATTGCTCAGCTTTTTTGAAGTGAGCCGGTGACCTGGGTTCAAATCCCAGCCGGCGCACTCTTATTTTTTATTTCAAAATCGTTAACAAATAGATTTTCTAAGTAAACATTATAAAAAAGGCCTATTCTGAGACATTGTGACAGATCATATTGATAAACCTGGACTTCGGCTATTACCAGACAGCACTAGGGTCTCATTACCTGCAACAGAAGTTTCTAAATTAACACTGGGACGAGTTTTAGATTATTTGAGTATAAATGACCAATTATTTGAACATAACGTGCCAAGTGAGTGGCAAGACCGAAATAGAGCAGGATTACTGAGATATTTAGCACAAACATATTCAAAGGAAAAATTTGTGGTCTCAGATCCAAAGCTTGTGGAAGAAAATTTGAAGAGATTTGATTATGTTTTGTTCAATGGACAATGTGATCATTTTGAGTATAATTTTTGTGTGGAAGCTGGGATGAAGGGTGTGATTCAAAAAATTAATCTTGATAAAAAACGGCCCTTTAACGTTTTGTGGGAAAAAAGCACCTTAATTCCTAAAACACAATCATTGCAGCACATTGGTACTAACTTGCACCTGTATGGAAAATTTTCAGGTGAGAAAATTGTAGGGGAAGAGAATATTTTGAAACACGCATCTGTTGGTATGACTGTTGAAGCCAATGCAATTATGAAGGAATATTTAATGTGTGTTCCAATTGGAACTCAAGGAATAGTTAGGGAGATTAGAAAGTCCACTGTAAATCAAGTCAGCGTGATTTTTGGGAGATCTAAAGGTTATATTATGCAAGATGATTATTCTGCAGAGTTAACTTGTAAATACTCCGTACTTAGTTTAGTTCGTGAGAACAATATTGATATTGGTGAAATTGTAAGAGAAGTTTCGTAGTTGATTATTTATTTTTCTAAAAATCAAAGTTCATTTTCATAAGTGAAATTTGAGGAATCAAGGAGGAGTAAGGACTATGTATCCCTTTTTCTCGAAGTATTTTTGGTTCTTCTTTGTTTGTTTTTTCATCCAAAGTCACAGCTCTTTCTCCACAATATAAAATGTGACCTACTTGATAGTGGAGGTTTTTTAGTAAATATGCTATCCCTTTATTTTTTTCTGTCTCTAAAAAATTTTGGTAAAACTGTTTAAGGTAATTAACAGAACAATCAGTACGGCCCTCTGCTAATTCGTCGTTTAAAGCACGAAGACCTGTAGCAGAGCTTTGTACCCAATAAGCAAATGCTTCATCAACTGAAGAGATTAATTGGCCATTTAATCTGCCATATCTCTTTTTTTGAGTGATTTCTGATATTTTTTGATCATAATCTCTAAAAAATATTGCATGTCCGAGTTCATGCGTTAGTATCTGTGTTAACAAATCTTCTGGATTTTCAACATCAACTCCACCGATTTGTAATCCAGTTAAATCCATTGTGCCTTCATAGATTTCTCTTTTTACAACCACTGCATTGAATTTTGGATCGAAAATCCCGTATGCTTTGATGTCTGCGAACGCATAATTAGTTTCAGGAACATTTATTCCAAGGTGATCAGAAAGGTTTGCCCTAATTCTGCTTGCTACTGCAGTTTTCTTATTATCAAACTCAAATACAGGTGTTGCATTAGCACTTGAATTAGTTTGATCACCTGTTGCTGTTGAGAAAGTATATTTTAAATTATGCATCTTATATGTACTCTTGATTTATCAATTTCTATCTTTGGTAGTGAGTAATTCTGTTGTTACTTTTTAGCTGAATTTAAATAAATTATAAATTAAAAAAATAAAAAAAAAATATTTGCAAAGTTTACTTAAACTTCTTTCTAGCAAAGATTCCAAGACCAACTAAAACTGCAATTGCAAAAATAATTACTGCAGGTTTTGCAAGGCTCTTGAAATTACCATCGAATACTCCAGTGATTGCTCCTGTAAGTAAGTTTCCAGAGTTTGCTTCTTCTTGGGTTTGTTCTTCAACAACAGGGTCTTCTGCTTCTATATTACTGGTTGTTGTTGCCTCTACAGTACAACTTCGACTTTCATCTGGCATAGCACTAGTCTCAACTACATCTACTTGTCCTCGTGATTCTTTAAATTCACAAGCGTTAGCATCGTAGCAGTTTCGATCTTGACTTCCGTCTTCACTACAAACTGAATATGCAGTACAAGTCCAACTTTCAGTACAAACTACGTCTTCTTCGGAATCATCATCACGGTTACTACATCCAGGATCATCTAAATCAAATAGACCATCTCCGTCGTTGTCAAGACCATCTTCACATTCAGATCGACTTGAAGAACCACTTCCTCCACCGCCACCACCAGATGAACTGGAAGTTACAGGTGCTGAAACAGTAAAAGTTGTTTCACTTGTTGCAGTGTTTCCTGCAGCGTCAGATGTAGAACAAGTTGCAGTAATTTCTCCAGTTGAACTGGTATCTGCAGTGACAGTTGTTTCAACATCAGTTGCGACTCCATCATATGTATCTGTTGCAGTACAAGTACAATCAGCATCAGCATTTTGGGTTACATCATTACATGTAAAACTGTCAATGTCTGGTGCGTTTGCATCTAAAGTTACAATCAGTGTTTCATAATCACTTACCAATAAAGCTGCGTCTTCTGCGTATACAGATAAAGTGATTTCATCAGCTTCTGCGTAATTTTCTAAATCAACTGTTACTTCAAACTCAGTTTGTCCAACAGCAGTTGCAGTAGTTGACCATGAATCAATTCCGTCTGTAATATACACAGTATCAACGTAAGAACCTTCGTCAGTTGCTGTAACAGTAAAAACTTGTGCAAAGGTTACCAATGAACCTGTTTCTGGACTAACTGATACAATCTCAGGTTCTACTCCATCAACATAAAAGGTGGTTGACTGAGTTGTTTCAAGTCCTGCGTTATCAATTGCAGTTACTTCCAAAGCATAAGTTCCTAATTCAGAAACTGATTCTGTTGCAACCCATGTATCATCTACACTGTTAGTTAGAGCAGCAGAACTGGTTGTTCCGTCTGGCAAAGTCATTGTGTATGTTGCTGATGCAACTGTTCCAATGGTGTCTGTGATACTTAGTTCCAGATCAATACTTTGGGTTCCACCAATTGCTGGGTCATACATGTATGCACCGTATTCAGTTGGAGTTACAAAGCTAATCTCTGGTCCTGCGTCTTCCCAGTTAATAGTTGCAGTGTTTGAGACAGCTGTATTTGTAAGAGCATCATAACAAGTAAGATATGTTGTGAACTCATCTGCAGTATTGGGTGCGTTTAATCCACTATCAGTCCAATCATCACTTGTGATTGCAACAGTTGATTCAACGTTTGGTGCATAAGCTGTGTATGTTCCAAGACCAGTTGAATCTAAACTTACTTCACAAAAGATGTAGTCAGAAACTGCTTCAACATTAGTAAATGAAAGAATAGCTTCTGAAAAACTTGACCAAACATATGCTTCACTGGTTAATTCTACAACAGGTGCTGTAGTATCAATTGTAAAGTCAATCTCACTAGTTGCAGTGTTTCCACTTAAGTCAGATGATTCTACTACAATTGTGTAAGTCTCATCTGGAACATCACTGGTTGTTACAGTGTCAGTATATGATCCGCTGAAACCAGAGGCAATTGAAGAATCTTCGACTATATTACCTTGGCTATCTGTGATAGTTATACTAAAACTATCTGCGCCAATGTTATCAGTCACAGTCACATCAATATCAAAAGTAATTGTACTAGCACTCATTACAACATTATCATTTGGTGAATTAAAAGTAATGGTAGGCGCTAATGTGTCAACTACAGAAAATGTATAAGTTTCTGAACTTACTGTATACATCTCATCATAACAATCAATTTGATAACTGTAATCACCTAGTTCATCATAAGTGCTTGCTGATTCAAAAGCTGTAGTTGTCAATTCAGTAATTTCAAATAAGTAATCCACAACTGAGGTGTCTGGTCCAGTTATGTCTAAAAGACAGTATAGAGTTAGACTATCAACAAAGTTATCATCAATTGTAGCTTGAATTGTATATGAATTTTCGAATACAGTAGCATCAGTTACAGCAACAATAGTTGGTGCAACAGTATCATAGTAGATTGAGTATGCTAAGGTTTCAACATTTCCTACAATATCAGTTGCTGTGATTGTAGCATCAATTGTACCTTCATCAAAACTAGATGGATCAAAATCTGTAACCCAAATATCTACCCCGTTTTCATCCACAGAATCAAAACCTAAGGGACTTGTTTGTGTATTTGAACCGTCATCAAAGAAAATTGAAACTGAGTCTACTGCACTATTATCAGACACATAAACACTAAGAGTTGATACAGCACTTAGAGTGTTTGGAGTAATAGCATAGTTTTCTTCAACAATGTTATCTTCAAAACTTGGACTACTTGCATCTATAATTACATCAGAGAAAGTTGAACTTGATAATATATTACCTGACATATCTTGGACAGCGATAAAAAATGAGATTGTGTCGCCGTCATTATATTGACTAAGGATAGATAAATCACCTGTTGTGAAATAACCATTCTCTTCTTGTAGGCTATCACTTGACCAACTGATAACTGCTGGTGTGATCCCATCAGTTGTTTGCAGTGTCACGCTAAAAAGTAAATCATCGGCATATACATGCATGATAGACTCTTCGGATAAATATCCACTTTCAGTTGAGATATCATAATTTCCATTTTCAAATTGGATATCATCAATTGTGATCGCAGCTACCGATGGTAGTGCAATCATTAATACCATAAATACTAACAACATTTTAATTATATTCATATTATTCACCTTTTGTTTATTTTGGAGAATTATGAATTTTATCAGCTCTCCAAAATTACTTTTTGAGAGCTGTTTTAAGAAATTCGATGATTCCAGGTTGTTAATGCAGCTAACCTAGTTGTAAAAAAACTTACGACATTTATAAACTTTTCGGTGTATTTGTTACTATCAAGTAGTTTATTTCTGGATTTGACACTATGTTGCTAAATATTATAGAAGTGATAACATGTTTCTCTAATCAAAATTTGTTTAAATAGTTTGTGGAAATTTGAGATATTACTAAGTTAATAATAGTTAATATGCACAGAATCATTGATTCTGGCTGGAGTCGTAGGAGATAGCATCTTGAACAGTATCGAAACCTACTGACTGAGACAATGAGTTTAAAGCAAATAGATTCTTTATCATAAGCGACATTTTTATTGGAAATTTTAAGTTTGATTGGCGAATATATCTTACTACATCTCCTAATTGCTGCACACCCTCAGACTCATCTATAATTCTTTCAACCTTATTTTTGAATCCCTGCCCAACATGATCATTATATTGTTGTAAATACGTTGCAATAGTTTCTGCTTTGGCCACACTTGGAACATCTTGACCCATTGTATAAAGTAATGCTTGATCTTGAAAATCTAGGCCTAGGAAATAGTTACGATCTAAAATTGCAACTTCTCCATCGTCAGTTATTCTAAAATTTCCTGGATGAACATCTGAGTGTACATGACCGCTTGCAATTTGACTTAAATAGTTTTGAGCAAGTAATGAGACTATTGCTTTTGTATCATGACCTCGGCTTGCAAGTTCTGCTTCTTGAGTTAGATTTACTCCGTCAATATATTTTTCGCGTTTAAAATATTTATTTTCAACTCCGGTTGATATTGGAACCCTAATCTTGTATTCTAGGGAACTCTCTGAGGCAGTGGGATTGGTACTTGTGAACCCATGATTTTGGTTGTAGAACTTTTTATCTTCTTCCAAAAAATTAGTGAAACTAATGTCTTTGATAATCCACTCTCTGATGTCATCCAAAAGAGGAATTGCAATTTTGTATGCAGGATCTTTTTCTGCTTTTGCTTGAATAATTTCTTTCATCACGTTAAAAGAAACTTCTGTATGAAAATCAGCATTTGGATTTAATACTTTTACAACTTCAGTTTCACCGCTTGCTGTTACAACTTTGTAAACTGTCATTAAAGATCCACCACCTATTGCTGGTAAGAACTCTACAACTTCATCTTTGAAACCATCCCATTCTCTTTCCAGTAACATATAAGCTGCAAGTTTACTTTGTCCTGCAACACCGTCGTATACTTGGTTAAACTCTTGTTGGTATTCTTCTGGGATTGTTACATATTGACCAAGCATTTGTAAGAACCTTACTCCAGGGGCCCCTAGGTTTTTTGCTGCTGTTACAATGAATTCTAGAACAGATAGTTTACCTTCTGATCTGGATTTTGGTTTTCCAATAATTTTGTCAAGTTTACTTGAGTTAGTTTTTCTTTTTCTGGATTTAGTACTTTTCCTATTACTCTCCAACTCCATTTCTATTTGACCTCTTATGTTATCATTGGTTTGATTAAAATCAAGTACTTCTTTCCAGGAATCCCTGATGCCATATTCATCAAGTATATACTGAGTAAATTCATCTTCTACATCTTCACCTCTAACCATTCTTAGCTGTAATTCGGCTTCCTCATCTGAAGGGATGAAACTTCTGTTTGTTTTAACAACTTGGGCTTCGATCAAAGTTTTGATGTCTGTACTATCTTTAGGTGGATTTAATATTTGATCCATTAATAGAGGCACAACTACAAAATATAAATTTTCAATATCAGCGTTTAACACAAATTCTTCAGTAATACCTGAAATGTTTTGATACCAGGCAAGATCGGTTTTTCCAATTGGCTCTTCTAATACTTCACTCATCATCGCTGAATGGAGATCTCTTCTACCCACAGGAGATGTTAAAATACCTTTTTCCCCTGTTAAGACTGCTCTAATTATGGAGTATCTTTGATGAACTGGCGCTCTATAAAGTGACTGAGCTACTTCATCAACACTTCTTAATTGACCAACAGTAGAATATAATATTTTCTTTAGAGGGAGTTCATCGTGTTGTGATTTTAACATTGCTGAAAAAAGATTAAAAATGGATTTATTGGTATCGACTTTTTGCATTAATTCTTCAAAAATAACTAAATTTTTTAAACTAGGTGTTTCCTCTTGTAGATTTAGAATACGATCAATTCTAGTAGATAATTTTTCAAAATCCGCATGAGTTGTTGCTTTTTCTTCAACAAATTTTATCACAGGAACACTAGTTCTTAAATTTTTTTGAACATGCTCATTCATTAAAAAATCATAACCTTGATCAAATGAAGTATCTAATAATCTTTCCAAAGTCATTTCTTGCAAGCTTGAGCTTTGAGAACCGTTTGGGATAAAATAAGATAGCTGAAATAAACAATTTGTATGTTCTAGATCAGATAAATCAAATTTTGAGCCTGATAAAGTTTCTTTGACAATTTTCCACCTATCTTCGCCAGATCCTTTGATAGTTGTTTTACCGTAGAGCCCTAAATAATCTTTAAATATCTGGTTTTTTTCAGATATGCTAGTAGCAGCTTTTAACTCGTGGAGTAGATAACTGTCACGTAGTTTTTCAACCATAGTATGTTCTACATTAATTCTTGATGTCTGCGTCATTTTACAAAAGGATATTTTTCTATTAATTTATCATCTGAAGTCATAGCTTCTTGAATTTCAAAGAGTGTTCTTTGATAATTTTTTGATTTAGGTTTATTTGATTCACGTTCAATTACATCATCAATATTACCTGCTAAACTTGGTGGTACACCATAAGGGAATACTGCTCTATAAGTAAGAATTTGATCACTAATGTTTTCAATGGTACTTTTTCCAGTTAAACCACTAACAATTTTTGTAATTAAACCAATAGTTATTCGGTATTCCCTCAAATTCTGACCGTCAATTAAGGGTATTTCATCACCTAACATATGTTCTCTTAATCTTTGATAAATTTGTTTTTTATCTCCAGCAAATGAGTTAACATATCTGTTAATCTTTCTTCTTCTTCTTTTTAACCAATTTGTATGTATCTCAGTTTGCTTTCTGTGTAAACTCCTTTTCTCTCCATCTTCATGGTCACGATATGATAAATCGGCAGGAGGAGGGATGACATCACTGAGTAATTCTAATAAGTCTCCTCTTCCTTCAGCAAGTTTTGGTTTCAAATGATGGTAACTCTTTCCGGCACTCTCAATGCAAATTTGATATTGCATTTTGGAAATTTTGGATTTAAACTGATCAGAATATTCTTTCAGTTTTGGGTCGCTTGTTCTAAAATTATACAGACCTGCAACAAAGAATTTCGCCATTATTTGATCTTTAACCTCTTCTTGACTATAAGAGATAAAAATTGATGAAAAAGCATTTGAAACACGTTCTGAATATTCAAAATATCTTGTTGAATTAAAAGACTCATCAATAAAATAATCATCTTCTGAAATGTCTGCTGCAAGGGATTCAACTAGTTTGACTGTTAGATCAATTTTTGTTCCAGCTATTGATAGTTCTGATAATTTATCACTATCAATTATTGAAATAATACGATCCATAGTTTCAACAGGATTATCAAATTCATCAAAAAAACCATTTGTTAGATCGTGCTCCCCATAGTTGTCTGCCGTGATGTCAACGGCACAGGTTGCTGCTTGGATGATTCCAGAAAGTAGTTTTGAATCAGAGTTTGACATACCGGAGAGACTGATTTTCTTTGGGATTATTTTTGAAATATCTTCTAACACTTCTTCTATAAATTCTATTTTATTTGAACTTGGTGAAGCATTTTTTACTGCATGATACTGAGTTATTAATGAAGTGTTTATTGCAATTAATTGATGCAAAGTAAAATCTTCTAAATAATTTCTAGATCTGAGAAACTGATCCATATCTTTGATGTCAAATGATTCAACAACATTTTTTTGATAACCCTTAGAAGCATATTTACTAACAAAGCCAGGCAAATCAGTTGTTGCATATTCTAAACCAGCAATATCAATTATCTTTGTGCTCCAAAATACGTTTAACAGACGATCTAAACTACTGCCGTGAACTGTAGCAGATTCATTTTTTTGATGTGATAATTTTTTCAAAAATATGATCCCACCATAAGGGTTTTCACCTTCTTCAACATCTAAAAGTGATCCTTGGTCCGCACGATATTCTAAGTATCTGGCAACTCCAATTTCACCACCTGCAGCATTGATTCGAGCTAGATGCCCTTCTTGAAGATGCTTGAATTCATGACCTAAAACAAAACGTAATTCTTCTTCAGATTCAATGAAATCTAATAGTCCACGTGAGAGTGAAATGTTTCCACTTAGTGATGCCAAAGCATTTACTTGTTTCCAGTTATCATTAATTATAACTTCAATATCTTCAGCACCGTCTTTTTTGCCAAAATTTTGTTGAAAGAATTCATTTACCCAAACTGATACTTGATGCTCTGGATCTAATTTCCCATATCTAGCTTCATGCTGTTTTTCAGCAAATTGGCCTACAAGTGAGTTTGCTTGGTCATTACCCGCACCAGATACCATAATGAGATAATTTTGTGCCTGTTAGTTATAAACTTTTTGGGCAGTTTACTACTAAGCAGAAGTAATCTGGTTTCTGACTACTATTTTTGTTTTTGGACAAACTCATTACTTAGAGTGTCACTATCAAGTGATTAATTGACCAAAAAGCTTATAAATGGTCACTGTACAGTGATACTATGTACAACTTAGCCAATATTGTGATGAAAAATCAGGACAATGATAGTTCTAGAGATGAGAATCCAGTGAAGTTGTACTCTGACAATCCTGCTGGAAATTTGGATTCAAATTATGTGGAATCTAATGACTTGTTTGACATTACAGACAGATTGGCAGGAGCAGTTGGTGAATTTTTTTCAGATTCTAATCCCAGTAATACTAAAGATAGAATTGCTAGATTTCAGGAAAATATGTATGTCTATCACAGTGATTTGAATGCTAGATTAAAATTTTTGCCAGAAAGTTTGAGTGAAGATCACTATAAGTTAGGATTATCCGATGATAGACTAATACTGCAAGCAATTGAGAATTATGTTGAAGCTCATGATGATTTCTCTGGTCATCAAAAAGAAATTATGTATGCTGCTATTGAAGGTAGAAGTATTGATATGAGGGTATTCATGGGATCAGATGAAGTTCAAACGCTTCTGAGGTTGTTTGTTAAGGAAAAGGTTGATCCTTCGCTGGTTGTAGTTCCAACTTATGCTGAGATATCTGAGTGGCAGTCATGTGCAGATGGAACAGAAAGTATTGACCATGAATTGGAAACTCAGTGGCAAAAGGATATCTTTAATAGACCCGAAGAGATGGAAACCACTCGTATTCTTCCTGCATCCACAGATGAGATTGAGACTGCTTCTATCTTGGTCGCAGCTGATCCTGAATTAGAGGTAGAGACAGCTGAATTCCTCTATGGAACTGTTCCATTTAGCGATCATAAAAAGACTGTTGTGGAAGGTCCTATGGATGCTGTTGCGGCGTTAGATTTGCACACTAAATATTCATTTGGTGGATAATAATTTTACTAAACATTTTAACATTCTAAGTATTTCTCTTTTCAAGTGACTACAAATGTTTTTATACTAGCTAGGATCTTACGATATTACCTTTTACGAATTCGTAAGAAGAGGTTTTCGTGCTAGAAAAACCAGCTGGTTGGGGTTTTCGAACCTTGTAAAAACCTGTCTCGAAAGTTTCGTAAAAGGTATCTTTTTTCTGAATTGTGGATTTTTGAAGTAAAAAAATACAAAGTTTTTTGAAGCAATCTATCGTTTCTAATATCTATGAGTCAAAAGTTACAAAATGCTACAAAAAATCAAGAGACAGTATTTGTTTTCAGTGCGCACTCTGATGATTTTGTGATTGGTTGCGGTGGAACTATTGCAAAATATGCCAAGCTTGGAATTAACGTTCGATGTTATGTATTCAGCTATGGGGAAAAATCACACCCGTGGATGGCTGCTGCCGAAGTTAAAAAGATGCGAGCCGATGAATGCTACGCTGCCAGTGAAGTTTTAGGGTGTAATACCAAAATTTTTGATTTAATGGAACTTAGCATTCGCTCAGATGCCAAATTGAAAGGCACAGTTAAATTTTTAGAAAAACAAGTTGAAAAGTATAGACCAAGTAAAATATTTGTGCACAGCAAAGAAGATCCCCATCCTGATCACAAGGACGTTCATGCACTAAGTATGCAACTAATAAAGAGAATTGATGAAAAATTAATCCCTGATGTTTATGTATACTCTGTATGGAACCCTTTTGAGTTTAAAACTACTTATCCTTCAATGTTCGTTGATGTGAAAGATAATTTTGAAACAAAACTTGAAGCTATGCGAAAATTTCCAAGCCAAACAGTTCATGTAATCTTTCCAGTGTTTTTATTGCTTTTTAGAGGATTCAAAGATGGATTTTTCAGTGGACATAAACTTGCAGAGAAATTCTTTTTAGTTAAAACAAGTAGTATTACAGCAGTCACAGCAGTTAAAAAAAAGATTAAATTAAAAGAAAAAAGATTAAAATAACATTCAGAGAAAAATAACAATTAATAATTAACAGTAGATATAGGAAAATGGTGCTTTAATGAAATCAAAAAAGATTGCGAATAATGGATCCAAACATCAATCCAAAAAGCACATTAAACCAAAATTATTGATTGTAGCTGATACTTATGAACCTAAAGTTGATGGGACTTATATTTTTATGAAAGAATTTATCAAACGTACAACAAATGATTTTGATATTTCTTTACTTGTACCACGCTATCGGAATCAGAAAGACACAAAACATTTACACTTTGTTGATGTATCAAAAAGGTTTGTTTTATCTGGCTACTCAAACGTTGCTATTAGTTTTCGAAACCTGCGAAAAACTATCAAGGCGATCAAAGAAAATGAGATTATATTTATTCAAGGTCCTGCGTTACTTAGTTTCTTTTCAATGTTTTTGGGTCGACGTTATAAAAAAAAAGTTGTTAGTTATTTACATGTGTTAGGTTGGGAACTGTTTGAAAAATTTCTACCAATAAAATTTTTTGATTTCTTTTTAAGAATGACACGTAGAATGTCAATGTGGTTTTATAATTTCAATGATATTGTTTGTATCCCATATGCTGGTGTTAGACGTGAATTAGTTAAAAGTGGTTTGAATTGTAGAGCAGAAGTTGCAAATTTAGGGGTTGATATCAAACGCTTTTCACCAAGTACACACAAAGCAAAAAGTAAAACTGCAATTGGAATAGCTGAACATATCCAAGTTATCGGATATTGCGGCCGGGTATCAAAAGAAAAAAATGTCTTAACCTTACTTGAAGGATTTAAGAAATTGCGTGGACAAAGTGATTTAGTTTTGTTAATTGTAGGAGATGGTGATCCTGAAATTATGGATGAACTCCGTCGACAAAGTAATTGTGTTTGCACTGGTTTTGTAGATGATGTTGAAAAATACATGCAGGCAATGGATATTTTTGTAATGCCTTCATTAACTGAAACAACTTCACTTGCAACACTTGAAGCAATGTCTTGTGGATTGCCAGTAATTAGCAGTAAAGTTGGATTTATTGCCTCATACTTAGAGAAAGGATTTAATGGTGAATTTTTTCCTCGGGAAAATTCCACAATGCTCTCTATTAAAATTGAGAAATTTTTACGTGAACCATTGTATGCTGGTGGCCTTGGCCATAATGCTCGTAGGAAAGTTGCATATTCATTCTCTTGGGATCGCAGTGTGAAAAAGATTTCACGGATTCTGAAGAAGGTTCTTGGAGAGACTTAGGTTCTTGTGTTTTATTTTATTTCTGATTTCATTTGTTGATGTTTTGATCCTGTAGAGGTATATACCTTATAGGCATAAGTCTTAAAAGCAAACTGAAAAACCAAAAGTAGTGATGACATACTATACAAACGAAGGGGAAAATGCTGAGGAGAAATTTTCAGCTGAAGATGGAGAGATTAGCAGCGAAGAAGAAGGCTTTATCAAAGGTTTTGAAGATGAAGAAGAAGCTGAAGAATGTGCTGAGTGCGGAAGTGCAATGCATGAAGAAATTGTCACCAAAATAATTGATGGTGAAGCTGTGAAGTTCTGTGGTAATGCTTGTGCTAAGGATTATGAAGATAGTATATAGGTGTTAATTTTTTTCTTTTTATATTTTATTTTTTTCTTGTTTTTGGGAGTATTTAGTTCATTTTGGATCTGTCTTGTGATTGCCAAAAATTACTAACTGAGTTGAACTTCATTCTTAATGTAGGAGGGAAAGCTTCTGACTGTTGAATATTTAACTACCTCTAGGTAGTTTTTCTAAAGATAATCTTATAAATATACTGTGATCTGGACTCATATGGCTTTTTTTGCGCGAAAAATATCTGAAATTGATGACAGCCTTAGTAACTTAAGGGAAAGTTGCCTTTATGATGAAGGTTTAACTCGCAGAATTACTGCTGCCTTAATTGGTGATTCATTATCTCATTCCGATGCAATTGAAGAAAATTCTAGCTCTCAAGTGACTTTAAAAAGATTAGAAGAAGCTTGGAACTTTGCTGTAGTTAATATAAATGAAGATTTATCCCATTCATCCATATGTGATATTGCAGCAAAAGTTGAGCCAATTAATCATAGTTATAGAACTGACAATGTTTTGATACCAGGTTTTGATAGGGTGGTTAGATCAGGTGTTAGACCGATAAAAATTAGGCGAGAAATGAATAACCTAATTTATCACATCAAAGACGAATCTAACCAAGATGCACCTAGTCTAAAGGCAGCAGAGATAAGTCTGTATGGCCTGTTTATTCACCCATTTCAAGATGGAAATGGAAGGACATTTAGGTTACTTCATAATTTGTTATTGTACAAAAATGGTATTCCACCAGTTGTGATTAGAAAGTCTGAGAAGAGACCCTATAAGATGTTAATTGCTGCAGCACAAGATGGTTTCAATGAGAGAGTGGGCCAGGCAGATATGTTCTCAGCAAATAGATCTTTTGGAGAGATGAATTATTTTGGATTTATGTTGGACAAAGTACAAGAGAGTATAGAAGAGTTATCAGGTAGGTACACAAAATTTAGGATGTATGATGTGGAGTGCTATTTTAAAGGCAATGGTAAACAACTGCATGGTGTTCGTGAAATGCTTCGCCGTGGTTGTACTGCAGGTGGTTGGGTATTTAAATCATCACTGGATTTGCCAAAAAGAACTGTTCGAGTTGTCACTGATGCACCGTTTGGAATTGTTAATTCAAACATGTTAAACTACACAAAAGATAGATCATGGTTTAAAGGATATGAACTAATTAAAAGGAGAAAATAATTCTAGAATTTTTATTTCAACACAACTGTCTCTGCCATCTCAACTTCAAGCTCATCTGCATCAACTCCCCGGTCATGTTTTAGAATGGTCCCACACATTTTACAGTGCACAGCATCTAAATCATGGGCTTCGGTACCACATTTCTTACAAGTGATGTTTTGCTTGTGGCCTGAAGTAACTAATACTTTTAGCAATTTTCCAAGTTGCCAAGGAATAAGTGCAATACCTGAGAGGATCATAAAAACAGTTACAACCTTACCAAGGCTAGAAAGCGGTGTAATATCCCCATAGCCAACAGTTGATAAGGTAACGATTGCAAAGTATAGTGAATCAAAAATTGTCCCAAATCCACCTGGATTGATTTTGTTCTCAACTGCCCAAATTAAGCCTGCAAACATGAAAATGATAGTAAAAACTGTTAAGACAATTCTGATTACAACAATCTCAGTATCTGAAAGTACCCCAAACAAAGTCTTCTTAGATTTGAACATTCTTTGAAACCTTAAGACCCTAAGTAGTCTGAAAATTCTTAAAATTCTAAATATCCTAAAAAAAGTTAGGTTAATGAAGTTTACAACTACAGGCAAAATTGCAATCAAATCTATTAGGCTGTAAATATTAAAGAAATGTTTAGTTTTGTTTCTGGCAACCCACATCCTTAAGGTATATTCTACAATAAAAATTGCAACTAAAATTAATTCAGCTATTAGTAAATATCTGGCAGCTGGACCTTCAAATCCATAAGTTTCAACCATAAATAAAACAATTGCCAAAAAGTTTGCAAAAAATAAACCACCTTCAATCCAAATACCATACTGAGATTCATAGTTATCTAAATGGGTTGCAAAGAATCCTTTGGTTTGATGAAATATAGAATATTCAATATCATCTTCATCGTCATTCATTCTTTCAATGGTTGATTTCTTTGGTCTAATTTTTCTTTTAGAAGATTTTGATTTCTTAGTGTGAGTTGCAGCTGACTTTTTGCTTTTAGATTTCTTGGAAACAGTTCTTACTTGCTTTTTGGACTTGACAGTAGCTTTTGGTTTACTATTAGACTTAGAACTATTCTTTTTCAATCCAGCCATCCATGTAAAAAGACTATTTTTTAGTTTATAAAAGTTAGCTTATTTATTTGGCTCAGATCGAGTAGTTTTGCACTTTTGTATATGATCTGCTGTGGTAATAGGAGGCCCTGTGTGCGCCCTTTTCCAAGTTGTTTGGAATGATTATTCTCTTAAAACTGCATGCACCCTTGGAGCACGATTAATATCAAGCACAGTTACAATTAGTTCTTCAGTAACCGAATATGCATTCTGATCTTCACAAATAACTTTTACACTATACTCGCCAGCATCAGTAAAATCAGCTTGCCTAATACTACCTTGCATCCAACCTTTAAACGCAATTGAGCCAACTCTGCCTTTACTATCAGTACAAGATGCTGTAATCTCGATCCTTTCACCCTCACTAATTGTAAGAGTAGAATAATCTAAGCTTAAAGTTGGGGCAACAGGACACTCGAAACATTCATATTGGTATTTGGTACCAACTGAATATCCAGTAATTCGCTCTAAAGTTCCATCAACTTTATTTGCACTCAGTAAATACTGTTTTTTGGAACATGTTCCATCTTGACATTCATAAAGCTTCAAATTTGCATTATCTGCACACCAAAGACCAGTATCAATGATAGAAGATGATGCAATAAAAGTTTTTGTTTCAGTTTTTTGAGGCTGACAATCAAGTACTAACTCTTGATTTGATTCAACCTGAACTGTAGCAAAGACAATACCTGAAACTATAATTAGGAAAATAGAGATTATAGTTATATAAATTGCAATCTTGGATTTTGTGACCATGTAGCTTAGAATTGTGAATTATTGTTTTAAGGATTTGGAGCTTAGAGAATAATGATTAGAACAAAATGGTTGAAAAAATAGCTAATTGATAATTTGGGACATGTTTTGAATATATTTATAAAGCCGAATTTGTTTCTAATAGATATGGTATCAGTATGGTTTTATGCAATTGGAAGTGTCATTTTAGTTAGTTTAATCTCACTTGCTGGTTTATCGTTCTTCGCGTTAAGAAAACAACAAATTTCAGCAAAAACATTGTTGTTACTAGTTAGCTTATCAGTTGGTACATTAATTGGAGGAGCATTTTTACATCTACTCCCAGAAGCTGTTGAAAAAAATGGATTTGGAATTGATGTGTCTCTTGCAGTACTTGCTGGTTTTGTAGTGTTTTACATTTTAGAATCATTTGTTCATTTGCACCACAGCGATGTATCAGGTGTTAAAAAATCAAAAAAGAAGTCACAGAAACATAACGATAATAAACATGCATTAAAACATCATCACCACCACGCATACCACTTAGGTATTATGAACTTAGTTGGAGATGGAGTTCACAACTTTATTGATGGGCTAGTAATTGCTGGGAGTTATTTTGTTAGTATTCCTGTTGGAATTGCAACTACAATTGCAGTGATTGTTCATGAGATCCCACAAGAGATGGCAGATTTTGGAGTTTTATTATATTCAGGCTTAAGTCGAATGCGAGCTTTGTTTTACAATCTAGGATCAGCTGTTCTGGCAATTGTTGGCGCAATTGTTGGCTTACTGATTGGGAATGAAAGTTCTTATCTTGCAACTTTTTTGTTACCGTTTGCAGCTGGTGGATTCATTTATATCGCAGCTGCTAATTTAATTCCAGAACTTCAAAATGAGAGAGGACTTAAAAGTTCAGTTACTCAGCTTGGAATGATTGTTTTAGGGATTGGATTAATGGTAGGATTATTGTATTTAGAAGTTGGTGCTTAGAATTTTTTTAATTTTTTTTCGTTCTTTTTAAATTAAAAGTTAGAAAATTTATATTTATTAAATGTATAATAATAATTCTTAGAAACAATCCCATAAAGGTTTTTGTAGCTCAATTGTTTCTGGACCTATAGCTACCATTTTAGCAATTGCAAGAGAAGAGTTCCAATATTTATCATCATGATCTACTTCGTTTCCATCATGATCGGAAATTACAAACCCATCTTCATCAGTTAATGGATAAACACCATCAGTTGGTTCGCCAACACCATCAGACAAAAGACATAATGCTTCAACCATAGCATACCCTCTTAATGATTTTTGATTTTCTAAGTTATATTTTCTTGATCCTGCATTGATTAAAGAAATATCATCAGCTGTTACAACACCAAAACTGAAATGATCTTCGGGAGAATTAATCTCTTGATAATTGTTTAAAGCAATTGGTCTCTCTCGATCTGGATTTATCCCAATTACAAAATATTCCTTTTTACGAAATTCAACAGTGTCTCCTATAAAATATTCAATTGACATGTTAAAATGTTAGAAATGATTGTTTTTAAATATTTTGGTGTTTAATTGAGAGAGAGATTTATAGTTCAAACTCTTCAATGAAATCTAAAATGATAGAATACTTCTCTAGAAATTTGAAGCCTTTTTCTGACAAAGAAATATGTTTGCGACCCTTGCGATCCAATTCCTCAACCAGTAAACTTTTCTCAAGTAACTCCTTGTAATAACCTTGGAAACTTTGGCTTGAAATGTTAGAGTATCTAAGTAGTGGAGTTGGTTTAATCTTATTGTGATGTTTTTGAACTACTTTTAGGATTGAGTAGATGATCTCTAGTCGATCGCGACGTTTGTTTGGTTTTGTTGAGATATCAATCATTTCCCTTCCAACCTCTGATGCACACGATGATAAATAATTGCGAATATGCTAATTGATGCTAAGTAAATTAATATCTTAGACTCAAAGTGAATAATGATTCTCTGTGAAACTAACAAATTTAAAATCCAGAAAACTGAAATCAGAAGGTATAATAATTTTGGACTAAAAAATGAGCTCTTTCTTTTATTTTCTGCCTTATGTTTGCTAGTCATAATATGAACTCCAGCTGCTAGAATCAAAGCTAATTGTGCTGCAATCAGAACTGTTTGAGTTCTAAAATAAATAGTTGGAATCATTAATACAATTGAAGCCACTACAAAAAAGACAAATATTTTCTCTTGAGTTAATTTGAATTTTTTTAGATGTTTAATTAACATGGTTGCAAGTAAATACAACAAAGCAATTGTACTGAATATTGAAACTACCAAAAGTACCAACCTTTGAAGTCCAGGTATGGCCCTTAACTGACTTTTTCCAAGGTAGAGAATAAAACCCATATGAATCATTCGAACTAAAAATGCGAATGAAAAAAACAAGAATATTTTTCGAAATAAAGAAATTCCTTGATGATTTGTTAACTCTTCAATTTCTTTTGTCTTAAAATATGTTGCCAAACAAAAACCAAGAATCAGAATAAAATATAAAAGTTCGACGATAAGATGAGTTAGTCTTGCTGGGATTCCAAAGATTAACGGTGGTGGCATACTGCTAATAACGGATTTTCCCTTTATAAAATCTGTGGACAAATGATGTACATTATTACTGCTTTTTGTTTTTATATCAAAGTGGTATTTCTATTGCTGTGACATAGAAAATCTATGTTGTGAATAAAAAAGTTGTATCCGAGGTACAAATAAAATGGTAATGAAAAAAAGTTTTAAAAAAATTATGGCAGCAGGAATTTTAGCTACACTTGCAGTTGGAACAATTGGTGCAACAGCGGCTTTTGCAGATGATGGATCTGATGATGAGTATAAACAGAACATGGACTTGCTACGCGATGCAATTGATTCAAACGACTACGATGAATTCATTTCAGTATTATCTGAAATTGATGAACTAGCAGTTGAGCGAATGACAGTGGAAGCATTTGACCAGATGGTTGAGATGCATGAATTAAAAGAAGAGATTAAAGATACAGTGGAAACTGGAACTTACGATGAATGGGTCGCACTTGTTTCAGAACTACCAGGTGGTCAAGGTTTAATTGATACAATTGATGAAAGCGAGTTTGATACTTTGCGTGAATTAAATGAAGCACATGAAAACCGTGATAAAGAAACCGTTAGAGAATTATCTGATGAATTAGGTCTTACTGAACTTCGCGATGAAAGACGTGAAAACCGAGAAGAGAGACAAGAGCAACGCAAAGATGATAGGCAAAACAGAAGATCAGCTTTGCAATCAGGAGATTATGAAGCATGGGAAGAAGCTATTGCAGGAACTCCAGCTGAAGAAAAGCTAGGAGATATAATTAACGAAGATAACTTTGATGAATTAGCTGAGGTACATGAACTACACAAATCTGGCGAGCATGAGGAAGCAAAAGCTGCAGCTGAGGAGCTAGGCTTACCTGAGAAGGAAAGTTCAGTTAGAAATGTAATTCGTGGATTTCGAGCACGGTTTGTTGGATTGTTTAGGTAAGTAATTGCCTTTTTTTCTTTTTTATTCATTTTTGGAATATTGTTTGTTTCAGAACTTAGTAGAATAATATTTGATAATTAACAACCTCTTTTGGAAGGGCTGCAAACCTCTATGCACACATATGAATCAAGTGGCCCTTCCTTTTTTTCTAAGCTTTTGCTGGATTAATTTAATTTTAACGGAAGCTTTTGGCTGTGTAAACCAGTAGATTTATAAAGGAATCCGGTTACGTAGTGTTTGATGTCCTTATGGAAGGAAAAGTAAAATTTTTTAACGACAGCAAAGGCTTCGGCTTTGTTACAGCTGACGATGGGAACGAATATTTCGTTCACATTTCAGGTGTTGCAGAAGGCGTAACTTTGAGAGAAAATGATCATGTCTCATTTGATGTTGTTGAAGGCGATCGTGGACCAAAAGCAGAGAA
>Ga0233449_1000181_pt1 | contig 89120 bp, 77 predicted proteins | sample SI_124_October20_FD_183012 | JGI IMG/M metagenome (GOLD analysis project Ga0233449, IMG submission 183012) | Seawater microbial communities from Saanich Inlet, British Columbia, Canada - SI_124_October2016_200_MG | ecosystem: Environmental > Aquatic > Marine > Inlet | place: Canada: British...
CAGCGGCCATGTAACAGCGCCGCATCAACAGGCCGAACACATGGCAGCACCGATCAGCTCGCATTAAAGTCAAAAAAAACCCTTGCCAACAGGGAGCCGTCCACACATGGCTAATATGAGACCAATACCAAACCCTCAATTTACGTCTGCTCACCTGGTGCAAACCGGACATAAATATTGTGAAGTTTTGAATTTCCAATTTTGATGTCTACTTCGAGCGGGAAGGCAGGGAATAATATTGTTGTAGCTGTGGCAGATTTAGAAAATCCTGGACGACGCTTGGTCAAGCATGGCTGTGTTTTATGCCGATATAATGGGATCAAAAAGAGAACACGTTTCGAAAAAGATATATATTTCAATAACTTAAAAAAACACTTGCCAATGAGAACAAAACCGGTACAAATGTGGGCAATTGCAACCGGGGACACCCTGTGAAATAAGAAGGGAATTAAGACATGGCTGAAGCAGCGCTTCGTTTGGTTGAGAAAGATAACATGGATAAAGAAAAAGCTCTGGAAGCCGCATTGGCCCAGATTGAACGGGCATTCGGCAAGGGCTCGGTGATGAAACTGGGTCAGCGGGAACAGGCAATGGAGATCGAGGCGGTCTCTACCGGTTCTATCGGTCTGGATATTGCGTTGGGGATTGGCGGTCTGCCCAAGGGCCGCGTTGTCGAAATCTATGGACCTGAAAGTTCAGGTAAAACCACCCTGGCGCTGCATGTGTTGGCTGAAGCCCAGAAAAAGGGTGGCACATGCGCCTTTGTGGATGCCGAGCACGCCCTTGATCCGGGTTATGCCCGTAAACTGGGTGTGCAAATTGAAGATTTGATCATTTCCCAGCCAGATACGGGTGAACAGGCCCTGGAAATCGCCGACACCCTGGTGCGCTCTGGTGCGGTTGATGTTTTGGTTATTGATTCCGTGGCTGCCCTGGTACCGCGGGCTGAACTGGAAGGTGAGATGGGTGATACCCATGTTGGTTTGCAGGCCCGTATGATGAGCCAGGCTCTGCGTAAACTGACAGGTTCCATTTCCAAATCGAAATGCATGGTGATCTTTATTAACCAGATTCGCATGAAGATTGGTGTCATGTTTGGTAGTCCCGAAACGACATCAGGCGGCAACGCCCTTAAATTCTATGCCTCTGTCCGTCTTGATATCCGTCGTATTGGTGCCATCAAGGATAAAGATGAGGTTGTTGGCAACCAGACCCGTGTCAAAGTGGTGAAAAACAAGGTCGCACCGCCTTTCAAGGTTGTTGAATTCGACATCATGTATGGTGAAGGCGTCTCTAAACGCGGTGAACTGATTGACCTGGGCGTCAAGGCCGGGATCGTGGAAAAATCAGGCTCGTGGTTTTCCTATGACGGTGTGCGTATTGGCCAGGGACGTGAGAACGTCAAGAAGTTCCTGCTGGAAAATACCGAAATGGCAGATTCAATTGAAACCAAAATTCGCCAGAGTGCTGGTTTGATTGCTGATGACATGATGGAAGTTCCGGTCAAGGACCAGGACGAGGATGATGAAGACGGTTTCGCGGAGGTTGCAGCCGAAACCTGACCCTGTATGACTCTGTTGAAAGCGGCGTGCCTGGCAACAGGCGCGCCGTTTCTCGTTTATCGGGGGGATTATCCAGACACCGCCCTGTCTGGACAGTTTGGAGGGCAGGGCTTAAAACCTGATATCCCTTGTCCCTTCGAACGGGCAGGCCCCTTTATTAGCTCATTTTATAATCGCCCTAGTTTCGGAAACAGACATGCAAACTGCCAACGACATCCGCAAGGCCTTCCTCGACTATTTCACCGCCAATGGTCATGAGGCGGTCTCAAGTAGTCCGTTGGTGCCGCATAATGATCCAACCTTGCTGTTTACCAATGCCGGTATGGTGCAGTTCAAAAATGTTTTCACGGGTGCCGAGCAACGTCCTTACTCCCGCGCGGCCACCAGTCAGAAATGCTTGCGGGCAGGCGGCAAACATAATGATCTCGACAATGTCGGTTATACCGCCCGCCACCACACATTTTTTGAAATGCTGGGTAATTTTTCCTTTGGCGATTATTTCAAGGCAGACGCCATTGAGTTGGCCTGGAACCTGATCACCAAAGAATACGGCATTGATGGCTCCCGCCTGCTGGCAACGGTCTATCACACGGATGACGAAGCCTTTGATTTGTGGAAAAAAATTGCCGGCCTGAGCGATGATCGCATCATCCGTATTCCAACTTCTGACAATTTCTGGAGCATGGGTGAAACCGGTCCCTGTGGGCCTTGTTCCGAAATCTTTTATGATCACGGCGACAGCATCCCCGGTGGTCCGCCCGGCAGCCCCGACGAAGATGGCGACCGTTTCATCGAAATCTGGAACCTGGTGTTCATGCAATATGAACAGGTCACCCCGGACGAGCGCATCGATTTGCCCAAGCCCTCCATTGACACCGGCATGGGTCTGGAACGTCTGGCCGCCTTGATGCAAGGCAAGCACGACAATTACGATACGGATTTGATGCAGGCCCTGATCCACGCCTCAGCTGATGCCAGTAACCAGGCAACCGATGGCGAACATGCGGTCTCGCACCGGGTCATCGCGGATCATTTGCGGGCCACAAGTTTTCTGATCGCCGATGGCGTGCTGCCGTCGAACGAAGGACGCGGTTATGTTCTGCGCCGGATCATGCGCCGGGCCATGCGTCATGCCCACCTGATGGGCTGTCAGGATCCCCTGATGTGGCAACTGGTGCCGTCTTTGGTGCGTGAAATGGGCCAGGCCTTCCCTGAACTGGGACGGGCCGAAGCCCTTGTCACAGAAACTCTGAAGCTGGAAGAAAACCGATTTAAGCAAACCCTGGATCGTGGCTTACGCTTGTTGGATGACGAAGTTACCCGTCTCGGCGATGGTGAAGCCCTGCCAGGTGAAGTCGCCTTCAAGCTTTATGATACCTACGGCTTCCCCCTGGATTTGACCGAAGACGCCTTGCGCAATCAAGGCAGGACTGTGGAAACCGAGGGCTTCAAGGCCGCCATGGAACGCCAGCGTGCAGACGCCCGCAAAGCCTGGTCCGGGTCCGGCGATGCAGCCACGGAAACCCTGTGGTTTGAAATGCGCGAAGATATCGGGGCCAGTGAATTCCTCGGCTATAAAACCGAGGTCGCCGAAGGTGTGATTGAAGCGCTGGTTGTTGATGGCGAAAACGTCACAGAAGCCAGCGGCGGTACTGACCTCCAGGTTGTCGTGAACCAGACACCTTTTTATGCAGAATCCGGTGGCCAGGTTGGTGATGCCGGTGTGATGTTTACGCCCGATGGTGTCGAAGTCACGGTTGGTGATACCCTGAAAAAACTCGGTAACATGCATGTGCATGGCGGTGCGGTGAAATCGGGTTCCCTCAAAGTTGGTGATGTCGTTGAGATGCGGGTTGATGGTGAGCGTCGGGATCGCATCCGCGCCAATCACTCAGTGACCCACCTGTTGCACGAAGCCTTGCGTCGGCAACTGGGGGATCATGTGACGCAGAAGGGGTCTTTGGTCTCAGCAGATCGTTTGCGCTTCGATATCAGCCATCCAAAACCGGTTAGTGCGGAAGAAATCGCTGCTGCAGAAGCTGAAGTAAACGCCCGCATTCGGGAAAACTCCAGCGTCGGCACTGTATTGATGAGCCCCGAAGAAGCTGTTGAAGCCGGTGCCATGGCCTTGTTCGGGGAAAAATACGGCGACGAAGTGCGTGTTGTTTCCATGGGTGGTGACGACGATGCCCGGTTCTCGGTCGAGCTGTGCGGTGGCACCCACGTCAATCGAACGGGTGATATCGGTTACTTCAAGATCGTCAGCGAAAGTGCCGTGGCCGCAGGTGTGCGTCGGATCGAAGCCCTGACAGGGGCGGCCGCCATTGAAAATGCCAATTCATATGAACGTATGATGCGAGAAACGGCCGCAACCCTGAAAGCCGCACCTGCCGAAGTCGCTGCCCGCGTTGCGGCCTTGTCGGAAGAGCGCAAGAAACTTGAAAAAGAACTGATCGACGTTCGACGCCAGATGGCCATGGGCGGTGGTGGCGGTGCGCAGGGGCCACAGATCAAGGATATCAACGGCGTTGCATTTGCCGGTCGGGTTCTGGAAGGCGTGCCTGCCAAGGACCTGAAGGGCATGATCGATGAATTGAAGGGCCAACAATCCGGTGTTTACGTCATGGTCTCGGTCAATGACGGCAAGGCCGCGATTGTCGTGGGCGTCAACGAAGATTTGCTGGAACGCTTCAGTGCTGTTGATCTGGTTAAAATCGGTGTCGAAAAACTGGGCGGCAAGGGTGGCGGCGGTCGCCCTGATATGGCTCAGGGCGGTGGCCCTGATGGGTCGGCGGCAGATGACGCTGTTGCTGCCATTGAAGCGGCATTGGCTTAACACATCAAATCAGGATTAAACGAATACGGCCCGGAAGTAATTCCGGGCCGTTTCTTTTTGTTTTGTCGAAATTCAGGCCGCCATGGCTGCCTGTAATCGCTCGTCCAGTTTGTCGAGAAACTGAGTGGTTGTCATCCAGCCTTGTTCGCTGCCAACCAACAGGGCCAGGTCCTTGGTCATGAAACCGGCTTCCACTGTTTCGACGCAGACCTTTTCCAGGGTGATTGCAAACTGGTCCAGCTCGCTATTGCTGTCCAGCTTGGCGCGATGCTTGAGGCCACCGGTCCATGCAAAGATCGAGGCGATTGGATTGGTCGAAGTTTCATTGCCTTTTTGGTGTTCGCGGTAATGCCGGGTCACTGTGCCGTGGGCCGCTTCCGCCTCAACGGTATCGCCATCAGGGGTCATCAAAACGGATGTCATCAGGCCGAGTGAGCCAAAGCCCTGGGCCACAGTGTCTGACTGTACATCGCCGTCATAGTTCTTACAGGCCCAGACATATTTACCGGACCATTTCATGGCGCAAGCCACCATGTCGTCGATCAGACGGTGTTGGTAGGTAATGCCGGCTTCTGCGAACTTGTCCACAAATTCCGCATCGAAGACTTCCTGGAACAGATCCATGAAGCGACCGTCATAGGCTTTCAGGATGGTGTTTTTGGTAGAGAGATAAACCGGCCAACCTCGTTTGAGGCCAAAGTTCATGCAGGCGCGGGCAAAGCCCCGGATCGACTCGTCCAGGTTATACATGCTCATGGCGACGCCGCCACCCGGAAAGTCATAGACGTCATGTGTGACAGGTTCGCCGCCGTCAGCGGGGGTAAAGGTCATGGTCAGGGTGCCGGGGCCAGGTACGACCATATCTGTGGCCTTATATTGATCACCGAAGGCGTGACGGCCAATGACAATCGGATCGGTCCAGCCCGGCACCAGACGTGGCACGTTCGAGCAGATGATCGGCTCGCGAAAGACGGTACCACCCAAAATATTGCGGATCGTCCCGTTGGGGGATCGCCACATTTTTTTCAGGCCAAATTCTTCGACGCGGGCTTCGTCGGGTGTGATGGTCGCACACTTGACGCCAACGCCATATTTTTTGATGGCATTGGCTGAATCGATGGTGATCTGATCATCGGTTGCGTCGCGAGATTCAATCCCAAGGTCATAATATTTCAGATCAATGTCGAGATAGGGCAGGATCAGCTTTGTCTTGATGAAGTCCCAGATAATGCGGGTCATTTCATCGCCATCGAGTTCGACAACCGGATTTTGAACTTTGATCTTTGACATAGGGGGCCTCGGTTCCTTTGAAAGTATGAATCAGGGCGCTGGCTGGCCAGATTTGGCGGACATTAGCACTGCTTTCAACAGGGTCAAGGAAGCAGTGCTGCGACACACCAGCGCAGACCGACCCGCGTCAAAAAACTTTGGCAAGCGGGTCAAAGCGCTCCTTCGGTGCTTTTTCAATGGCCGGAATAACATCATCAATTCCGTCAACGATAGTGAACAGGTCGACACAGTTCTCCCGGGCATACCCATTGTCTATAATATGCTGCACCAGGGCCCGGAAAGGTTCCCAGTAGTTATTGTTGTTCACAAGGATCACGGGTTTGTCATGCAAACCCAGCTGTCGCCATGTTATGATTTCGAAGGTTTCGTCCATTGTGCCCAAGCCGCCTGGCATGACGACGAAGGCGTCCGAGAGTTCGAACATCTTGTTCTTGCGTGTATGCATGGAATCAACGATATGCAATTCAGTCAAACCTTCATGGCCAACTTCAATGTCATGCAAATGCTCGGGAATAACGCCAATGACTTCACCGCCACTGGCCATCACGGAATCGGCGATAACGCCCATCATGCCAATGCGCCCGCCGCCAAACACAAGTTGGATACCGTCCTTCGCCATCAGCTGACCCAGGCGTTCAGCCGCAGCCCTATGGGCCGGGTCATCGCCTTTGGCTGCACCACAATAAACACAAATTGATTTCGGAGTCGTCATGCATAAAACCTTGTTAAATAAGTTTGTTACCAATGCCCTAGCTACGGTGCTTTGGCTGGCGCTGTCAATCGCTCCAATAACTGCCGTCGCTAATGAGGTGGATGTTGTTGACGTAAAAGTCCAGAAATCAGGTGCAGGTGTTTATCGTTTCAATGTGACATTGCGGCACGGGGACACGGGTTGGAAACACTATACCAATGCCTGGGACGTGGTGGCGCCGGACGGGAAAGTCCTGGGCACCAGAGTGCTCGCTCACCCGCATGTAAACGAACAACCCTTTACCCGGTCACTTTCAGGCGTCAAAATACCCATGAAGATCAAGACCGTAACAATTCGGGCCTATGACCTGGTGCATAAATATGGTGGCAAGACGATGCAGGTCAAATTACCTTAGTACGAATGACGGCCAGTGACGGCTTAAGGGGAAAGACATGACCAAAAAAATCGGTGTGCAACAATCAGCTATTGCTGTCTTTTTGGCGGCTGTTTTTTTGATCGGCATAACGGACAAAGCAACTGCAGCAAATGATGAACTGATCAAACAAGGTCAGTACATGGTCTGGGCAGGCGGCTGCATCGGTTGTCATACCGATGTCAAAAACAAAAAGCCGGAACTGGCCGGTGGTCTGGCTTTAAAAACACCCTTCGGCGTTTTTTATTCACCCAACATAACGCCCGACAAGGAAACCGGTATCGGCAACTGGACGGACGAAGATTTTGTCAAAGCCTTCCGCCAAGGTTTGAGCCCGGATAATGATCATTATTATCCAGTGTTCCCTTATCCAACCTATACCAAAATGCGCGACGCAGACATTCTGGCGATCAAGGCCTACCTCTTTAGTCTCAAGCCCGTTCGCAATGTGGTTGAAGACCACAATGTGCAGCCACCGTTTGGCATGCGCTTCTTGCAAGCTTTCTGGAAAGCCATGAATTTCATGCCCGGCGAATTCCAGGATGTGCCAAATAAATCGGCGGAATGGAACCGGGGGGCCTATCTTGTTGAAGCCGTTGGCCACTGTGGGGAATGCCATACACCGCGCTCGGATTTAGGGGCGCTTGATCATTCCATGGCCCTGGCGGGGACCCTGAAAGGCCCGGACGGTGGCCTGGTTCCCAATATCACGCCGCACCCCAAAACAGGGATCGGGGAGTGGGACGAGGACGAAATCATCGAGTTGCTGAAGAATGGCGTCAAACCGGATTACGATGATGTCCAGGGGGGGATGGAAGAAGCCGTCAATTTTGGCCTCAAGTATCTTACCGACGCAGACCTGAAAGCCATGGCCGTATATTTGCTGAGCCTGGAGCCGATTGATAACCTGATCGAAAAACCAAAGAAGTAATACCACGGACCTCTAAGGTGCCTTATCAGCGATCCCTGGTATTAGCTCCGGCAACAGGATTGCACAGGATACGTGGCTGCTCTAGGGTAGGGACAAATCACTCCTGCTTCAGGGTAATGCCTTGCGCCTGACCGTTATTATCAGTTTTTTGGTGGCTCTTGGCTTGGCTGCCGCGTTCATTGTCGACTTTGATGGTGATGACGCGTCCGCTCCTTCGAGGAAAGCCGTTGTTCAGCAGGTTGATAAACCTGCCTCAAAACCGGCTGATGTGGCTTCGGTAACACCGACGGTCGCTAAAAGCCAGCCTGAGACGTCTGCCGAAGTGAAGCCGGAGACATCTGCCGCGACCAGCAAAACCGCAAAGCTGGAGGCGCCAAAAGATATTCCAAAACTTGTTGCGCCAACTTTTGATGTCGTTCGGGTTAATCCAGCGGGTGACGCTGTGATCGCGGGCCGGGCAGCACCGGGGGCAAAGGTTTCGGTCCTGGCAGGCAAAAAACTGGTGGGTACCGTCAAGGCCGATGACCGTGGTGAATGGGTTCTTGTTCCTGAAAAACCACTGGAAAGCGGGTCTCGGGAACTCTCTCTGGAAGCCAAATTGCCGGGTGCCGAGGTCGTCAAGTCGAAAGAAGTTGTTGTCGTTGCGGTACCTGATCGACCTGATGCGGGAACGAGCCTGGCTGTAATCATGCCGCGCAAGGGTGATGGCCCCAGCAAGGTTCTGCAATCGGCCAGTTCCGGCTCATCCACCTCAAGTACGACGCAGCCTGCTTCCAGTGCAAACCAGGCTTCTTCCAGTGCAAACCAGGCTTCTTCCAGTGCAAACCAGGCTTCTTCCAGTGCAAACCAGGCCTCTGGCAGCACTTCAAAAGTTGTCGCTAATAATGATGCCCAGGCTGATAACAAGCGATCAACGCTGGTCGTTCGACCGCCGGTATCGTTGGAAAGCGTTGATTACGACGAAAAAGGTGACCTGATCTTGTCAGGCCGGGCGGATGTGGGTGCCACACTCAATCTATATGTTGATAACGCCAGCATCGGGCAGACTGTGGGAAATACGGACGGCACCTGGCAATTACGACCCGGAGCTGCGGTCAGTACAGGTGATCATAGATTGCGGGTGGATCAACTGGGTACTGACGGCAAGGTCGCGCACCGGATCGAACTACCTTTTTCCCGTGCCGAGCCTGAACTAACAAAGCTGGTCGAAGGCCAGGTCATTGTTCAGCCCGGCAATAGTCTGTGGCGTATTGCCCGGCGCAGTTACGGGCAAGGATTGATGTTCACTGTCATATACGAAGCCAACAAAGGCCAAATTCGTGATCCTGATCTGATCTATCCAGGTCAGATTTTTGCCTTGCCCCATTCTGACGGCGCAAACAAGTCGGACAAGGCAAACGGTTCTGGTGGTTGAAAAAGTGGAATAAGTCTCATAAGCACTGGTATCGTGCCTTTGACCACCCTATATAAATTCGAATGAGACGTCCTGACCACGATCCCAACGCACCCAAGACAGCGCAAAACCACGTGCGAACGCTGATTACCCTGTTGCCCTATCTTTGGCCAACGGGACAGCTTGAATTGCGTGTTCGGGTTGTCATCGCCATGACCTTGTTGGCTGCGGCCAAGGGCTTTAACGTTTACGTTCCCTTTTTCTATAAAGCCGCCGTTGATGCCCTGTCCGTTGAAGTCGCAGGCGTCGTCGTTGTGCCGATCATGATCATTGTGGGCTATGGTCTGGCCCGTGTGATGGCCCAGGCCCTGGGCGAAATTCGCGATGCTGTTTTTGCCAAGGTTGCGCAACATGCCATTCGCAGTGTTGCGCTGCGCACGTTCAACCATTTGCACAGCCTGGCCTTAAGGTTTCATCTGGATCGCCAAACAGGCGGTCTGTCCCGCACCATTGAGCGCGGTACCAAGGGCATTCAGTTTCTGCTGACGTTCACCTTGTTTAATATTCTGCCGACCTTGCTGGAAATCCTGCTGGTCTGCGGCATCTTGTTGTGGAATTACAATTTCTGGTTTGCCGCAATCACTTTCGGCACCATCGTCGGCTACATTGCTTTTACGATGATGGTGACGGAATGGCGCATGAAGTTCCGCCGTCAGATGAACGACAGCGACAATGAAGCCAACACCAAGGCCATCGACAGTCTGTTGAATTACGAAACCGTCAAATATTTTGGCAATGAAAACCACGAAGCCAATCGTTTCGACAGCTCCATGGCGCGTTACCAGACAGCGGCAGTGCGCAGCCAGACGACCTTGTCCTACCTGAACATTGGCCAGGGTCTGATCGTCTCCGTTGGCTTGATTGTGGTGATGCTGCTGGCCGCCCAGGGTGTCAGTGACGGTTCCATGACTTTGGGTGACTTTGTGCTGGTAAATACATTCCTCATCCAACTTTATCTGCCCCTGAATTTCCTGGGCTTTGTCTATCGGGAAATCAAGCAATCCCTGGTCGACATGGAAGTCATGTTCAATCTGCTGGTTCAGCACACGGAAATCGCCGATAAACCGGATGCACAGCCGCTGCGATCTGAAAATGCCGAGATTGAATTTGATCATGTCGATTTTGCCTACGAAAGTGATCGCAGCATTCTGCATGACGTATCCTTCAAGGTGCCTGCCGGGCACACGGTGGCCATTGTGGGCCCCAGTGGCGCTGGTAAATCGACAATTTCACGGATTTTGTTCCGCTTTTATGATGTGGCTGGGGGTTCGGTACGCATAGATGGCCAGGATATCCGCGATGTGACCCAGGCCAGCTTGCGCGATGCCATCGGGATCGTGCCGCAGGACACTGTGCTGTTTAACGACACCATCGGGTATAACATTCGCTATGGTCGCCCTGATGCCACGGAAGAAGAAGTTATCGATGCGGCGCGTATGGCCAGTATTCATGATTTTGTTGAGACCCTGCCGTTGGGTTACAAGGCGGCGGTCGGTGAACGTGGTCTCAAACTGTCAGGTGGTGAAAAACAACGCGTAGCCATTGCACGCACAATTCTGAAACAGCCGAATATATTGCTGTTTGACGAAGCAACTTCTGCCCTTGATTCCCAGACCGAACGGGAAATTCAGGCTAGTTTGCGGGAAGTTTCTGCCAATCGCACGACGCTGGTTATCGCCCATCGGTTATCCACGATCATTCATGCCGACGAAATTCTGGTTCTGGATAAGGGGCGTATCGTTGAACGGGGCCGACACCAGGATTTGCTGACCGCTGACGGGCAGTATGCCGCCATGTGGGCGCGGCAACAGGAAGCCGCTGAATATCGCGAACGGTTGGCCCATGTCGAAGTCGACCCGGTTCTGGAAAAAACACCCGCCATCTGACGCGCACAAGCACCACTTACCTTGAAGCGAAGAGCAGGGTAAGATGCTGAAAATTGAATTAACTCAAATGGAGTGTCTGATCAGTGAGCTCTCTTGATCGCGTACTGGTTCCCATAAATCGTGAAGGGTACCGCTTTGTCGGCATCTTTGCCGTGGTTACCCTTGTTTTCTTTCAAGTGCACGAAATCCTTGGCTGGATTGGGGTCGTCCTGACCCTCTGGTGCGCCTATTTCTTTCGCGACCCGGATCGAGTCACGCCGACGCGCAAGGGCCTGGTCATCAGTCCCGCCGATGGGGTTGTGCAGATGATTGAACGGGCGATCCCGCCAGAAGAACTTGGTATGGGATCGGATGCCCGCACTCGTGTCAGTGTTTTCATGAATGTATTTAACGTCCATGTGAACCGTGTACCGATGGATGGTGAAATCACCAAACTGTCTTACCGCAAGGGCGAATTTCTTGATGCTTCGCTGGATAAGGCATCGGAAGCGAACGAGCGACAAAGTGTGCGTATGAAGACAGAGGACGGCAAAGATATCGCTTTTGTCCAGATCGCTGGTCTGGTGGCCAGACGTATTCTGTGCCAACTGAAAGAAGGCGACAGCGTCAAAGCCGGTCAACGCTTTGGTTTGATCCGCTTTGGCAGCCGGGTCGATGTTTATCTGGATCACGGCATGGAACCGCAAGTTATTCCCGGCCAGTTAACCATTGCAGGTGAAACCGTGCTGGCGGATGCTGTTTCTGCGGAGGCGCGCCGCACCGGGGAGATCAGATAACTATGTTACGCAGGCGTGGACCACGTTTGAGAGGGCTGCCGGTTAACAGCCTGATCCCCAATATCCTGACTGTGCTGGCTGTCTGTGCCGGGCTGACATCCGTACGCTTCGCCCTGGCGGAGCAATGGCAGTTCGCCGTCATGGCGATTGCCGTGGCAGCTATATTGGATGCTTTGGATGGTCGCGTTGCCCGTTTGCTGAAAGGCACCTCAAAATTTGGCGCTGAACTGGATTCGCTCTCTGACTTCGTCAGCTTCGGCGTTGCCCCGGCTCTGATCCTTTATCGCTGGACCATGTCAGAACTGGGCGGCATGGGCTGGATCATTGTTCTGGCGTACGCGGTTTGCTGTGGTTTGCGACTTGCGCGCTTCAACACCGCTTTGGAAGACCCGGACGAACCTGAATATGCCGCCAATTATTTTACCGGTGTCCCGGCCCCGGCAGCAGCTGGTTTGGCCTTGTTGCCCATGATGTTCAGTTTCCAGGTCGGAGATGATTTCTTCCGCCTGGCCTTGGTAAATGCGGTCAATCTGGCTTTTGTCGCCTTCTTGATGGTCAGTCAGATCCCAACATTTTCCTTCAAGAAAATGCGGGTCAAAAAAGAATCTGTCTTGCCTGTTCTTATTGTCGTTGGATTGCTGGGCGCGGTTGTTGCCAGTTATCCCTGGTTTGTCCTGACGGCAATTTGTGCTGTCTATCTGGCGATTATTCCAATTTCATGGCGCAGCTGGAAACGTCACGAAGTTGCCTTTGCATCGGAAATTTCTGCTGATCCTGAAGTCGTTGAGATATCAGAAAGTCAGACATCAGAAAATCAAAAGGCGTCTGATGAACAGACGCCTTCCGACAAAAACTAACTTTTCAATTATCCAGACCCTGGCTGAGATTACTCCGCCGCAGGTGTTGCATCTTCCAGCGCTTGTCGGCGAACCAGACGCCTGGCTTTGCGATTGGCAAACCAGCCGCTGGTATTGGCCCCGATTGCCAGCAGGCAAGGCGTCACAATCAGGGTCAGGACTGTGGCGAAAGTCAGGCCACTAACCACTGCTGTCGACAGCTGTATCCACCACTGTGTTGATGGAGCCCCCTGGGTGACTTCGCGGGTAAAGAGGTCGATATTCAATCCCATGACCATGGGCATCAGGCCCAGAATGGTTGTTACAGCCGTCAACATCACCGGACGCAAACGTTGCGCTCCCGTTCGGATGACAGCCTCAATGGGCGGCATGCCACTGTCGCGTAGTCGATCATAGGTATCGATCAAGACAATATTATTGTTCACGACAATACCGGCCAGGGTGATAATGCCGACACCAGTCATGACAATACCAAAGGTTTGTCCCGTGACGATCAGGCCAATGACCACACCCGCCGTCGACATAATAACAGCTGTCAGGATCAGAAAGGCCTGATAGAAACTGTTGAACTGGGTGACCAGAATAATTGCCATGGCGAACAACGCCACACCAAAGGCCTTCATAAGAAATTCGCCAGCCTTCTTTTGCTCTTCATCCTGGCCCTTGAAGGCAACTTCCACCCGAGGGTCGATTGTTTGTGTTGCCAACCAGGTCTTGATTTCCTGAACCTTGTCATCGGCCAACACACCGTCCACGACTTCGGACTTGATTTTCATGACGCGCATGCCGTCGGTCCGTTTGATCGTACCGGTTTTTGCTACAGCACTGCGTTCAACAAAGTTGCTGATCGGTACCAGGCCCTGGTTGGTCATGACGCGGATCTGGTCAAGCTGATTAATGTTGCGTTCATCTGAAGGGTAGCGCACGCGGATTTCAATTTCTTCGTCCGCGTCATCAGGACGGTATTCACCCACCTTGATGCCATTGGTCACCAGTTTAATCATCTGGCCCACTGTTGTTACATCGGCACCAAATCGACCGGCCTGGGCACGATCTACATCCAGCTGCCAGACAATGCCGGGAATGGGTCGGCTATCTTCAACATCGCGCAGGCCATCGAATTTCTTGACCCCGGCCAGAACCTTGACCAATTCAGGCGCAATCGCCTCAGGTGTGCGTGATTTAAAGTGAAGCTGGATCGGCTTACCCGTTGGGGGACCAGATTCAGGAATCCGGACTTCCACATGAATACCCGCTAAATCAGCCGTTTTTTCCCGGACTTCGGCAACGATTTCCTTGGCCGGACGCCTTGTTTGCCAATCCCTGAATTCAAACTGGATAGTGCCAATAACGTCTTCAGCGACACCTGATCCGCCGCCTGATTTGCCGACCCGGGTATAGACGGAAGCAAAACCATCTATCTTCAGAATGCGCTCTTCGACTTCCTTGATCAGGACATCAGTTTCCTCAATCGACATATTACCGCGGGCATGCACCCAGGCAATGGCCATTTCTGGTTCAACACTGGGGAAAAACTCAACGCCATTGCCGTTCTGAGAGTAATAAGTTTGAACACCAATCAACAGGGCGACAGCAAAGGCAACGATCTTGATGGGGTGGCGAACGCTCAAGGATACCACGCGGACATACCAGCCTGTCATGCCTGGAATGTCCTTCAGGCTACCTGATTCCGCCGCATTCAGATGGGTTTGTACTTCCGTATTGCCGCTGCCCGGTTTGCCGATCAAAGCACCCAAAGTGGGCACGAAGATCAGGGCCACAACAAGTGAGCCTGCCAAGGTTGCGATCAGCGTGATCGGCAGGAATTTCATGAATTCGCCGACAATGCCCGGCCAGAACAGCAAGGGCATGAACACAGCAAGGGTCGTTGCCGTCGAGGCGATGATTGGCCAGGCCATGCGTTTGGCGGCCAGACCATAAGCTTCCCGGCGGTGCAACCCTTCGCCCATTTTTCTATCGGCGTATTCGGTGACCACAATGGCGCCGTCAACCAGCATGCCTACAGCCAGGATCAGGCTGAACAGAACCACGATGTTGATGGTCAGGCCCATTATGGACAAAACCAGAATGCCGATTAGAAAGGAGCTTGGGATCGCGAGGCCAACCAGGCCAGCACTGCGTAAGCCAAGGGCGGCAATGACAACAACCATCACCAGCAAAATGGCGCTGATGACATTGTTTTGCAGATCAGTCAACATGGTTCTGATTTGCTTGGATTTGTCCTGCATGAAGGATACGTCGACGCCAGCTGGCCAGTCGAGTTGGCGGGTTCTGACGATGGCCTGGACTTGCTCCAGGGTTTCAATGACGTTTACGCCGATGCGTTTTTTGATTTCCAGGGTGATCGCCGGTTTGCCGTTGACGCGCGCCTTGCTGTTGGCATCCTTGAAGGTCCGTCGAACAGAGGTGATATCGCCCAGGGTCACCACACTGTCGCCACGCACCTTGATCGGCAAATCAAACACATCGCTGGCGGTTTTAAACAAACCAGGCACCTTGACTGAAAAGCGTCCGTCACCGGTATCAAGCGCACCGGCAGCGACCAGGCGGTTATTCAGGGCAACGGCGTTGATCAGTTCCGTATGGGAAATCTCATAGCTCTCCAGCTTCAGAGGGTCGACAATGATCTCCAGTAATTCATCACGGTTGCCGCCAATATCAGCTTCCAGAACACCGGGCAGACCTTCAATTTCATCCTTAAGGTTCCGGGCCAGAGCCATCAACGTACGCTCAGGCACATCGCCAGCCAGCACTACGACCAGTACCGGGAACAGGCCGACATTGACTTCATTAACGACCGGATCTTCCGTGTCGCCTGGCAGCTCGTTTTTGGCGACATCCACAGCTTCGCGAACATCGACGGCAGCTTGGTCCGCATTAAATCCTGCTTCAAATTCAAGCAAGACAGAGGCAAACCCTTCGGACGCCGTCGAGCGCATTTCCTTGACGCCCTCGATGCTGCGAAGCTCCTTTTCCATGGGGCGAACCAGCAGACGTTCCGCGTCCTCCGGCGAAATACCCTCGTGGCTCATGGAGACGTAAAGGATCGGAATATCAACGTCGGGATCTGATTCCTTCGGGATCGAAACATAGGCCGCAGCGCCAGTTATCAGAATCAGGGCAAGGACCAACATGACCGTTCGGGAACGATCCAGGGCGGCTGAAATTATACCATTCATGACTTGTTGCTACTCTTCCGGGGGTCGTTCTCAATGACAGGCAAAACCTGATCGCCATGGCGGACAAAATCCTGGCCAACGGTAATGATTCCAACCATTTCTGGAAGCCCAGCAAGCCAAACGCCGTTTTCGCCATCGGCAATTATCTGCGCCGGAATGAAGCGAACAATGCCTTCCTGGGTAACCGTCTTGACCCCAAGCTGGCCCTGATCGTTCAGGGTCATCACAGCAGGCGTAATCAAATGTGCCATTGAATTATCAACCGGAATTCGAATGCGTGCGGTAACGCCATCCCGCAAATCGCGTTTGGGGTTCGGTACTTGAATTTCAACCCTGAAAGTCCGCGTGGCACTGTTGGCCGTGGAGGCAATGAAACGGATTTTGCCGCTGACATTCTTTTTTGTGATCAGCTCGGCGGTCGCCTTTTGACCCACCTTCAAGTAACTCACTTCGCGCTCGGACACATCGCCAACCACCAGGTAAGGGTTCTGGTCGACAATCGTCGCCACGACTTCCGCGACCTTCATATAATCGCCAATTTCAACGCGTTTGGTGTCTACGATCCCGGCGAAGGGTGCCCGTACTTCAGTGTGCTGAATTTCAAGTTCAATCCGTTTGACGAGGGCTTTGGCCGAATCAAGCTGGGTCTGGGCTCCGGCCAGTTTTGTTTCTGCCCGATACCCCTTTTTAGACAAGGCAATCGCGGCCTTGAATTCCATTTGGCGCTGCTTGACCAGGGCGCGGGCCTCGGTCAGGCGGGCGGCGCGGTCCTGCATGTCAATTTTGGCTAGCAAGTCACCAGCCTTGACGCGCTTGCCTTTGGTGACAGCCAGATGGGTAATCCGCCCGGCAATTTCAGTCTTGACGGCAACGCTACGGACAGCCTGCGTTCGGCCTCGCAAAACAACTTCACGCTGGTGTGGTTGTGCCTGCATCAGACGAACGCGAACGGTCACGGGGTGGTCTTTCTTGGCAACCTTCCCGGCAGTGTCCTGTTCAGTCTTGGTGGCCTCGTCATCGCTGACGGTGGCCTGCAACTGCCCGGAGAAAATCCATCCGATGACGGCGACGGCCATCACGAAGGCGAGTAGATAGGATTTGTTCATAGAACTTTCTCCGATTTGGTCAGCAGGCTGTGACCAACGATTTCATGTCTGTGATTTTCGAGATAATCGCGCGCGGCGGTGTAAAGGGCCTTGCCAAACCCGCACACAAAATGGGCCCCGGGGCCCGTCATGGTTTGTTCGCAATCAAGCTCGGTGATTGCTGAATCGTAGGCCGCAAGCCGGTCTGCGATCATTTGATCGATGGCGGCGGGTGACAGCAGTTCAGAAAATACGATAGTCGCCAAAAAATCAGATTTCACTTTGTCACCTGAGATAGGCTTGGCCAGTTCATCCATCAGGGCCATTTTTCCGGCCGGTGTAATGCTGTAAACCTTTTTGTCCGGGCGCTTGTCTTGGGCAAGTTCGGTGCGCTCGACAAGTGCGGCATCCGTTAGTTTTCCAAGGGCCGGATAGATCGAGCCGAAGCTGGCATCATAGAAATGCCGGAAGGGGCCTTCGAGCTGCTTCTTGATTTCGTAGCCGGTGGCGTCGCCAAACGACAGGATGCCGAGGCAGAAAATTTTGGTGTCCATGATCGGTTTTCCGCGAAAGGAGGATCGTGATCCATATCGTGATCCAAAGGATTTGATGTCAGTCTTATATTGGATCGACATATATCAAATCAACATAGTATTTGAATTAAATTGTGGAATATGTTGTGAAATATATTGTGATATTCCAGGAAAAACCAGTGTCTGGCTTCGAATTACACTCTTTTTAGATAAATTTTTTGTTATTTACCAAAGGCTTGCCAGGTTCTTCCATCGTCGAGGCTTTGTAAAAGTTTCATATACTGGGTTAAGGCGATCAGGCGGCGCGGATCGGATTTACTACCCGTCAGCTGAATGATGGCCCCGTCGAACTGCTTGGAATCAAGACGTTTTTCCCATTTGTCGGGGGCAGTTCGGGCGAAGAGGCCAGCACTTACGATGAAGGTCCAGGGCCTGTTGTGACCGTCTCTTGCGACCATGCTGGCCGGTTTGCCTTTTGGTCCGACGCTAACGGATTGCCAGCTTTTACCGCGATCCGAACTGGCTTTCAATCCTTTGTTGGTTGCGGCCAACAGTTTTTTGGAAGACTTGTGGTTGGTGGCCAATGACAGACTACCCGGGGGCATTTGACCGACATTTGACCAGCTTTTTCCGGCATCCAGACTCTGAAACAGGCCGTTCCCAACGGCCAGCAGACGACCTTTGGGACCGGCCACTTTCATCAGCCGCAAGGGCGCGGAACCATCCATTGCAGAGGAATGAGATTTCCAGGTTTTACCAGCGTCGCCAGAAAACATAACCCCGAAGGATTTGTTTTTCTTCTTGCCGCTAACCAACAGAAACTTGCCATTATCGGAAACCACCAGACCGGTGACATCGTGGCTTTCATCAAGCAAAGGCTGCATTTCAATTTCGGGCGTGAGTCGATAAAGACCGCGCGGCGTGGCAAGAATCAGATGACCGGGCCGGGCCGGATCAATGGCGACTTCATAAATATGCGGAATGCGGGCAAGGGAAATACCCTCGGCCCAGGCTGGCCCACCAGGCAACAGGCACAGAACAAATATAAGAAGGCAGCGTTTCAGCATCATGTTAATCGCCCTAGTCACCCAGGACGACGCCTTCGCGGCGCGGGTCGGCACCACCTTCGTATCCCTGGCCTGAGCGCTTGATTACATGAAGGCCGCTGTTCAAACTGCGCACCTTGACCTTGTGCCCATAGGCTTGCAGATCAGTAACCAAATTAGCCAGAGGCGTCTCTGCTTCAAGGTCGACATTGCCGTTGCGATTGACGTGGTGGGGCAGGGCGACGGCGGCTTGGGCGCTCAGCCGCCAATCGAGCATGGCAACCAGGGTCTTGGTGACAAAAGCAATGATACGACTGCCGCCAGGGGAGCCAGCTGCCAGCAAAAATTCGCCACCTGGCTCGCGGCCCCGGAATACCAGCATGGGAGACATGGAACTGCGCGGGCGTTTGCCAGGTTGAACCCGGTTGGCAACCAGATCGCCATTGCGCACAGGTGCAAAGGAAAAATCTGTTAGCTGATTGTTGAGAATAAAGCCGCCCACCATAACGCGCGAGCCAAAGGCATTTTCCACGCTGGAGGTCATAGATACAACATTGCCGTCATCATCGACAATGCTGAAATGTGTGGTCGAGGGCAGCTCGATTGTATCGCCGGTAACCAGGTTTCCCTGGCGTCCTGGCACATCGCCGGCTGCTGCCTTGCCCATGCTTCGAGCGGGCTTGATCAAGGCGGCACGGGTGCGAATATATCCTGGATCAAGCAAGCCCTTGACGGGCACTGGCACAAAATCAGCATCGGCCATGAACTTGCCGCGATCCGCATAGGCGAGACGGCTGGCTTCGGAGATCAGATGCACGGCCTCGGCGGAACCAGGCTTGATTTGCCCCATATCCTGGCTTTCCAGCAAAGCCAGAATTTGCAGTGTGGTCAACCCGCCGGATGTGGGCGGTGGCATGCCGCAAACCCGCCATTGGCGATAGGCGTTACATACGGGCAGTCGCGCTTTGGCCTCATAGGACTTCATATCGGACAGGGTCAGCCCGCCCGGATTGCTGTGGCTGTTAACGGCCGCAACAATCTTGTTGGCGATGTCGCCGGTATAAAAGGCGTCGGCACCACCCCGCGCCATTTTTTGTAAACTGTCCGCCAGCGGCAGGTTGCGCAACACATGGCCGACAGGCAGGGCGGTACCGGTGGCATCATAAAAATAGGCCCGCGCCGCCGCCTGGGTAGGCAAATGTTTGTCCCGCACCAACAAGCCGTGCAGCCGGGGCGAAATGGCAAATCCGGCACGCGCCAGTTTGATCGCGGGCGCAAACAAATCTGCCCACGGCAACTTGCCATATTTTTTGTGCGCGACGTCCATCAGTCGTGGCACGCCGGGCACACCAACAGACCGGCCACCAACAACGGCGGCAAAGAATTTCATGCGTTTGCCATCGGCTTTCAGGAACAGTTTTTCTGTGGCTGCTGCGGGTGCGGTTTCCCGACCATCAAAAGCGACCGTGGTTCTTCTGGCGGCATCATAATGCAGCATGAAGGCCCCGCCCCCGATGCCGGAAGATTGTGGCTCAACCAAAGTCAGAACCAATTGCGTGGCAATGGCTGCATCCACAGCACTGCCCCCGGCGCGCAGAATATCGAGACCTGCCTGGGCTGCCAGTGGATTAGCCGCTGCGATCATGTGTTTATTGGCGGTCTCGGCCTGGGCAAGTCCAGGTGCAACGAAAGTCGTAATGGCACTGGCCAGCACCAGCGCCAGCACATGCATCAAAAGACGAATTTTCAACTGCTGCCCTTTTGTAAAATGGTGATAGGCATCAGAACCTTGTTGATGCTTTTGAAGGTCTGGGTCGCACTGTCCATGCTCTCGCACCCCGAAAGGCCGAATACAATAAACGCGATCATTAGAATGCGGGTCTTCAACATAACGTTCCCTGATAGATGTTTTCAGGCGAACCCTAGCAGAAAAAAATGTTTGCGGCTAATCCGCCGACGGATGTTGCGGCACGCCGCGCAACAGTGTTCGCAAAATCAGGGGTCCCAACAACGTCGTCAGGGCGACCACCGCGAAGGCCATGCCCCAGCCTTCAACGCTGTCTTTGCCACCGGCTGTATCCAACACATATCCAAAGGTCAACGGTCCGAGGAATCCACCGGTAAAGCCGATAAAGGAATGCAGGGTCATGGTCGCGCCATAAAGTTCCGGCACGGCATGTTTGACGGTTCCAGCAGTGATGGAGGCTGAATCGGCTGCGGTTAAGGCGCTGTAGATCAACAGGGCAAGGACGACAACCCAGAAAGGCATGGCCGCCGTGAAGCCAACCAGGCATCCAAATAATGCCGACATTACCATCAAAATGCTGACGGTTTGGCGACGGCCAAAGCGGCGGGCGATTTCATTGCCAAAGATACTGGCGGGCATGGCTACCAGACTGACAAGGGCACCGAACAGGGTGACGTCAACGCCAATACTGCCCGCTGGCTGAAGGCTGGCGGCAAACGCCAGAAAGGTCACAGCCCAGGCGCCGATGGTTATCAGCTCCCAGGTGTGCAAAGTGTAGGCCAGGATATAGGCCAGGGCCGGTCGATTGCCCAGCACGGCCGAGATATTCAGAAAGCGGCGCCGTTCAACCGATTTCAAAGGGGCCTGGTGTTGCGTAGTGATCCAGATCAGCGCCGTCGCCGCCAGTGATCCAAAACCCAAAATAACAAAGGCCCACTGCCAGCCCAGGGCGTTGTTGATGATACCGGAAAGCGAAAAAGACAAGGCTGCACCAATGCCAAAACTTGCCGTATACCAGGCAATAGCCCGCGACGTATCGTCCCGACCCAGGCGATCTGTCATCAACTTCAGGCCTGGCATATAGGTCCCGGCGAAGGCGAAACCACCAATAAATCTGAGCACACTGGCGCTGGTAAACCCTTCTGCCCAAAGAGCAAAACCAATGATCGAAAAGAACCAAAGCGTATTGGCGGCGAGAAAGATGGTCCGGGCATCCATGCGATCGGTGAAAGGCACAACCATGATCACGCCCAGCATGTAACCAACAGCGAATATACCATTGACCCAGCCTGCCTCGGTGGCGCTCATCTGCCATTCGTCGATCAAAACCGGCTGCAAGGCGGGCAAGACGCCCAGTCCCAGATGGTCAAGCACCATGACGCAACTCATGACAATAACGAGTGGAGTGCCGCTCAGGCGCACGAATGATCTCCCGGATGGTGGTGAAAAGGAACAACAGGTTCTACAATGCAGCCAATCGTTTTTCATTTGGCGTCCATCAATGGTTTGGACAGTCGCAGGATATCAGAGCGGAGCAAAGTGTGTCGGAGCAAAAAGATTATTCCCATGTCGTGCCCAGGTTGGCGTCTACGGTGTTGTTGGCCCGTGATGGTGCCGACGGGATCGAAGTCTTTATGGTTAAACGCCATCACAAGATCGATTTTGCCTCGGGCGCCATGGTCTTCCCTGGCGGCAAGGTCGACGACGATGACAATGATCCAGCCCTGAAGCTTTACAGTCGGGGTGGTGATACCATGTCCGCTGAGCAGTTTTCCCTGGCCGTTGCAGCCTTGCGCGAGACCTTCGAGGAATGTGGTGTTTTGCTGGCCCGCCCGCGCGGGGAAGATAATTTGGTCTCTGCGTCGCGTTTGCTGGAACTGGAACCCTGGGCGACTCGCCTGCGCGATGACGAAGCCACGATGGTGGAATTCATCGAAGCGGAAAACCTGGATCTTGCCCTGGACCTTTTGGTGCATTTCGCCCATTGGGTAACACCGCCCTTGATGCCTAAACGTTTTGATACACATTTTTATCTGGTGGCCGCACCGGAAGATCAGGTTGCTGTGCATGACGGCAGCGAATCCGTAGACTCCGTCTGGGCCAATCCTGAAGAAACCATCGCCGCGGCCAATGCCAAAGAAGTCACCCTGGTTTTTGCCACACGCATGAACCTGGCCAAATTGGCCTTCAGTGCATCAACTGAAGAGGCCATGGAAACGGCGCGCAAGGCACCACGCGTGATGGTCTCACCAACGCTTCTGTCTTTCGAAAACGGTATACGCAAACTGGAAATCCCTGCCGAAGCCGGTTATGGCGGTACGGTGTTTGAAGTCCTCGACAAACCGGCCATGCCTGCCGAGAAGGCCTGAACACGGGGACGACAAAGAGCATTGAAATATTCCTGATTCTGTTGTCTGACCAGGTGACCCATCCACAGCTCAGGTGTAAGCTTTACCCACAACAATAACCCATTGCCCGGAGGCCCCGATGTCGTCAGCAGAAGCGCAACGTGCTGCAGAATTCCCGAACCTGACCGTTTTTGATCATCCGTTGATCCAGCACAAGCTGACGCATATGCGTGATGTGGGCACATCGACCCGCACCTTTCGCCAACTGCTGAAGGAAATCGCCTTGCTGATGGGTTATGAAATTACCCGTGACCTGGCCCTGACCCATGTAACAACCGAAACGCCCATGGAGACGTTTGAGGCCCCCGTTCTTAAAGGCCGCAAAGTCTGTGTTGTGCCGATTTTGCGGGCAGGCACCGGCATGGCTGAAGGCCTGCTGGAACTGATGCCCTCGGCCCGTGTTGGCAGCATCGGCCTTTATCGTGATGAAGAAACCCTGAAGCCTGTGGAATATCTGGTCAAGCTGCCAAATCTGGAGGGCCGCAGGGTTATCGTTGTCGACCCCATGTTGGCCACAGGGCATTCCGGGGCCTATGCCGTACAAATTTTGCGGGATCGGGGTGTGGCAGAAAAGGACATGACCTTCATGGCCCTTGTATCGGCGCCGGAAGGGGTTCGTGTGTTCTCGGCCCAGCATCCCAACGTCAAGATGTACACCGCAGCCCTGGACCGTCAGCTTAACGATATCGGTTATATTATGCCAGGTCTTGGTGATGCCGGAGACAGGTTATACGGCACAAAATAGCCGAACAGCGGTTCAATTATTCCAGAAACAGTTTTTTACCAATAATCGAGTAATCGAGCCAGCAACCTGAAACGGGCCGTCACTATTATCAGTGACGGCCCGTCTGGTTAGTTCACATCTGCCTGGAAACTCAGGCCTCTTTGATGTTTTTCAGGAAAGACTCGACTTCGCTTTGCAGCGTATTGAACCGCTCTGCAAGCTCACGTGAAGAACTCAGTACATCGCCGGATGCTGTACCGGTTTGCTCTGATGCACCACGCACATTGACAATGCTCTCAGATACACTTTGTGTTCCCGAGGCTGCTTCCTGGACATTGCGACTTATTTCGCCGGTTGCGGCACCTTGTTCCTCAACCGCCGCCGCGATTGCCGTTGCAATTTCGTTCATTTGGGAAATTGTCGCCCCGATCCCTTCTATCGCGTTCACAGCTTTTTCCGTGGTGCCCTGGATTTCAGTGATCTGGCCACCGATATCCTCGGTTGCCTTTGCCGTCTGGGTCGCCAGGTTTTTCACTTCTGATGCCACAACCGCAAATCCCTTGCCGGCATCACCGGCGCGGGCGGCTTCAATGGTCGCGTTCAAGGCCAGCAGGTTAGTCTGTTCGGCGATATCATTAATCAGATCAACGACATCACCAACCTTTTGTGCAGCTGTTGCCAACTCCCGAATGGTTGCATTTGTATCGTTGGCGGCTGCGACTGCCTGTGACGATATTTCTGATGAATGCGTGACCTGACGGCTGATTTCACCGATGGACGAGCTTAGTTCTTCGGCGGCACTGGCAACGGTTTGAACACTGGCCGACGCCTGTTCGGCAGCCGAAGACACCGACACACTTTCATCCATGGTTTGTTTGGCGATTTCACTCATAGACTGCGCCGTGGCTTCCATTTCAGTGGATTGTGCCGATACAACACCCAGGATTTCTTCAACGGTATCGCCAAAGCCGGTAGTCAGACCGTCAATGCGTTCCTGACGCGCTGCGGCTTCGGTGTTGGCTGCAGCTTCGCGATCCCGTTCTTCCTGTTCCCGAGTAGCACGCTCTGTACGGGCAAGTTCCTCTTCGGCTTCAAGACGAACCTTTTCGATGGCATTGTCTTTGAAGACTTGAACCGCCTTGCCCATATCACCCAGTTCGTCGGTCCGATCCTGGGAGGGCACTTCAACTTCATTGTCGCCGCCTGCCAGTACATTCATGGCGTTTGTTAAATTAACCATGGGGGCGGCAATTGTCCTGGCGAGAAAGTAGCCAATGACACCAATAATCAATAGTACAACGACACCGACGATCATGGAAATTTTCTGGATTGCAGCGACACCGGCAAAGGCTTCGGATGAATCAATTTCCGTCATCACAGCCCATTCAACGCCGAGTATGTTCAAAGGAGCGTGGGCGGATAGAACCATGATGTCACGATAATCGGCAACTTCCGCCAGACCGGTTTTACCATCGAGACCGGCTCTGGTCGTACCTGTATCAACTTTTGTTTTCAGGATGGTTGATTCTTCCGAGAACCGGGAATCGCTGCGCATCAGAAAGTCTTTGCCGACGATATAGGATTCGCCTGATTCGCCCAGACCTGCCTGTTGCTGCATGATTTTGTTGATCTCGCCTATGGGCATCTGGAAAATCAGGGCACCGATGGTATCACCACTGCTTGATTTTACCTGGCTCGCCATAAAACTGGCTGGCGCATCAGCACTGGGGGCATAGGGGCGAAAGTCGGTGAAGGACAAAGCTCCGCTGCCACCCTTCGACATCACGTCCCGGAAAACAACGCCCAGGTCACTGTCGCGCCATTCGCCCTTGGCAAGATTTGTCGCGTAATCCAGTTCCTTGAATACGGAATAGATAACATCGCCCTTTGTATCGACCAGGAAGATATCGTAATAACCGCGTTCCTCCAGCAGGGTGCGGAACCTGGGGTGAATCTTGCCATGAAGATCGGAATAGGCCGAGTTGTCGCTGGCCCGATCAAGCTTGTGCTTTTCGCCATTGGCGTTTGGATTTGTTGTGATATAGAGGGATTGCAGTGTCTTCAGGGGTGAATTGCCCACTTCGTCGAATGCGGTGGAAAAACCCTCTAATGACTGCTGAGTCATGGTGTTCACAGACATTGCCCGCAGGTCTTGCTGGATCATGCCGAGGTAGCTATCAAGTGCCGCCTTGCGACTCTCCATGATGCCGATCAATTTGCTTTCAACTTCAACTGTCAAAAAATCCTCTGCTTCGTATTGGGAGATGCCGCCGATGGCAACGCCTGTGACCAAAGCTGCACCTATGATGTAGGCGGGTAATTTTTGGGCGATTTTCAAGCTTATATTCATAATTGATATTTCCTCGATATAGTGACTTCACGGGTGTCGAATTGCGAATATTGGTTAAGACGAATGAAATGAAGTACCGCAGACAAATGATTCAATTTCTACCATTCGCCCTTATTGTGGAAATTCTCTGTAACAGGAATATGTCTCTTCCTCACTTTATTGTTTCTGCGTTGTAACAATTCATGAGTAGATTAATAATTTTGGCTATTCTGCTTAAGGGGGAATTCATATTTGTCGCTCATGCTTAATGTGTTGATCTCAAAAATGTGGATAAAACCTATGTGGATAAAACCTATGTGGATAAAATCTATAGAATGCCGGGTAGATCGATTCCCGGGGCTTCTGCTGCCATCCGGAAGTAATATGAAAGCAGGTCTCAGGTCCGGGTATAGCTATAAGCAGAAGTGAACCTGAACGGACTTCATTCGCCGCCGACAACCCTCTCCTTGGGAAACCATATTGTCGCCTTGGTGCCAACACCGAACTCGCTTTCGATCTTGAGACCACCGCCATGGAGTTCGGACAACGATTTCACGAGGGGCAGACCCAGCCCTGAGCCTTCGAACCTGCGATCCAGCGAACTTTCAACCTGACCAAATGTCGACATCGCCTTTTGAATGTCGGGGGGCGCGATACCAATGCCGGTGTCGATCACCGATATTTCATATCTACCATTTTCCGCCAACTTGCACTCAATTGCGATCTCTCCGCCACTCTTGGTGAACTTATTGGCATTGGAAAGTAAATTGATAAGCATTTGTTTTACCAGTCGCTCGTCGGCTTTGAGCATCGGCGGGGCATTTCCCGGATTGTTGCGGACACTCTGTTTGGCTTCCTGAGTGCGCGCTTGAACGAGCGTCAGGCAATCTTGAATGAGTTTCGCGACATCCAGTTCGGACTCATTTAATTCTGTGCGGCCGGCTTCAATTTTGGAGATATCGAGAATGTCGTTGATCAATGAAAGCAAGTGCTCACCACTCGCAAAAATATTGTTCGAGTACTCTTCGTAATGAGGGTCTCCAATTGGTCCAAAAGTATGGCTTGTCATCATTTCCGAAAAACCGATTATCGCATTCAAGGGCGTGCGCAGTTCATGGCTCATATTGGCGAGGAACTCCGATTTCGCCCGGTCAGCGTATTCAGCCCGTTCTTTGGCCGCGACCAGTTCAATCTCGGCCTGCCTGCGCTCACTGACGTCATGAAGCATTACCGTCAATATTGTTTCGTCGCCAATTTCCAGCTTCGATATCGAAGCCTCTGCCGGAAACTCGGTACCATCCTTTTTCAATCCAAAGATTTCGCTGCGCTCGGACATCAAACGGCTGTCGTCTGTGGCGGCGAGGAAGTTTTCGATGTGTCTTGAGTGGTGTCCGCGATATCGCTCGGGAAGCAAAATGTCGAGCGGTTCACCCATGACCTCGCTACTTGAGTACCCGAACACTTTCTCAGCACCTTGATTGAACACTCGTATGCGCTGATCCTGATCCATTGCAACGATGGCGTCGGGCGCGACCGCCATCATTTTAGAGAGGTTGGCTTCGCTCTCACGTGCGTTCGCTTCGGCCCGCTTCTGATCGGTAATTTCGAAGACGACGGCACCCAGGCCCTCGGGCGATCCATTTTTTCCAACAATTGGAAAGTTGGAACTCAGCCAGTGACGCATGACCTCCGGTTCAGCAGGTGCCGGCGTGTCGACCTCAGTAACGTTTATTTCTCCGGTTTTCAGAATATTGCGGAACATCTCTTCGAACTCGGGCGACATCTCGGGCAACAAGTCAGTTAGCCTCTTGCCAAGATGCTCTTCCACGGATTTGCCGTTTATTTGCGCGAGGGTATCGTTGACTTTCTCGAACCGCAGTTGATTGTCCCATATGGCCAGACCAGCCGGTGCCGCATCAAAAAAGGCTTCAAGGCGGGCCTCGCTCACCCGCAATTTGTCCTCTGCCTGCACATAGGCAAAAATCGGCGCACTGACGCTGCGAAACAAATATATGGCCAGGATGATTATGATCAAAGCACCGGCACTACTGATTGCACCGGCTTGCAGAAATGGTCTCCGCACTTCCGCCAGATCAATTTTGGCGACGATTCCGGCGTCTAATTCGGCGACGGGCTCATGCGCCCCCAGTACAGTCACTCCGCGATAATCAAGCCCGATTACCGTGCCAGACAACCCCATGAGAGCTCTGCGCATCGGTAAGGCCAACGTGCCCTGCCAGGCTACAGGTTTTGGTCTGTCCAGGTCGTAGTGGCGGTGAGACAAGAGAAAGACAATTTGATTTCCTTCGCGGCGCGCCAGTGTAAACTCACCGGTTTCTCCAAAGCCCTGATAATTCTTGTGTGCCTCGACAATCTGACTGAGTGTGGCGGCAGCGGCACCGGGATGGGCACCCTGGCTATTTGCCGCGCCATGCCGGGCAACGGATTCAATCAGCCTTGCCTGGCTTTGTGCCGCTTCAACCAGGCGGGCTCGTTCTTCTTTGAAAGCGGCATCTTAAAGCAGCCAGATCGAAGTTCCGGTCACCGAAAATACGACACTGATCATGATCAATATCAAGTACAAAAGCCGGGCTCTAAGCCGCAGCGAACGTTGAGCCATGATTTCTTTCCCCTGGAAGGATCGTCATCCCCCAACTAACATAGTAACAGGTGTAATTTTGTCCAGGCAGACTGGAAGACGATCAAATTTTACGCAGTCCTGATCTTCTGACTAAAACGCCTTGTTGACAATCTTCCTGCGCGCGTCGGTTTCCATCGCCTTCATACATGCCGTGGAAATCTTCATGCAGCAATGCCTGAATTGCAACATCGCCCATGACCTGTTCCTACCGTTATTTCTGGCGTTCCGCTTTAGGGCCAAAGGCGCCACCCGTCGGGGTCTGGATAACAAAAATATCGTCGGCTTCCAGTTCGGCCGTGTCGCAAGGGCCAAGATCAAGATGGCTGCCGTCGGCCCGTTCCACCCAGGTTTTGCCGACCTGGCCTGGCTCACCGCCTGCCATGCCATAGGGCGGCACGATCCGATGCGATGCCAGGATGCCTGCCGTCATGCCTTCCAGGAAACGAAGCTTACGCAAGGTGCCATCACCGCCGTTCTGGCGACCCTTGCCGCCGGACCCCTTGCGAATGCTGAAACTTTCCAGACGCACAGGGAAGCGCCACTCAAGGATTTCCGGATCGGTCAGCCGTGCGTTGGTCATGTGGGTGTGGACCGCCGCCGTGCCATCAAAATCAGGACCGGCGCCTGAGCCACCGCAGATGGTTTCGTAATACTGGTATTGGTTATTGCCGAAGGTAAAGTTGTTCATGGTGCCCTGACTGGCCCCCATCACACCCAACGCCCCATACAGGGCATCCGTCATGCATTGTGAGGTTTCCACATTGCCCGCGACCACGGCTGCCGGATATTTCGGATTTAACATGCTGGCTTCCGGGATAATGATATCCATGGGTTTGAGGCAGCCACTGTTGAGCGGGATGTCGTCATCTACCAGGGTGCGGAAAACATAAAGAACCGCTGCCTTGGCGACAGCAGTCGGGGCATTGTAATTTGTTTCCAGTTGATCCGAAGTGCCGGTGAAATCGATAGTGGCGCGTCGGTTTTCATGATCGATTTTTACCGACACACAAATCTGGCTGCCGTCATCCATGGGATAGGTGAAGTCACCACCCTCCAGCACATCCAGTACCCGGCGCACGGATTCCTCAGCGTTATCCTGCACGTGGCTCATGTAGGCCTGAACCACATCCAGACCAAAATGGTCGACCATGTGGCGCAATTCCTGTACGCCCTTTTCACAGGCCGCGATCTGGGCTTTCAGGTCGGCAATATTCTGGTGCGTGTTACGGGCCGGGTATTTGCCGGACAGTAAAAGATCGGTGATCTCCTGTTCCAGAAAAACACCCTCGTCGACCAGTTTGAAGTTATCGATCAACACCCCTTCTTCATCAACGGTGGTTGAGTTTGGCGGCACGGAGCCTGGCGTTATGCCGCCAATATCCGCATGGTGCCCGCGCGAGCCCACGTAGAATAGAACATCCTTTTTGTTGTCGGAAAAGACCGGCGTGATGATGGTGACGTCGGGCAGGTGGGTGCCGCCATTGTAGGGTGCGTTCAGGCAAAAAACGTCACCGTATTTCATGCTGTCGCCGCGCAGTCGGATCACGGTCTGGATACTTTCCGACATGGAACCCAGATGCACCGGCATGTGAGGTGCGTTGGCTACCAGTTCGCCAATGGGGTTGAAAATAGCACAGGAGAAATCAAGACGTTCCTTGATGTTCACGCTATAGGCTGTGTTCTCCAGGGTCGCGCCCATTTGCTCGGCGATGGACATAAAGAGATTATTGAAAATCTCCAGCATGACCGGGTCCACATCGGTGCCAATAGCAACGCGTTCTTCGCGGGTCACAACCCGGGTGAGGACCAGATGATCTTTTACCGTCAGTTCGGCCTGCCAGCCCGGCTCCAGAATATTGGTGCCGTGGGGTTCGGTAATAATGGCGGGGCCTGTCACCGTATCACCGGGCCGCAATTCACTGCGATCCACGATGGGGGTTTGGGCACCCTTGCCACCCATATGCACAGGCAGCACGGTGTTCAGTTCCAGGGTGCTGCGATTTTGATCGATGGCCGTAACCGGTTCGTTTAATTCCGTGGCACCACCCAGCGCTTCCACAGACAAGGCCTCCACGATTAAGGTTTTTTCCGGCGTGATAAAGCCATAGCGTTGGCGATGTGATTTTTCGAACCGCGCCACCAGCTCGGCGACGCTGCCAAAGTCCACCACGAGGGAGGAATCTGTACCGTCATAGCGAAGGTGCACCTTGGGCACCAGACGGACCTTGTCGCCGGCTTCAATCTGGGTTTCCAGTTCAGCCCGGACGATGGCACCCAGTTCGGAAACCATGTCCTGCAGGCGCGGCATCAGGTCATCTGCCAGGGGCGCTTCGACGGCTTTTTCTTTCATGGCCGAAATATCAGCCAGGCCCATGCCGAAGGCGGACAACACACCGGCGTGGGGGTGCAGGAAAACCTTGTTCATGCCGAGGGCATCGGCGACCAGGCAGGCATGCTGGCCACCGGCACCGCCAAAACAACAGAGCGTATATTCAGTGACGTCATAGCCGCGCTGAACGGAAATCTTTTTGATGGCGTTGGCCATATTTTCCACAGCGATAAACAGAAAGCCTTCTGCCACTTCTTCCGGTGTGCGTTTGTCACCGGTGGCGGCTTCGATATCGGCGGCCATGGCCGTAAATTTTTCACGCACGATATCGGCATCCAGCGGCTGGTCCGCCTCAGGCCCAAAGACCTGCGGGAAAAACTCTGGCGATAGTTTGCCCAACATGACATTGCAGTCGGTGACCGTCAGCGGTCCGCCCTTGCGATAACAAGCCGGTCCTGGATTAGCCCCGGCGCTGTCCGGTCCCACACGATAGCGCGCCCCATCAAAATGCAGGATCGAACCACCACCGGCGGCCACGGTGTGGATATACATCATGGGCGCCCGCATGCGCACACCGGCAACTTCGGTCTCAAATGCGCGTTCGAACTCACCGTTATAATGCGAGACATCGGTGGAGGTGCCGCCCATGTCAAAGCCGATGATGTTATCGAATCCGGCGCTGGCGCTGGTGCGCACGGCCCCGACCACACCGCCTGCCGGGCCGGACAAGATGGCGTCCTTGCCCTGGAACAGGCGCGCATCAGTCAGACCACCAGAGGATTGCATGAACATCAGCTTGGCGGCATTTTGATCTTCATTTTTTCCCACAACTTCTGCCGCTACCCGATCAACATAACGCCGCAGGATGGGCGAGAGATAAGCATCCACCACGGTCGTATCGCCGCGGCTAACCAGTTTCATCAAGGGGCTGGTCTGGTGTGACGTCGAGACCTGGGTAAAGCCGATTTCGCGGGCGAGGTCTGCCACCTGTGCTTCGTGATCGGTAAAGCGATAGCCATGCATAAAGACAATGGCGGCTGATCGTATGCCGGAATCATAACCACCCTGCAGGGCTGTCCTGGCACCTTCCAGGTCCAGGGCTGTGACGGTTTCGCCACGGGCGCTCATGCGCTCGTCTATTTCGACGACCTGTTCATAAAGCATTTCCGGCAACACAATATGCCGGTCAAACAATTTTGGCCGGGCCTGATAGCCGATGCGCAAGCTGTCCGCAAAGCCACGTGTCACGACCAGCAAGGTGCGCTCTCCCTTGCGCTCCAGCAAGGCGTTGGTGGCAACGGTGGTGCCCATCTTGACCGCAGCAATATCGCTGCCGGGCAGGGGGGCGTCGGCTTCAAGTTTCAGAATATCGCGAATGCCCTGCAGGGCCGCGTCCTTATACCGTTCAGGATTTTCCGACAATAGTTTGTGTGTCAGAACTTCACCGGCAGGGTCCAGCGCTACAATGTCTGTAAACGTGCCCCCGCGATCAACCCAAAACTGCCACTGTCCCGACATACGCCCCACCCATAGTTTCTTTAATTAAGATTTGCGGTCAGTATAAGCAGACTTGGGCATTCCCCAAGGGCTCGAATGCGTTTTTCGTCAATAGAAACCTCAGGGATGGGGACGTACAACCTTGATTGATTCAATCGCTTATTTCCTTGCCCGCAATGGCACCCGCTTTATGGCTCTGGGATTATTTGTGGGACTGGCCGTACCACCGCTGTCCGCAAAACTTGGCCCGATGCTGCCTATGGTGGTCTGGGTCGTGTTGTACCTTTCCATGTTGCGCGTGAATTGGGGGGACATCATCGCCTGGCGCAAGCGCCCGTTGATTGTGGCCAGCGGCATGGCGTTCATTTTACTGGTGTCCCCCTTGTTAATGTGGCTGGTGTTGACGCTGACGGGTGCAGATAAGCCGTTGGCAACCGGCTTGGTGATGATGGCGGCCAGTGCGCCTTATACGGCGGTGGCTGCGGTCGCCGCCATCTTGCAACTTGACGCCGCACTGGCGCTCGTATTGTTGGTACTGACAACCCTTCTGATGCCCTTTGTATTGCCGGTGCTGGTTGTGGATGGCCTTGGTTTTGATGTCGCGCTGAACTCAATTTCACTGATGCAGCGCCTTGGGACCGTCGTTGGTATCGCCGTTACACTGGCCGTCGTCAGCCGTCACCTGATCGGCAAACAGCGTCTTGCCCGGAATGCCCATCGCCTGGACGGTCTGGTGGTGATTATGATCGTGGGTTTTGCCCTTGCCTTGATGGATGGTGTGACCGCTGCCTTTGTGGATCAACCCGCGCGTGTCGGGTTGATTGTTGGCGCGGCATTTACCGCAAACGCCGGGCTTCAATGCGCTGCCGCGCTGGCGTTCTGGCGATTTGGTCGAAAACTGGCGCTGACGATTGGCTATGCCGCGGGCAACGGAAATCTGGCCATCATCCTTGCCGTGCTGCCGGATAATGCCCATCCTGACATCGCGCTCTATTTTGCCCTCGGGCAGTTCCCGATGTTTCTGTTTCCCATGCTGTCCAGGCCTTTGTTTCTTTGGTTGTTACGGAAAGAATGAATGCGGGCTTGCAGAACAGACAATTCCATCCCATGTTGACCAGATCATGAGTATTTGGGGAAAAATAATCGGAGCGGCCGGTGGCTTTGCCATGGGTGGGCCTATTGGCGCCTTGATCGGCGGCTTTGCCGGGCATGCGCTCGACAAGATGCGTGGCGATGAGGGCGGCGAAGGCGGTGATGCCGGGACCCGCCAGATCGCTTTCACTATTGGTGTTATTGCCCTTGGGGCAAAAATGGCCAAGGCCGATGGTCAGGTTACGACAGACGAAGTGGCAGCCTTTCGCGAAGTTTTCCATGTGCCGCCAGAAGATCTGAAAAACGTTGCCCGTGTGTTTGATCAGGCCAAAAAAGGCGTGGCCGGGTTTGAAGCCTATGCCGAACAGCTGGCCGGATTGTTTCAGCAAAACCCTGCCGTGCTTGAAGATTTGCTGGATGGCCTGTTCCACATTGCCAAGGCAGACAACATCTATCATCCGGCGGAAGATGAATTCCTGCGCGAAGTGGCCCGCATCTTTGGATTTTCCGAGCATGAATTTGCCCGCATCAAGGAAGCTCATGTCGGGGCCGACAAATCTGACCCTTATGTTATCCTGGGTGTGTCACGCGACGTCTCGGATAGTGAACTGAAGTCCCATTACCGTAAATTGATCCGGGAACATCATCCCGACACCCTGATTGCCCAGGGCATGCCCCAGGAATTTATCGATGTGGCCAACGAAAAGCTGGCGGCCATTAATGATGCCCATGACCGTATCCAGCGCGAGCGTGACCCGAAATAGATGATCGTTTCGAATATTTTCCCGTGCCTCTTTTCCGACGGTGACACCTCTTGAAGCCCCAGCACGTGATGATTGTCATCCTGATCAACGCAGTTTGGGGCTTTAACTTTGTCGCTGCCAAATATGGCGTGACCCATTTTCCAGCGGTGTTCTTCTCCGGTATCAGATTTCTCATCGTCATTGCTGTGCTTTTCCCATATTTGCGCTGGGTGCCAGGGCAGATGCGGATGATAGCTGCTGTGGCATTTCTGATGGGCATCTTTCACTATGCCATCATGTTCACGGCGGTCGGATTAGCCGAAGATATCTCACCCATTGCCATTGCTGTGCAATTGCATGTGCCTTTTTCGACAATTCTGGCCATTTTGTTTTTGAAAGAACGGATCGGAATCTGGCGCTCGTCGGCGCTGGTTGTGGCTTTCGCCGGCGTTGTCGTTATCGCTTTCGATCCAAATGTCATTAATAGTCTCCTGGCCATGCTCATGGCCGCAATCGCCGCACTTTCCATGGCGGCGTCCACTGTTATTTTGCGGAACCTGAAGGACGTTGGAGTCTTCAACTTACAAGCCTGGATCGCTGTGATTGCGGCACCAGGGCTGTTCCTCATTTCAATGGTGCTTGAAAGCGGCCAAATTGAAGCGGTCCAGACGGCAGGCTGGGTTGAATGGAGTAGTGTTACTTTTTCCGCCATTGGTGCCACTATTGTTGGCCACGGCCTGATGTATTATCTGTTGCAGCGTTACCCGGTGAATGTGACATTGCCTTATACCTTGCTGGCACCAATATTTGGCGTGGCCTTTGGTGTGACGCTTTTGGGAGATACCCTGACTTTGCAAATTGTCATTGGCTCGGCTTGCACGTTGTCGGGGGTTGCAGTGATTGGCTTGCGTGGAAACAGGAAACGTGCGGAAAAAATGCGAAAAGAAGCTACTTGATGGTCGTCCAGAAACCTGCCCGCGAACTCGCCTCACCCAATCACGATTCGCGCCAGCCCGGCCAACGGGTTGATATGCTGTTAATCCATTATACCGGCATGGAAACGGCCGAGGCTGCGTTTCAGCGCCTGAAGGACCCGACGGCCAAGGTATCGGCCCATTATGTTATTGACGAAGATGGCCAGTTGACACGCATGGTCGATGAAACCCGCCGGGCCTGGCATGCCGGGGTGGCCAGTTGGGGTGGCCATACGGACATTAATGGCTGTTCCATTGGCATCGAACTGGTTAATCCCGGACATGAATTCGGGCTTCGGGCCTTTCCGGAAGCCCAGATGGTGGCGCTCGAGAACCTGTCCAGACGTCTGGTCACCAGATATTCAATCCCCAAAGACCGCGTGTTGGGCCATTCTGATGTGGCCCCCATTCGCAAGGCCGATCCGGGCGAGATGTTCGACTGGAAACGCCTGGCCGCCGCCGGTGTCGGATTGTGGCCCGAACACATGAATACCGGCGAATGGGCCAGTCTTCATCTGGGTGATTCCGGGGCCGGGGTCATGAAAATGCAACTGGACCTGAAGAATTTCGGCTATGAGATTGATGTCTCAGGATCATTCGGTGCGCCCACAACAGTTGTAGTCGCCGCCTTCCAGCGCCATTTCAGGCCGTCCAATGTGGATGGTATTGCCGACCGGGAAACCCGCAGCATGTTGGCTTCCGTTATGGCGGCGCGTCCGAAATAGCGTTCTCGCCCAATCGACATTCTTGACTGACGTGGCCTTCCGGCGTAAAGCAAGCCTGACGTCAGGTGGCTGGATGGCCGCGGTCCACGAAGGTGGGTCGAGGAAAGTCCGGGCTCCACGGAAACACGGTGCCGGATAATGCCCGGCGGGGGTGACCCCAGGGAAAGTGCCACAGAAAGCAAACCGCCCGTGATGCCTTCTTCGGAAGACCATTGCGGGTAAGGGTGAAAGGGTGCGGTAAGAGCGCACCGCGTTGCCGGTAACGGGAACGGCACGGTAAACCCCACCGGGAGCAAGACCAAATAGGGATGGTGGACTGGCTTGCCAGTCAGATCTGTTTTCGGGTCGCCGTCCGGGTGTGTCGCACGAGGTGTCTGGCAACAGGCATCCCAGATGAATGGTCATCGCCTGTATCGCCGCGAGGTGCACAGGTACAGAACCCGGCTTACAGGCCACCTGACGTCGTTTTCCTTTTGATGTTTTCAGTTCTCTAATAAATATGAAGTAAAACCAGGGCCAACCTGGTGCTTTGACTTGCACCTGGTCTGAGTTCATTTGCCGGACTGAATTTCAGGCTGTTGACGCCTGTTGGCCGGGATTCCGCAGAAAACCGCCAAAAGAACATAACAAGAACAAAATTGTGCCACATTTGACGCCCAAAGTCACAGCAATCAAAAAAAACTGATGCTCTGTTTGATCTTTGTTCTGTTGGAAACGACCGGCGGAAGGCTGGCTTTGTTCTTGAAATGACACTATTTTCACTTGTAATAACCATTGACGCCCATAAATTCCCATGGTATCCCATATTGTCCCATAAGAAGCCAACTAAGCGATGCAACTCGACGCATTGCCCGGTTCAGGCCGGGGGACATGGGAGCAACAATTTTATTGGGGGTTGGGTGTGGCACTATTTTTATCCACATTCGTCAATAAGGTAGACAAAAAGGGACGGGTTTCCGTGCCGGCGTCTTTTCGCGCCGCACTGACCGGACAATCCTTTGATGGTATCGTTGCGTTTCCGTCCTTTGTACAATCAGCCATTGAGGCTTCCGGCATTGACCGCATGGAAAGCCTGGCAGCTGGCATTGACCAGTTTGACCCCTTCAGCGACGAACACGACAACTTTGCCAATGCAATCCTGGCTGACTCTCATCAGCTGGCATTTGGTGATGATGGCCGTCTTGTCTTGCCTGAAGTTCTGCGCGATTACGCCTCGATCAGTGATCAGGCCGCCTTTGTGGGTCGTGGCCCGACGTTCCAGATTTGGGAGCCCGGTGCTTTCCGTATTGTTCAGGAAGAAGCCCGCGCCAAGGCCCGAGAGCAGCGCAATGCCCTGCGCCTCAAAAAACCCGAAGCAGAGGGCGATCAGTGATGGCGCAGAAAAAGCGCGGCAACTCACCAACAACCGGGTCGTCAGCCGATCCGGGCACCCCGCAATTACCGGATAACCGTGTCCACAGCCCCGTCTTGCTCTCTGAAGTCCTGAAATCCCTTGCACCCGCCGATGGCGAAGTGATTGTTGATGGCACCTTTGGGGCCGGTGGTTATACCCGCGCCATACTGGACGCCGCCAATTGCAAAGCCTTTGGTATTGATCGCGACCCGGAAGCCATGGCGCGCGGCGCTGTGTTGAGTACGGAGTATCCTGACCGCCTGACCCTGCTGCAGGGACCCTTTTCAGAGATGGAAAGTCTGCTGGACGGTGTTGGTGTCGCCAAGGTGGCTGGTGTTGTATTGGACCTGGGTGTTTCCTCGCCGCAACTGGATCAGGCAGAGCGTGGCTTTTCCTTTCGCTTTGATGGCCCGCTCGATATGCGCATGAGTTCTGCCGGGCAATCAGCCGAGGATGTCGTTAATGCCTTTGGTCTGGATGAACTAACTGAAATCATTCGCAATTTTGGAGAAGAGCGCCACGCCCGCCGAGTGGCCAAGGCCATTGTTGCGGCCCGTGATGAAAAACCCATTACCCGCACCCTGCAGCTGGCCGATCTGGTTTCCGAGGCCATGCCGCCAATTCGTTATAAAAAAGGCCAGCCGGTCTCGCGCATTCACCCGGCCACCCGGACTTTTCAGGCCCTGCGTATTTTTGTTAACGATGAGATCGGTGAATTGCGTCGCGGCCTGCTGGCTGCCGAGCGTTTGCTGGGCGAAGGCGGGCGACTGGTCGTTGTGTCTTTTCATTCGCTGGAAGATCGTGAAGTCAAAAACTTCATGAAAGCACGTTCCGGCTTTGCACCGCGTCCGCACCGGCACAGCCCGGCGGCCGAAATAACCGGCCCGGCGGCATCCTTTGAATTGCTAAAGCGTGGCGTGACCAAGCCAACCGATGAAGAAGCGCAAACCAATCCCCGTGCGCGTTCGGCGCGGTTGCGGGCAGCCCGTCGCACGTCGGCCCCTGTCTGGAATATGGAGGACGCCGCATGAGACGCACTCTCTCCGTTGCCGCCATCATTCTCACTGCCCTGATGTCCTATGGGCTTTATAATATGAAGTACGAGGTCCGCCGCCTGGAAAGTCGTCTTGCAGAACTACAGCAGACACTGACGTCCGGACGCCAGGCGGTCAAGGTTTTGCACGCCGAGTGGGCTTACCTTAACCGCCCGGCACGCTTGCAGGATCTCAGTGGCCGCCACCTTGATTTGCAGCCCGTCCAGGTTGGTCAATTGACCGGTCTGCATGAACTGCCGGTTCGCAGTGAAGAGCCTGGCCAAAAGTTAGCCCAAAAATCGGCGATGTTGTTGCCAACGGCGGGAGGCAAAACACAATGAGTGTTTTTCGCCGCAAGCCCCGCGCCATCGCACCGGTCGCTGAAACCAAATTGCAGTGGTCCGATGATGCCGAACAAATTCTTGAAAACGGTCGCAACCGTCTGGTTGTCGTTGGTGCCGTCTTCGCCCTCGCCTTTACCCTGGTCGGCGCGCGCCTGATTGATCTGGCGGTCCTGCAAGGTCATGACGCCAATCAGACAGCCCTGAACGACGAACAACGTCCCTCTGCCGAGCGGGCAGATATTCTGGATCGCAATGGCGTGGTGCTGGCCACGAACCTGATCACCGCATCCCTGTTCGCCGAGCCACGTCGGGTGCTGGATGCCGCTGACGCTGCCCGTAAAATTGTTCTGGCCTTGCCCGAACTGAATGAACAGGAAGTTGAGAAAAAACTTTCCGGTGGCCGGGCCTTTATCTGGCTCAAACGTCACCTGACACCCAAACAGCAACATGATGTGAACGCGCTTGGTGTGCCGGGCGTGGGCTTCCGCGATGATCGCAAGCGGGTTTATCCGCACGGTAATCTGGTTGCCCATGTGTTGGGCTATACCGGCATCGATAATGAAGGCCAGGCAGGTATCGAACTGCAATATGACGAGCAGCTTTCGACTGTGACACAAAAGGCCTCCGCGGCCACAAACGGTGATCCCTTGCGCCTCAGTGTTGATGTTCGGGTACAGTTTGCCCTGCAACAGGAATTGTCCCGTGCCGTTGAGGAATTTTCAGCGCTTGGTGCCGCTGGTATCGTGCTGGATGCGGTTACTGGCGAAGTCCTGGCCATGGTTTCCTTACCCGATTTCGATCCCAATCAGGCCCGCACCGCGTCGTCCAACGCCATGTTCAACCGGGCGTCTCTGGGCGTCTATGAAATGGGCTCGACCTTCAAGGCTTTCACCACGGCCATGGCGCTGGATGCTGGCACGGTAAAGATCGGCGGCGGTTATGACGCCACAAAGCCTTTACGTGTTGCCCGCTTTACTATTCGCGACGATCACCCCAAAAAGCGTTGGTTGAGTGTACCGGAAATCTTCATCTATTCCTCCAACATCGGGGCCGCCAAAATGGCTGTCGATGTGGGTGCTGAACGTCAAAAGGAATTTTTGGGGCGTCTTGGTTTGCTGCAACGCGCCGCCCTGGAACTGCCCGAGGTTGGCAGGCCCATTTCGCCGTCCCGCTGGGGTGAGATCAGCACGATGACCGTGGCTTTCGGTCACGGCATTGCCGTCAGCCCCGTACAACTGACCAGTGCCATGGCAGCCATGGTGAACGGTGGCATTCGCATTGATCCAACCCTGATGGCCAAACAACCCATGGACACGCCGCAAGGCACCCGCGTCATTAAAACCCGGACATCGTCCATCATGAAGCGCTTGATGCGCCTGAATGTAGAAGAAGGTACCGGCAGCAAGGCAAAGGCAGCCGGGTATCTGGTCGGTGGCAAGACAGGTACGGCGGAAAAGGCCGTGGCCGGTAGTTATCAGCGCAAGGCGTTGTTGTCTTCCTTCATTGGTGCCTTTCCCATGAATGATCCGCGCTACGTCGTGCTGGCGGTCATTGATGAGCCCAAGGGCACAAAAAAGTCATTTGGTTATGCAGGGGGTGGCTGGACGGCTGCCCCGGTATTTGGTCGCGTGGTTTCGAGAATAGGCCCACTGATGGGTGTGGCACCTGTGGACGAAGAAAGTAAATCCGTTCGCAACGCCATGTTTATTCGCGTCAAGGCGGGGGGATAAGACCTTGAAGCTATCTGACCTTACAAACATTGAAACCAATGGCGCTATGTCAGCTGTCGATATCTGCGGCCTCACCGCCGACAGCCGGGCCGTGCGGCCTGGATTTCTGTTTGCTGCCATCGAAGGCACGCAAATCGACGGGCGAAAATACATCCCCGATGCGGTCGGGCACGGCGCGGTCGCAGTGCTCGCACCACCGGGGACAACCACCGATGACCCGCATGTATCGTTGATTGCCGACGTTAACCCCCGCCGCCGTCTTGCCTTGATGGCGGCGCGGTTCTTTGAAAAACAGCCGGAAACTATGGTGGCTGTCACGGGCACCAATGGCAAAACCTCGGTCGCAAAATTTGTTGAACAAATCTGGCACCACCTTGGTCTCAAGGCTGGTAGCCTCGGCACCCTGGGCGTTCACGGCGATGGATATTGCGCAAAACTGGAACATACAACACCTGATCCGGTGACTTTGCACCGCCACTTGCGGGCCTTTGCGGACCATGAGATCAATCACGTGGCGCTGGAGGCTTCAAGCCATGGCCTCGACCAGTTTCGTCTTGATGGCGTGCGTCTGAAAGCGGCTGCTTTTACCAACCTGTCGCACGATCATTTTGATTATCATGCCAGCGAGGAAGACTATCTAGCAGCCAAATCGCGCCTGTTCAGTGAACTGTTGCCGGACGATGGCATTGCCGTACTGAATGCCGATTGTGAACATCAGGGCAAGCTGGTTGAGATTGCCAAAGCCCGCGGCTTGAAGATTATTTCCTACGGCTTCCGGGGTTGGGATATCTGTATCAAACGTCGCCGCCCCAGTGGTGATGGCCAGACCCTTGATCTGGATGTGCGGGGTAAAAGTTATCGTGTGCAGATGCCGGTAATCGGTGATTTTCAGGCCGAAAACGCGGCCTGTGCCTTGGGACTGGTTCTGGCCAGCGGCGCCGATCAGGATGCAGCCGTTGAGGCCCTGAACCACTTGCAAGGGGTCACTGGACGTATCGAAAAAGTTATTGACCATCCCAATGGCGCGCCGGTTTTTGTCGATTTTGCCCACACACCAGACGCTCTTGAAACGGTGCTCAAGGCCTTGAAGCCCCATGCCCGTGATCGCCTGATTGTGGTCTTTGGCTGTGGCGGCGACCGTGACGCACAAAAGCGCCGTGTGATGGGTGTGGTGGCCTGCCAGTTCGCTGACCTGGTCATTGTCACCGACGATAATCCACGTTTTGAAGATGCCGCCGCCATTCGTCACGAGGTCATGAATGGTTGCGACCGTGCCATCGAAGTTCGCGACCGGGCCGAAGCCATTCGCGCCGGTGTGGCCGGGCTGAACGAAGGTGATGTGTTGGTGATCGCTGGCAAGGGCCACGAAAGCGGCCAGATTATTCGCGACGAAGTGTTGCCCTTTAACGACGCAGAACAAGCGCGCATGGCCGTTACTGAAGTTGGAGGCAGTCACTGATGCCAGCTGATTCCATCTGGACAAAGAACGAAGCCTGTGTCGCCACCGGTGGTCAATGCGAAATGAACTGGGTTGCCCAGGGTGTTTCCATCGACAGCCGTACGGTTGCCTGGGGCGATTTGTTCATTGCCCTGGTGGGTCCCAATATGGATGGTCACAAGTTTTTGGCCCAGGCCTTTAAACGCGGTGCCGTGGCCGCTGTTGTTTCGCAGATTCCGGAAGATGCCGATTCTTCCTGGCCTTTGCTGATGGTCGATGATACTCAAACCGCCCTTGAAGGGCTTGGTGTCTTTGCCCGCGACCGGGTCGGCGCCCATATCTGTGCCGTCACTGGCAGTGTCGGCAAGACCGGCACCAAGGAAGCCCTGCGTCAGACCCTGGAACGCTCTGGCTCCACCCACGCCAGTGTTGCCAGTTACAACAATCTTTGGGGTGTGCCGTTGTCGCTGGCACGGATGCCGCGTGATGCGGCCTATGCCATCTTTGAGATCGGCATGAACCATGCCGGAGAGATTTCTCCCCTCAGCCGTATGGTGCGCCCGCATGTGGTTATCGTCACAACGGTTGAAGCCACACATCTTGAGTATTTTGACGGTGTCGAAGGCATCGCCGACGCCAAGGCCGAAGTCTTTGACGGCCTGGAGCCAGGTGGTGTCGCGATCCTGAACAAGGACAACGACCAGTTTGATCGTCTGCAAAAGGCCGCTTTGAGTCACGGCGCCCGCGTGGTTTCCTTTGGCGAAAACACGATTGCAGATGTGCATCTGGATCGCCTCGCCCTGCATCCAAACTGTTCTTGTGTATCGGCCCATATTGGCGAGACACAGGCGACTTACAAAATCGGCATGCCGGGTCATCACTGGGCCACAAACAGCCTGGCTGTTTTGGCTGCCGTCGATGCCTTGGGCGCAGACATCGGCTTGGCCACCATGGCCCTGGCCGCGATGACCGCACCCGACGGACGCGGACGGCGTCACCGTATCACGATGCCAAACGGGGCCTTTGACCTGATTGACGACAGCTATAATGCCTCGCCGGTTTCCATGCGCGCTGCCTTGCACGTTCTGGCCGGTGCCACGGTGCTGACCGGCGGGCGGCGTATCGCGGTGCTGGGCGAGATGAAAGAACTGGGGCCAACAGCTGCCCATATGCACACCGAACTGGCTGCTGATGTCGAGGCCGCAGAAATTGATCTGGTGATTACCTCGGGCGAGATGATGCAGGGCTTGCATGATGCTCTGCCAGGAAACATGCGCAGCGGCCATTGCGACAATTCGGTTGACGCTGCGGATAAGGCGGTTGATGCGATCCGGCCAGGTGACGTCATCCTGGTGAAGGGGTCGCTGGCCAGTGGTATGGCACGTGTTGTCGAAGGGTTGTTGGCGCTGGAAGCCGCACCCCGTGTTGTGAACGGGTAGGGCCGGTATGTTTCTTTATCTATTTCAATATGCTGATCAGTTCCCGGTCCTGAACTTGTTCCGTTATCTGACTTTTCGGGCGGGTGGTGCAGTAATGACAGCCCTGTTGGTGGCTTTCGTCTTTGGCCCCATGGTGATCCGCTGGTTGAAATCAAAACAAACCAACGGCCAGCCGATCCGGGATTGTGGACCCCAAAGCCACATCGTTAAAAAGCAGGGGACGCCAACCATGGGCGGCTTTCTGATCTTGCTGGCCCTGACGCTTGCAACCTTGTTGTGGGCTGATCTGAATAACCCTTACGTCTGGGCTGTGATGATGGTCACCCTGGGTTTCGGCGTTATTGGCTTTGCCGACGACTATCAAAAAGTCACCCAGTCCAATCACCGCGGTGTGTCCGGCAAACTTAAACTGATGCTGGAAATTGCCGTCGCCGGTCTGGCCGCCTGGTGGATTTATACTGTAACACCGCAGCCGCTGTCCGGTGGCCTGGCTATTCCATTCCTCAAAGACCTGCTGGTGCCCCTGGGTTGGCTGGCAATACCGTTTGCCATTTTCGTCATGGTGGGCGCCTCCAATTCTGTCAACCTGACGGACGGCCTGGATGGTTTGGCCATTGTGCCGGTGATCATTGCCGCAGGCACGTTCGGCTTCATCGCTTACCTGGTTGGCAACTCGGTCTTCGCCAATTACCTGCAACTGCATGCCGTGCCCGGTGCTGGCGAGCTGGTGGTTATTTGCGGTGCCCTGGTGGGTGCCGGCCTCGGTTTTCTCTGGTTCAACGCGCCCCCGGCCATGATTTTCATGGGCGACACAGGCAGCCTGGCCCTGGGCGGAACCCTGGGTGCCATCAGTGTTGTTATCAAACATGAACTGGTGCTGGCCATTGTCGGTGGTTTGTTCGTTCTGGAAACAGTTTCGGTCATCGTTCAGGTCGCGTCTTTCAAACTGACCGGCAAGCGCGTCTTCCGCATGGCGCCGCTACACCACCATTTCGAGGAAAAGGGTTGGGCCGAAAGCACCGTCGTGATTCGCTTCTGGATTATCGCCGTCATCCTGGCCCTGGTCGGCCTGGCAACGTTGAAGTTGAGGTAGGGGAATGATCGAAGTCACCACCTTCGCCAATGCCCATGTGGCTGTTTTTGGACTGGGACGTTCCGGTCTGGCGACAGTGCATGCGCTGAAGGCAGGCGGGGCCGAGGTTTGCGCCTGGGACGACAGCCCGGAACGCCGTGACGAAGCTGCCGACGCAGGGATTGATCTGGCTGATCTTTACAGTGCGGACTGGAAAAAAATGGCGGCCCTGATCCTCAGCCCTGGTGTGCCGCTAACTCACCCTGAGCCGCATTGGGTCGTGCGCATGGCGCGTGCCGAGGCTTGCGAAGTCATCGGCGATGTTGAACTTTTTGCCCGCGAAAAATTACCGAACCAGATTGCGGCCATTACCGGCACCAACGGCAAGTCTACCACCACGGCCTTGACCGGTCATGTGCTGGAAAGTTGCGGACGCCCAGTGGCGACCGGTGGTAATCTCGGCACCCCGGTTCTGGAATTGCCGCGCCTGCCCGATGGTGGCGTCTATGTCATCGAAATGTCGTCTTACCAAATTGATCTAACACCTTCACTTGACCCTGACGTGGCCGTCTTGCTGAACCTTAGCCCCGATCACATTGACCGGCATGGTGACATGGCGGGTTATATCGGTGTGAAAAGCGGCATGCTGGAGCGCCAGTCTGCAGATAAAACAGCTATCGTCGGCATGGACGACAAGGATAGTGTCGGTATTTTTGACAAACTGAACAGCACTGGCCGCAAAAATATTGTGCCGGTTTCAGTGACGACACCGCCCAATGAACGCGCCCGACAGCAAGGTTATGTTGTTGAGGATGGAGTGATCTCCAGCCAATTAGACGGCAAGTCTGAAGCGCTGGTGGATCTCTTCGGTGCGGCTAATCTGATCGGCGTTCACAATTGGCAAAATGCGGCAATGGCCCTGGCATCGGCGACGGCACTTGGCTGTCCGGTCTACGACGCCGCAGCGTCATTGCTCAGCTTTCCGGGTCTTGCCCATCGCATGGAATATGTGGGCCGCATTGGCAACATTCGCTTTATCAATGACAGCAAGGCGACCAACGCCGAAGCCACATCCCGCGCCCTTGCCTGTTTTGACCGCATCATCTGGATTGCAGGTGGGCGCCCCAAAGAAGGCGGTATCGAAGCCTTGCGCCCTGAATTCCATCGCATTGCCTATGCTTATCTTATTGGTGAAGCGGCTGGCGATTTTGCCCAAACCCTGGAAGGTGAAGTGCCTTTCACGATTGCCGAAACCCTTGATGAAGCAGTCGCGCTGGCCGCAGAACGGGCGACGGAAGAAGCGGCCTGCCTGGGCGGGGACGCCATGCCGGATACGGCGGTGTTGTTGTCACCGGCAGCAGCCTCCTTTGATCAATTCGCAAATTTTGAACTTCGCGGCAACCGTTTTCGGGATTTGGTGGCGGGTCTGTCTTTGTTGCATCGTGACGAGATTGCAGTTGGGGGCCGGGTATGATTGGTCCCGCGCGCACAGATACTTCACTTGTCGGCCGCTGGTGGTGGACGGTTGATCGCTGGTCACTTGTCGCCCTCGGCGCTTTGCTGGCAGCAGGTGCCTTGTTGGTTATGGCCGCTAGTCCGGCTGTGGCCGAACGCATTGGTCTGGATAGTTTTCACTTTGTCCGTCGCCAGGTTGTCTATCTTGTCCCGGCGATCGGTGTGATGATTTTGGTCTCGCTATCGTCACCCTTGACTGTGCGTCGCCTGGCGACCATTGGCTTTGCCGTGACAATTGCGCTGATGATCCTGACCTTGCTGGTGGGCAATGAAGTCAAAGGGGCGCAGCGCTGGTTATCTCTTGCCGGATTTGTCATCCAGCCCTCGGAATTTATCAAACCGTTCTTTGCAGTCGTGGCCGCCTGGATGTTTGCCGAGCAACAGCGTGGTGAAGGTTTTCCCGGCTATCTGGTTTCCACCTTGATGATGGCGGTTGTCTGCACCTTGCTGGTCATGCAGCCGGACTTTGGCATGACAGTTGTTGTTGCCGCCGTCTGGTTCACGCAATTCTTCATGGCTGGCATGCCCATGACCTGGATCATTGTTATGGGTTTTGCCGGGATCGCCGGTTTGGCCGCGGCCTATGCCTTATTGCCCCACGTGGCCAGCCGCATTGATCGTTTTCTTGATCCTTCCAGCGGCGACAGCTTCCAGGTTGATACAGCTCTGTCTGCTTTCCGCACCGGTGGTTTGACCGGACGGGGGCCCGGAGAAGGGACCGTCAAAGGTATTTTGCCCGACGCTCACACAGATTTTATTTTTGCCGTCGCCGGAGAAGAATTTGGCCTGATCGCTTGCCTGGTTCTGGTGGCCTTGTTTGCTTTTGTCGTCTTGCGTGGCTTCAGCCGCATGCTGATGGAACGTAACGCCTTTGTCATGCTGGCTGCCGCTGGCTTGCTGGTGCAGTTCGGCATTCAGGCCTTTGTAAACATGGGCGTAAATCTTCGTTTGCTGCCTGCCAAAGGCATGACGCTACCCTTTGTCTCATACGGTGGCTCATCCTTGCTGGCGCTGGCCATCGGCATGGGCATGGTTCTGGCTCTGACCCGCAAACGTCCAGGTTCGGGGTTAGTTGGATGACCTCAATCAATCAAACAGGTCCTGTGATTCTTGCCGCGGGTGGCACCGGTGGACACCTCTTTCCGGCAGAAGCCCTGGCGGGTGAACTGATGGCGCGGGGTCGCGACGTCATGTTGGTGACGGATACGCGCGGTGATACTCACACGGCATCTGTCGATAGCCCCCTGGCCCGCATTGAACGCTTTGTTGTGCGGGCAGGCACCGTTTCAGGGCAGTCCGCTTTTGGTAAAATCAAGGGTTTGATCGAACTGGTTGCGGGGTTCTGGCAAGCCAGGGCTTTGCTGGCCCGATTGCAGCCTTCAGTTGTTGTTGGCTTTGGTGGTTATCCATCCTTGCCCACCATGTTGGCCGCCACCCGACGCGGCACACCAGCCATCTTGCACGAACAAAATGCCGTTCTGGGGCGGGTCAATCGCGTGCTGGCACCGCGTGTGAATGCTATTGCCGTGGCCTTTACCGATACGGCCAAACTGGAACCAGGTGATTTCGCCAAGGTCAAGGTCGTAGGTAATCCGGTGCGGGCCGCTGTGCGGGCAGTTCGCGGAAAACCCTATCCAGTACCTGAAGTCGGCGGCGCTTTTAATATTCTGGTATTGGGTGGCAGTCAGGGGGCAACCGTGTTGTCCGATGTTGTGCCCGTCGCCTTAAGCCAGTTGCCGGACGAGTTGAAACACCGCTTGCATATTACCCAGCAATGTCGGCCGGAAGATCTCGACCGGGTTCGCCAAATCTACGCCGAAGCCGGATTGCAAACCGACCTTGCAACATTTTTTGATGATGTGCCGGCCCGCCTGGCTGAAACCCATTTGATTGTGTCCCGCGCAGGCGCATCGACAGTAAGTGAAGCTGCCGTGGCCGGGCGTCCGGCCCTGTTGGTGCCTTATCCGCACGCAACCGATGATCATCAAACCGGCAACGCAAAAGCCTTTGTGGAGCCAGGCGCTGGCTGGATGGCCCCACAGCAGTCTTTCACCAAACAATTTGTTGCCGACACCATAACCGATCTGATGGCTCATCCTGAAAAATTGACAGATGCCGCCGCCAGTGCACTGAACGTTGGTCGGGCAGATTCTGCTCCACGTCTGGCTGATCTGGTTGAAAGCCTGATCCGTGAAGGCAATGGCGCAAACGGTGGCAGTTCTTCACCTCAGGAGGAAGCCGCATGAGACAGCTACCTCTTGATATTGGTGTGATCCACTTCGTTGGTATCGGTGGCATCGGCATGAGCGGCATCGCCGAGGTTATGCATAACCTTGGTTATAAGGTTCAAGGCTCGGACCAGTCGGAAAGTGCCAATGTTTTGCGCCTGCGCGACAAGGGCATCAATGTGCTCATTGGCCATGAGGCAGAACACGTCGTGGACGCCCGTGTTGTGGTGATTTCCACGGCTGTGAAGTCGGACAATCCAGAAGTGCGGGCGGCACGCGAACGTTTAATTCCTGTTGTTCGCCGGGCAGAAATGCTGGCCGAACTGATGCGCCTGAAGTGGTGCATTGCCGTGGGCGGCACCCATGGCAAAACAACGACCACTTCCATGTTGGCAACTTTGCTGGATACAGCCGACTTTGACCCGACAGTGATCAATGGCGGCATCATCAACGCCTACGGCACCAATGCCCGTTTGGGCGATGGTGACTGGATGGTGGTAGAAGCTGACGAAAGCGACGGTACCTTTGTGCGCTTGCCAGCCGTCATTGCTGTGGTCACCAATATGGACCCCGAGCATCTTGATTTTTACGGTGATTTTGACACCGAGCGTAAAGCTTTTGAGGCCTTTGTCGAAAATGTGCCGTTCTATGGTGCCGCTGTCATGTGCATCGATCATCCGGAAGTCCAGTCCATGGTCGGGCGCATTTCTGACCGCCGCATTGTTACCTACGGCGAAAGCCCGCAGGCAGATATCCGGGCAATCAATGTAACTTATTCGACGGGCGGATCGAATTTTGATGTGGTCGAAACGGATCGCGCTACGGGCGATGTCGAAACCATTAGCGGATTGCGTTTGCCCATGCCGGGCATTCACAACGTCCTGAATTCTCTCGTGACCTTTTGCGTGGCCCGCGAAATGGGCATCGACAGTGAAGTTGTTCGCAAGGCCCTGGCCGGATTCGAAGGCGTCAAGCGCCGCTTTACCCGCACAGGCGAAGCCGGTGGTATTACGGTCATTGATGATTACGCCCACCACCCGGTTGAAATTTCTGCGGTGCTGGCTGCCGCCCGACATGCCTATGAAGGCAAGGTCATCGCTGTGGTGCAACCCCACCGCTATTCGCGTTTGCAGGATTTGTTCAGTGAATTCTGCAACTGCTTCAATGATGCCGACACTGTCATTGTTGCCAATGTATTTGCCGCAGGAGAAGAGCCTCGGACAGGCTTTGACCGGGATGGCTTGGCAGAAGGCCTGCGCAGCCATGGTCACCGCCGCGTCCTGGTCATGGATGATGCGCTGGAACTTGCTGCCCTCGCGGCATCAGAGGCGGAAGCCGGTGATCTGGTGGTTTGTCTGGGGGCTGGCAACATTACCGCCTGGGCCAATGCTTTGCCGCAGGAACTGGAAGATTATCTCGGCCATCACCCACAAGCGAAACAACCGTCAGGGGAGGGGGCCGCATGATGGCAGCACATTCCTTCCCGACCGGTCTTATGGAACGCCTGCCACAGGTTCGCGGGCGCTATAATGAAAACGTCTCGTTGGCCGATGTGACCTGGTTCCGTGTGGGCGGTGCCGCCGAAGTGGTCTTCCGCCCTGCCGACAAGGACGACCTGGTTCACTTTTTGCAAAACAAACCGGCTGATGTGCCTGTCATGATAATGGGTGTGGGCTCCAACCTTTTGATCCGCGACGGTGGTCTGCCCGGCGTCGTTATTCGTCTGGGACGTGGCTTCGCCGGGGTCACAACTGATGGCGATACGGTGATCGCAGGTGCCGGTGCCCTGGATGTGAATGTCTCCCTGACGGCGGCAGACGCGTCCATCGGCGGGCTGGAATTCCTCAGTGGTATTCCGGGCACAATCGGTGGGGCCTTGCGCATGAATGCCGGGGCCTATGGTGCCGAGATGTCGGATGTCCTGATCAAAGCAGAAGCCGTAACGCCCGAAGGTGAGCTCAAAATACTTGATCTCGCCCAGATGAAATTCGCCTATCGTCATTGCGGAATTGATGCAAGCTGGTTGTTCCTGTCGGCGACCTTACAGGGCAAGGGCGGGCAAAAGTCAGAGATACTGACCCGCATCGACGACATCAAATCTGCTCGTGAAGACACACAGCCTGTGCGCACCCGCACCGGCGGTTCTACCTTCGCCAATCCGTCTGATACAGACCTGAAGGCCTGGCAATTGATTGATCGGGCAGGCTGTCGTGGTTTGATCCGTGGCGGGGCCATGGTGTCAGAAAAGCACTGCAACTTCCTGATCAATACAGGTGCTGCCAGTGCAACTGACCTGGAAGGCCTGGGGGAAGAAGTTCGACGTCGGGTCCTGGAAGAATTTGGTGTCACCCTGCATTGGGAAATTCGCCGGGTTGGTCTTCATGTCGATGGTCTTTCGGAAGTCAATGACGGGAGGATCTCATGAAAAAACACGTCGCCGTCTTGATGGGTGGTTGGTCCGCCGAGCGTGAGGTTTCACTTGTCAGCGGGGCCGCTGTTGTCGAGGCCTTGCAGGAAAAAGATTATCGCGTATCTGCAATTGATGTGGGCCACACGGTGGCAACAACCCTGGCCGACATGAAGCCGGACGTCTGTTTCAATGCCTTGCATGGTCGCTTCGGTGAAGATGGCTGCATTCAGGGTGTGCTGGAAACACTGGGCATTCCCTACACACATTCTGGCGTGCTGGCTTCGGCCATGGCCATGGACAAGCCCTTGGCCAAAAAACTTTATGACACGGTCGGTCTGCCCTGCGTCGAAGGCGGTGTCTTTCACCGCGACCAAATCCTGGCCGGTGATGTGATGACAGCCCCCTATGTCATCAAGCCGTTGAATGAAGGCTCGTCCGTTGGTGTCAAGATTGTCACCGGCGACGAAAACGAGTTGCCTTTTCAGTCTGAAGCCTGGCACTACGGATCAGAAGTTCTCGTGGAACGTTATGTTCCAGGTCGCGAAGTCCAGGTTGCCGTGCTGGATAACAAGGCCCTGGGGGCCATTGAAATTCGCCCGACAAAACAATTCTACGATTATGAAGCCAAATATTCCGATGGCTTCGCCGAACATCTGATGCCGGCTCCTATCGACAAGGCGGTCTATGACGACGTCATGCAAATGGCCGAGACCGCCCATAAGGTTCTGGGCTGTCGCGGTGTCACACGCACAGACTTCCGCTATGACGATACAGCTGGTGAGCCTGGTAAATTGTTTATCCTGGAAACCAATACCCAACCCGGCATGACGCCCCTGTCACTGACACCTGAAATTGCCGCCCATCGCGGCATGGATTTTGGTCAATTGGTTGACTGGCTTGTGAAGGATGCATCATGCCAGCGATAAAAAAACCTTTGACCGCACCAAAGCGGGCCAGAAAATCACCAGTGAAAAAGTCAGCTGCGAAATCAACAGCCCGCCGCGCACCACGTCCGTTTCGCCAGTGGCTCTATCGCCGCCGCCGGACCCTGTCACAGGGTGTTGCGGTTTTGGGTATTTTGGCGGGCCTTGGCTGGACTGGCTATTGGTCAATGGAAAATGACGTGCCTGCGCGGACAATGACCATGCTGGGCCAAGCCGTCGATGACGCCTCACATGCCGCCGGTTTGACGGTGAACGAAGTTGTCGTTGTCGGTCGCCATCGCACCTCGCGCAAAGATATTTCCCGGGCCCTGGGTGTCAAACGGGACGACCCCATTTTGGCACTGGATATGACCGGCGCACTTGAACGTCTGGAGGCTTTGGGCTGGGTGGATAGTGCCGACATTACCCGCCGCTTGCCAGGGGACGTGCATGTGCATCTGGTGGAGCGCAAACCCTTCGCCCTGTGGCAGCGCAACAAACATCTGGTTCTGATTGATCGTGACGGTGTAGCCATCACCGACAAAAAGCTGGGTCGTTTTGCCAGTCTGCCAACGGTCGTCGGACGGGACGCTCCGACCCATGTCGCTGATCTGTTTGATGTTCTGGCAACCGAGCCTGAATTGTTCTCTCGCGTATCGGCGGCCGTACGGATTGCCGGGCGGCGCTGGGATATTCGCCTCGCCAACGACATCGTTATTCGCCTGCCGGAAGACGGTGCCGCGCAAGGTTGGCGTCGTCTTGCGGTTCTGCAACGTGAACACGCCATTCTGGGCCGTGACCTCGCCGCCATTGATTTACGGCTTGAGGATCGGCTGATCGTTCGACTGGGGGCCAAGGCAGCAAAGCTGCGCCGGGCACCTGGCAACAATACCTGAGGGGGCAAGTAGATGCGCAATATGCAAAAAGATAATCGGGGCAACTTTCATGGCTAATGCGGCACGCAACAGCACCCAGGGTGCGCCATTGAAAAACGGTTTGGTCGCGGCTCTCGATGTGGGCACAACCAAAACGGTTTGTTTCATTGGGCGTGTGGTCGGGGAAAACAAGGCCCGTGTGGTCGGTATTGGCCACCAGGTTTCGCGCGGTCTCAGGGCCGGGTCCGTGGCGGATATGGAAGCCGTTGAAAGCTCAGTGCGGGCCGCCGTCGATGCCGCAGAGCGTATGGCAGGCGAGCCCATCCACACTGCCTTTGTTAATGTCTCCTGCGGTGACCCGGCGTCACATACGGTGGGCGTCGATATCCCTGTCACGGGCAACGAAATAGATGACGCTGACGTGCGCCGGGTGCTGGATCAAGGCACGGCCCGCAGCGACAATGGCGAACGCGAAGTTATCCACGCCATACCTGTCACCTACACGGTTGACGGAACCTCGGGCATTCGCGACCCGCGCGGCATGTACGGCACCCAGCTGGGTGTGAATATGCATATTGTGACGGCCTCCGCCGGTCCGGTGCGCAATTTACACAGCTGCATCAAGCGCGGCCATCTGGATGTGGCAGGCACAGTGGTTTCAAGCTATGCCGCCGGTTTGGCGACGCTTGTGGAAGATGAAAAAGACCTCGGTGTGACCCTGATTGATATGGGCGGTGGCACCACGTCAGTGGCAGTTTTTTATGACGGCAGCCTGGTCTTTGCCGACGTTGTGCCGCTGGGCGGACAACATGTCACCAATGATATTGCCCGCGGTTTAGCCACGCCAACCGGACATGCGGAACGTATGAAAACCCTTTATGGCAGCGCCATTGCCGGGCCTGCCGATGATCAGGAATTGATTGACGTGCCGCAGGTTGGCGAATCCGATCAGGCCGAACCTAATCATGTGCCACGGTCTGCTCTGATTGGCATTATCAAGCCCCGCGTTGAGGAAACTCTCGAGCTGGTGCGCGACCGTCTTGCCCTCTCGGGCTATGACCGGGTCGCTGGTCGCCGGGTTGTGCTGACGGGCGGTGCCAGTCAGTTGCAGGGCGTACTGGAGTTATCGCGCCGGGTCCTCGACAAACAGGTTCGCATCGGCAAACCGATCCGCATTCAGGGTCTGGCCGAAGCCACCGGGGGACCGGCATTCGCAACTTGTGCCGGACTATTAAGTTATGGCGTGCAAGGGCTGGGCAACCAGCTTGAGCACGGCCAGTCACCAACATCAGCAGGTGGCCTGAGCAAGTTTGGCCGCTGGCTGAAGGAAAATTTTTAGTAAGTGTAAACAAGACAATACGTCACCGGAACAACCGGTGCTTCGATAGACAAGGAAGAAAATGACTATGAACAAATCAAGATCCGAAAACATATTTGGAATTGATTCAACCAGATCAAATGGAGGCCAATGATGTCCTTAAATCTGACTATGCCTGAAAGAACTGAACTCAAGCCACGGATCACCGTTATCGGTGTTGGTGGTGCCGGCGGCAACGCTGTGAACAACATGATCGGCGCGCATCTCGAAGGCGTCGAATATGTCGTTGCCAATACTGATTCCCAAGCCCTGGGCTTGTCCATGACGGACCGGACCATTCAGCTGGGTGCGAACCTGACACAAGGCCTTGGTGCTGGTGCCCGTCCGGAAGTCGGTGGTGCCGCTGCCGTGGAAGCCATGGACGAAATCATGGACCACATCCAGGGCAGCCACATGGTCTTTATCACAGCCGGTATGGGCGGTGGTACAGGCACGGGTGCAGCACCTGTGATGGCTGAGGCCGCACGCAGCGCCGGTATGCTGACCGTTGGCGTGGTTACCAAGCCGTTCCATTTTGAAGGCTCCAACCGCATGAAGATCGCGGAAGCCGGAATTAAGGAACTGCAAAATCATGTCGATACCCTGATTATCATTCCCAACCAGAACCTGTTCCGCGTTGCCAATGAAAAGACCACTTTTGCTGATGCCTTCGAAATGGCTGATGATGTGCTCTATTCCGGTGTTCGCGGGGTCACGGACCTGATGGTCATGCCTGGCCTGATCAACCTGGATTTTGCTGACGTTCGCGCCATTATGGGCGAAATGGGCAAAGCCATGATGGGCACCGGTGAAGCCGAAGGAGAAAAGCGTGCTCTGGAAGCCGCAGAAGCCGCCATCGCCAATCCTTTGTTGGATGATGTATCCATGAAAGGGGCCCGCGCTGTCCTGATCAATATCACCAGTGGCATGGACACAACCCTGTATGAAATCGACGAAGCTACCAATCGCATTCGGGACGAAGTCGACGTTGATGCCAACATCATCTTTGGCCAGACTTTCGACGAAGCTCTTGCTGGTCGCATGCGGGTATCCATTGTCGCCACCGGCATAGATGCCGATGGCCTTTCAATGCCATCGCCGAAATTGCAGGTTGTCGGCGGGGCCGATGCAACAGCCCGTGCCGGTTTTCCGGATACAACACGAACGACGACGGATATGCCCGCCATGCCCGCATCAATGGCAACAAGTCCATCAGCAACATCTGCCCCCCCCATGGCCAATATGACATCCATGGCGGGATCTTATGGCGCAACCGCCGGGGCGCTTGCCCTGGATGTGAGCCAGCCTGAATTGGACATGCCGGAAATGACCCGGCCTGCTGTAGCGGAACCAGAAGTGGTTCAACCGGAATTGAAGATAAGCCCTGTTGTTGAAGACAGTGTACCGGTGCAGCCGGAAGCATCTGTTGAAACACAGAACGTGGTGGAAACGCCGACCGCGGTGGAACGGGTAAACAACGCTGAACAATTGGACGATCGTGCCGAAGCAGACACGCCGTTCATTGCTCGTCCGGCTTTGACACCAAAGGCATCGATGGAAACAGCGATGCAACCAGCCCCAAAACCGGATGCTTTTGCTGAAGCTGCCCTGACCAATGGCGCAACAGTTGAAAACAAGCCAAAGCCCCCAAGCCTGCTGGAACGCATGACCGGCACAGGTCGTGCGCGTCAAAAAGCCCGTGAAGCTGAAGCCCAGGCGCAAGCCCAGACCCAGGTTCAGGAGCCAAGCTTTGGCCGTAGAGACCAGCCTGAGCCGGTCACAAATCCGGTTCAGCACGTCGCTGAGACAGAGGAATGGTCGGAAACGCCTGCCAAACCAGAACTTGCCGCGCCAAAAGCGACTTCGGCCATGCCGGCGATTGACCCGGCTGACCGTTTGGCCCCGGCCGCAGGAGACGATTTGCTGGACATTCCGGCATTTCTGCGACGCCAGGCTAATTAGAGCTATTCCGGTTTAGACGGAATAGCTTCTGCTCTTGTTATCGTTGCCCACAGTGAGTTTGCGGCAGCGCAGCGTTTCCTCCTTCGTCGGAAACGCGCCAGGATCTGTTCGAAGGCATAGTCATACTTGGGGCAGCAGGAAGCTGCTGCCCCATTTTTTTTTAGAGCGTTTCCGGGTTTCAGGGAAACACTACGTTGCCATAAACCCAGGGTTTGAGAATTATTGACGAGGCTGGAGAGACCTTTTTTGAGACAAAATATTTTTAGTTAATCAATTGTTTTTAATAAATTTTTCAAGACCGCACTGAATGTTGCAAAACGGTAACAAATCGACATAAAGCGTGATTTGTTGCAGAGCACAATAATTGCTAGAACCACTGCAACGACGCAGCCCGGAATCTATCATATCGGGCAAAGTGAATATTCAGTACCGGCAGGAGCGAGACCCATTAACTTCCAACACAAAATTGCAAATTCGGATGATCGTCCTGCCCTTGGCTCTGCTCGACCAGGTGCGAGTGAGTCCGCTCGACCAGATGCCAGTTTTCAGCAAACACTTCGTAACCGGATCAGCTGCACTGGTGTTGGATTGCACAGTGGCGTTGATGTCGCCATGACGCTGATGCCCGCCGACCCGGACACGGGGATTGTTTTTCGGCGAACTGATGTCGATACCAGCCATCTCGACCGCGACATCGCCGAGATCCCGGCTTTGTGGAACCATGTATCCGGCACCATGCTGGGCACGACTTTGGTCAACGATCACGGTACGTCGGTTGCCACAGTAGAGCACCTGATGGCAGCTTTGGCTGGCTGTGGTGTCGACAATGCGATTGTTGAATTGAACGGTGGTGAAGTGCCGATCATGGATGGCTCAAGCGCGCCATTTGTTTTCCTGATTGAATGCGCCGGTATCTTTGAGCAAAACCAGGTGCGCCGCGCTATTCGTGTTCTGAAGCCGGTAACTGTTTCTGACAAGGGCCGCACCGTAACCTTGCGCCCGGCAGAACGTTTCACCTTAAGTGTTGATATTGATTTTGACAGCCCGGTCGTGGCCCATCAAACATGTGAATTTGATGAGGCCAGCATGACCTTCAAGGATGAGCTTTGCCGCGCCCGGACCTTTGGTTTTTTGCATGAAGTCAGTGCCTTGCAGGACAAGGGCCTGGCCCGTGGCGGATCGCTCGATAATGCCGTTGTTGTTGACGGGGACCGGGTCATGAACGAAGACGGCCTGCGTTTTGCCGATGAATTTGCCCGCCATAAGGCGCTGGATGCAGTTGGTGATCTCTACCTCGCGGGCGGTCGTTTGCTGGCCCGTTATGAAGGCGAAAAGGCTGGTCATGAGATGAATAACCGGGTCTTGCGCGCCTTGTTTGCCGATGCCAGTGCCTGGGAATGGTGCGATGATATCCAGGCTGATGTTCGGGCCGGTGTGGAGGCATCCGGGCAAGAAGAATGGGTTGAGGAACGCGCCGTCGCCATGGCCTGAGGCCATTTGGACTATTCTTTGACAAAATCGACCTGAAATACCCCAAAATAGTCGGCAATTTTGATGCCTGTTGTGGTGGCCTTTGAACTGGCCGTGTTATAGTCCCGCATATTGGCCTGATGACACGGGACAAATTTAGGGATTTAGCCTTCAGGGAGTGCGGATTCGCACATGCGATCTAATCGGATATCCAGGTTTTTAACCGTTTCCATGACAACAGCTGTTTTGGCACTGTCGGCCTGTTCAAGTGACGACGGCCCTGACTATGTCGAACTGCCGGTTGACGTCTTGTACAATAATGCCGCGAACAATCTGACGGCGGGCGATTACAAACTGGCTGCGGCGGGTTTTGATGATGTGGAACGCCAGCATCCTTATTCTCCGTGGGCCACTCGTGCCCAGTTGATGGCGGCTTATGCCTATTACCAGGACAACGAATATGATCAGGCGGTGATTGCTGCGGAACGTTTCGTGCAGCTTCATCCCGGCCACAAGGACACGCCCTACGCCTTTTATTTGGCGGCCATCAGCTATTATGAACAAATCATCGATGTGGGCCGGGACCAGCGGATCACCGAACTGGCACTCAGGGCCCTGAACGAAGTTGTGCGGCGCTACCCCAAAAGCGAATATGCCCGTGCGGCCCGTTTGAAAGTTGACCTGGCCCATAACCACCTTGCGGGACGGGAAATGGAAGTCGGGCGGTTCTATCAGGGTCGTAAACAATATTCCGGCGCCATCAATCGCTTCCGCGTTGTGATTGAAAAGTACCAAACCACGTCCCATGTGCCCGAAGCCTTGCACAGGCTGGTGGAAACATATCTGGCCCTGGGTGTTGCGGAAGAAGCGCAGGCAACGGTTGCTGTCCTGGGGCATAACTTCCCGGGGAGTGAATGGTACCAATATTCTTATTTGCTGCTGGAAGGTCGCAACCTCAAACCCGAGGCCATCGACGATTCCTGGATCAGCCGCACCTGGACCAGCCTGTTCGAATAGCGCCATGCTAGTTGGTCTCAGCATTCGTGACATTGTTCTGATTGAACGCCTCGACCTGGACCTGCACAAGGGGCTGGGTGTACTCACCGGTGAGACGGGTGCTGGTAAATCCATATTGTTGGACAGTCTGGGTCTATGTCTGGGGGCACGGGCAGATAGTGGCCTGGTGCGTCATGGTGCGGACAAGGGCCAGGTCAGCGCCCAGTTTTTCATCGATGCTGATCACCCGGCGCGGCTATTGCTGACGACACACGAACTGGACGAAGGCGACGATCTTGTCCTGCGTCGTGTGATTGGCAAGGACGGGCGCAGTCGGGCTTTCGTTAATGACCAGCCCATCAGTGCCGGACTGATGCGGGAATTAGGCGAGTTGTTGGTGGAAATTCAGGGCCAACACGACCGCCACGGCCTGATGGACGCCTCAACCCATCGCCAATTGCTGGATGCCCTGGGTGGCAATGCCACCCGCCTGCAAATCGTCCAGGGATCCTGGGATGCCATGCGCAAGGCTGCCGGATCCCTGGCGGAAGCAGAAGAGGCTTTGGCCAATGCCCGCGGCGATGAAGAATATCTGCGCCATGTGCTGACTGAGCTGGATGAAGTTGAACCGGTCGAAAATGAAGAGGCAGGCCTGGCTGAAGACCGGGCTTTGTTGATGAATGCGGATCGTTTGGCCGGGGCAGTATCTGATGCAGAAAAAGCCCTGGGTGGAACTGATGGCGCGTCGGCCCGGTTGCGGGAAGCCGAACGTGCCCTGGAGAAAGTCTCTGAACAGGCGGGCGGTCGCCTGGATGGTGCCTTGAAGGCCCTTGAACGTGCCGCTATTGAGGCCGCCGAAGCGGTTGAGTCCGTGGAAGACGCCGGGCGGGCCTTTATCGCCTCACCTGGCAAGCTGAACGATATTGAAGACCGGCTATATAAACTGCGGGAACTGGCGCGCAAGCACCGCGTGACCGTGGATCAGTTGGCCGACCTCAGGACCAGCTTTGCGGAGCGCCTGGCAGCCATTGATGGGGGCGATGCCCATCTGGCCGGACTGCGCAGTGCCGCGACCAAGACCCGCGACATATACTTCAAGGCGGCGACGGACCTGTCTGCCTCACGCCAAAAATCTGCCAAAAAGATGGACAAAGCGGTGGCTTTGGAATTGCCGCCGTTAAAACTGGAGAAGGCGACTTTTCACACCGTGGTGGAAAGCCTGGACGAAAGTGCATGGACGCGCAACGGCGCCGATCATGTGGCTTTTGAAGTGGCCACGAACCCCGGCCAGCCTGCCGGGCCTCTGACCCGTGTTGCCTCCGGTGGTGAACTCAGCCGGTTTTTACTGTCGCTGAAGGTGGTGCTGGCCTCGACCCGGATCGCCCCGACGCTTGTGTTTGATGAAGTTGATTCAGGCATTGGCGGGGCCACGGCAGATGCCGTGGGTGAACGTCTGGCACGCCTGGCGGATGACACACAGGTTTTGGTTATTACCCATTCGCCCCAGGTGGCGGCCCGTGGTGCCCATCACTGGCGTGTGGCCAAAGGTGCCAAGGGCAAGCAGACGATTACCGAGGTCACGGAGCTGACGCCAGAGGAACGCCGGGAGGAACTGGCGCGCATGTTGGCCGGTGCCACCGTGACCGACGAAGCAAGAGCGGCCGCGGACAGTTTGATTATGGCCCAAACGAATGGTTGAAGACGACCTAAGGCGTTTGTCCGTTGACCAGATGACGCCGCTGGATGCGAGTGCCGAACTGGCGCGTCTGGCCGTTGAAATCGCTGAACATGATCAGCGTTATTATCGTGATGATGCGCCCCGGATCAGCGACGGTGAATATGATGCCCTGCGCCAGCGCAATGCGGCCATCGAAAATAACTTCCCCAATCTGAAGCGCAAAGACAGCCCCAGCGACCGCGTCGGGGCCACACCCGCCACGGGCTTTGGCAAGGTCAAACACCGCCGTCCCATGTTGTCGCTTGATAATGCCTTCAATGACGATGACGTATATGAATTTGTCGTGCGCGTGCGCAAGTTTCTGGGCCTGGCTGATGGGGATGACGTCAACCTGGTGGCGGAACCCAAAATCGATGGCCTGTCCGCCTCTGTGCTCTATAAAAAGGGCAAGTTTGTTTTGGGGGCCACGCGCGGCGACGGGGAGACCGGCGAGGATATCACGGCTAATCTGGCAACAGTTGTCGACCTGCCACAGACCCTGACGGCTGATGACGTGCCGGAGGTGATCGAAATTCGCGGTGAAGTCTATATGGCCAAGGCTGATTTTCAGGCCTTGAACGAAGCCCAGGAAAAGGCCGGGGCCAAGGTTTTTGCCAATCCGCGCAATGCGGCGGCGGGGTCTTTGCGGCAACTGGATGTCAGTGTCACCGCTGGTCGCAAGTTACGTTTTTTTGCCTACGCCTGGGGGGAGGCAGACACGCTGCCGGCCGACACCCAATGGGGTATTTTGCAACGCTTCGAGGCCTGGGGTTTTTCGCTCAATCCTTTGACGGAAGATTGCAAGGATGCCGATGCAGCACTTGGCCTTTATCGCCGGATCGAGGCTGACCGGGCGGATTTGCCCTATGATATTGACGGTGTTGTTTACAAGGTGGATCGCCTGGACTGGCAGGAACGCCTCGGCATGGTCAGCCGGGCTCCGCGCTGGGCCATCGCACACAAGTTTCCGGCGGAAAAAGCCCAGACGGTGGTTAACGATATCGACATTCAGGTCGGTCGTACCGGCACCCTGACCCCGGTCGCCCGACTGGAGCCTGTAACGGTAGGGGGTGTCGTGGTGACCAACGCCACATTGCACAACGAAGAGAATATCGAAAAGCTGGGTGTGCGTATTGGCGATACTGTCATCGTGCAGCGGGCGGGTGATGTCATCCCTCAGGTGTTGGCCGTGGTTGCTGACAAGCGGCCCGACAAAACGGAAGATTATGTCTTTCCCGACCACTGCCCCATTTGCGGCAGTGCCGCGGTGCGTGAAATCAAGGATGTCAAAACCGGAGAACTGGAAGCCCGGCGACGCTGCACGGGCGGCTTGATATGTGAAGCCCAGGCTGTGGAGCGTCTGCGCCATTTTGTCAGCCGGGATGCCTTTGATATTGAAGGGCTGGGTGAAAAGCAGATCGCGGCTTTTTGGCAGGATGGCATCGTGCGCCAGCCTGCGGATATTTTTGGCCTGAAAGACCTGGTGCTTGATCCGCCTCTAAAAGACCGTGAAGGCTGGGGTGATCTTAGTGTTTCGAACCTTTTCAAGGCCATCGAGGCCCGCCGCAATATTGATCTTGATCGTTTTGTTTACGCCTTGGGTATTCCGCATGTGGGCCAGACAACGGCACGGCTGCTCGCTAAAACCTACGAGACATCAGATCGTTTGTTTGAGGCACTTGCTGTCGCCCATGATTCGCAAAGCGACGCTTGGTTTGAACTGGTTGATGTGGATGGTATTGGGCCAAAGGTGGCGCAAACACTGGTCGATTTTCTGGCCGAAGCCCATAACAACGTTGTTGTTCAGGCCCTGGCTGGCCAACTTGAAATCCAGCCCTTTGATGCCCCGGAAGACGACAGTCCGGTGTCCGGCAAAACTGTTGTGTTTACCGGCACCCTGGAGCGGATGACACGGGCTGAAGCCAAGGCCAGGGCCGAAAGTCTGGGGGCCAAGGTGTCTGGCTCTGTCTCAAAGAAGACCGACTTTCTGGTCGCGGGCCCTGCGGCCGGGTCCAAGCTGAAAAAGGCGCAAGACCTTGGTGTCACGACCCTGTCCGAAGATGACTGGCTGGATTTGATCGGCCGCTAAAGCTTTTCCGGCATCGCCCTACCGAACCTTGAACTCATAATCAAACCAGGTTCGATCTTGGTCGACCAGGTCATGCAAGGTTGTGCGAACAGAATATTTGCCTGGCTCAAGACCTGTAAAGGTGTAAGTCAAATTCATGTAGAAATCGAAAGTTGGTGCTCTGCTGTCGATCACCCAACTCTGGAATTTCTTCTGGCCGCCAAGTATCTTGCCACTGGAGTCCATCAGTTCGAAATCAGCCTCAAAGCCGAACTGCAAAATGTCACCCTCGTGATAGAAAGCGTATCCCATGGGTTCGGCATAAAGCAGTATCGGCTCGTCTACATTGTAAACGTTGTTTTTGCGAACTGTGAAATTTGCGAAGTTCGGGGCATCTTCAGTCACTGGGTCGAAATAGTGGACAGACAAAGGTGCTTCATTGCTGATCGCCATCATGGCACCGCGCAAGGCCCTTTGCACATTGATGAAGTCGCCTGCGCCATACTCTTGCTGAGCTTCTTTTACATACTGCCGGAAGTCCTCTGCCTGAGAAGTCGCCGGAGATGCCAACAGGAAAAAACCAACCGCCGCTACCAATAAAGTCTTGTACATAAATTTCCCCTCACGCGTCGCGCTGATTGAATATTGAAGTTGGATTTATTGTAATAACAGGGTATCCGCTTTGACAACCGCAAGTGTGCAATTTGTGAATTTGGCTTTGTTCGAGGCCTTCCGTGGTCTGGCCCTGATCAGCACTTAAAGTCATTTCTGTGCAGGCTTCGAATACTGCCTAAATCATTGAATGCATAGCCAAATCCAGTAGGTATGCATTATTTGCAATGCTGCGGTGCAATATAACCATCCCTTAAATCATTGATATTGTTAGGGTGCAGTGCAATATTCTGCCCAACGAACATCACAACACGATTAACAGGCTCTGGAAGTAACAGGGTCGGGTTATGACCCAGGAGAGTAAAAATGAACACGCAACTTTTTCAAATCGCAGACGACGGCAAGCTCTATTATGAGCTCGGTGACGTCACCAAAATGGCTCAGCGCGAGCGCGCCTTGGCCTTTGCTGAGCTGTTGAAGTTAATCGGCAACAAAATTTCTGGTCTGAGCCAAAAATATGTCGCATGGAACAGCCGTCGCGAGGCAACTGCCCAGCTGATGAGCCTTGATGACCGTATGCTGGCCGACATCGGCATTGGCCGCGGTGATATCCAGTCTTCAATGGCTGGCCGTATGGTTCAAGATGTTGCCAACAGCAACGACCAGGACCGCGACGCAGCCTGAATTACGATACTCAAACATCAGTGATCTTTGGTCACTGGTGTTTGCTGGTGGGTTTCCGGAAGGGTTTTGCCCTTTTGATCTTTCGTCCTCCCCGATAAAAAGATCCCTGAGCAGGTTTATCCGTCAGGTGTGAAACCGCCAGCACACTTTCTCTCTCAGAGAAAAGTCAGGGCATCCTGGTTCTTTTGCTGGTTTCGAGAGCTTTTTCACGAAGTGAAATGGCTCTATCCGGCCAGAACCAGGATCGTCCATTCTTTCAGACATATCCGCTTTTCCAGACGAATGCCCTGGGCGGCATAGGCAGCCAGAACATAGCTTTCCTGGCGATCCAGTAGACCGGCCAGGACAACGCGCCCACCGGGCGCCAGGGATTTGCGGATATCCGGGGCCAGGCGTTTCAAGGGCCTGGCAAGGATATTGGCAAGGATCAGGTCATAGGGACCGCTGCCACGCAGCAGGGGGTGATCAAAGCCATCTCCGGCAACAAACTTTGTCAGGTCGGCCACGCGGTTCAGTTTGGCATAGTTATTGGCAAAATCTGCGGCAACCGGATCGATATCAATGCCCACCACCGGCACCCGCCAGCGCTTGGCCGCGGCAAAAGACAAAATGCCTGAGCCTGCCCCCAGATCTGCAATTTTTTTAAAATTATGCCGCCGGGCCAGATCATCCAGGGCCATCAGGCAGCCTTGTGTACTTTGATGATTGCCCGTGCCAAAGGCGCGTCCGGCGTCGATAATAATATCTATGGCCTGATGGCGCGGTACCACTGGCTCATGCTGGCCATGTACATGGAAACGTCCAGCCCTCACTGGCGGATGACTGATCAAGGCGGCCTGCACCCAGTCAATACTCTCGACGGGTTCCACAGTGATTTCAGGCAGATCAAATTCAAAGGCTGATGCCACCGGTGACAAGACGTCATTCAGGGCCGGGATACTCGGCTCGTCTGCACACAGGGCTTCAATGCGCCACAAACGATCCGGTTTTTCTTCCGCATTGGGGTCCAGAGGCACGGTGGAGTAGGCTTCAATACCCGTGATCCAGTCGTCGGCTTCGTGACCGGGGGCACCCAGGGCTGGTCCCAGGATTTCTTCACAGGCATTCAAGGCGCGGGCTTGAACGGTCAGGCTGACGCGCCACAAACCCAGATCGTCGTCGCTGTCCTTGCTGAAATTCAGCAGCGATGTGTTACTCATGCAGACTCCACAAACTGATCAATTACTTTTTTGGTACCGGCCTTGTCGAAGGAGATTTCCAGGCGATTGCCGGAAACGCTCAGGATAAGACCATAACCAAATTTCTGGTGAAAGACCCGCCCGCCCGGAGCAAAAGTTGACTCCGCACTATCTGTTTCCACGTGTTGCGCCTTGCCATCAATGACCATGCCATCATTATTTACACCGCGCCGGAACCGGCCTTTGCGCGCACCAAAGTCACCCGGAATATTGAAAGGGATAGCGGTGTCTTTGACTTCACTTTCATAGGCGTTTTCGCCACTGCCATAGACCCCCGCATCGGACAATACATCTATATGGTCTGGCGGCAGTTCATCAACAAAGCGGCTGGGCAGGTTTGCATTCCACTGGTTGAAGACCCGGCGATTGGCGGCGAAGGTTATGGTTGCCAGTTTGCGGGCGCGGGTTATGCCCACATGGGCAAGCCTGCGCTCTTCTTCCAGGGCCGTGGTGCCACCTTCATCCAGGGCACGTTGGTGGGGAAACAATCCTTCTTCCCAGCCAGGCAGGAACACAGCATCGAATTCCAGACCTTTGGCCCCGTGCAGGGTCATCAGGGAAACCATTTCATCTGCCGAAGAATTTTCATTGTCCATCACAAGACTGACATGTTCCAGGTATTCGTCCAGATTCTCAAATTCTTCCAGGGCGTGGATCAGTTCCTTCAGGTTCTCCAGACGGGTTGGCGCCTTGGGGTCTTTGTCGGCTTGCCACATGTCGGTATAGCCGCTTTCCTCCAGAATGGTTTCTACCAGATCGGGATGGGGCAGGTCAGCGCGGGTTTTGCGCCAGCGATCAAAGTTCTCCATCAGGGTCGCCAGACTGCGACGGGCCTGGGGGCGCAATTCATCTGTGGTGACGATTTCGGAAGCGGCCTGGGTTAGTGACATGCCGGCGTGGCGGGCATATTGCTGCACGGTTTGAAAAGCTTTGGTGCCCAGACTGCGCTTGGGCACGTTGAAAATACGTTCAAAAGCCAGATCATCGTCGGGCTGCACCAGAACCCTCAGGTAGGCATTGGCGTCGCGGATTTCCTTGTTCTCGTAGAAGCGCTGGCCCCCGACGACCCGATAGGGCATGCCCAGCGACAAAAAACGCTCTTCAAATTCGCGGGTCTGGAAACTGGCGCGCACCAGAATGGCGATCTCATCCAGCGAGACCTTGCGGCTTTGCAGCAGCTCAATTTCTTCGGCCACGACGCGGGCTTCTTCGGCCCCGTCCCAGACGCCGCGCACGCGGACCTTTTCGCCCTCGTTGACTTGTGTCCACAAGGTCTTGCCCATGCGGCTTTCGTTTTTCGAAATAATGCCGGAGGCGGCGGCCAGAATATGCGGGGTGGAGCGATAATTTTGCTCCAGGCGGATGACCTTTGCCCCTTCAAAATCCTTTTCAAAGCGCAATATATTGCCCACCTCAGCCCCGCGCCAGCCATAGATGGACTGGTCGTCATCGCCGACGCAACAAATGTTGTGATGCTTCTGGGCCAACAGGCGCAGCCAGAGATATTGCGCCACGTTGGCGTCCTGATACTCGTCGACCAGAATATATCGAAAGCGCTGCTGGTATTCGGCGAGGATATCACTGTGCTTGCGGAAGATAGTCAGACAATGCAGCAACAAATCGCCAAAATCAGCGGCATTCAGCGCCACCAGGCGCTCCTGATAGGCCGCATACAATGCCTGCCCCTTGCCAAAGGCAAAATCCCCGGCGTCACTGGCTGTGACCCGGTCCGGTGTGTGGCCCTGGTCTTTCCAGCGGTCGATGATGGCGGCCAGATTACGGGCAGGGGCCTTTTTGTCATCAAGCCCCGCGGCCTCGATCACCTGTTTCATCAGGCGGATCTGATCGTCCCGGTCCAGAATTGTGAAGTTGGGTTTCAGGCCCACCAGCTCGGCATGGCGTCGCAAAATGCGCACGCCCATGGCATGAAAAGTGCCCAGCCACAGGGATTCCACGGGTTGTTGCAGGGCGCTTTCCACCCGTTCCTTCATTTGCTTTGAGGCCTTGTTGGTAAAGGTCACGGCTAGCACTTCATAGGGCCGCGCCCGGCCCGTGTGCAGGATGTGGGCCAGGCGCGTTGTCAGCACACGTGTCTTGCCCGTGCCCGCACCCGCCAACACCAGCACCGGCCCATCCACAGCCTCCACCGCCTCGCGCTGCACATCATTCAACCCGGCAAGATAAGGCGGCGGCCCGGCATCAGCGCCCCTCAAGGGTGTGGCAGGCTCAAAATCGGAAAGGTCAAAGGGATCGGACATGTGTTGATTGGGGTATTTCTGGAATTGAGATTATTGGAGCTTGAAACCAGACGCAACGGTGCCTGTTTGACCGGAAACTACCCTATCCAATCGGCAATTCAAACTCTCTATTGCTTGAACAAACCCTTCAATAAGCCCTTCACAGCATCTTTTGCCTTCAAAGGCTGTTGCGGCTGTTGCTGGACAGGCTGCGCAGGCGGCTCGTTCGATGAGGGCTGTGGTTGTGTGGTGGGCTGTTGGTTGCCACCACTGGTTGGCAGCAACTGATCCAGACCCTTGACCTTGTTACCGAGGAACTTGCGCACCAGGGTTTTGCCAACGCGGCTGGCCACATAGTTTTCCAGGTCACGGCTTTTGATATTGCGCCGGGGGTTATCCAGCGGGCCGCGCAGTTCCAGACCAATGGGCGGGGCTTTGGGGTGTTCGGTCAGGCGGAAGGTGGCGGCCATATCCAGGACCCAGCGCGGCAGGTCAATGACGGCGGTACCCGCACCGGCACCTGCTTCCAGGTCGGCCTTCAAATCATTGCTGCGAGCGACACCATTTTTGATGATGAAGTTGCCGCCGAGACTGGTGTAATTTGTCTGGCCACCGCTCATGGAGGACTGGATCAGATTTAGAAAATCGCGGGTCCGGTCCAGTTCAGTCATATTGGCACTCAGGCGTTTCAGGTCGACACCCTTGACGATACCGCTTTCCGAGGAAAATGACGTCGTGCCCGAGAGCCTGGAGACCATGTCGCGCTGGCTGTGGCCACGGGTGGCAAACTTGCCATCAATGCGCACAGTGCCGGTGGCGGCATCGATCTGGGCCGCTTCCATCAAGGCTTTTTTCAGGTTACCGCCGGTGACAGCCAGGGCCAGATCAACGGCAGGGACCTGATCATCCGCAACACGGGCCGACAGGGTTACCTCGCCATCGAATAATTTGCCGCGCAAAGGATCGATGCGCAGGACACCGTCTTTCAAAATGGCGGTCACACTGGGCTGCACAAACTGATAAGTGCCATAAATAATGCCAGGGGCCGTCAGGCTGATATTCATGTCGGCACTGCGCAAGGCACTGAGGTCAATGGGGTCGGATGACCAGCGTTCAACGCCTTTGCCTGAAGAATTGCTGGCGGCACCCGAACCAGCGCCCCCGCCGTTCGAGCTTCGCGGCAAGAAAAGATCAACAAAGATTTCACTGGTCTGCAATTCGGCCGCAATGGACGGACGCTGTCCCGCAAAGGATGCGGCTGCCGTGCCCTTCAACGCGAGGGGGCCAAAATTACCCTTCAAATTTTTAATGCCGATGGTTTGAGCATCACCGGAAAGGTCGGCCTGCAAGGTGAGGGCGCCAAAGTTTCGCCCCGCCGGGGTGTAATCAACGCCCAGGCCCCGCAAAAACCCGGTTGCACTGGGGTGCCCTGCGGACAGGGCGAGGGTAAAGCCGGGTCCGGCCAGCGGCTTCAGTTTGCCGGCCGCCGTAATTCGGGATTTCCCTAAACCAACCTTCAGGTCCACGTTAACCACACTCAGATCACCAGCGATCTTGCCGGTCAGGCCAAGCGGGCCGTCTTCGCCGCCGGGGGCCAGGTGAAATGATGGATCAAATGTTTGCCACAAGGTGACGTAGCTTTTGTTACTGGCCTTGATACCAAGATCAAGGCGGGGGCCGGCACCATCCATGGCCACATTGCCCTTTAGCGCCGTTGAGGTGCGCGCTGCCAAAATTGTCAGGTCAACCGCAATGGCCTCGCCACTGCCTTTGATGTGACCTGCCGCATGAAATTTGCCAAGTTTTGAGGCCGGAACTGGCAGCGTAATACCAACCAGGCGCGTCAGGCCCTGAACATTGTCTGCCTGTAGGTCAAGCCTGCCATCGACAACCGGTTTGCTATCCAGGCCGCTGGCCTTGCCCTGAAAGGCGAATTTGGCGCCGCCCAGATCGTCAGTGCGAATATTGCGCACGGTAAGTTCGCCGGCCATCAGCCCCACATCAATCAAGGCACCTTTGATGGAAACGCCATTGGCGGTGAACTTCTTGACGGCCAATTTCAAATTCGCATCAAAGCTGTTCAGCATTTCAGCCGCATCAGGCGGTAATCTGCCAAACTGCGGTGCCATCAAGGCACCGGTTGCTGCCTTGGGCTTTTCCGCTGTTGCCTGCTTTTTTTGGTAAACATCCAGGTTCAGCTGGTCGACTTCAAAATCCACACTGAAGGCAGGGCGCTTGCGAAAGGCATAGGCCGCACCGCCGGTCAGGTTTGTGGAATCCAGACGCAGATCGATGCCATAGACTTCAGCCAGTTTTGGTGTGGCCCGCACCGTGGCTGACAAGGAAGAAGAGCGCAGGCGATCCGACGGCACACTGGAGATATCGGCACCAACCCAGTCGAGAAAGCCACGTAGATTATCAGCTGAGGCCCGCACAGCCCCTTCAAATTGCGGCAGATTGTTTTTGGCCTGAATATTACCAACCAGATCAACATTTGCCCCGCCCGGCAAATGGGCGGCGATCTTTTCAATATTCACGATGCTCTTGGAAATGGATGCGACGGCTTCGACCTGGCGAATGGCGCTGCCTTTCCAGGTAATACCACTGACGGTCAGGGCTGCGGTGCCTGAAACGTCAGACGGAATGGCAAAGGCGGCGGCATCTTTTGTTGTCGCCGTCGCTGCAGTATTGGCTGAAGATGGTTTTTCCGGTGCAGATTGCAGCCAGGTATCCATGTTCACCCGGTTGACGTCCAGGGCCAGATCAATGTTCAGGGCATTAGCAAAATCAACCGAGATCGCACCCGCCGCCGTTGTTTCGCCAATTTTGGTGACGATATTGTTGAAAGCGGCAGATTTGGCGCTGGCCTCCAGATCGCCGTTGAGGGACAGCTTTTGCTTGAGCGCTGGCAATTCCGGTATTTCAGAGCCGATAACCGGCTTCAGGGCCTGGATCAGGGTCAGGGCATCAGGGGCGGCGACTGCCAGCTTGCCCTTCAGGGTACCATCCGCACTGGCCTGGCTCAGGCTGCCTTTGAAGGACAGGGTGCCGGCCCCATTGGCCAGACCCAGGGCCAGATTGAGCGGTAGGGGCCCACCGGTATTCAGGGCACCTGTTGTGAGATCAAATGTTGTTGTCAGTTTGCGGGCCGTCAGGCGACCGGTTGCCTTGAAGGGGCCTTGCAAGGATCCAGCAGACAGTTTGGCGCTTAAACCTTCGACGGTTTGATTTGTCCCGGATTTGGCATCGATATAGCTGAGTTTGGCATCTTCGATGACCAGGCTATCGAGGCTGAGGTCAGTACTGCCTTCGCTGTCGCTGCTACTGCTGCTGCCGCCGGTACTAAAATCGTAATTAGCCTTGCCGTCGGCACTGACTTCAATGGAAATTACCGGCTTCGAGACCCGGACGCGCTTGATCTGGATTTCACCGCTTAACAAGGGGATCAGGGCAACGTCGACTTCCAGCTTGCCGATTGTGACCATCTCGGGTGCCGATGCACCCTTCATGTTGGCCAGGCGTAATCGACTGACTTGCAAGGCTGGTGTGGGCAGGATCGTAAAGCCGATGTCACCGTCAATGGCCAACCGCCGACCTGTGGCTTCCTGCGCCCTGGCTGTGATTTCAGATTTGTAGTCGTTCCAGTTAATAAAGCCAGGGACCACCAGGGCCGCCCCAAGTGCCAGGATAACCAGACCAACGACGATAAATAACGCCTTTTTCACAGCAGCCTCTTTAAGTATTCTAATCAGGTGTGCAGCATAGCCTGAATCAGGCCGCTATAAAAACGCCCGATGGTAATTCATCTGGCGAACAGGATAAGTTGATCAATGCCATGACCGAAATCACCAACCTGAACAAATTCCGCAAAGGCAAAAAGCGCGCCGACAAACAACGCCAAGCCGCAGAAAACCGCGTCTCACATGGCCGCACGAAAGTTGAAAAAGCACTGGATCAGACAGAAAAACAGGGTGAGGCCAGCAAGCTGGATGGCCACAAACTGGATCAACCAGGTCCTAATTCATCGAAATGATTTTGCCGGGGTTCATGATGTTGTCGGGGTCCAGGGTCTTTTTGATGGCGCGCATGACGGCGATGCCTTCGCCGTGTTCGCGTTCCATATAGGCAATTTTTCCGAGACCCACGCCGTGTTCACCGGTGCAGGTGCCGTCCATGGCCAGGGCACGGTCGATCAGGCGACCGTTTAGTTTTTGGGCTTCGGCCATTTCTTCCGGCTTGTCGGGGTCAATGATGAAGCACAGGTGGAAATTTCCGTCACCCACATGACCGACCAAAGGCGCTGGCATCGAGGCGGTTTCAAGATCTTTTTTGGTCTCGTGGATGCACTCAGCGAGACGGGAGATCGGCACGCAAACATCTGTGGCCCACAGTACACAGCCCGGTCGCAAGGCCCCGCAGGAATGGGCGGCATCATGACGGGCCTGCCACAGTTTGCTGCGGTCTTCTGTGCTGGTGGCAAACTGGAAGTCGCCGCCGCCATTTTCCGAGGCCATGTCCTGGACCATCTCGGCCTGTTCCTTGACGGCATGGTCCGAGCCATGGAATTCGAGGAAGAGGGTTGATTTGACGGGGTAATCAAGACCGGAATATTTGTTGATGGCATCCATCTGCACATCATCCAGCAATTCGATGCGGGCCATGGGAATACCGATCTGGATGGTTTGAATAACAGTATCGACAGCCCCTTCCAGAGTATCAAAGGTGCAAACTGCTGCCGATATGGCTTCCGGAATACCATACAGGCGCAAGGTCACTTCGGTAATAATACCCAAGGTACCTTCCGAGCCAACCATCAAGCGGGTCAGGTCATAACCGGCGGAAGATTTGCGTGCACGCCTGGCCGTGCGCACGATACGACCATCCGCCATCACCACGGTCAGGGACAATACATTTTCCCGCATGGTGCCATAACGCACGGCATTGGTGCCCGACGCCCGGGTGGCCGTCATGCCGCCCAACGATGCATCAGCACCTGGGTCGACAGGGAAAAACAGGCCCATGTCCCGCAGGTGTTCGTTCAGTTGTTTGCGGGTCACACCGGGTTGCAGGGTGACGTCCATATCTTCCTGGCCTACCCGCAAGATTTCATTCATGTTGCTGACGTCAACGCAAATCCCGCCGTGCACGGCTGCGATGTGACCTTCCAGCGACGTGCCGGTGCCAAAGGCGATGATCGGTGTTTTATTGCGGGCACAAATGCGCACGATGGCCGCGACTTCTTCTGTACTTTCAGCGAAGGCAACAGCGTCCGGGGCTTGCATTGGGTGATGCGACAAATCCTTGCCGTGATGTTCGCGTACGGCCATAGCCGTCGACAAGCGATCGCCGATCAAGCCCTGGATTTCTTCGATGGTGGCAGCAACGCCAGAGGATACGCTTTGCACAGACATTATATGTTCAGCCATTTTGTGTGGAATTCCAGACAGGAAGGTAGACCTCAGGGGGCGGGTCGGCAAGTGCAATCGGCTTTTGCGCGGTCCGGGCGATGTGCGTTTGAGGCTCGAAACCTCAGGCTAAAAGTGATATTGAAATTGCCAGCAAGTTCCTGAATTCAGAAAGGCCTTCGATATGATCTGTGAAATCGTCCGCTTTGCGGTCAAACCCGGTACAACCCGCGAAGATGTCCTGGCGGATGCCCGAACTGTGGCCGAACGCTGGCAGGGCGAGACGGAACTCGTGCGAAAGCACTTTCTGTTTGATGGCGATCAAGACGTCCGCGGCGTTTATTTCTGGCACAGCCGGGAAGCAGCGGATGCGGCGCACAACGACGTGTGGCGGCAACGGTGTAAGGATGTACACGGCAGCACCCCCATCATCGAATATTTCGATACGGTCATGATTGTCGACAACACAGATGGCAGTGTAACCGAGTACTGAAGCGGCGCTTGCAGATATCGACCTGCCGTCCCTGAGACTATGTCAGGCGCTCACGCCCGTGCGGTTCGGAAAAATCTATCTCCGGGCCAGCGGGGATGATGCCCAGGGGATTTCGTAATTCACTTTTGGAATAATAGCCTTGTTTGTAGATGTCGTGGCGCACGGTTTCAGCAATACCAGGAGTTTGATAAAGATCGCGGGCATAGGGCCAGAGGTTGGCATAATCCGCAATGCGCCGGATATTACATTTAAAGGCCCCTACATAGGCCACATCAAATCGCGCCAGAGTCGGGAATAATCGCCAGTCAGCTTCTGTCTGTTGGTCGCCCATTAGATAACGTCGAACCGCCAGGCGGTCATCCAACATATCCAGGGTGTCGAACAAGGCCGTTACGGCTTCGTCATAGGCGGCCTGGCTGCGGGCAAAACCGGTCCGATAAACGCCGTTATTGATGGTGTTGTATATGCGTTCATTCAAAGCGTCGATCTCGTCGCGTTGTGCCGCCGGATAATAATCGGTCTTGTCGTCTGTGAATGCATCGAAAGCAGAATTCAGCATGCGAATGATTTCGGCGCTCTCGTTACTGACCATGGTCTGGCGCTGTATGTCCCACAAAACCGGTACGGTGACGCGCCCGGTATAGTCGGGCTGGGCCTGGGTATAGATTTCATGCAAGGCTGACTTGCCGAACAAATCATCTTTAAAGAAGGCATCGTCAGCGTCAAACACCCAGCCCTGGTCCGAGCGCCGTGGGCGGACATATGAAATTGAAATGACATCCTGCAACTGCTTCAGAATACGAAAAATCAGGGCCCGGTGCGCCCAGGGGCAATTCAACGCGACGTACAGATGATACCGGCCCGCCTCGGCCTTGAAACCACCCTCACCAGACGGGCCTGGCTCCCCATCAGGCGTGACCCAGTGTCGAATGACAGATTCCGCCCGGACAAAAGCCCCGGACTTGTCCGTATTAGTGGCTTCTGCCGCAGCCATTTGCGCATCATCCAGCCACACACCGTCGATCAGTTTCCCCATTGTTACGAACCCTTATTTTGAAGCACAAAACTGGCCACGCTAAAATACCTGGTCGGGTAGGTCAGTTTTACCAGCACGCCGTCTTTGTCATACCAGAAATGGCCCGTGCGTTTCTTGCGCACAAAGCGATAATGCGTGGTCGGGATCAGTTGGCCATTGTGCTGAATTAGTTCTTCGCCGATACGGTCAATGGGGATGTCATTGGTGTTGCCGGTCAGGGTACTGATGATGGTGCCGCTAATTGCGGCGTCTTCGCACCACAGCAGTTCGGTCAGGCGCGTGCCCTTGTGGTTATTGAGGCCGTCACCAGACTGAACCTCGTGATGGTCGCCGACCTGTTTCATGGTAATGGCAAAATCATCACCATTGTCGCTGGTTTGGGCCGTCAGGGATTTCAGGCGATCCCCGGACCAGACTTCAACGGAAGAATGTTTGAAACGATAGGCCGGGATCAACAGCACCCGGACGAGGATTTTCATGGAGACCTGAACGGTGGCCTGATCCTTGTTTTGATTGAAAGCCAGTTCCAGGCCGCCGACATTATCGTCGTCATTAAAGATCGTGTAATTGAGTGTCTCGGAGGGCAGGGGGCAAATTTCGGCGACGGCGGCAGTTCCGGCTGACATGATCAGCAGGCACGTCGCGGTGGCAATCATCTGTCTGACCATGCCCTTGCTCATTCTCATGCAGAACCGGCTCCTATGGCATGAAATCAAAGGCAAAGGCGTCACCCTTTGCCCGCACCCGTGTGGCATAGGGAATGCCAAAATGTTGTGGCAGTAATAAGGCATTGTGCTCACAGCAGTGCTCAAGCAAGCCTCTACGGGTGGCGCGGGCCTGGTCCGGGTCCTGGCAAAAAGCGCTGTTCCAGTCGGGAAAAGCCCCCTGAATGGCGGAATGCATGGCGTCGCCAATGAACAATCCGTTTTCACCGGCATTGCTGAGTCTCATGGCAACATGGCCCGGTGTATGGCCGGGGGCCGGGGTGATGGTCAGGTGATCACCAATGCCATGATCACCGCTGACCAACTCGCTCAAACCTGCATCCACGACCGGCATGATGCGATTGAGGAACGCACCATTGTTGTCCTCCGCATTTTCTGACGCCGCCGCGTTATCGAATTCGGTCTTCGAAATCACATAGCGCGCATTGGGAAAGGTTGGCACGTGACGTCCGTCCACCAGCCTGGTGTGCCAGCCCACATGATCGGAATGCAGATGAGTACACAAGACATAATCAATTTCTTCCGGCTGTACCCCGGCTGCGGCCAGATTTTCCAGATAGGGAAACTGCTGCATATGATAGGCGGGCAGACCCGGCATGTGAGTGTGGTCACCAACGCAAGTATCGATCAGAATGGTATGCTGCGCCGTGCGCACCAGCCAGCTGTGCATGCTGACCACCAGTCGCCCCGATTGTGGATCGAAATGATTGGGCGCAAACCAGTCCATATGTGGCGCTACCAAATCAGGATCATAGTCCGGTAAAAACTTGAAGGGATCAAAAACCGGGTGCAGGCTTTCCTCGATCCTGGTTACGCTGATGTCACCAAAGTGGAATGTTGTCACGTCTTATGCTCCCCGTTTGCGCTTCTCGTTTTTGTGGCGCAATTTCATATCAAATCAGGACGATGATCAATATATGCCGGGCTTTTCATTTGGGCTCTTTTTATCATGTCTGACTATCATCTCTGGCGGACGTTGCTTTCCGTTGCTTTTTTTAATCAATGGAATTCTAATGAAGCACCTTTGTGATTTTCGAACTGTATCTGGAAACGCCTCATGGATGTTGGACACCCCTTACTTGACCCGAAGCGGCTGGCCGCTTTGGCGACCTATGAGGTCATGGACACGTTGCCTGATTTTGAACAGGACTGTTTGACTGAAATCGCAGCACAAATCAGTGGCTATCCGGTCGCTCTGATCAGCCTGATGGACGAGCACCGACAGTGGTTCAAATCAAATTATGGCCTGACGGGCATGACAGAATGTCCGGCGGAAGTGTCTGTCTGTTCAGCGACGGTGTGTGCCAATGATATTATGTATGTGCCGGATTTAACATTGGATGACCGGTTCAAAGACCTGCCAATTGTTATCGGGGAACCTAATCTTCAATCTTATTGCGGCATGCCCCTGATTAACAATGATGGATATGTGCTGGGCACTTTATGTATCGTGGACTTTCAGCCCCATGAACTTGACGTGTCACAACGCGAAGCCATTCGGCGATTGGCGCAGCAATCAATGGCCATGCTGGAAATGCGGCGCAATGTGATTTCCTTGCAGGGGAAGGTCAAGGAACTGCAAGAGGCGAAAACCATCTCTGATGAAGAGCGGGACAAATCGGAGGCCTATCTGGATAATATTTTTCCAAAGCTTATTGCCCATGAACTGAAAACAAAGGGCCGGGTTGAACCCAAATACCTGGATATGGCCACAGTCGTCTTTGCCGACTTTGTTGATTTCAGCCAGTTGACGGACGGCATGGAACCGGCGCGGTTAATTGAACAATTGAATCTGAATTTTGCCCGCTTTGATCAAATCGCTACTGAAAACCGGGTGGTCACTCTGAGGACGGTCGGGGATGGTTATTTGTGCGCTGCAGGATTGCCTGAAAATAACGCCACCCACGCCGTTGATGCCTGCCTGGCCGCACTGCAAATGCAACAATTTGTTGCCGCAAGCAATAAACAACGCACGATACTCAGGTTGAAGCCATGGCAGCAGAGGATCGGTATCAATACCGGGCCTTTGGTTGCGGGAATCGTCGGCACCACCCGGTTGACCTATGATGTCTGGGGAACCTCAGTTAATACAGCTGCCCGGCTTGAGCAATCCTGCGAGCCGGATCGGATAAATATTTCAGGCAGTACGGTTTATCAAATTCGGGACTTGTTTGAGGTTGAGCCCCGGGGTCACATCGAGATCAAAAACCTGGGCGCAATTGACATGTTTTATTTAAACAGAATTTTGCCTGAATTTTCTGCAGACGAAAATGGTTGTCTGCCCAATGACATTTTTTGGCAGAAGTTCAACGAAGGGCGTACTGCTATGACGAATTCGCCAGCTGCCAAATAATCAAAGGCTAAACAGGCAGTATCACCCATCCGTTCAAGGAATATTCCTTGTCAAATTCTGGCTTGATAACAGCTGAGTCGCTTCCCGACATTCATCAGGCAACCGTTCTGCCAGAATGGATCGACTATAACGGCCATATGAATGTGGCCTATTATGTGCTGGCCTTTGACCATGCGACGGACGGCATGCTGGATAATATGGGGCTGGGCCAGCAACATGTAGAGAAAAATAGCAGCTCGTTTTTTGTTGTCGAAGCGCATGTGAATTATCTGGCCGAAGTGGTGGAAGGCGCACCTTTGCGCTTTACCGTCCAGATGCTGGATCACGACGACAAGCGCCTGCATTTTTTCACCCGCATGTATCACCGCGACGAAGGTTTCCTTGCCGCCACCAGCGAATGGCTGGGTGTGCATATTGATCTGGAAAAACGCCGGTCATCGACCATGCCAGTGGAGGCTATGGCTCGCCTCGCAGAAATGAAAGCCGATCACAGCGCTATCCCCTGGCCGGAACAGGCCGGACGCAAGATGGAAATCAGGCGCAAATAATGAACATGATTTCCGGTTTCGCCTTTGTTGCCGGTGAATCGGAAGAAGAACGGCGCGCCAAAAACACAATTTTTCTGGTTGCCGGATCTTGCTGTTTTTTTGGCGTGATCTGGTCCGCTATGTATTATTGGATTTTTGGCTGGGGTCTGACGGCGGCTTTGCCGCTTGGTTATGCCATCCTGGTTGGGGCGTCCATCTCTGCCTCCCACGCGTCCCGCAACATTTCCTGGGCCATCTACGCCCAGATCATCTGCATCATCTATATTACAGCCTTCATCCAGTGGAGCATCGGCGGACTGTTTGACTCAGGGTTTGTCATGGCCTGGGCCCTGCTGGGTCCCATCGGCGCATTGGTATTTTTTCCTCGGGCCAAGTCGATAATCTGGTTTGTTCTCTATTTGATAAACGTCGTGATTACTCTCGTTTTTGATGACTAATTTGTGGCGCATGGTTACGACGTCAGTGAGGCCGTTCAAACGTTGTTCTTCTTCATGAACATGAGTATTTCATCCTTTGTGATTTTCCTGTTTGCCGGATATTTTGTTGCCAATGCCGCCAGCGAACGACAGCGGGCGGATGCCCTGCTGTTGAATACACTGCCAAAAGAAGTCGTGCCGGTTCTGAAGTCGGGGCAGGAGACGATTGCGGATTATTTTGAGACATCAACGATTATGTTTTGCGACATGGTTGGCTCAACGCCAATGTTTGAGGACATGAAACCGGCGGAAGTTGTCGACTGGCTGAACGAAGTTTTTACCATGTTCGACAAACTGACTGAAAAGTACGGGCTAGAGAAAATTCGCACCATCGGGGACAATTATATGGTTGCTGCCGGTGTGCCAACGCCGAGACCTGATCATGCGACGGCGATGGCTTCATTGGCGCTGGAGATGTTGCAGGGGCTGAACGATATTCCCGCCAGAGCCGGCAAAAGTATGGCGTTTCGTTTTGGTATTAACTCTGGTCCCGTTGTTGCGGGCATCATTGGCAAAACAAAATTTCAATATGACATTTGGGGCGATACCGTGAATGTTGCCAGCCGCATGGAATCTCATGGTGAAGCCGGCAATGTTCATATTTCGGCCGCGACACACGATTTGATCAAAGATGAATTCGATTGCCTTTATCGCGGCAAGACACCTATCAAGGGCAAGGATGACATGGATACCTGGTATATTGTCGGGCCAAAATAAGCCCCGATTTACGAAATCATAAAGACATCGTAACGCGTTGATTTGCCGGTGATCTGATGAGATGGCGCCGCAATGTCTGCCATGGGGTCGGCTCGCAGGGGCCATTTCAGAACCACGCGTTTTGTTGCAGCTATCAAGGCTACGCGCATCAAGTCAACAGAATCTTCATCCGTGCCGACGATCTCGCGGATCAGGCGCATCTCACTTTTAACGAGGGCGGATTTTTTGCGCGGTGGGTGCATAGGGTCCACCAGCACAACGTCCGGTGACAAATCCGGCAACAGGTCTTTAGCATCGCCCAGCAACAAGGTCATGCGGCCGATGGCGTCGGCGATCTCGCCACCCGTAGCCTGGGCCCGAGCCATGCCGTCACCCAGCAATTCATGCATTTTGGCAGAGCGTTCAATCAGCGTGACTTCGGCCCCCAGTGACGCCAGCAAAAATGCATCCCGCCCCAGACCTGCCGTGGCATCGACAATGGAGGGCGACACACCACCTTTCATGCCCACGGCCTTGGGTAAAGCCTGGCCGCGTCCACCGCCATATCTGAAGCGATGGCCAACCGCACCGCCGACAAAGTCAACGACAAGGTTTTGAGGGTCGGATGTCGTCGCTTTACCTGCCATATAGTGAGTTTACCCGGTGGTATGCCCGCTGTCTTTGTCATAGTCCGGAATATGTCGGGTACGATGGTGGTAATCATCCTCGCCCTGGACCAGACGATGGTAGGACGTGTTGAAGACGCTGTAGGCACCGCAGCGACTGCAATCCACATCATTGCCATAACAGCAGAAAGTTCGTTCAAAATTGCCGCCATCCCCCATATATAACGGCAGGGTCGCCAACATCAGACAGTGTTCGCCCTTTTCGCCTGTGTAATCCAGACAGCGGTCCGAATACATCAGTTCCAGGGCACCGACATTAGCCTTGATCAGTGTCGGGTGCCTTTCCTTGAGGGCAATCACCCGTTTGATCACCGGGTCGCGGTCCTTCAGGTCATCCCAGGCAAGACCAGTATCGTCATTTGTGCAGGGCACATAGAAAGTGAAAGCAATGCCGTCGATGGGCCAGTCCTTGACCTCTTCAACAAAATCTTCCAGGCCTTGATCATTTTGTGCCGTCAGCACCATCTGCAACATAACCGTGGTACCGTCTGTACGGTCGCGCGCCTGCACGGCAGCCTTTACTTTTTTAAATACCCCCTTGCCGCGAATCGGGTCGTTCAGGTCTTCCGGGCCGTCCAGCGAGACTGTGACCAGGCCGCCCGGTAAAACCGGAATGCCGTAGGTCGCATTGGTCACGATGGCGGGCATTTCAAACAGTTTGGTGGCTTCCATCACCAGGTCTTTGCGGATCATCGGCTCGCCACCCATAAACAGCATGGATTTGATGTTGTGCTTGTCCCGCAAGGCCTCAAGGTGGCGCAACATGGTTTCATCATTCATCTTGTCGTGGGCGTCATTGGGGTTGTCTGACCGGAAGACAAAGCAATGAGAGCACTGCAGATTACAGACATTTGTCACATTTACCAAAGCGGTTGGGTAGTCCCCGTCGCCAAAATCAGTGGGGTCTCTCAGGACATTTTCCATTATGGATTTTGCAGTCATGGTCGGGGGTCCTTTTGGCGGGCGGGTGGGAATAAAAGTTGCCGGTAGATAATTTTGACCCGTTCGTGGCTGCAATACAAATGAAATCAGACAAGCACTTGGACCTGACCACCTTTTGGCGTTAACGTTCAGGCATGAAAACATTTTTGCAGATGCCTCTGTTTATATTGATTGTAATGATCGTTGGATTTTCTGGACAATCAGCGCAAGCTGCCTGCACCGATCCGGCGCGCCCAGAGGTCGAGTGGCGACGATGTTATTTTGACGAACGTAATTTCAAGGGCGTCAATTTAACCGGGGCCAAGCTGCGTGATGCACGGTTTATTCGGGCGGACCTGTCTGGTTCGAACCTTACAAAAGTGGATGCCCGCCGGGCCAAGTTCATTTCAGCCCAGATCAACGGTGTTACCTTTGACGGTGGACGCCTGACCGAGGCGGATTTCACCAAAGCTAATTTGCAAAAGTCGTCCTTCATTAAAGCTGATCTGCGTCGTGCGCGTCTCAATCGTGCCAACTTGCGCGGGGCCAATCTTACAGGGGCCAAGCTCAAAGGCGCGGATTTGCTGAACGCGGACCTTTCTGGTGCCACCTGGAGTGACGGCAAAACGATCTGCGCCGAGGGTTCCCTCGGCATTTGCAACTAATCCAACGACGATGAAGCACCCATGAAGCTCACAGGTCGCCCGGCACGTTTGTTGGTGCGATTGCGCAAACTGACGCGCAATGACCAGATCATCCTCAGCCTTTTGGCCGTTGTCGCCGGTGCCGCTGTGGCCTATGGCAGTCTTGGTTTTCGCTGGCTGATCGGCGTTGTGCAGCATCTGTTTTTCAGTGACCCGCAAGAAGAACTTTTATCCATCGCCATTCTCTTGCCCTGGTGGCAAATATTATTGGCCCCGGCTGTTGGTGGCTTGGTAATCGGCTTGTTCCTGAAATATATAATGCCGGGCGGTCGACCCCTGGGCGTGGCCCATGTTATCGAAGTTGGTGCCTTGCGCGGCGGGCGCATGTCCCTGAACCAGGCCCTTGGCGCGGCGTTTGTCTCAGCCGCATCTATCGGCGTTGGCGGCAGTGCCGGGCGCGAAGGGCCCATGGTACATTTTGGCGCGGCCTTGTCATCCTATATTGCCCGGCGCTTTCACCTGACGCCCTCCATCACGCTGACCCTGTTGGGCTGTGGTGTGGCCAGCGGCGTGGCGGCGTCCTTTAATGCCCCCATCGCTGGCGTGTTTTTCGCGTTAGAGGTCGTCATCGGCCACTATGCCCTGCATGCCTTTTCCCCGATTGTCATTGCTTCGGTGGTCGGCACCATTGTCTCGCGGGCGCATCTTGGCGACACACCGGCCTTTGTTGTCTTGCAACATGCGCCGGTCAATATTGCCGAATACCCCGCCTTTATTTTGCTGGGATTCAGCTGTGCCATAATCGCCATTTTGTTTCTGCGGGCCATCGTGCTGGCAGACGAAGGCTTTTCACGCTCGCCCCTGCCCGTGTGGTTAAGACCGGCGGTAGGTGGCTTGATGGTCGGGGCCATTGCTCTTTACTTTCCCCATGTCCTGGGTGTTGGTTATCAGGCCACGGACATGGCCCTGAACGGCACCTTCGGCTTATGGATGCTGCTGGGCCTGGTTGTTGCAAAAACCGTGGCGACCTCGCTGACCATCGGGGCCGGATTTGGTGGCGGTGTTTTCAGCCCGGCGCTTTTTGTTGGCGCCATGACCGGTGGGGCCTTTGGCATTATTGCAGGATCGGTATTCCCGGACCTGTCATCGGGTGTTGGCCTTTATGCCATGGTCGGCATGGGGGCGGTGGCCGCACCGGTATTGGGCGCACCTATTTCCACGATCCTCATTGTGTTTGAATTAACCGGCGACTATTCCATGACCATCGCCGCCATGATTGCCGTGTCCGTGGCCAGCGTCACCACCCAGCAAGTCTTCGGCGGCAAGTCATTTTTCAACTGGCAACTGGATAAACGCGGCCTTGACCTCGGCGGTGGCCGCGCCCGCCAGGTGCTGGCCGCGCGCCATGCGGAAGATGTCATGGCCGACGACTTCCACATCGTCGGCGAACACATCACCATGGACCTCATTCGCCAGACTTTGCGCGATTCAACGGATGACCATATCTTTGTGGTTGACGGGAACAACCGCCTCACTGGCTCCCTCAGTTTTACAGACATCAAGGATATCGCTTTTGAATCCGGCCTTGATCACCTGATCAACGCTCGCGACGCCGCCCGCCCACACCCCGTCTATGTCGACCGCCAGGAAAGCCTGGAAAAGGTCTTGAACATCATGGATGCCTCCGGCCTGTTGTACGTGCCTGTCGTTGATACGATCGAAAATATGCGCGTCGTCGGCTTGGTACATCACCGCCGCGTGCTGACGGAGTACAACAAAGCCCTGCTCGACATGCATGCGGAGGAACACGGCGAGAAGTGAGTGCGGCAATCTTAACTATTCTTGAGAAGCGTGTAGTGGCTTTGAACCAACCCTGATCCAAAAGTCCGCGAACTTTGCAATTGAAGGTCAATATCCTGGTCGATCTCGCCGAACAGCCTTATGCCACTTCCGATGAGTATGGGAATGTGCGAGATCGTTATATCTTCGACAAGACCCTCTCGGATAAAGGATTGCACGATTTTCCCGCCATCAACATAAGCGCGCTTCCAACCTTCACGGTTCAATGACGACATGATGTCTTTGGGACCAAGGCGCGTCAGTTTAACGCTGTCCATCAAATCTGCCGGGATGTCTTTTTCAGACATGGACCCGCTCATCACGATAACGGGTTTTTTGTACGGCCAGTCATCGAATCCAATGACCGTTTTGAAGGATCCACTGCCCATGACCAGGCCGTCAATATTCTCCATGAAAGTGTCGTAACCGTGGTCTTCTCCCCCGGTTTTCTGCTTCATGAGCCAATCCAGGGCATGGTCAAGTCGCGCGACAAAACCATCCAGGCTGGCTGCCATAAAGACGTGTCCAGTTGTCATCTCAAACTCCAATCATCGCAGACTTCAAGATGTATCATTTATTAGGTAATGTGTCTCCAAATCTACAAACAGGCGTGAGGCGAAACGTTCATGGCGGTTAGCAAAAAAGACCAGATCAGAGCCTTGCTGAAAAGTATTGAAACAGGTGATCCTGAACCGATCGCGGTCGTTAATGAAGCGAAGTACATTCAGCACAATCCACAAACCCAGGAGGGAAGCGAAGGCTTGGCGGCCCTCTTTAAGCGGTTGTCAAAGACATCACCACGGGTGAATGTTGTACGGGCCTTCGAGGATGGAGACTTCTTTTTTGGCCATACCGAATACGATTTTGCCAGCCGGAAAATTGGCTTTGAAGTTTTCCGGTTTGAAGATGGCCAGGCTGTGGAGCATTGGGACAATATTCAGGAACGCCAGGATCCGAACCCATCCGGCCGAAGCATGGTAGACGGGCCAACCGAGGCGGTTGATCATGAACTGACGACAAGCAATCGCGCTGTGGTTCGTTCGTTCGTTGAAACAGTGCTTGTTGAAGGCCAAATTGAGCGAATCACGGAATTTGTGAATGAAGGTGATTACGCCGAGCACAATCCAGGGCTAGGCGATGGTGTCACGGCGCTTAAAACCGCTTTGCAAGGCGACGGCCAGATCGATTACAACCAGGTCCACCGTGTTCTGGCCGAAGGAAATTTCGTTCTTTCCCTTAGTGAAGGCCGGTCCAAAGGCATGCATTCGGCTTTCTATGATCTGTTTCGCATCGAAGGCGGCAAGATTGTGGAGCACTGGGATACCACCGAAAAGATCGCGCCCCCTGAGATGTGGAAAAACAATAACGGCAAGTTTTGATCTATTCGCTCAAACAGACCAATGGCCTGTCGATCGACTTTTCAGGCTGAACCAAAAACGGTAACTTTCATTTTCTCGTCGCTAATTTATTTGACACGCTGTCAAACACGCGTTACTTTACATGATGTCAAGTAAAAATACACCAACCCGAACAAAAATCCTTCAGGCCTCGCTGGAACTTCTGGAAGCCGGTCAGGGGGCTGAAGTCCGGATGTCCGATATCGCCAAACGGGCGGGCATTTCCCGCCAGGCGCTGTATCTTCATTTTGCCACGCGCACAGAATTGCTGGTGGAAACCACCTTGTTTGTGGATGACCTGAAGGGGGCTGACAAACGCCTCGCACCAAGCCGCGCGGCAAAGACCGGCATTGAACGGCTTGAGGCGTTCGTGGAAGCATGGGGGGGCTACATGCCGGAAATCTACGGGGTCGGCAGGCCAATGATGGCCATGATGGATACGGATGAAGAGGCCGCCAAAGCCTGGAACCAGCGCATGTGGGATGTTCGGGAAGGCTGCGAAGCGGCCATCAAAGCCCTGAAAGCCGATCAAACCCTGTCGCCGGTTTATTCGGTCAATCAGGCCACTGATCTGTTGTGGACTCTGCTTTCCGTTCGCAGCTGGGAACAGCTCACCCAACAGTGTGGTTGGTCGCAAAAAAAATATATCAAGAGCATGAAAACCCTGGCGCACAATACCTTTGTGGTCGCCGGGACGAACTTGTCACAAGGAAAATCAAAATGATTTGGCTGGGAATTATCCTGTTTTTCGGGCTTCACATCATGCCGTCTGTGCTCAATGTGCGCGCCAATTTGATCGCTCGAATGGGCGAAAAACCCTACAAAGGGGTCTATGCCTTGTTGTCCCTGGCCGGGATCGTTCTGATGGCCATGGGCTATGGCAACGTGGACTATGTTGAACTGTGGCCAACCCCAACCGGGGCCAACCATCTGGCGATGGCGGTCATGCCCTTTGTTTGCATTCTATGGGTGTCCGCCGAAATGAAAGGCCACATTCGCAAAAAGACCAGACACCCCATGTTGCTGGGCATGGTGCTGTGGGGCGTGGTGCACTTGATCAACAACGGCGATCTGGCTTCAGTTTCATTGTTCGGCGCGTTCTTGCTCTATTCCCTGTTCGCCATTGTTTCGGCCAACCGGCGCGGCAAAATTCCGTCTTACGAGGTCACCGGCGGCAGCCACGATGCCAAGGCCGTGGTAATCGGTATTGTGATGTTCGCCGCCATACTTTGGGGCCACGAATTCCTGTTCGGCGTCGCTCCCGGTTTTTGAACCCTGAAGTTGTCGTTGGGAGGCTTGATTAAGGTCAATAGGCTTCTCTGCAATTCAAGTATTCTATCCGTTTGAATTGTGGTCTCACGAAAGTAAGCTTTTCAGTGGTTTTGCGGAAACATATCCAGGGCTTTTTTCAGGTTCAAACATCGACCGTTAGTCTTGTTGAACGTTTGATATCTGTTGTCGGCGGTTTTGTCGGCATTTTTTGCGTCATGATGATCAGTTCCATTTTCATGGACGGAGTTTCCGCTGTGTTCGTCGTGGCCTCTATGGGCGCGTCGGCTGTGTTACTTTTCGCCGTGCCACACAGTACATTTTCCCAGCCCTGGCCTTTGTTGGCAGGCCATCTAGTGTCCGCAGTGATCGGCGTGGCTTGCGCAAAATTCGTGCCCGAACCAATGATTGCGGCGCCAATGGCGGTTGCCATGGCAATCGGTCTCATGCATTTCCTTGGATGCATTCATCCGCCGGGCGGTGCAACGGCGCTGGTGGCCGTTATCGGCGGTGACGCGATCAGGTCGATGGGTTTTGAGTTTGTGCTGTATCCCGTTTTGATCAATGCCGTGATCATCCTGGCCGTTGCGGTGGTGTTCAATTTCCCGCTAGCCTGGCGGCGATACCCGGCCAGCCGCACAACCAAGCCAGCCGCGTCGATAAGTCCGGCAGATACCTATTCCGATATCACCCATGCCGATTTTGTTGCCGCCCTTGCCAAAATAGATTCGGTCATCGACGTCTCGGAACACGACCTCGTGGAAATCTATGATCTTGTCACCAAAAGCAAACTTGAACGCAAATCTCACGAATGATGCTCTCGCTATTCCGGGCCTATTTTTCCGGTAGGGGTCCAAAGAAGCCGATGACGCGGATGACAAGACCTGCCTGGTCGGTTTCCGTGACGTCAAAACCCGGCACGATCAGCGCGCCATTTTGATGGATCGCCCAGTGATAGCGATGGAAACCATGTTGTGAATCAACGCCGCTTGTCCGGATGTACTGTGCTCCCGGCAGCCTGGCTTGTACCTCAAGCACATTCTTCTCAAAACCATCAATGCCGGTGACATCAATTGACGGATCAACAAACCGGACGCTGTTTGTCAGGGCCAGTTCGAGATGTCCGCGCACCAACGACGCATCGCCCTCGTTCCAGGCGGCGAGCATATGATCCAAACTAACCGGGTAATCCGACATCGGCTCCTCCAACAGTAATTATTCAGGCGCGTCTTTTCCTGTGATGAATTCGTAAGACCCCCGCACGAGCTGAAAAACCGTCTCCATTTCAGCCATCGTCCTCGGCGTATAAATCATCACGAAGCCCTCCCACCCCGGCCGTGTCTTGGCCCAGGGGTGCGCAATGGCCCAACCCGCCTCCACGGCACGGGCGGCAAGGCCAGGCGACAGGGAGATATGAAGGCTGCCGTCCGGATGTATATGCCCAAACTCCCGCCCCTTGACGATGACCTCCGGGTGGGCCGTGGGGATGCTTTCATCCAGCCAGAACCCTAAGGCACCGGCCATCGAGACAATAGTATCACGGATCGACACCCCCGGCATGTCCTCAACCCGGCGCAACAACGCCGCCGAAACCTCCGGCACCGCCTCAACCCCCACCTGGATATGCGGCACATGTTTCGAAGTATAAGGCGCGGGGCCGGATCGGACGGGCAGGGTGTCGGATGCCGCAAAAGCTGGGAATGATGCCAGAATGGTCGCGCCGAGCATGATCAACATGCCGGCCAGCAAAAACCTGCCTGTGGTCCTAAAATTCATTTTCATGACTTCACTCACTGAATTGTCCGTTTTGACCATGATGATGGTTTTCAAATTCCTCTGCCCTGGCAAACATGGGAACAGCTTCATTTCATTTGTACCGAAATCAAAAAAATTTGAACCTGGCGATTATCTTGTGTTTGTTTCGAATTGATGGAAAACCCTCCTCTATTAATCTCTTCCAATTCGCGTTATTCTATTGATACAACGGGTCTTTTTACTATCGACCGGAAAGGACAGAAAATTGCAATCACCTCTTGATGCATCAGCAAATACTGTCGCTGAACTATTTTCAAAATCAACATTCGTAATTCCTCAATATCAACGTGAGTATTCATGGCGGGCTGATGAGGTCGAAGATTTTTGGACGGATCTCCAGAACACCTTGGATTTAGATAATTATTTTCTAGGATTGATAATTCTTACTGATGACAACGGCGAGAAGCATGTTGTTGATGGACAGCAGCGTATCGTAACGCTCACATTGTTAGCCAATGCAATCTATCATGAAGCAATCGCTCGTAATCGAAAAGCGTTGGCAGATAGAATTTGGGCGGATTTTTTAAGATCAATCGATTATGAGACGGACGACATAAACCCTCGAGTTGTATTAGCAGATCAGACAGATAATGATACTTTTCAGCAGATAATAGAGACGGGGGAAGTACCTGAAAACATAAAAGACACAGAATCGGTCTCTTATCTAATTGCCAATTCATATAAGGTGCTGAAAGAATTCTTGGCCTCGGACCTCAAGTCCGACCCTTTCAAAAGACTAGGCAAGTGGACGGAGTTTTTAACAAATCGAGTCTATTTTGCCGTTTTTGTGCACCCTGACGCAGCTACTGCATATAAGGTCTTCGAAATTATCAATACTCGAGGGCGTGGACTAACAACGGCAGATCTTCTCAAGAACTACGTTCTTGGCCAAACCCCCAAAATGCAGCGGGACGAAATCTACAAACGTTGGCGTGATATGGCAAAATCCTTCACTGTTGAAGGCTCAAGCAACGTATTTGTTCAGTTTATTAGACACGCAGTGACCGTCGGAAGTGGACACATTCTCCCACAAGAATTATTTGGATTCCTTGCTCAGCGGCAGCGGTATTCAAGGAAATCACCGCCAGTCCCACTGGCCTTGGTCGACACATTAGAGGGTTTTCACTCTCTTTATTTGCAAATGATTGACCCAACAATATCGGGCCCAGCAGAAGGTTATGCTCTAAGGGTCTTCGAAGCCTTAAATGAAATTGGCGTTATCGCGGTTCGGCCTATTTTGTTGGCGCTTAATGGACAACAAGAAAATGAAAAAGGTTGTGATTATATCCTTCGTTTGGTTGTCAGAAGAATTGTTGTTGGAAGCCTGGGTACAGGTAATATCGAACGGCGGTTTTCTGAGGCGGCTCGCGATGTCCACGAAACCGGCAATTGGACGGTGCTACAAGATAGTTTGGATGACTTGAATCCGTCTCGCGATGATTTCGTCAATCGCTTGTCAAGCAGGACGATCAACAAAGCCACATTAACGTTTCTCCGCCGGTCAATTCTTCAAGGTTCGGTAACTCCAGAACCGCAGGGCACTTTACATCTGATATGGCCCAGAAATACAGATAGTTGGGACGGAATGGACGTTGAGACCGACTTGAAATGGGTATCCACAGTTGGTAATACGATTTTATCTGATTTGCATAAGCGGCCGAAAGAAGCCTCAATCGATTTCCAAAATTTCAAATACAGTCTTCTAGAAAATGGGGTCGATAATGAGTGGGCTGAGCAGATCAATCAAAGAGATGACTGGACAGCTGTCGAAATTCAAAAATTGGGCGAAGAGCTTGCTGAATCTGCAGGAGACCTTTGGTATGGCGGGTAGTCCTGACGCCGACTTAGACGACGGATCCGATTTCACACGACTAATAAAAGTGCTTAACCGTGAGGAAAACATAGATGCGCTTTCGCCGTTGATCGCTGCGATTGGCGACGAGGCTGAAGAAATTGAATTTTCCAATACAGCTATTGGTATCGATACGAATATCTTACTGAAGTTATCGAAAAGAAAAGAAGCTGAGGATGTTTTCGACTATTTGGGATCAAACCATCAGCCTCCATTGATACTACCAGGCCAAGCTGTTCAAGAATTTTGGAATAACCAGCTTAACGCGATCCAAACTCGAGCCGATAAGCTTGCTAGAAAATTTGAAGGAGCTATAACCGAATCTGGTGTTTGAGCGTTTGAAAGAAAGCGGCGTATCTGGTTGATTTGTTGTTGCAACACATCAAACCAACTTTATGGAGATACGCCGCCATGGATGAGAATAACGTTGTTGAA
>Ga0233449_1000182_pt1 | contig 89060 bp, 67 predicted proteins | sample SI_124_October20_FD_183012 | JGI IMG/M metagenome (GOLD analysis project Ga0233449, IMG submission 183012) | Seawater microbial communities from Saanich Inlet, British Columbia, Canada - SI_124_October2016_200_MG | ecosystem: Environmental > Aquatic > Marine > Inlet | place: Canada: British...
AGACCTTCCCGGGTCACAGTTGCAGCCGGTGTATCACCAATTGTGCGGAAGGTTGAGCGATATGAGCTATGCATTTTCCTGACGCGGGTTCCTCGATGAAGAAAACCATACTCATCAGAGGTAGGTCCAAACATACACACCAGGGTTTCAGCAATATCTCCATGACCGGCAGCATATGAGGCGTGGATCAGATTCAGAGCTGCATCTGAAGAGGGTCGATCAGATGAACGCTGTGAACCTACTAGAATAATGGGAATGGGAGAATCTTGTACCATAAAGGAGAGAGCCGCAGCGGTATGGTGAAGGGTATCGGTTCCGTGTCCAATTACTATCCCATCAGTCCCATTGGCTATCTCTTTGCCAATACTTTCTGCCAGAATCTTGTATTGATCAGGTCCCATATTTTCACTGAATACCGCGAACAGCTTTTCAGTGTCGATGTTACAAATATCAGCCAGTTCAGGGACGGCACCATACAATTCACCCGGAGAGAAGGCTGGGATTACGGCACCGGTTCGGTAATCCAGGCGCGAAGCAATGGTTCCGCCGGTCCCAAATAGTTTCACATTGGGTTTATCATCGGAATAGGGGAAGGCTTTTTCAGGGATTTTGTAATTGGCTTTTTGATAGCCAGTTTCAACCATCTTTTTAATGGTTACGATATCGATACCGATATTATAACCCGTTGGAATCTTCAAGACGATATGCTGATCATCATCATTTTCAGAACGGGGGAGGACTGTGCCCTCAAATGTTCCCCGGGTGGTATGGATCTCAGCCTGACCCCAGACCCGCACGCTGAATTTCTTCAGTGTAGCTAGAGCATCACCCTTGTAGCCTTGAAAAATATCATCACTCATAGAATCAATTCTCTCTCGAATTCGATAGTGAAAAGGTTTTGATAGCCCAGCATCAATTGTCTATCGTTTTCATACAAAGCATTCCTGGCGTGCTCAGCGCCCTTTGCGGTTAGACTGTTTATCATTTAAGATTGCCTCGATCTTTTGTCTCAAGTCAGCTAAATCCATGTTACCAATTGCCTGATAGTGTACTTGTCCCATGAGCCAGTTAATATCATCACTGCCCTCCGATGCTGGCGTATCCTTCTGATATTTTTCGTAGAGGAAATCTATGGGAGCTATGATTTCAGTCATGCTGCGTTGCTTGAAATGGATGCTGGTGAGCACGGAGCTGAATTGCATGTCCGGAAATTCATAGATGACTGGCATCATATATCTGGCGATTCCCGGCTCCAGTTTCTTCTCCTTGATATAGCGAAATAGCTCATAGATTTTATTGTAGAAGAAGTTTTTGTGCAGCTCACATTTCCCTTCAATGTTTTTGAATGTGTGACCTATAAAAGACCCGATAAACTTGTGATCATAGCCGTAGTCATCACAAATCTTTTCAACCAATGGAATCATGTTTTTACTCAAGAGATATTTCCAGGTATCCTCAGGAACACTCCACTTTTTCAGCTGAGCATAGCGATCTGCAATATCCAGCGGTAAATCCTTCCCAAGGCTCTCAATAAACTCAACTGTTAGCGGAATGGGTGCGGAATCAGTATCAGGATACATGCGGTCACTACCGGGAAGGACCCTTTCGAAAATGGTAGTGCCATCAGGCAGGGATTTCCGTGTTTCTTCAGGGACACCTTCAAAAGCCATTCTGATTCTTTCCTCCACTGTTTCCAGTGCTGTTGGGATGTCCTCGGCGGGTCCCCATAGAATAATCTGGGCGTCGTGTTTTTTCGCATTGAGCCATTTGGATATCTTGCCCAGCTCTGCCACACTCAGGAGGGGTTCAAAGCTTTCAGAATGAGTCATGTTGGGTCGTTCAATACAGGCAATCACTTTCAGGCGATGACTGATTTCATGGGCAAAATTATGCCCGGGCTGCATGAAGTGAGAGAGAATACCCTGGAATTTCGGGAGATTTATAGCGACGATTTTTAATCTTTGATTGAGTTTCTCTCTTAAAGCAGGTGCCAACAGCTCTGGCATGGAAAAATCGATCTCTTTGTGGCTCATCTGCCATTTATTGAGTTTTATGCCACGGTCATTGATTAATTGCTTAATATTCAGAAGTGCCCACTGGCGGAAAGCTTCATTGTGAGAGAGTTCAGGGATCCATTTATTATGTGCTACACCCTTTATCTCTACGCGGCTACCACCGGCACAGCTTACGTTGACATCTTCACGACCTGCACCTATGCCTGTACGCACCTTGCCAGTACTGCGATTCAAAAAACGTATGTATTCTGCTGCTTCTGCCAGTTCATCAGGGGTGGTCATCTCTGGGTGAGTTACGGTTTCGATGAGCGGCATACCAAGACGATCGGTTTTGTAAATTCTCTCATGGCCGATATCAGATATTTCACGGCAAGAATCTTCTTCAATGCTTAATTGAATGAGACGAACTTTTTTGTTGGTTAACTGAATCTCACCCTCAACACCCAGAATAGCAGTCCGTTGAAAACCAGTGGGAATACTACCATCCAGATATTGTTTACGGGTGATGTGCACTTCGCCCACAATATTCAGCTTGGAGAGGAGTGATATTTCTATGGCAATTTTCAGAGCTTCAGGATCAATGTGGAAGGGCGGTGTATCATCAACTTCGTAGGTGCAGGCACTTCTATTATTAAGACGATAAGTAATGTTCTTGCGAGTTTTGAATTCCATGAGAGCAGTACCATCATATTCACCCAACTCACTCAGGGTGGGGCGCATGTGGCGGATAACTTCTGCATCAAAGTCATCATTGCCATGATAGATACCAGCCGGGCAGCGGCAAAACAGCTTGCTTACAGTTTTTAATTGCTGATGGACTTCCAGGCCTGATTTGAAGCCAATCCTTTTATAATCTTTGGTATTGGCCTTATGGCGTTCGACATAACCGATGGTTTGGCGGGTTGTATCGTAATTTTTTAATGCTTCAGCTCGTTTCATCTTCACCAATTATTTTATTACCAAACTCAACCAGGAGTGTTAGACATATTGTATCAATTAAAGCATGGATAGTGCCAGTTTACCATTTTCAAGAGTTGAAACAAGATAAGGTCTCACCGGCCAAGTGCAATTTGAGTTAACGATGATACAGCCACAGACAACCCATGCTCTAAATGAAACACCAATTTGCATAGAGTAAATAAGATTACCCGATGTATCCTATCCTATTTGGCCTATCTTATTTAGCAACAAAAGTGACATTTAATCAACAATAATTGAGAAACCCAATGACTGATATAGAGCAAACTGAGTCGACATCAAGCTATAATATAAAATTTATCAGTCTCATTATTTTAACACTTTTTTTATGCTCCGGAATGACTGGTTTGTTATACGAGGTGATCTGGTCCAGGATGATTGTCAAGGTGATTGGAGCTGCTCCATTTGCCATAAGCATTGTGCTTACCGTCTTTATGGGTGGGCTTGGATTGGGGAGCTACCTGGCCGGAAGATATATTGATCGGATTCAAAAATCTTCCCAACTACTTCAATTATATGGTCTTCTGGAAATTGGTATTGGGCTTTACGCCTTTATCCTTCCAGGCATAATTAGTGCGAGTCAGCCTCTTTTTAGCTCCATCTACAATCAAGCTTCGGGTCACTTATTATTATTCAACACCTTCATCCTGCTGGGAGCTTTTGTCCTGTTCATTATTCCCGTGACCCTCATGGGTGCCACATTACCGATCTTGATCCGCTTTTATGTGGCGAATCTTGGTCATCTGGGAGCCCGGGTTGGTCGGCTGTATGCCATCAACACAATTGGAGCTGCGCTTGGTTCTGTTCTGAGTGGCTTTTTATTGATCAAATTGTGGGGTGTTGGTGGTACGCTCAGATTTGCAGTTGTGATGAACTTTATGATTGGTGGTATCTCATTTTTTGTGGCAAACCTGATTGCCAAGCGATCAGCTCTGAGTGAGAATGATACTACAGAAAAAGACCAGGTCGTTAGTGCTCCTGAAATAAATAGTGGTGTTCATTATTCCCATTCATATCAGGTGGCGGCACTCATTATTTTCGCCGTATCAGGTTTTGCTGCCATGGCCTACGAAGTGATCTGGGCACGACTGCTGGGTTTGATCATAGGACCCACGACCTATTCATTTACCATTGTTCTGACTACATTTATTGTTGGTCTCGCACTAGGGGCTATGCTTTTTGGTTGGCTTGCAGACCGCAGTAAACATCCCTTTCGACTATTAATCATTACGCAGATGAGTGCCGCCATCCTGGCTCTCATAGTGAGTCAATTTCTGGGAAACAGCCAGCTTTTCTTCGCCAAACTGATCTATAGTTTCAAAGATGATTTCATGATGCTCTCGGTTGCCAAAGCCGTGCTTCTGTTTCTCGTGTTACTAGGACCTACCATTGTCTTGGGGGCCACATTTCCGCTGGTTGGGAAGATCTATACCAGCTCCATTAAACAGCTTGGGAAATCGATCGGATTTGCATATGCAATTAACACTATTGGAGCATTATTGGGGTCCTTTTCTGCTGGTTTTATTCTGATCCCCCTGCTTGGAAAAGAAAACAGCCTGAGTCTGGTGATAGGCATCCAGCTTATTTCCGTGCTCATTGTTGTTGGCCTGCTTAATCCGGAGAAGGATAAATCAAGAAATAGACTTTTAGTTGGGATGGGTGTACTGGGTTTGCTCCTGGCACTTTTATTCCCCAACTGGGATAGACAACAACTGGCGACAGGCAAGTACTACCGATTCAGCAATATTGCTGACCTGTTTGATAGAACCAGCTGGTGGGATATTCTGGTTAAACAGCCTCGGGAATTTCTGCCAAATACCAGTGGAACGGAGGTGGTATTTTATGGGGATGGTGTTGGCGGGTTTACCACCGTGGAGAAAGACATCGACCCCTTTGGCAAAACTCAATATATTCTGTATAACAGTGGCAAAGCGGATGCATCAACCGAGTCAGATATGGCAACTCAAACGCTGGCGGCTCATCTGCCTTTATTGTTTCACCCACAACCTAAGAGTATGATGATTCTGGGCCTGGCCAGCGGAGTCACCGCCGGGGAAGCTCTCTATTATGATCTTGACAGGCTGGACATTCTTGAAATCAGTGAGCAGGTAGTAGAAGCGAGTCGTTTCTTTAGCGAATCAAATAGTGATGTTCTCTCAAACCCAAAAACCAATATGATTATTCAAGACGGTCGTGCTCATCTCGAATTGAGCGATCAATCATATGATGTCATTACATCAGAACCGTCAAATCCATGGATGGCCGGTCTGGCGACGTTATTTACCGAAGAGTTTTTCAAATTGGTTAAAAACAGGTTGAACTGGGATGGGGTGTTTGTTCAGTGGTTACCATCCTATCAGATGGATTGGACGACTTTTTCCATGGTGGGAAGGACTTTTGCAAAGGTCTTTCCCAATAGCCTGTTGATGAAATCAACTATTGGGGGCAATGATTATTTATTGGTTGGGTTTAAGGGTCTTGAGCAGCTCTCTCTTAAGAATGCCAACAAGAATTTACCTTTACTCCAGAAATCTCCCAATTTGATTATGGAAGATCCACGCTTATTGTACCGTCTCATCGTGAGTGATAATCTCCCGGCACTTTTTGGATCAGGACCAGGACATTCTGATGATTATCCCACTCTCGAATTTCTGGCACCCCAACGCATGCATCTCGTTGAAGATACTGTAGAGAAAACGCTTGCCTCACGACGAACGCTTGGCGATGAGATTATTGATGTCATGCGAGAAGTCCTGGATGTCGAAGGACAGATTAATTTCGCACGCTTTGTCCTTTCCGTTTATGCCCCCTTTCTGGAAATGGTAGATCTCTCAGAGGCCAATGAGGAACAGAAAGCACAATACACACAGATGTTACTGGATTATAGCCAGAATAATATTGTTGAATCTTACGAAATCTATGAGGAAGTGGCACTTAAGGATACAGCCCTTCAAACGCAAATAGATGTACTCCTGGAAAAACTACCAGAGCTTCCTAATCGGTTAAACTCCTTCATCTTATTAGCAAACGCTTACGCCCAGCTGGGTGATTTTAATGAAGCCATCAAGTATTGCCAGCTTGTCGTAGAACTAGGCGATGATCCCATAGAAGCAAATCTCAATTTAGGTTTGTTCTGTATGAATGCAGACCGCAATGAAGAAGCTATCATGGCTTATGAAGAAGTCTTAGATCTGGATCCTGAAAACAGTCAAGCTCATAATAACCTCGGTACGCTTTTTGAACAGACCGGTCAAAAACAACTGGCTCGTGCATCCTATGAAAAAGCCATTCAGATTGATCCAGGCTTGGCTATGTCTCACTTCAATCTAGGTCGTTTACATGTTGGTGATGGTGCACTGGATTCAGCTTTGATGGCTTATCAGAAAACGATTCAATTGAATCCGGAGTACGCACCGGCTTATTACCGAATTAGCCAGATTTATCAGATGACTGGAGATATTGACAAGGCTATCGCAATACTGGAAACACTTCTCAAAATTCGACCTGATTTAAAAGAAGCCCAGGTTGAGTTAAAGAATCTGGCCATGCCTAAGGAACAACCAAAAGTTTCGGTTCAGATGCCTCCCCGTACTGCGGAATCAGACAAAAGTACTGATCCGCGATATTACTATAATCAGGCTATCATGTTGATCCAGAAGGAGAAATATAGAGCAGCGATTGTAGATTTTGAGAAGGCGATTTCCTTGAAGCCTGATTATCTGAATGCTTTTATTGGACTGGGAGCCATGTATCAAAATCTACGCGAATACAAGGCAGCTATAAAAACTTACAAACAGGCACTGTCTATTGATCCGAATCATAGTGGGACGCACAATAATCTGGCGGTGGTTTATTACACTGTGGGACAGTTCAAATTGGCTCTTGAGCATGTGGATAAAGCCCAGTCGCTAGGCTTTAAGGTTCAGCAGGCTTTTATGGATGAAATCTCAAAATATCGATAGCTCATACACATTACATTTTTCTATTTTCACAACGAAGTAAACGAAAGGAACGAATAACCATATTTTGCTTCGTGGAGTTCGTCAGATTCGTTGTAAAAAAGCAGAGATCAAACCATTTTCAGCCCCTGTCAAGACATGCTACGATTTTATAATGCTATCAACCTTTTACCAGTCTTTTAGCCATTGATAAAATTTCAACTGCATCAATTCGTTTGCGGTGATTGTTATCGGTATGGGCAAAACGGATAATACCGCTCTTATCAATGATAAATACACTGGGAACCGGGATCAGGTGATGATCCTGGCCTGAAGCGGTCTCAATATTCTGATTGTTCAATTTATAGGCAGCCACCTTGATGCTTCCGAAACGTTCAGCGATACCCAGAGTTTGGGCACCCACCATGCTGCTATCAGAAAGCAGTGTATAGGTCAATTCATTTGCATCGATTGTTTTTGAAAGCTCAGTTGGACGATCAGGACTCACAGCGACAATCCGATAACCTAACTCAATCATTTCACGTTCTATTTCTAACAGTTGACCCAACTGTAAATTGCAGTAAGGTCACCAACCGCCGCGATAGTAAATCAATACGACAGGCTCGTTCTGAAAGTAGTCATATAGATCGATGGATTGGTAGTCAGTTGTAGTCAACTGGAAATGGGGGAAGGCATCACCTACACCAGGAGACTCCAGGGGTTTGTTCTCTGTCGATAAATCCTGGGCATAGATGGAAGTTGTCATGAGCGCTGTCAGCAAGACTATGAAGATATATGATTTGGAAATTTTGAACATGTGGTCTCCCTTAAAATAATTTCGACTTAAAGTAGGAAGACCTTCAACTGAAAATGTATTCACCACGACAGTTCTGACAAGAAAAGGGTCTGGATTGATCCTTTTCTTGTGAGAGTAAAAGCTTATGATTTTAGATATACAAACTTACCGGCATAAACCCTATCACCGGATTTTACTGAAAGAATCATGAGCTGACTTGTCAGCCCCAGACCGGCTGGAATGGATATTTTAATAATTCTTTCCGATTCCTGAGTAATAGTTATAGCAGTAATTTCCATTCCACGAATGTCATAAAGAGTGGCCAGTTCAGCTAGCTCAGAAACAGCATTGGAGAGTACCATACGAATCTCACCTGATTGTCCGGGATTTGGATAGATCAGGCAATTCTTCGAGGTGCTGCCATTCAGGTTTGGAAAAAGACTTGTTATATCAGGGATACCCCAACCATAAGTGTTATTGGGAGCAAACGACCGATCCCCATGCTCCTCAAAAATAGCAATGACTGAATCTGGTGAGAGCTGAGGATGAGCCTGGAGGAGTAGGGCAGCCAGACCGGCAATTTGTGGGGCTGCATAAGAGGTTCCACTGCGTCGTATATAACCACTTACGCCGGAAGCCATGTAGACCAGACTGCCTTGTGCAACGATATTGGGTTTGATGCGTCCGTCATAGGTGGGACCGCGTCCGGAAAAGCGGGAAATCTCTTGCTGTGTATCAACCCACCCGACTGATAAAACATGAGGGCTATCTGAAGGTGGCCATATGCTACTGGGGTCATCACCCTCATTTCCTGCTGAATTAACAACCAAGATACCCCGCTCTGCTGCAATATTAGCGGCTCGTGCAATGATGGTGGTTTGACCATCCAGCGCTGAGGGGGGATAGTTTTCATTGGGGTCATCAAATTGTTTGAAATAGTTGAGGGATGTGGTGATTATATCTACACCCAGAGAGTCAGCCCACTCCAGTGCCGCCACCCAGTTGTCCTCCTCAGCACGTGATTCGTGTGATACATCCTCGGTACGGGCTAGCAGAAAAGTAGCTCGATAGGCTGGCCCAATCAAATCTCCTGGATCATACCCACCAATGGCACTAAGCACATTGATACCATGCCAGTCTCCTGGTCCAGAGGCATCAACTTCATGATCAACGAAATCGTATTGCGCTTGAATATCCATTCCATCAAAGGCGGGATGCACAGTCAGGAATCCCATATCGAATACACCGATGAGGACACCTGACCCATCATAACCGTAACGATGGATTTGAGGGATCTTCAGCATCTCATTTTGACCCTCAGATTCACCATAACCCAGGGATGAGCCGCGTGCTAGCACTGTCTCACCGGATATTTCTTCAAAACGTTTGCGGGGGTATTGTGCTACCGGTGAGATGGACTGAACAAAGGGAAACTCATGTAGTGTTGCAAGCTGATCATTGTCTTTGATGACCACACTGACTGCATTTAAGAATCTTGAGGTGTGTCTGATTTGATAACCAGCAGCCCTTAAGAGCGCCAGATGTGATTCAGAAACTTTGAAATTTCCAGGGGTGTTCATTGAGCCCCGGGTTAACAGTCTCTGAGTCGCACGATTTGTCAATTGTACTCGTGTGGGAGTGGATTCGGATTCAAGGAAAACCCAATGAGGTTTATCAGCAGCATTGAGAGTACTAATTACAAAAAGGAGTGAAATAAAGCTTCTGGGAAACATGCTATAAAACTAGAAGAAGATAGATGTTTATGAACATATCTTTTTTGTTTTAAAGGAAGTCGAAAGTAACTGAAAAATATGGTTCTGTCATTAGTCCACTTTTCAGTAGACTCATTAATGAAGTTGTATTTTGTCTCCATAATCCGACATTTCTCAGAATTAAGCAATATTTACTTAACATAGTAAGCTGACACACCTAAATTGGAAGTGTCAGTAGAGGCAGTAAAAATAGGCATTTATCGATGATAATTGTCACTGGCATGACCTTTGACATAAATTAGAGATATAGTGTTAAGCTCAAATTAACAAAAATTAAATCTTTGAACTGCGGAGACTATCCCATGCATAAAACCATTTATAAGTCATTGTTACTTCTGATGATTCCGGGAATTCTTTTTTCGAAAAGTCTTACGGGAACATCCATGGCGAAACTTTCTCCTGATCTCCAGAGAGTTATTGAAGATAAAAGCTCAAAGGGTATACAGATAATCGACACTCCGCTTTCAAGAGTCCGGACAGTAAAGGGTTCTTCGGAGGAAGTTTTATATCCTGTCACTATTCGAAGCACAGATATTGAAGCGGTTAAGGCAGCAGGTATTAAAACCAACTCGGATTATCCTGGATTTTCCACTGCCCGAGTCACAGCGGAGCAACTTTTAGTGTTATCTGAATTAGATGCCGCGAATAACGTCTTCCAGGGAGATGTGCTTTATCCCCTTAATGACCTGGCGGTAGGTTTATCTGGAGCTGACTTGGTCCAGGATAGTTATCTAAATAGTACGGCCTATGATGGTACCGATGTCATCGTATTGGTTATCGATACAGGTATTGACTGGACACACCTGGATTTCCGTGATCCAGCAGACCCAACCAAGAGTCGAATATTATATATTTGGGATCAAACCTTGACTGTAACTGGATCGGAAAAGACTCCAGCCACAAATACAAGCCACGGCTCAGATTTCGATGGCCTCACATATGGGGTTGAATATACTCAAACAAATATCGAGGATGAGATTGATGGTGATCCAGCAACTTTTGTACGCACAAAAGATTCAAATGGTCATGGAACTGAGGTTACTGGTGCAGCTGCTGGAAATGGCGCATCACTTACCAGTAGAAAATACAAAGGTATGGCACCTGACGCTGATATTATCGTGGTAAGAGCTGGTGTAGACAGTTTCGAAGATGCAAACGTGAAAGATGCTTTAAAATATGCTGAGTACATTGCTGACGAGGCGACGAAACCGCTCGTGGTTAACCTGAGTTTGGGGAGTCAGAGTAATGCCCATGATGGTACGAGCACCCTCGATACTACGGTGAACCACTTCACATCATCAGGCAATGGGCGAGTTGCAGTAGTCGCTGGAGGTAATGCGGGGAACGAGGATATTCATGTAACCGGGACTGTCGGTGCAACCGACACGGGAAATGTTGTTGTCAATGTCCCATCATTCGAACCCACTGCTGGAACTGCAAACGATGCTTTTTATTTAGAATTATGGTGGAATAATAGCGATAACATTACTGTGAAATTGGTGTCTCCAAATAGCTCATCTGTAACACGTACAATTGGTCAGGATGCTGGAGGATTTGTATATATTGGAACTGATGGCATAGTAGATATGAATAACATCATTGATTCTGACCATGGAAATGGAGATAGGATGACTGAGCTCATAGTTGCTGATTATACGAGCGCAGAATTAGCTGAGGGTGATTGGACATTACAATTAATCAACAATTCTTCCTCCACCATGACATATCATGCCTAGATGTACCAAAGTACCATGTCGGCGACAATTACAGGGGGAGATCATAATTCGACGATTGCATCACCTGGAAGCGCCAGCTCAGCCATTACTGTTGGCGCGTACACGGCCAGATGGCGCTGGAAGAGCACTGCCGGATATGTTAATTTCGGGAGTACAGACCTGTCTGATGATCATTCATATTTTAGTAGCTATGGTCCCAATCGAGAGGGTGGTACTCAAAAACCAGATATTATGACTCCTGGCCAAGGAGTTGTTACCACAACCTCGACAGATTATACCCCAAGTACTACCTACGAAATAATTGCAGATAAATATCATTTAGAACAGGGCACTAGCGTGGCCGCAGGAACTATTTCTGGAGCAGCAGCCCTTTTACTTGATTACAATACTTCCCTGACTGCAGCTCAGGTCAAATCCTATATAACCGGGAACGCGGACAGTGATAGCTATACGGGCTCAGTGCCCAATGATGAATGGGGATATGGTAAATTAAATATATTAGAATCCATGGCAGCCGCCATCGATGGGGGTACCACGTTATATCATAAAATTTACGCCAATGATGCTTGGGGAACTTCAAGTTTTACAAATATTGACAATACTGTAAAGGAAGCAGTAAAGTTTACTGCTAGTGAGGCAGGTGAGTTAACTGGGGCTTTATTTATGCCTAACCAAACTCTACCAACGAGTGGCTCCGTTTCATTTGAGATATGGACCAATGTCAGTGGACTTCCCAGCACCAAGGTGGGAACCACGGTGACTATGAATTGTACGGATATGGCTAAAAATACCTGGAATTATGTCTCATTAAAAAATGCAGGTGTAAATATTTTAGCCTCAGAGACTTTCCATTTAGTTCTGAATAACACATCTGGTGGAATTATTAGTTTGCGGCAAAGTTCATCAAGCATATCTAATAAATCTTCTAAAGACCCCGGGACTGGTTGGGAAGCTATTACGACAAAGGATTGGCGCTTGCGAACCGTCGTTTCTAACAACGCCTCTGTTACAACCAGTGGCCTGATAGACACGAGCCTGCCAGTTGAACTCTCCTTCTTCAACGCAGGTGCCTATAAGGGTCAAATGATTCTGAAATGGGCCACGGAAAGTGAAATCGAGAATCTGGGTTTCAGGATTGATCGACGTAAAAGTGGTAGCGATGAGTGGAAGATGATTGCTGATCATACCAAAGATTCCGCACTTCAGGGACAGGGTAACTCAACTTCCAGAACTGATTACATCTACTATGACAAAACGGCCAAACCAGGCGTCAAGTATGACTATCGACTCAGTGATATTCCATATACATCAGAGTATGAGTCCAATTTCTATATTCTGGAAGACATCCAGTTACGGATAGAGAAATTCGTCCTGCATAAGAACTATCCCAATCCCTTTAACCCAGCGACAACCATTTCCTACGAACTTGCAGATAATGTAGATGTTCAGATAAAAATTGTGGATGTGACGGGTCGAGAAGTTCAATCCTGGAGTCACTATTCCCAAGAGCAGGGTTATTACGAAATGGTCTGGGAAGGTGTGAACCAGTCTGGTAAACCGGTGAGTGCTGGACTCTATCTACTCACAATACAGGCCGGAAAACAGTTCCAGAGCAGGAAGCTGTTATTGCTTAAATAAAATGTGCAACCGAGGCTGGGATTTGAATCCCAGTCTGGTGTTGCCTCCCCACCAGAATAGTTATTGCAAAGGTTTTAAGCGTGCTGTGAAATGACGTAAGACCTGCGCCTGGTATTCAATCTCATAGCCCTTGATATTTTCCCTGTTCTCATACAACTCAATAATATTCTCAGCTACATACTGCATCTGACTATTGGTGTAAACCCGACGAGGAATGGCTAATCGCACCAGCTCCAAATCTGGATAGAGTGTTTCACCAGACTCAGGATCATCATGGGCAAACATAAGACTGCCAATTTCCACAGCCCGTATGCCCGCATGGGTATAAAGTGAAACTGTCAAGGCAATACCGGGAAACTGAGATTGAGGAATATGTGGTAAAAAGTTTTTTGCATCCAGATAAACAGCATGGCCACCAGTCGGTCTCAGGATGGGGACACCCGCTTCAATCAAACGGTCACCCAATTCCTCCACCTGTGAAATTCTATATGCCAGATAATCTTCCTGCAGGACCTCTTCAAGTCCCCGGGCAATGGCTTCCAGGTCACGTCCCGCCAGACCACCATAGGTGGGAAATCCCTCAATCAAGATTAAGCGATTAGTGATTTGCTGGGCCAGGTCATCATCATTGGTTGCAAAAAATCCACCCATGTTCACCAGTGCATCTTTCTTGGCACTCATGGTACAACCATCGGCGTAGGAGAACATTTCGTTGGCTATTTCCAAGATGCTTTTGTCCTGGTAACCTTCTTCTCGCGTTTTAATGAAATAGGCGTTCTCAGCAAAACGACAGGCATCGATATAGAAGGGAATATCATGTTTATGGAGTAACTCAGAAGTTGCTCTGATATTGGCCATGGAAACGGGTTGACCACCACCGGAATTATTGGTGATGGTAAGCATGCCGATGGGAATATTTTCAGGACCCACTTCAGCAATAAGTTTAGCCAGCTTGGCCAGATCAAGATTGCCTTTGAAATCATCAATGGCCTGAGTGTCCTTGGCGATATCTATAACCAGATCAGCCGCCCTGCCACCATTATATTCCACATTAGCTCTGGTCGTGTCAAAATGGTTGTTATTAGGAATGACCAGGTTTTCGCGATCCTTGAGAATCGTTGAAAATAAAAGATTTTCAGCCACACGACCCTGGTGAGTTGGAATCACATGCTTGAAACCGAAAATCTTATTAATCATCGTCTCAAAATGAAAATAATTTTTGCTCCCCGCATAGGATTCATCACCCTTCATCATGCCAGCCCACTGATTGTCACTCATGGCGCTGGTACCGCTATCAGTCAGCAAATCGATGTATATTTTTTCTGCAGGGATATTGAAGACATTATAACCAGCATCCTGTATCACTGCCAGCCGCTCCCAGTCGGTAGTTCGCGCAATGGCCTCAACAGTTTTTATTCTAAATGGTTCTGGTGGATACTTCATAATTATTTTCCTTTAAGGGGTAAGCGTAGTTTTGTCTAGAGTCTAAAATGGATCGGTAAGATGACCTGGAAAGTTACTGGCCGTTCATCATACTTAGCAGCAACCCAACTGCATTCATTGATAGCTTTTAATCCGGCTTCATCTAAATCTGGATAGCTGGATTTTATTAATTCAACATCTGAAAGAGAACCATCAGCCTCAATAATAACCGAATACCAACTTATGCCCGTTCGATTCATGCTTTGAGCCATTTCTGGATACACCAGGATTTGATAGAGGTATTGGTATCCTCCAACAGGCTCAACACCAGAATCAAGCAGCATATAGTCTCTTTCTAGAAATTCGGGTGGAAATTCAGGGTAGACTTTCTGCCATGTCTCAAAGCGTTCGGTATACTTATCAGAGAGTTTCTGGTCCGCCTCAATTTTTGCAAATGCCTCTGGATAAATCCAGGCTGAACTGTCGCTGATTTCAAGTCGATTGTAAACCTCAACCAGAAAGGGATATGCCTCTGGATAAAGAATGCGTTGATCTGTAGCTATAACTCGCTCCAGATCCATCCTGGCCTGAGTAAGCTGATCATCCTGTTGGTAACGAACAACCCTGGCGGCCCGGAAAAAATAGTAGCCCTCATCTGCATTGGCAGGCTCAGGAATATCAATTCCAGCCAGGGGGTTTTGAGGTGCAATACAATGACTAAGAAAAATAGTAAAAACGAAAGTTGCAATCAGTGGTAGTCTATACTTCATGATCTTCCTATTCCTTTATTAAATTGGGTCTGTAAAAAATGGTCGACACGCTCCCAAAAACCAGCTTCATGATGACAGTTCGAGTGTCCGCGATCAGGAATAAGCCAGTAGTCACATTGCCCGGGTCGCGCCGCCCCACTTAGCTTTTCTCCTTGCAAGGGGAGCACTACTTCATCATTCTCACCATGGATCACCAGAAATGAAGCCTCTGCCCTGGCGATATTATTTACGGGCGCGAAGTGTTCGTATTTCACGCCAATTTTCATTTCAATCTGCTTTAAAATAAGCCACCTGAAGAACGCCGGTATATGATACTTTTTGAACTCATGCTGCATGACATCAACGGGGTGTGCGGGTGCTCCAATGGTCACTACAGCTTTGATGGCTGGTTCAATGGCAGCGGCATAGGTTGAGCCAGCCCCGCCGATTGAAAGACCGACCACACCGATTTTTTCAGTATCAATATCACGGGAAAGTGCGTATTGCGTGGCCGCTTTGACATCTATGCCAAATTTATACATGGAGGCATGATCATCTTTGTCGCTGGACCCATGATGCCGAGCATCAAATGCCAGGAGATTGTAATTGAGTGGTTGAAGGTGTTGAATATAGCGGAGCATCCGTCCCAGGTTTCGGCTCCATCCATGGACCAGGATGAGTGTTGGTGCATGTTTAGCGTCTTTTTCAGCAGGTATCCACCATCCATAAAGTATTTTATTGTTTTCCGTTGGGAAACGAACCTCCTCAAACCCAATACCAAGTTTTTCAGGCGTATCATCATGTTTATTCGGTTTGAGAGCATACATTTTTAAAGTAAAAAAACGAGCGAGTAGGAAGACCATAACAAGGATGAGTAGGAGGATAGTCGAAGTGGTCATAAGGCTCTCAAGCTAAAATAGTTCCCACTGATATGCTAGTTTAGCCTTCGTTAAAAATGGGCGAAAACAGACTCGAATCAAATGTTTCACCTTCCCTTACGGACGTCATATTCATTCAAAAATCTAAAGCAATAAAGGAGGAACATTGAGTCTGAGTATCATCTGGTTTAATCGGTTGACTGATCTAAAGGTTTGTATTAACTTGATTTATTAGAATATCCACTCTGAATTAATCCCAGCTCTTTGGGAATCCGACATGCTGATATACAAATCGTAATACCATTTGGGGGATCATTTTAAGGAGGCAATCATGAGAGTAAAATTTACCGACCCTTTAAGGGTTCCCGTTATGTTAATCATGCTGGTATTGTTTATGACTATTCCAGGCGATATCATAGGATCTCCACATCATGGGCATTATAACGATATATATAGTATGGATGTCACCGCCCTCATGGGACCTGAGGACACAGAATTGGTGGTTACGCTTTCTAGCAATGATCCCACAAACTTTCCTGTTCCGGAGGAGTTGGAAAAATTTAAAGTAAAATTTCAGCGGAGGAGGCATGGTCAAAGACACAGTCATGGACGTGGTCATCTTATCAATGAGCGGCATGTGGACTTGGTGGATAATCAGATTGTACGTTCATTGACAGAGGTTCCACTGCATGCTCGCCTCAAGGTCGAGTCCGAATTCCGGCTTGGCCGGCATAAAGTGAAATTGAAAAGAACTGTAGAGGTGACTCTACGCCCAGATCTCATCGTCGAGGATGTTGGCTATCCCATGACTGTTTTTATAGATCAACCCTTCAACATTCACGCGAACCTTCAAGAAATTCTGGGAGAAAATAGTGCAACTGCTGATGTAACTCTTTATACCGACGGTTTGACCATGACAACACCAGATGTATTCATCGCTCCCAACATGCCCACTACTGTAGTTTTTACAGGTCTTAGCTATAGCACACCCCAGCTTATTCCTTTTACAATAGATATTTCTAATGCCAGTCCAGCTGAATATGATGCAACGAATAATAGTTTGACATTTATTGTTGAAGTGGTTCCCCCGCCTACACCAGGAGAAACTGAATATTCCATGGAATATCAAAACTGGAGGAATCGAATCATGCTGTCGGGCACCGAGGGCTGTGGGATTCTTGAGGAAGTAGAAATTAGCGGTGACAGGGATGAATTTTATCTGGAGGGGTATTCAGTAGATACCACACCAGGTGGCAGCATTGATGTCTCTTTCAGACTCTATGCAGACAATGTTTTAGCCTATACCCTGGATATTGAAGATCTAACTTCCACTCAGACTGTGGATGACTTTGAGTTTTATGACTATTGCGATGAAGCGACTGGAATATTTATTACCTATGCCCGCAACCCTGGTAATGAAGCCTATTTTGAGATCAATAAATATTCAGGTCTCGACATCTATGTGAACCGTCTTAATGGCACTATTACTGAAAGCACTATAGCTGATTCCGGTCTCCATATGGATGCACAGACCAGCATTCAGACCTCAGTGCTTTTTGATGATGGATTTGCCCTCCTGGGCGGGTCAGCCAGCATGACTCTTGAAGCTCCTGATATTGTTGACTATGGTTTTTCTTTTCCAACATTCAATCCTGAATGTGCTGAGGAGATGTTTTTCAACCATTTTATTTTTGACTATATATATGGTGAAGGTTCTGGGACAATGAACCCCACCTTTCTACCACGACGTAATCAGGCTAAAGCGGCAGAATTGCATTTACCGGCATCAATTTACCTGGCCGAAAATTATCCCAACCCCTTTAACCCAACAACTATCATATCCTTTGGATTGCCTGAAGATAGTCGGGTCAGTCTGCGACTTTATGATATCAGTGGTCGTGAGGTTTTGAACCTCACCGAAGGACACTTTTCGGCAGGCAGGCATGAACTCGTTCTGGATGCCAGCGAACTGAGTAGTGGGTCCTATTTTTATAGCCTGGAAGCGGGTTCATTTAAACAGGTAAAAAGGATGCTATTGCTTAAATAGAATCGAAGGTACTTGGCAACATTGTAAGCCCCAACTTTGGTTGGGGCTTTTCTTTTTACCATCCAATCCTGAAAAAAGTTGTGTTTTATCTGGAAACAAAAATCATTTTAAGGCATGTATTACAAGGTCATGAACTTAATAAATATCAGATTTATACTTAGTCTAATGCTGCTTGCTGGTGGTGCGATGGCAGAAACACCTTCTCACCAATTATTAACCTATCCCTTCAGCAGCCGCTCAGCTGCCATGGGTGGGAGTCGAGCCGTAGACGCCTCAGGCAATATTGATCTTCAGGGTAATCCAGCCAGTGCCAGTTTTGTCCAGGGTTTACAGGGACAGGCGGGTTTTGTGAATCATCTTGTAGGGATTCAAGGGTTTGCAGCAGGTGGAGTATTGCCCCTGGAACGACATCGCATCAGCGGGGAGCTGATCTATTTTGACTACGGACTGTTTAATAGAACAGATATAGTCGGGACGAATCAGGGAACTTTTGGGTATCACGAGTTGGCTGCAGCTCTGGGCTATGCTTTCAAGTTTTCTGAAGGAATAAGAATGGGAGGACGGGTTGGGCGCTCTACCAGGGTCGCAGATGGAAGCACATCAGGTGACTTTTATTATGATCTTGGTGGTGTTTACCACAATCTACAGGACTCACTAACAGTGGGTGTATACCTGGCCTCTATTGCACTGGGTGAGAGCGACGAAACGTTTCCCACTCAATTGCATATTGGCAGCTCGAAGATCCTCTCACATTTACCTCTGAGACTCAACCTGGAGGGAATTTATGGATTCAATGAACAAATCAGGTTTGCGCTGGGCGGTGAAATTATGATTCATCCGAATTTTAGAGTTCGGCTTGGTGTGAACTCCAATCGATTTGATCTCCAAACCGGTGTAACCGAATCAGATTTTATCGCCGGAGCCTCTGGAGGTTTTGCCATTGACTGGCAGGGGATGCTCATAGAGTCTGCTACTCAGAGTTTTGGTGCTACTGGTTGGGTTAGCCAGATATCAATAGCGTATCACCTCTAAAATTTTTTGCAGACTTTGCTACACATTACGGTTTTAAAACTCATTCCTACTCTATTTGGTTATATATCAAGATTTTTCTAAGCTTTATCAGTCACAAATAACTTCCCCAAAAAAAGACCCTATTTTTCACAGAATCATGATTATACTACTCATCTAAGCGAATTCCGAGTGTGTGATGTGTCACTCACCTAGAGAAAGTAGGGGGTAAGTTTAGAGACGATATGTTAGATATGACTTATTTGCAAAAAACGATATTATTCTCAGTTCTTCTCGTAAACCTGGTCTACGGTGGAGCCGCTCGTTTTGTAGAAAATGATCTTCTCGTGCGTTTTGATGAGGGCATTATGCAGGCAGATATTGAAATTATTCTCATGGATGATAATCTGGAAATCGTGCGACAAGTGAGTCGACCCCTGAATCTTTGGTTGCTACGGGTTGACCTTGATAAAAACCAACTCTCCAAAGCGCGTCGACGTATTGAGAATATTCCTGAAATTAAATATGCTCAGAATAATCACTATTTAAGTCTACGAAATACGCCGGATGATCCACTATATCTACGACAGTGGAATTTTCATAATACTGGATTTGATGTAAACGGTAACCCTTCTGGAACCGAAGATGCCGATATCGACGCTCCTGAAGCCTGGGAGATCAGTACGGGAGGAGAAACGGTTTTTGGTAGAAAAATAGTCGCAGCCATTGTCGATGGCGGTTGCGATCTTGATCATATTGATCTCCAGGCCAACCTGTGGTCGAATCCATTGGATACATTGGGCAATCTAATTGATGATGATGGGAATGGCTGGGTTGATGATTCACTGGGTTGGAATGCCTATGGTCACAATGGGGATATTCCGCAAACAAACCTTGATGCCAGCCATGGTACCCACGTTGCCGGCACGGTGGGAGCACACTCCAACAATGCCAATCAAGTAGCTGGAGTCAATTGGGATATTCAACTCATGATTGTGGCGGGGGCCAGCACTACCACTGATATTGCCATGGAAGCCTACAGTTATGTCCTGGAACAAAAGTTGGCCTGGTTGAATTCAGGTGGATTGGAAGGTGCTTTTGTGGTGACTGCTAATTCCAGTTTTGGTGAGAATTATGTTTTTTGCGATTCCATGAACTACCCTGTTTGGAACGATATGTATAATAGCATGGGGGAAGCAGGTATCCTTAGTATTGCCGCGACAGCTAACGTGAGCGTCAATGTTGATGTATCTGGAGATTTACCCACGAGTTGTTCCAGTCCTTACTTGATTACCGTGACTAATACCAATCGGGATGATGTAAAAGCCAATAGTGCTGGATATGGTGAGATATCCATTGATTTGGCTGCACCTGGATATGGAGTACTCTCGACAAATTATAATCAGGGCACATCAACCAAGTATGGTACATCCATGTCAGCGCCACATGTAACTGGAGCAGTCGCACTCATGCACGCTGCCGCCAGTTCAGAGCTTGCACAATATTACGAAGACAGTCCAGCATCAGCATCCCGGGCTTTCAAATCATTACTGTTGTCTTCTGTCGATCCTCTCGCATCATTAGATGGTGTCACCGTAACAGGGGGCAGATTAAACCTCCACCATGCAGTTCTGGCAGCTTCAATCTGGCCAGCAGGTTCTGGTGATTTGAATCAAGACTTTATCGTCGATATTCAGGATTTGGTGATTCTCGTCAATTTGATTTTGGGCAATATTCCATCTACTCCAGAACTCGTCGCCGTAGCAGATCTGAATTATGACACGCAGGTGACCGTTCAGGATTTGGTGCGTCTCATCAATACAATACTTCAGTAAGCACATAAACAATTTAAGATTTAAGGTATAAAAAAACCCACCTGATATCGGTGGGTTTTTTATCCTGTTTGGATGTAGGATCAGTACAGGAATTTCATAATAAACATGGCACCAATTCCGGCTAATGTTATCAAGAATGCGCCCATCTGTCGGATAGGTGCTTTGGGATCTTGAAATACATTGACTTCAAATTCATGATAGCTTGAAGACCCACGGGAATCAGTCACTTCGATGATGAATTTGTTGGCACCATCATTGGAACCATCCGGTACCCAGGTAATGAGACCTTCTTCTTCACTCATTTCTGCGCCATTGGGCAAAAGTATCTTGGTGTAGCTGATGCCATCTTCATTGAGGTCGCGGGAAGAGATTTGATAGCGATACTCGCGATCCATGAGAACTACGGGAGAAGGTGTCGAAGTCACTTCAGGTAGCGCATTTACAAAGAGCTGGACGTTCTGTACATTGGTGATAAATCCGTCTGTCACACTAACCTTGAATTGAGCTTGATTAATCTGATCGATTTCAGGTGTCCACTTAATGCTGGAGCCATCAACTAGATGAACACCGTGTGGCGCATCAAAGACCTTGTAAATTAATTGCTGGTCTGTATTCAAGTCCAGGGCTTTGATCTCATAAACATATTCTTGACCGGCAATTGCCATGGTATCAGCTTTGGATACTATGACAGGTGGCGCATTGGCGTAGACAGCAAATTTGTAAGTATCTGAGCTATATTTATCTGAGACTTTCACAAAAATTTCATTCCAACCTTTTTGTGTTTTGGTCGGGGTCCAGTTAATCTGACCAGCCGGAGAAATTTTCATTCCCTTGGGAGCAGTTAGAAAGGCATAGCTTAATTTCTGATCCTTATTCAGATCTGTAACCGGTAACAAAGTAGCGTAGGGTCTGCCCACAGTGGCCAGGGTATCAGCAACACTGCCCAGTACAGGTGCGCCATTCACATAGACAGTCACCTTTTGCAGATCATCTCTGAGACCATCGGATACGGAGATCGTAAAGGTCTGTTTGCCCAACTCCGCTTCAGTAGGTGTCCAAGTGATATGACCGCGACGACTGATGGTTAAATTGGGTATGCTGCTTTCTGAGAGTAGAAAACTGATGTCCTGGTTGTTGTTGGGGTCATTGACCTCGACCTTGTAATTCCAGGGTTTGCCAACCGGTACATGCTCTTCATATTTGGATATAATCACAGGCGGTGTGTTGACAAAAATGGTGAACGAATCCAACATAGTGGACATGTCATCCGTCAGTTCGAAAAGAATATCATGGAAACCAGTTTGCTGAGTTTCCGGTACCCATGTGATTCTTCCAGAGGACTCTAGAATCAGACTTCTGGGTGTGCGCAATGGGATGAGACGTGCGCTATTGTAACTGTTTTTATCCTGAATGCTGACCTGTCCCACATAGGGCTCATTGATAAAGGCTACGGGTCCTGGTTTTTCAATAACAAGCGGCAAAATATTGACATACAGGGTGAATTTTTGCAGAACTCTCTCAAAACCATCATTGACACTCAGGGTGACATATTGTGAATCGAGTTGCGTATCACTGGGGAGCCAGCGTACGAGACCTTCCTCATCAACCTGCATACCAGCTGGAGCGGAGATCAATTCAAACTCAAAATACTGTTCTTCATTCAAATCTTCCAACTGTACCTGGTAAAGATATTGTTGACCAGTTTGAGCCAGAGGGGGTGGCGTTGAGAAAATTTCCGGGATATGGTTGACATACAGGGTAAATGTTGTGTCCAGCTGCTGTCCGAATGAATAAGCAATCTGGTGATATCCTAATTGGTCTTCGCCGGGGTTCCACCTCAGTATGAAATCTTTCCCCAGTCGCATTCCTTCAGGGTAGGTTTTAAATTTGACATAAGCTTGTCCCGGGTCAATTTCATCCTGGCGTGGAATCGTATGGATAAAGCTCTCATTGGCGTGGAGAACCACATCAGGTGACTTAGGTTTTCTGCGAATTTCTGGTGGGGCAGGAGCTTCTTCAACAGGCTCGGCTATAAGTTGATCCGGGATCGGAGAAGTAGGCGTTTCCAGGGCAGACATGGCTTCGATCACTGCTTCGGGTTCGTTGGTGGCTTCCACAATATCCTGTTCATCTGGAGCAATGGCCATGAATTGGTAAGGTCCAGATTTCTCCAGCAGGAGACCATCATGGAAAGGCAGGGCATTAGAAGCATAGACTTCTTCGTCAAACAGGGGCACGAAGTTCTCAAAGTCTCCAACCTGGCTGGTTTGTTCTAGATAGCGTACTTGATCACCGGTACGAACCAGACATTCAGCTAATCCATCACCATCCAGTTCAGTAAACAAGAGTTGATTGACGGGGTCAGAAAAAGATTTCCAGACTTTGCTGTTATTGGCAGAGCCATATTTGTATATATTTCCCTTTGAGCTACCGAGGTAAATATTTTCAACCCCTGAAGCGTTCAGGTCAGCAGTAGCAATACCCCTGGCAATCACTATTTCACCAGCACCAGCTTCGAGCTTGACGTCTGTAAGGTCCTTGGTGGCGTAACGGTCCTCACTTGAAGAGGAGATGGCTGCAGCACTAAGTTTGCCGCCACGTTTTTGGAAGAGGACAATATCATCTGTTTGATCCTGATCCACATCATTGATGGCGATCAGGATAGAGGCAGGTACTTGGGTCATCTCTTTAGGAAGACCAGCGTATTCAATCTGGATATTCGAAGAACCAAGATCTCCTTTAAATTCAACGATTAAAAGGTTTGCCTGCGGAGCACTCAGTGAAAAGATAAGCTCGGTAAGTCCGTCATTATCAATATCTCCCGCTTGAATCTGTGTTGGACGTGCATAGAGCCCATTATCAGGTGTCCAACCCCATTGAAAGGTTGGAACGTAGTCAAAATCTTTGCCTGACCATTCAAAGCCATAGACCCAGGGAGCACTGTTGCCTGCCGTGGCAGAAATCAGTTTGGTGATGGCTACGATTTCGGGTCGACCATTCAAATTCAGGTCAGTCAGCGTGTAATCGGCCCATTCACCTACCAGGTTTTCAGGTAATGCAAAACGCCAGGTAATTTCAAAACTTCCATCAGGGGTCATTTCAAATGCGATTAGTTCTGAACCATTAGCCCCGGTGTTTCGAATGGCTCCAAAATCATTGTTGCCATTATGGTCCAGATCGCCCAGATTCTTTAAATGGCTGATATCACGTAGACCATCGGCACTCCAAAGACTGCTTGCCATCAGAATGACAAGGAGGGGAACTAACCAGATATGACGTACTGCTACACGGCTAAAAAAATGTTTGCTCATCATGGGAACCCATTTCTTTACGATTAAAACTTTTGAATCCTACTCCAAACTTTTAATCAATTTATGGGGCTAAGCTACTGTATGCAATATAAATTTAGCCTGACACTTAAAGTAAATTCTTAAAAGACTTGTGTAAAAAAATGAGAGATTGTATATTGCGTCAACTACTTGTTTTAAGTTGAAATGAATGACAATTTGTCGGGTGACTGTTTATATGTGTTATAGAAATAGTAAACAAATTGCAATCGACTGATAGCGTCAGGGAGGAATTTTGAGAATGAAACCATGGTTAAGCATCTTCTTGTCTACTGTCTTGGTTACGGGTCCAGCTCAGGCGCAATTTGCCGAAGGTCAAACGGTTCTACATGGAGCCATTGGCCCAGCCTTTTCATATATGATTTCGTTAGAGTTGGATCAGACCGCATTTGATCTGTTGAGTAATTTTACTGCTGACTTTGATATATCAGATGCTGCTGAGGTAACGGGTATCAATAGTAATGGGATGGTCGTAACTGGGTTTGAAGGCTTTGGTGAAGTTACTCCTCACTGGACCATCGGTATGTATGCCGGGCAAGGTGAATACATTGCCTCTGCTCAGGATGCTGCAGATGTTGACTATACTGTAAATTTTGTGTTAAGTAGTGTCGGTATCACAGCTGAGTTCAATACCCACTCCCGGTCACGCCTCAAATTGTTGGGTGGTACTTTGTTCGGGCTTGGCCAGGCTTCGCTAGTTGCCAGCTCATCACCTGGAAACGAAAGTTGGGATGAAATTATTGCGGGCAGTGCCCCGAGAAAAGCATTTGAATTGTCAGCCTGGACGCCCGTTATCCAACCCTATCTGGGAATGCGTTTTGATATTGCACGGTCCATGGGATTTAAAACCATTGCGGGCTGGAATGAACAGGTTGCTACTGCCGGTAGTTGGAAACTCTACCACAATAAAACGATTCCGGATTCAAAAGAAGTGGCTTTAAGGGCACTCTTCTTCCGCTTCCAGCTCTACGTTATCCTTTAAGCGACCTATGGGAACGCTTAGCCCCTCAGCGCGTTCGTCATAGATTCGATCCTCCAAAACGTTATTGAATTGTGTATTATTATAGCATAAGGCACAAATGGGTGCTTTCATCAATTCAATGTCGCCGTTATTTTATACGCCGTGATTAAAAACAGGAACCTTGGAAGGAAACAAGGATTAGCATAAAGTTATGAAGATTTTAAAACACATTACCGTTGTCTCTCTCGTGCTGCTTGGCGTGTTTGCGCTAAGCCCCTCAGGACAGGCATTGTTTGCCCAGGGTAGCGATTTTTACGATAAATGGCGAGACTTCCAGGACATGGTTAAAATTATCAACACCAATTATGTTGAAGATGTTGACTGGGACAAAACCATGATTGGTGCCCAAAATGGTCTCATGGAAGCACTTGACCCTCATTCAACTTATATCGGTGCTGATCGTATGGATCAGATTAACGAAAGTTTTCGAGGCAACTTTGAGGGAATCGGTATCGAGTTTGATATTATCGATGACTATATCACGGTTATTACGCCCATCGTTGGATCTCCTTCAGATGGATTGCTTCATCCCGGAGATCAAATTGTCAAAATTGATGCAGCCTCGGCCTATAAAATTACCAGGGATGGTGTTTTCGAAAAGTTGCGAGGTCCAAAAGGCTCAAAAGTTGATCTTGAAATTGCTCGTCTGGGTGAGACTGAACTCATTCCAGTTACCATCTACCGCGACAAGATTCCCATCTATAGTGTTCTGGCAAAATTCGTCATGGATGATGGCACAGGCTATATATTATTAAATCGCTTCTCGTCAACGACTTCAAATGAAGTAATCACAGCAATCACAGAATTACAAGATCAGGGCATGGAACGTCTGATTATTGATTTAAGAAACAATAGTGGTGGCTATATGGATGAGGTTATCAAGATAGTTGACCACATCCTGCCTGGCGGTGAGAAAATTCTTTCCACTAAAGGCCGTCTGAAAAACGCTAATGAAGAAATGTATTCCAAACATAAGCCAACATTTTATAAACAGCCCATTATTGCTATAATTAATCGCGGTTCAGCATCTGCCAGTGAGATTCTGGCAGGCGCCTTGCAGGACCTGGATCGTGGAATGGTGGTAGGGGAGACCAGTTTTGGTAAAGGTCTGGTCCAGCGTCAATATCCTCTCCGAGATGGCTCAGCCGTACGTGTCACCGTTGCGCGTTACTACACTCCCAGCGGTCGCTTGATTCAGCGTGAATATGAAAATGGTGAGTCCCAGGATTACTACGCAGAGCTCTATGATAAAGATTATGGGAAAGACACGACCGATCATAAAGATAAACCAACCTTTCAAACAAAAACGGGTCGCACGGTATTTGGTGGAGGTGGTATCACACCCGACATCTCTCTAAAGGATCCAACCACAATTTCCCGCGACCTGGCCAAGGTCAGACGCCATGACATTCGGTTTTTCTTCAAGATCGCATCTGACTATGCGGCTGCCCACCCTGAGTTAGGTAAAGATTGGGACAAATTTTTTAAGAGTTATACAGTGGAAGAGTCGCTCATGAATGAAGTTTATGAGAAGATCCTTGCCATTGAAGAACTCGAGCTTGATGAGGAAAAAATCCGCGAGGATGATGAAACAATACGCTATTATATTAAGAGTGAACTTGCAGCAAAACTCTGGGGACGTAACGAGCAATATCAAGTGAGGACAGAAATGGATAATCAGATCCAGGAAGCACGTCAGCACTTTAAAGAAGCTCGTGAAATTGCAGAGGCTGCAGATTATTTATAAAGAGAGCTCAGATTGTCTAGAAACTCTAGGACTGAGTGGAAATTTGATTGACTTTAGATACGTATCAAACTATGATTATGCGCTTGGTCAAATCAAGTTGAAAATTATACAGGATTAGGAGGTAATACCGGATGGTTGCGTGGTTTTATAACGGTGGGCCCTTTATGTGGCCAATTCTCATGGTTTTTGTTTTTGGACTCATTTTTGTTGTTGAGCGCGGTATCAGCTTGATGAAAACAACGATGCAGACAAAGACTTTCTTGAAACAAATTGATGTTACATTAAAAGAACAGGGTGTTGAGGCAGCTATGGAAGTTTGTCGATCAACTCCAGGTTCAGTACCTCTGATTTATCTTGCTGGTCTTTCCAGGGCCGATCGTGGTACCCTTGCTGTCGAGAAAGCTATTGAAAGTGCTGGGTCAATCGAGATGTCATTCCTTGAGAATAACATGATCTGGTTGTCTACGGTTGTATCACTAGCACCTATGCTTGGATTTACCGGAACGGTTTTCGGTATGGTTCAGGCTTTTGACTCAATTGCAGCTGCAAATGATATTCAGCCAGCTCTCGTAGCTGTTGGTATCTCCATGGCATTGTTGACAACCCTCTTTGGTTTGGTTGTAGCTATGATCATTCAGTTTGCTCAGAATGTTTTCACATTCATGATTGATAAATTGATCATCAAAATGGAAGAATCTTCCCTCGACCTTATCGACACTATTGAAGGCCTGGAGAAGAAATAATAACACCATAACCGGGGTTAGCTGATACTATGCTATTAAAGAAAAAAAGAAAAAACAGTGGTGGTGAAATACCCACAGCATCCCTCCCGGATATTGTGTTTATGCTGCTGCTCTTTTTCCTGGTGACCACGACCATTGACATGGATAAAGGTCTGGGTATGGTGCTTCCAGAAAAGGGCAATACAACAGAAGTGAATCCCAAAAACATCACAAATATTTTGGTAAATGCTTCTGGTAAGATCGCAGTAAGCCACGAGGGAGACATCCAAGTTATCGATGTTCGCGAATTGAAGCATTTTGCTAAAAGATCGCTGACAACCAATGACAAGATGATTTTTTCTGTCAAAACGGACGCACGCAGCAAATACAAAGATTACATCGAGGTGATTGACCAGCTAAAGCAGGCCAGTGCCACACGTATTTCTATTGCTGACCCGGAGAGTTAGATCATGCGTTTAAAAAGAAAAATGAAAACTGAAGCCGGGATTCCAACATCCTCGCTCCCTGATATCATCTTCATGTTATTGATTTTCTTCATGGTGGTTACGGTTTTGCGTGAGTTTCAGGGTCTCAAACTGATTCTCCCTGAAGCCAAAAAAATCGCTAAACTGGAGGGTAACAAGCACATTTCCCACATCTGGGCAACTGCTGAAGGTACCATTTCCATTGATGATCAGATCGTCGACATTGGTAAGATTCGTACCATTATGTATGAAAAGATTCTTGCTGATCCTCAGTTGATATCCTCTTTGAAAGCTGATAGACAGACTGAGATGGAGATCATTACCGACATCCACCAAGAGCTTCGAGAAGCAAATGCGTTAAAGCTTAACTATTCAGCAAAACCGAGGGAGTAGGATTATGCTAGAACAACAATATCCGCATATCTCGGTCAAGCTGCAGCATCGCAAGTATCTCGAAATTGGTGCTATCGTTGTGCTCTTGCTATTTACCATGGTACTCTACGCGATTCCTAAGTTTGAGACAGAAGAGCTTGAATCGGTTGCCTATGTGGCTCCAATTGAGAACATTGAGATTCCACCAGAAACTCAACAGTTTGACAAGCCACCACCACCTGCCCGACCCTCAATTCCAATTGAATCTGAAGATGATGAAATCGATGAAGATTTTACCATTGAAGAAACAGATCTTGAAGACTTTGAGATTTTGGATGAACCACCACCACCACCTGAAAGCAATGTGATCTTTATCGCCTATGATGAACCACCAGAGCCAATGGGTGGCTATGCAGCCATTCAGAAGGCTGTTGTGTATCCTGAAATTGCCCGTGAAGCGGGTATCGAAGGAACGGTCATTGTTCAGGCCACTATTGGTAAAGATGGTCGCGTAAAAGAAACCATTATTCTAAAAGGTATTCCCAAGACGGGTCTGGATGAAGCTGCCATGGATGCTATTAAAACCATCAAATGGAAACCAGCCTATCAGCGTGATAAACCGGTAACGGTTAGAATTTCTGTACCTGTGGTATTCCGTCTTAAAAACGGCTAAAAACCGATATCCTAGTTTTACCCAAAGACCGGATTAACACTCCGGTCTTTTTTTACCCCAAAAATCTATTTTCTGAATACTCCTCAAGCGGTCGTTGTAGAGTCCTCAGACTGCACTCAGTGTATAATCTACCGAAGTGCTCAGGACGGACTACACAAATACGGTGATCTCCAATTCTAGTAAATCGCGAAAAATGCTCTTCAATAATTCTCCAGATTAAGCCTTGATTACCATCGAAATCCAGCATTATATTACCGACGGGTCGAATAATCGACTCGCGGTTCGAAAGATATGTGAAACTTCTTAACTAAGGGTGCTTGAGGGACCTGGAGCGACATAAGGCTAACGTTAACTATCTGGAGGCGAACTATGATAACACAGTATCCATGGATATCCGTAAAGAATCAAGAGCGCAAGCACATTGAAATTGGAGCAATGGTCACACTCCTGGCAGCTATTATTTCTTTTTATAGCGTCCCAGATTTTGCTGCTAGAGTGATCATTGAAAAACCTTATGTGCCACCCCCAGTAGAAGTGCTCTCCATTCCGGCAACCATTCAACCACCTGAAGTTTTAACCCCTCAACGACCAACCCTTCCAGTTGAGTCTGAAAATGAGGATATTGATGATGCCATGGACGATATTCTGGTTGGTATAAAGATATTTGATGATATAGTTCCACCACCACCGCAGAGAGATCCCACTGTTCCATTTTACGCAATCGAAGTAAAACCTGCACCCATTGGCGGATTGCAAGCTATCATTAACAATGCGATTTATCCACCGATCGCCATTGAAGCGCGTCAGGAGGGCAAGGTGGTCGTGGATGCCTTGATCGGAATTGATGGTATCGTCAAAGAAGTTAGGGTTTTGAAGGGAATGCCAGGCACCGGACTTGATGATGCGGCCATGGCAGCTGTACTAAAAACACCATTTAGCCCAGCCTATCAGAGGGATAAACCGGTGCAAGTGAGAATGGCGATCCCCGTTGATTTTCGCTTGAGGTAGAACTGAGCTGATAGTTTGAACAAAGAAGCCGTCGGCAAGTTCGGCGGCTTCTTTTGTGAGTGTGGGTACTTCAAAACATAGTATTATTGTGCTTTGACTCCATCGGAACTACTTGCATTACATCCCAGTGCTCAACAATTTTTCCATCCTGATTGAGCCTGAATATATCTATTGTGGCATAATCGTTGTCATCCGGCCATTTCTGGCGACAGTGGACCACGACCATATCCCTTTCAGCAACAACCCTCTCAAAGAAGATTTGTTTGTCTGGCCATTCCCTTGCCATTTTTTCAAAGTATTCGATAAAGGCAGCAGGCCCATCCGCAACCAGTGGATTGTGCTGAATATATTCCTTACCGACATATCTTCTGACAGCTTCCGCAGGATTTCCATCATTAAAGGTCATTGCATAAAAAGCCAGGACATTCTGTTTATTCAGTTCAATTTTATTTTCCATTATAGACTCCTCATCCAGATTGAAGGGAAGCTATTACAGAGGCAAATTTAATCAAGGCATTCATTACTTTGGATATAGACAAGCTGGTACAGGCAAACAGGTTTTTTAAAAGCCGGGAATGTCTGCCTTCTCATGATGGAGAGGGATACCATTATCATAATCAACCCTCTGAGGTTCAGCCTGCATCAATCCAGGAAATTGCTTATATAGACTCATGGCAAACAGATGGTCCAGATGCTCATTACTCTCGGGACTCCAGCCCATGACCCGTTCCCATATTTCAGCTGATTCCATACAAAAATAAATAAAGAGATCATCACCACCATAATAGCGCAATGAATTATATACGGTTCGGTACATTTCCAGACGCAAGGGCTTGGGATAACGCATCTTGCCATCCATACCGCGGATCAATTCTGCGAACATGATTTTGGATTTAGGGAACTTCTCCAGAACCTTATCCTTCATTTCTGGGGGGAAACGCAAGGATCCAATGGAAATCCAAGCCACATTTTTTGGATCAACAACCTCGAATAATTGACGGATCAAATCAGGATAACTCAGCTTCCATTCCTCGTGAAAGAGTAGAGGGTCAAAATGGAAACCAATCTTATAACCCTTTTCCTGAACCAGACGCATGGCTTCAAGACGCTCGTTTAACGAAGCTGCCTTGTGTTCTTCAGCATCTATGATTACCTGAGGGTTTACCGACCAGGAGATGACCGTATGACCTTTATGATCCAGATCGAGTAAGTTTTCTATACGATTGGACTTGGTCTTCAGTTCAAGTAGCACATTGGGCAAATCAGCAAAATATTCAACCACATCTCTGGAGTATTCAGAGGAGGAGTCGAATGCCAGACTGTCCGACAATTCACCAGTTCCGATACGAAAAAAGCGTTTGGGTTGTGTGGCTATCTTGTCCTTCACCTCAGTCAAGAGTTTCTCAGTATTGGCATAAACTGTGGTCACAGGATTATTCAAATAGAATTGAAGAATGCAGTAAGTACAATCAATGGGACAATTGCTGGTCTGATTGATTACATGATAGTTACAGCAACGGTAAGTTCGGTCAGTTCCAGGACACTGTTTAACAGTATGACCCTGTTTTTCGGTAAGCAGGATATCCCTTTTGGCCGGCGTGGATTCCTGTTTGAACATGGTTTCTTTATCGGTTTCGGTAATTTCCCGTTGGATAACTTTGGCCTGGGGATTGTGCTTTATATAGCGCTGGACTAATTCCTGATCAGCAACTTTCCGATCAACAATGATCCGAGTAATTTTCGGTTCTTTCATAAGACCTTATATATGTTTGAAGATGTTTTTGAATGCAGGTGATTTCAGCTTTTCCAGAGATTGCTCCAGATCTTCTTCGTCTTTGGCATGAAAAGCAATCTGAACACCTTGTTGCTCAAAATAGGGATCCCACTTGATCTTCATGGAATCAGGTAACAGAGCAGCTTCCAGCGTTTTGCTAAGATCAACACCGGCCTGATTTAGAGAAGGGAAACGTGCCTGGTTGATTTTTTCTCGAATTTCCATGACTGCCAGACGATTATCCTCATAGGCAGTATCTGCCATTTCCCAGAGACCCATTTCCTGGGCTTTGGTTTTGAAATCAACTTCGTCGTTTTTACTCATTTCCCAGACATTTTGAATAATCTCAGCCGACATATTGATGCCAATTTTTAGGTTGGCAATAAAACGTTCGACCCATTCAAGATGACCTTCAGCCCGTTGAAAAATGAGGGCTCGTTTGAGACTTAAATCCTTATCAACAATGAATGACTGCAGAGAAGTGGGCAATTTCAGGAGAAATAATACCTGATCAATGAGTTTCTCACGAGGTGCCAGCTCCAGAGCAGGTAAAATCTGCTCTGCCAGCATGGGACGGGGAACACCCAAATCAATAGCTGCCCGGGTTAAAAAAGCCTTATCCATAAGATTCATGGGGCTGTAATATTCGATGATTAGTTGTATCAATTCCAGGGTGCTTTCAGTATCCTGTATTAGATAGACCGGTACAGTAGGTTCACCCGCCTCCTGAGCTGCCAGAAAGCGGTGGGTATCACCGACAATTTTTATGCACGAGGGAGATTGATATGCCAGGATGGGTCTGGATAAGCTCCCCTGTCCTGAATCACTCCTCTGATAGGGTAGTGTAGCAAAGCTTGAATGTATGGTGGGACCGACGGTTGTCAGTTCTTTAACGGTTATTTTCATACTAGTCAATATGTCTTGGTTTCAATCAAATCAAACAAGATTCAGACTTCATCTACTTACAACTAAGTAAACGAGAGTTACTAGCTTATTGATAATGGAGCCGGCCCTCTTTAGCACGACGTGTTAAAAAAAAGAAGTTCGTATTGTTCGTGCTATTCGATGTAAAAATACAAAGTTTTCATTTCCCCGGCTAGTCCTAGCTAGTGCTAAATGCTTATGACTCAGCTTTTTTGCGAGCCAGGGAGAGTCCACCAAAACCACTGATAACAGCCATGTAAAACCCGAAATCATACCACCAACCCGTATTGTTGGGGTCGTAGACCCGGGTATGATCATTAAAAAAGCCGAAAATCAAGGAAAATGGTGCGACCCAGCCATGCCAGACGCCCTTGAAAAAACCAGAAGGGGTTTGCCCCATATTTTGTTCTGGATTTGGCATGCAGGATGTAAAAGCAATCAAAACTAACAACATGATGACAGCTAAACTTATGGTTTTGTAAACCTTCATAGTGAACTCCTTATTTATAAGGTCTCGAACAACCCTTTGGCTTTATTCTTACGCACGTTATCATAGTTAAAATATTGACCATTCATGGCAAGGTAAATCCCATGCCCCAGAGTTTGAACGTAGGCCAGAGCGGCACCCATATTGAACAAGCCATCCGAACTACCAAATACGATGGGAATCATGGCACCTGTGAGAATAATGGTTTTATCTTTGATATGTTCTGCCAGGTAATGAGCAGTATCGACCATGGTGTCTGTTCCATGGGTTATGACAATACGATCTGTGGTACTCTTCTGGCAGTGGGTCAAGATGATCTCCCGATCCTGCTCAGTCATTTCCAGACTATCGATCATCATCAGGCTACGAATGTTAACGTTGAGCTGTGAGCGGCCCTGTTCCAGCATTTGCTTGAGGTGGGTGTCTCTGAAATATAAGTCACCATTCAGCTCGTTGTATTCCTTATCAAAGGTGCCCCCGGTGATAAAAATCTGAATTTGCATCTCGTGTTATCTCCTGAACTATAATTTATCTCTGCCTCCCCGGCTTTGGGAAAAGCGATGTGCTGAGAAAGTACATGCGAGGTGTGGAACGATTAACAAAAAAAGAGCATGATTAAGTGATAAAAATGCTTAGAATAAGCTTCGATTGATCAAAGCTGCCAAATTAGCCTGGAGATTTTGACTGGCTGTCTACATGCGCAGCCCATGGACGCACTCAGGGTTCGGACTGAATATCGTACGGTAGCAACTAGAAGGAGTTTTCATGCTGGAAAAAACTGGCCGAAGGTGGTTGCGTGTCATCCATATTGTCTTTATCGCCTTTCTCATGGGTGGACTGGCTTCAATACTGGTGATAAATCACCTCGCCGATCTGGATACACATCAACTTTTTATCGCAAATTATTCCATATATTCATTGTTTAATATTATAGTTACCTTTTCATTTTATGGAGTAGTGACCACGGGACTGGTATACTCTGTGTTCACCCATTGGGGATTGACCAAACACTGGTGGATTATTGGAAAGTGGAGTGGAACCGTAGTACTATTCACCCTTGTGTGGATTTGGTTGGGGCCCGCCATCAATGGCATGGTCGCGCTTTCTGATATTGGTCTCAGGGAACCAGCTGTGCCCCACAGTTATACGGAGTATCACAATACTTTGACACCAGTAATTACCGTAGCATTGCTGGTCATGTTCACATTGATAGCCATCACTATTTTCAGACCCTGGGGTCAGAGAACCCAGAAATATGAGATGCAACGGGGCATGGTGCTAACCCTGACTGGCATTGGAGTTGTTTTAGGTGTGGGATTGGGACTCATGGGATATTATGACCTGGAATCCTACCGCAATATGTCCATCAGTAGTCCAGATTTGACTAAGGTACCAGACGGTATTCATCGTGGCTCGGTAAAATATTCTAGTTTCGAATATACAGTGGCTGTGAAGGTAAATCAGTCTAGAATTATGGGTGTTGGAATAGTTCAGAATCGGGATAGTGATTATGCCCGCTTTGCTGAGGGAATTATTCCGCGTGTGCTTAAAAAACAAAGTCCCAATGTTGATGGAATCACTGGGGCCACAACCACCAGTAAATGTTTGATGAAGGCGATTGAGATTGCCCTGGAAGGAGCAAAATGAATGTAGATAAACGAGTCATCCGCAAATTTGAGAAAAAAACCTGGAGCGAAGTGAAATCCAAAAATTCATGGCAGGTTTTCCGCATTATGGCTGAATTTGTAGAAGGTTTTGATGCGCTCACCCAGGTGGGTCCTTCTGTAACAGTTTTTGGATCAGCACGCACGAAGCCGGATGATCACTACTATGAAATTGCCTATCAACTGGGAAAGTTTTTAGCTGAGGAAGGTCTCAGTGTCATCACCGGCGGCGGTCCTGGTATCATGGAGGCCACTAACAAAGGCGCCAAGGAGGTTGGCGGTGCCTCGGCAGGTGTTGGTATCGAGTTGCCCTTTGAGGCCTCTAATAACGCCTATATTGACTCTGATAAGAACATCACTTTTCGCTATTTCTTTGTCAGGAAACTAATGTTCCTCAAATATTCCCAGGCCTTTGTGGCCTTCCCAGGTGGTTTAGGTACACTGGATGAACTATTTGAAGCCTTGACACTCTCACAAACGGGCAAGACTCCAAAGTTTCCCATTCTCCTGGTAGGCAGTGATTATTGGTCAGGACTGGTAGATTGGCTCAGGGATAAAGCCATGGCGGAGGGAAATATTAATGCCGATGATCTCGAGCTCTTTCGTGTGGTAGATACTGCCGAAGAAGCCATGGATTCCATCACGCGCTTTTTCAAAAAATTCCGCAAAGAGATGGTACCGAATTTCTAAAGACAATGAGCTGATCACGAAGTGTCCAGAATTTGGTTACTCCCGCCGATTCCGCATGCCACAATATCTTAAGGTGGCTGGAACTTTTATCCGGATGGTTAGTTCGAATAAAAATCAATTATAATAAACCATTTAAGGAAACTACATGAAACGATCAAATACCGTAATCATATCACTTGTCACTCTCACCCTATTAATGGGCTGTAGTGATGATCATGCAAAAACAGAGAGTCATGATGCTCACCATAAAACCACTGGCCATGAAGCCAGTCCAACAGGTCTGGTTCTGAATGATGGTAAAAAGTGGGAAATGGATGAACACACTCGGGGTAGTTTTGCAAAAATGGCAGATTCATTTTTGAATGCAGATCACGCATCAATGGAAGCTACAGGGTTAAAAACTGTGGGAAATGATCTTCAATCAGAGCTTGATGTCCTGATCCAGGGATGCACAATGACAGGGGAAGCTCACAATCAACTTCACGTTTATCTGACTGGCTATATCCCTGCAGTTAAAGCGCTTTCAGAAAAAGGTGATCTGGAATCTGCAAAACAGGTCAAACACTATCTAGAGATTTATGACGACTACCTCGAGTAGTTAGCCCCCTACACACTTTTTATTAAGGATGCAACCTGGAGAAAAGGATTTGCACCCTCCTCAGTAGCCACCCCTGGTTAATCCCTCATATCTTATTCCCAACAGTTTTCAGAAACATAACAGGAGGGAAAGATGAAAAAGATGATGTTACTGGCAATGGTTTTGATGGTTTTCATTTCTGGAGCTATTGCTCAAGAAGTTAATGGAGATTTATCCATAATTAACGGTGTGAAAGTTTATCGGGTTTGGGGGGATCACTATGAAAGAGGTTACGCTCAAGGGTATCTCATGTCAGATGAAGTTCTGGCAGGTTTTGATAATATGATGCTGGATTTTTTCTTTACCTATTTCTCTCGTGATTATGAACTGGCAAGACAGTTCTTCATCGATAATTTCATTATTGAGGAAAAGTATACTCAGGAAGCCCAGGGTATAATTGATGGAATATTGGCCTCTGGAGGCTCATTGTTTAGTGAAAACCTGGAGCGTGATATAGATATAAATGATATTTTAGCCTATGCGGCAACCGCAGACCTGGTAGCTACACCATCTGCAAGTGGTTCACCAGCAGGAAGCAGCAATTTCTGCTCTACATTGAGTAGCTGGGGGGCGGCAACAACGGAAGACACTGAATTAAATGGTGGGATGGTAGTCCTCCGAAATTTGGATTTGCCTCTGCAGAACATCTACTCTCATGAGTTATACAATCTAACCATTCATTACCCTGAAGAAGAGGGAGAGTTGAAATGGGTGCAGGTTTCATTTGTACCAGGATTTATTTCTGCCACTTCGGCGATCAATGAGAAGGGCTTCGCAGTCTTTTCCAATCAGGGTAATATTTTTACAAGTTCCAATCTAAACAATTTGTATCCAACACAACTTGCTCTTCGGAACTGTGTTGAGATTGAAGATGGGAATGGCGATGATGACTACAACTTACTGGATTTTGAGTGGGAGAGAGATCAACACAATTACTTATATGCCTCCATTTCTACCTGCGTTTCACCAGATTCAGCAATTGTTCTTGAACAAAATAACTCAGGACATGCTCGACGAAGTGTCTCAGACAATACCACGATCAGTGGAAGCAATTTAGCTGCTACCAATCACTTCCGAGAGCTCGCTTCACCAACAGCCTGTGCTCGGTATTCAAATATTGCAGATTCCCTCAATGCAAATGGTAGAATGAGTGTTGAGCGCAGCTGGAATTTGATGAGAGATGCAGCAGGAAATGCAACATCGATTCAGACCATGCAGTTCAGCCCCGCTACCCGTACCCTTAGCTATGCACACATTCAAGAAGATGGAGGACCGTCACATCTGAATGAACCTTCAGTGTTCAATCTGGATTATCTCCTTTCACAAACTCCCGTCGCGACGTCTCTGTCTGTAATTGTTAACGATACTGAGCTACTGGCTGAAACACAGATTTCCAATCCCCTTGACAATCAGATTGAAGTGCTGGGATTGATAAAAGATTCCGATGAAGTTGTTGTGGCTTCAAGCCTGATGTTCGATGACGGCCAGCACAATGACGGGGCTGCCGATGATAGGGTCTTTGGTACTTCATTCGAGCTTGATTATCCTGATGGTGAGTATATACTTGAGGTAACAACAACTAATTTAGACTCCAATTACACCCACTATGCCCAGACAGAATTTGTTGTAGAAGCAATTCTGGTTTATGTACCCGATGATTATGCCAGCATACAGGAAGCTCTCAATGCAGTCAACTCTGGAGATACAATTCTAGTTGCAGCTGGAACCTATGTTGAGAACATCAATTTTATGGGCAAAGATGTGGTAGTGATGTCTGCTGATGGTCCTGAAGTAACCATTATTGATGGAAATCAAAATGGAAGTGTTGTAAGTATATCAAGTGGTGAAACCGAAGCCGCAGTTCTAGATGGCTTCACCATCACAAATGGTAATGGCACACTGTATGATGGAAGTATTTATGGAGGAGGTGTTTTTATCCTGGATAACAGCTCCCCAAGCTTGAAAAACCTGATTGTCAGCGGAAACTCAATACCTGATGACGAGATGAATGGTGGAGGGGGAATTGGCATCATATACAATTCTCACCCTAAACTCAGGAATATAGTTATCACAAACAATCAGTCCGGATTTGCAGGTGGTGGTCTCTCTATTAGTTTTAACTCAAATCCAGTACTTGAATCGGTTACCATCCATGACAATTCCTCAGCAATATATGGTGGTGGCGTGATGCTCTTTGATCACTGTGCCCCGCTGTTTAACCAGGTGACAGTCGTCAATAACGATTGTGATACTGAAGCAGGTGGAGTTCAGATGGTCCACGCTTGTACCCCCGTGATTATTAACTCTGTAATCTGGGGCAATAGTAATTGGCAGGTTGCCCAGGGTGGTGTAGTTGACTATTTGTCAGATACCACCTATGTCGCCTATTCAAACATTCAAGGTGGGCCAGGTGATGCCTGGGCAGGGATCGGTCGATTGAACTGGCTGGAAGGAAACCTGGATAGTGATCCCTTATTCAGTGACTCCGATGAAGGTGATTTCTCATTACTCGCAACATCACCTTGTATTGATGCCGGAATCGCTACGTTTGATCTTGATGGTGTTACCATTATTAATATGGTAGCTGAGAGATATTTAAATGAAGCGCCGGATATGGGAGCATGGGAATATGATGGACCTGTTTCCATCACAGGCAAAAACTCCAGGCCTGAAAATTTCTCTCTGAATCAGAATTTTCCCAACCCATTTAACCCCAGTACAACCATCAGGTATGAGCTACCGCAACAGTCAGATGTGCAGATCATCGTGTATGATATCTTGGGTCAGGCGGTGGCTACTCTGGTTTCCGGTAACCAGTCACCTGGATATCATTCGGTACAATGGAATAGTAAGAATGATCAGGGACAACCTGTTAGTGCAGGTCTGTACCTCTATTCAATTCGAGCTGGAGAATTTTCGAAAACCAGAAAAATGTTGCTAGTGAAGTAAAGCTTGGGGGGCAGACAAAACGGTTTTCGGGTGATTCAGTTCAATCTGGTTGCTCGAGACCGTTTTATTCTGAGGGCTTCGACACTTCGATAAACTCGGTAAAGGCAGCCTCAGCCTGCGGAGGTTGAGCTTGTCGAAACCTGCTGAGTACCCCGTGTGGATAAGGACATTTCGTCCCTCGACTCCGCTCGGGATGACACAAGCTCAATGTCCAGAAGTTTTAGGACCCAAAACTGCTATCGGTAGCGGGAATCAGAAATCCTTCATAGAACTGGTAACGAATTGAAAATGTATAGATTTTGTAAAGGCGGGTGCACTGAGACTTGGATTAACTTCCAGCAGTTCAGAACTCCCAAAAGGAGATGAAATTATGAAAAGTAAACAATTACGATCATCATTGCTTATAGTAGTCGTGTCCTCGCTCATGTTTGGCTGCCCCTGGCTTGAAAGTGTGGATCAACCAACTATTGTGAGTACAGATTCAAGCTTCACATCGACGCTTCGAATAACCATGGGCGATGCAGTTGATTATAATGGATTGGCACACATGGCGATCCAGCTTCCGGATGGTTGGATGGTTACAGACTCTATCCCTTATACAGGTTGCACAGAAGGGATATTTGTCCTCGATTCCTTTATCACCGACACGGTTAGCGCACGCTGGCCTGCGGAACCAGGTTATTATTGGTGGGGTGGAATAGCAACCGATACCATGGTTTGTGTCTACGAGAATCCAATAGAAATTAGGCCTCATTTCCAAACCAGCATGACTGGTGGTGAATACACCATTGATTATCGGTTAGGTGATAACAACTCTTATCAAGCGGGGTCAGGCTTTCTAGCTCTGCGTGACTCAACTCATATTTTTTCTATGCCCCAGGCTGACTTGTATGGAGATATTTATGTCAACCCTGAAGGCTCATGGGGTGGTGAGGGTACTATTGATGATCCGCTGAAAACAATTTCGGAAGCATTGTTCAGACTCGTCGCAGATAGCATCAATCCTGGATCCATTTATCTGGCAAATGGTGATTATTTGCCTGAATATGGTGGAGAAAGATTCCCCCTATCCCTCAAGAGTTATACTTCTATTGTGGGTGAGTCTGAAGCTGGCGTCATCCTGGATGCCGATGGAATTGACCGCGTCTTTGAAATATATAGTTTACAAGACGTGTCGCTTGGGAACCTGACTATCACTGGGGGACAGGCCACAGACGGCGGGGGCATTTCATGCAGTTTTTCTGATATCATATTGAGTAATGTGACCTTTAGCGAGAACCAGGCAAATGGCAGAGGGGGAGGATTCTTTTGCCAGAACTCTAATCCACAGCTCACGAATGTCACCTTCTCAAACAATTCTGCATATTGGGGAGGCGGAATATATAGCGTTAATTCAGATCCTGGGTTAACAGAAGTGAACATCCTTGAAAATTCGGCCGATTATGGGGGGGGCATATACCTGGCTAACTCAAGCCCTGCTTTAACCGAGGTAAACCTATCTGAAAACGATGCTTCTCAAGATGGTGGCGGTCTGTTCTGTAGCAACGCCAACCCCACTTTGAATAGCTTGACACTATCTGAAAATGTTGCCCGAAGGGGTGGTGGAGCATATTGCACCAACTCTGATCCAATATTCCTGGATGTCAGCTTCCTGAACAATCAGGGATTTGTAGATGGTGGTGGAATTTTTATTGAATCCTCTGAGATCGACATAAATGAGATGGTCTTAAGAAACAATTTTTCTGGAACGGGTGGAGGGATGTATATAAGCAATTCAAACCTGTCAATGTCCAATGTGACAATCTCACAAAATACAGCAGGTGTGGGTGGTGGATTCTACTGTGATGATAGCTCCAGCGTTGTCTTTTCACTCGAGAGCCGATGCAATATATATTCGAATATAAATGAAGGTTATGGTGGGGGTCAGGAAATCGTTTCCTATAGTCAAATGAATGTAGTTCTGGACACCTGCACTGTGATGCTACCCACTGCCTATCATGCTTCACCTCGAGCAAATTTCACATTTGACATACTCTCTGGATTATATGAACAGATAGATTCAGATATTTATATAGCGGTGGATGGCGATGATGCTAATGATGGTGAGTCCCAGGACACACCCCTAAAGACCCTTCAACACGCCATGGAGGTGATTTTAGCAGACAGTGTACATCCAAGGATGATCTACCTTGCAGATGGTCTCTACTCACCTCAATCAACAGGGGAGCGCTTCCCAATTAACATTGTGGACCATGTCTCCTTGTTGGGGCAGTCTACTGAAGGTGTCGTCCTGGATGCAACTGGTACAACTTATGAGTATTCCGGAGGGATTGGTTTCAAAGACGTGAATCATTCCACTCTTTCCAATTTGACCATCACTGGTACCCGAGGATACGAAAATCCAGCCATTAAATGCGATGCATCCAGCCCCAAGCTCCATAGGCTTCTCATATCGGACTACATGGATGGTGGAATACATTGTGATAATTCCAACCCAATAATTACACATGTTACTGTGGCTGCTGGTTTTGGTGGTGCAGTGGTCAGCGGTAATAATTCAAGTCCAGTCCTAATTAACTCCATTCTGTGGAACATTGGATCCGATGAGATCAATTTCTTTGGAACGGATTCAAGTTCCATCCTCATCGCGTATAGTAATATTCACCAGGGGGTATTTGGGGTGGGTCCAGGTGAAAATCATACAGTAATCTGGGCTGATGGGAATATTGATCTGAATCCTGTTTTTAATGCTTTTTACCAGGGTGACTTTTACCTCCAGGAAACCTCACCCTGTATTGATATGGGAACATCGCTGTTTATCTGGAATAATGATACACTTTTATACCTGGAGTCTGGAGAATACGTGTATGATGCCCCAGATATAGGGGTTTTTGAATCACCCTATGCAGTTGGGATTCACGACGAAAACCTGATGCCTGAGGAATTTGCTCTCCATCAGAACTTTCCGAACCCATTTAATCCAGCTACGTTGATTCGGTATGAACTGCCACAACGGGCTGATGTGAGTATTATTGTTTACGATATCATGGGACAGCAAATCGTTAGCCTGGTTTCTGAGAACCAGTCGGCTGGGTATCATTCAATCAAATGGAATGGCAAGGATAGACTAGGTCATCAAGCCAGCACCGGGATGTATCTGTATGTTATCCATGCAAGTGACTTCGCCCAGACCAGAAAGATGCTTTTACTGAAATAAGATATTGTAACTCCAGGCCGGGATTCGAATCCTGGCCTGGATGAAACCTCATCTATATGACGAGAATGATAGACATTTGGACCGGGCTCAATGTCCAGAAATTCGGAGGCTGAGGCTCTCGAGGCCTAAAATTGATGGGAGATATTTCCAGGTTGGGATTTGAATCCCAACCTGGTGTGTCATGAATATCATGATCTCGGGTCATACTTGGAGGGGGAGACTCCGAATTCTTTCTTGAAACTGGTAGCAAAATGGGCCGGATTCTGGAAACCAACCATATACGCAATCTCCGTCACATTACCGGTATGTTGCTCCAGTAGGCTGGCAGCTCTTTTTAAACGCTGAATTCGGATGAAATCCGTAGGGCTGAGATTGGTCAGGGCAGTCAACTTGCGAAAGAGCTGGGAGCGACTCAGATAGACCTGCTCACCGAGTTCTTTAACACCAAATTCCATATCAGCCATATTGCTTTCAATTTTATCCATTATGTTTCGCAGGAATTTCTCATCCATGGAGCTCACCGTGACCTCTTTTAGGTCTTGGGCTTGATCAAGCATAAAGCGCTCCCGTAAACGTTGTCGCTGACGTATCAGATTGGCAACTCGGATTCGTAATTCCCGGGTATTGAACGGTTTGAGTAAGTAGTCATCAGCACCGGTTTCCAGACCCTTGAATTTGGCTTCATCTGTGGATAGAGCTGTTAGCATGATGATGGGAATGTGGCACAATAGCGGATCTTGACGTGCATTTTCCAGGAAGGTAAAACCATCCATCTCCGGCATCATCACATCTGAAATAATTAGATCAGGGATGCTTTCTCGGGCCGTATCCAGACCAAGACGACCATTAACAGCTGTACTGATAGCATAAGCATCTGCCAGTTCCTCTGAAATAAATGCTCGCATATCAGCATTATCCTCAACAATCAGGATCTGAGGTAGCTCCTTGCCAGGTGTTAACTCAATTGTTTCCCCGGGACCAGCCTCAGAGATTTGAGGGGGCTCTTCCGCTTCAGCAATATGAGGATCAGTTCCAATATGGATTTCCTCAGCCTTGAAATGATCACGCCCCAGTAGAAAACTGCTGGTAAAGCATATGTATTCACCGGGATCGCTGTGTAATTGAATTTGACCATGATGAAGATCCAGTAGATCCTTCACCAGAGCCAGACCTACACCGGATCCTTCGATCTGGCCATCTGCGCTTTCAATACGTTGGAAATGATTAAAAATACGCTCCTGGTCTTTAGGTGATATTGGCTCCCCGCTGTTCTCAATCCTTAAATCGACAGTATCTTTTTTTTGAAGCACTGACAGGATCACATCACCGCCCGCCTTACAATACTTAAAGGCGTTGGAAAGCAGGTTATTGACGATCTTGTTCATCATTTCGCGATCATAGTAAAGGGGTAATTCACTTTCAGGGATACTGAGCTTGAAACTGATCCCCTTGCTGTCTGCCAGAGATTCATGAGCTGAATAGATCGTTCTGATGTGTTTGGAAAAATTGTGTTCAGATACTCTGAGCTGCATTTTACTGCTCTGAATCTTGGCCAGATCGAGGATTTGGGAAATCAGATTCTGCATACGCCTGGCATTCCGCAGGATCATCTGCAAACGATCCCTCGCTTTTGTAGATTTTGTCTCATCAACTAGTTTTTCCAGAGGACTCACAATCAGAGTCAAAGGGGTGCGGAATTCATGGGAGATGGAGGTAAAGAAGGACGTTTTCATGGCATCCAATTCGGTGGCAGCCTGAAGATCTGCATCAATCCGCACCACCTCGCCTTCCATAGAACGCATTCGAAGCGCCAGAGCCAGAGCAAAGGTCACCAGCATGAGAGCAGTTCCCCATTGATCTATAGTTCCCAGGAATGGACCTGAAATGAAGTTCATAGAGAGGGTGTGAAGTACGAGACCGGTAACATTAAAAATGTTTCCCAACAGGTATATGCCGGCCATGGGGACCTTTTTGATGGTCAGATGGATACCCACTCCCAGATAGGGAATTAACATTAAAGCAATCCCACCATTGACCATTTGCCAGCCCAGGATATGAATTTGAAAGTGATGAGGTAAAATGAAAAAGCGAAGGAGAAAGTCAGTCACAATAATGCCTACCAAAACGACTGTAGCCCATTTGAAAATACGATACCAACCAGGGGCTATTTTTTTGAGGTTCAGGAATACGATGACATAGAAGTAGAAAGCTATAACCCTAAGGGCAACTAAGATGTATTCACCAACTTCATAGGCTCCGGTTTTGGAGGAAGTTGAAGCAAGGAGCGTGGTAAATAGAAGGCCCTTTGTGTAAAGGTACCACATCAAAGCGGTCAGCGCCAACAGAGCCAGAGCAAAAAAGGCTGGCTCCCTGTAAATGGAGTAAAAAATGAACAAGAAAGCTGTAATGGCCACGATGATTCCCATGACGAAGGCAAAACTATTGTTCTCTCCGTTAACCACATCCTCTCTTTGTTGGAGATATTCATTATTTACCAGGTAGCCTGCCAGCGATCTACTGTAGCGCTTCCAGAAATCTGGAAAGGTCGAATGCCAGTAAAGTGTCTTGATCTCATGAGCATCCAGATGAACCAGGATGAGCAGTCTGTGTGGGTAGAGACTGTTGGGTAAGTATTTTTGTCCCTCAGTGTACGGAAGGTTTCTTCCACCAGCGTGAACTGTGAAATCATTCTCACCAACATCATCATACATCAATGTGTGGGTTGCGCCAGAATAAAACCATAAATCCACAGCCACTGAGTGGGTGTTCTGAATGATGACCTGATGCCAGTATTTCGAGATTCCAGGCGTTTCCCTCATGATCTCCCTGTGATAGGGGACAAATTGTGCTTGTTGTTCAGGCGTTGTTATTTGCTGTATACTCAGGATTCCTGAAGTGTCAGGTAGTACCGTTGATAAATCATGAAGATAGTAGAAGTTTTGGGCTTCAAGACCACCACCTACTTTAAGCGTGTCTGTTCCAGCCAGCAAGTGAACCGGTGAAAGCATGAGACCAAAGAGACCTAGAGATACCAGGAGACAAATTCTTCGCCAGGATTGAGTAATTAGATAAACCCTCAGTTTTTTAGACAATGAGATAAGATAGAAGAATATTCAGTGCTTATAAGAGATATTTATCCCTATTGACCAGAGAGATACTATTTACGTTTATGGATTATCTTTAATAATGCAGGTGTTGAAGCGAATCAGCTGAGTTTCTGCTTTAATTTGGTGACATACCAACGACTCATGACGTAGGGTTCATCGATGTCTTTCATATATACGCGATAAGAATTATCCCTGAAAGCTTGAACCCTGCATAACATTAGTCCTCCATCGGGGTTCAAGGTGGATCGAAAAGCATAGACATTTGAACCACTAGAAAGAGAATCATAGCAACGACCATCGTTTTGCAACAAACTTATTACTCCATCCTGTCAGCGAACACCATCCATGTCTCGGTAGATTTACTGACTAATTAGGGGACTTATTATTGATATCAATACTTGGATAGTTCGAACCTTATAAAGCTTAATAACAAATAAGAAATACAAGCGTTTACATGGCCCGTATATATGGTAAATATTATTGACATCGCCTCTATTCTTAAGCACTTTCCCAAGGATCGGGATTTCACCAAATTATTTAGCAATGTTTCCATAATTTCTTATGAATAGATCAACACGGAAACTCACAACAATTGTACTTACCGATATGGTCGGGTTGACAGCTATTTCTGCTGTAGATGAAGAAATAGCTCTTGATCTTATCCTGAAACAGCGTGAACTATTAAAACCAATTGCTGAGCATTTTGATGGCAAAGGGTTAAAGGAAATAGGGGGTGATTTGCTACTAAGTTTCTCAAACTCCATAAAAACTGTCAGATGTTCTATCCAACATTAGACCAAACATGACCGAATTCTCAAGAAAACTAGCGGCTATTGTTTTCACAGATATTGCTGGTTTCACCAAGCTGGCTGGATCTGATGAAACACATGCTGCAGAGCTCCTGCAAACACAACGTGATATTCTCAAGCCCATTGTCGCATCCAAGGATGGGAAATGGCTGAAAGAGATTGGCGATGGTGTTCTTCTGAGCTTCTCCAGTACCACATCAGCCTTGGATTGTGCCGTTCAAATTCAGAATGCAACCAAAGAAATACCTGACCTGAACCTACGTATCGGGATACATCAGGGCGAAGTGATAGAACAATATAATGACATCATTGGTGATGATGTAAATATCGCCTCCCGGCTGGAACCTTTCGCTGCAATTGGTGGAATTGTTGTTTCTGACAAAATCTATCGGGACCTGGTAAGCAATACCCGCTTCAGTTTCAAACTTATTGGACAACCAAAGCTCAAAGGTGTTGTCCACCCACTTATTCTTTACAGTGTCATTTCCCATGGCCTTCCTGATACAAATATCTCAGAAGTATCAGCCAAACTTGAAAAGGAATATAAAAACTGGAGTCGATACCTCATTCCAGCTGTGGTAATTTTATTGTGGATTGTTTATCAGAACTTTGTCCGTGTTAACGCCCCACCTTCTGTGGCAATACTTATGATGGAAAACATGGGTGATCCAGTTGATGAATTCTGGGCTCAAGGGATATCGGAAGACCTGATTATCAACGTAGCCAGTGCAGGTCTCATTAACGTTGCTTCCCTGAGAGATGTTAGAGATTTGACCAATATGGAACTCACCACCAAGGAGATTGGTCGGCGACTTAACTCCCGATATGTCCTCACAAGCAGCGTATTGAAACAGGTTAACTCTTTTGCTCTACGATGCCAATTACTGGATACAAGATCCGATAATATCCTGTTTTCTCTGAAATGGAGCGAACCACTGACCAATGTGGGATCGATCACATACACGCTTACAGAAAACATCTTGAAAAATTTAGATGTCAGCGCAGGGGTCAAATCTCCAAGTTATGATCATGTTGATCCCCTCGCTTATGAATATTATTTAAAGGGCAAATACACCTGGGATAAACGTCAGAACCAAGAAGACATGGAGATCGCGCGAGGCTTTTTGCAGCAGGCACTCGAAATTGATGAGCATTTTCTTCAAGCAAAACTGTTCCTGGGTCAAACTCACCGGGAATCTTACGATTTCGACAAAGCCAACCAACTGTTCGCTGAATGTATCGAATTGAGTAAGACTACTGGAGATGAACTAATCGGTGCGCGCGCCCAGAAGCAACTGGGTGATATGCACTTGGCTTTGGAAGAAACTGAGGAAGCCCTTAAATACTACCAAATTGCGCTAATGCAATCTCGAGACTTGGGTGATTTGAATAGTGAGGAACAGATTCTACGCAATATTGGTAACGCTTACTATATAAGTGGGGATAATGAGACAGCTTTAAAATTCTACACTGAGTCCCTTAGCTTGGCAAAAAAACTGGGACACAAGCGCAGTGAAGGTGAATCCTTGCATAGTTTTGGTAATATCTACGAGCAGACTGGTGAGTTGGAGCAGGCGCTGGATTCCTACGCGAGGTCCCTGGAGATATTCCGGGAGCTCGGTGAAAAGAATCGTGAATCCTACGCACTCCTGACGATGGGACTGGTCAATTCCGATAAAGGCAATTATACAGAGGCCATCGACTACCTGGCTCAGTCTCTGCAGATATCCAGCGAGTTAAATGACCATCATGTCAAGGCTTACACATTGAACTATCTAGGTGATGTGCACCGTGAAATAGGCATGTTGGATGAATCCCGGGAGTATTATAGCCAGTCACTACAAATATGTGAGGCTATCAATGCTGAATACCTTGGAGCTATTATTCATCAGAGTCTGGGTGAAATGCACATGGAGGCATCAGAGTATGACAGCTCCTATACCCACTTCTTGAGGAGCATACCCATTTGGATTAAGCATGAAGAAACCCAGCAACATCTGGAGACACTTTCCCTGCTTGCCCTGGCAGAACTGCGTGGAGGTCAACCTGAACCAGCAATGGAGAAGGTTCATGAATTAGAAACCATCCTCGGTGTTTTACGTCTGCCCATTGATGAGATGGTTACAAGCCACTGGAATCTTTTCAATATTTATAGGGAGCGGGAAATGGAGGTGGAAGCAGATAAATATCTGGATAAGGCCTACAATGGGCTCATGATTTTGGCGGATAATATTAAAAATGTTAAGGATCGTGATTCATTCCTAAACGGGGTGGAGAAAAACCGGTCCATTATCGAATCATATAAAAAAAAGGGAGAGTGAATCATGGCCAAAGCAAGACCACCGATCATTATTTCAAATGGGTCAATTGCAGCGCTACTGACCGAAGGATTAATTGCCAATCCAGAAGGGGAAAGGGGATCAGATCCTATTGCCATCATACGTGAAAATATAGACAATATGAATACGAAACATTACGTAGCTGTGAAAGCTCGCGAAAGTGGCCAAGAATACGAAGAAGCGGATATTATGATCGCGGCAACACTGGAAGAAACTAATGACCAAGTGCCCAGGGTTTATTGGCGAAGACAATTAGACAAGAAAGTGCAAAATCATCCAATTTTTGGGCAGAGTGGTCGAAACTATTATGAGGTTGGACCAGAAGAAACGGAGATTTGATTCGACTTCCATGTAAATAGTATTTAGGACTCCATATTTGGCCATCTCGATCGGTCGTCGTTCTGCAAACTATGACCCGGTGAGAGACCTCAATGTCTTGTAGCCACGCAGCATGCTGTGTGGCTACAGATAATGATCAACTAAGTTTCTGCTTTAGTTTTGTAACATAACGGCGGCTCATGACGTAAGGCTCTTCGATGCCTTTCATATAGACGCGATATGAATTATTAAACCACTCTTCCAGTCGATCCACGAACTCCATATTGACAATCGTCGTACGGTGGATCCGATTGAAAAATGCATCAGGCAAACGGGTTTCCCACTCGGCCATGGATTTATGAACCAGGACCTTCTTCTTGTTTGTGCACAGAACTTCAGAGTAATCTCCTGCAGATGTAATGCAGACGATCGTAGAGATTTTCAGGAAGCCGAGGTGAGTATCCAACTTGAGGAGCAGACGGTCATGATATTCCAATTCTCTTAAATCATCTTCAGCTTCATCAGGGACAAGTTCGAGACGCTCGATGGATTGCTGGAGTCTGTCATTGCTCACTGGTTTGAGTAAATAATCCAGAGCATTGACTTCAAAGGCGCGTAGGGCGTACTCATCAAAAGCGGTAACAAAAATAACATTTACATTTGAGTCAAGATGTTCCAGGACATCAAATCCATTCATTCCAGGCATTTGAATATCCAGAAAAACGAGATCGGGTTCCAACTCCTTAACCATATCAAGTGCATCCTGACCATTGGAGGCTTCTCCTAAAACTTCAATATTCGCATGATCTTTTAGAAGCAGGCGTAAATCATTGCGGGCTAAACGCTCATCATCAACCACAATGGTTCGATAAACTTTAGACATAATTACCCCTCAACATTTCTTGAAATTGAAATTTTTATGACCACACAATCATCTTCTTCAGAAGTTGTCAGCTTATGGTTGCCCGGGAATCTATTTTCGAGACGTTCCTTAACATTCTTTAAGCCAGTTCCAGTGCCTGCTGGCCGGCTACGATCCTCAGCATCTTCAGATAACCAACTGCCGCTGTTTCTCACAGAAATAGACAGTTCATTGTCTTTTACTTTTGCCTCAATTTTGATCTTGAGCGGCATGCTGGAAGTTTTCATGCCGTATTTTACGGCATTCTCAACCAATGGATGCACGAGGAAGCTGGGAATAGGATACTCCTCGGCCAGAGGGTCAATTTCGAAACTGACCTGCAGATTATCCTCATAACGTTTCTCTTCTATGGCAAAGTAGTGTTTGATAGCAGTTATCTCTTCACTAAGGGGCACATCCCCATTGTTTTTGCTCACCAGTGAATAACGTAAAAGTTCTGCGAGTTCTGTTACCATATCCCGAGCTTTGGTCTGGTCTTCCAGGATGAGGGCTCGAATAGAATTCAGGGAGTTAAACAGAAAATGGGGGTTGAGTTGATATCTCAACATCTGGAGCTGGGCGCTGTGAGCCAAGAGTTCAGCTTTTTCGGTACGGGCAACCTGCTCATTCCATTGTCTCCAGAAATTGATGAGAAAATAGAGTGTGGACCAGGTAAACAGGATAAATGAATTCCAGTATATTTGGCTGATGTTGCTACGCATCGAAATCTTGTCCAAAGCCCTTTGAAATTTTTCTATTCCATATATGGGATAGGACACAAACCGATCCAGATAAACCCAGATTACTGCAAAAGTTATAGATGTAAGGATGACAATGCCTGAGACATTGAGGATAGATCGATGCTGGTAATCCAGCCTCTGATAGATTTTACGCATGGCGATTGTTACCACAAAGGCCACCATATAGGTCACTGCGAATCCGAAAGTGTTGGCGAGATCCAGATCCTTATAAGAATAAAATATAAGGTAATAGATCACACCGTAGAGGAGCCATCCAGATATTTGGAGGACCCAGAATAGTGATAGTTTTCCAGGATCGGTTTTGGGTATCATATGAAAAGATAACTTTCGTGTGAGGGATTAAAAATAATATGTACAAAAATAGGTTTCATCAATGCTGAGCCCAATTTAGACGAGGAGTTCACCATAATATTCTGAATTAGCTCAACGGTTTATAAGTACGGCAAGCGGTTATGATAGAAATTCAAGTAGCTGTTTTAGGTTAGCCACCAGTGGAATGATGTGGATATCCGGGTTACTCCAGAGGTTGATGAGACCGATTCCAGCAATAGTGATTGAGGCTATCACCAGGCTCAATAATACGGGTTTATTCCAGCGCAGCTCCAGGGTGTCCAGATCGAAAAGATAAAAGAAAATAAGTGGCAGAACAGGCACGAACCAGCGGATGCTATAGCTCCAGCCTCCATAATTGGAACTGAATAGAAAGTAATATGACATCAGGATAAATGTGCCCAACAGGATGACCAGGGTTTCGAGCTGCAGGAATTTTGTCCTACGGACATTGCTTATAACCAGAGGCGTGAGGATCAAGAGCAGGGGGTTATACCAGACAAAACCTTTGGGTCCGAATAAACTGATGAATGCGTATTGAGCAGTGAAGAGAGCCGAATTGATATTTACCCCTGAGAGATCGTTTGATTCAGTCCAGACAGAGCCCTCAAAAACAAAAAACTCAGGCTTGATCTGCAGCGGCAACAGGGTTCCACCGATGGAGTAATTCACTGTGAGATGTATGCTCAGAGGGATGAGAGCCGCGGCTGAGAATAGTAATGCCTTGGTAGAAAAGCGCCATTTATGTATGACCAACAGACCAAAACCCAATAGAAATATTGCCGTAGGTATATCCATACTGGCTGCCAGTCCGAAAAACAATCCTGACCAGAATAAGGCTTGGTGCTCATCATCGTTCTTTCCCCTCAAATAAAAATAGAACGCAATCATCAGACTGGAAGCGGCCAGGCTGTGATTGTTAAAGCTGGATGACCAGCAAAATGCAAGGGATGCGAAGGCGTAGATGACGATAAGTAGGGGGATCCTCTCCCTCAGCGTTGGTGTAAAAGCCAGGGCTCCGCGGAAGGCCAGAATGCTGGCAATCCAAAAGGTCTTTATAGTGAAAAGAATGATGAGGTAATAACTCAGATTCCAGCCATAATCCAAGTTCAAACCCAGCTTATGCAGTGGTGCGTATACAGCCGCAGCCAACAAGGCAGGCAGGGCCGGTTTATCTGAATAGAAATGACCCTTGATGAAGACTTTGTCGCCACTGTTCACAAATACGCTCTCATCAATAATAAAAGTGTGTTGCTCAACCAGTGATTGAGTCAAAGCCATCCTGCTGGCCTCGTTCCAACCATTAATGCGAGGATTGATGGTAATTAGCGATACTGCAACCAGTAGGAGCAGGAGTAATTTGGGGGATTCAAGTATTTGTTTCATGCTTAGGCTCGGACCCAAAATAGTAATCTGAAATTGAACTGCAAGATGGCATCCAGGTTCTCTACCCTCCAAAGTTCCTTATTTTCCGCTTCCACTGTGAACTCAAACTGGCTAGACTACCCAGCATGAACCTGATCTTGTTAAATCATGATGATTTCATCGCCGAAGACCGAGTCCGTCTGAGCGGTCGCAGATTAGAACACATCAGCACGGTTCATCGAGCAGAACCTGATACTCAACTACGAGTTGGGTTACTCAATGGCAAGACGGGTCACGGATTGATCACACAGATTGATCCCGATTTTATCGAATTGACGGTTGTGTTATCGCAACCACCACCAGCAAAACTCCCGGTTACCCTCCTTTTGGCCCTGCCACGACCTAAAATGCTAAAGCGGGTGCTGCAAAGTGTCACCTCCCTCGGGGTCAAGCAGATCTATCTGATCAACAGTTTCCGAGTGGAAAAGAGCTTCTGGAGCAGCCCCCTGTTGCAGCCGGATAACCTGCATGAACAGCTCCTGCTCGGTCTGGAGCAGGCCAGGGATACAATTTTACCTGAAGTCCACTTACGCCAGCGTTTTAAACCTTTTGTAGAGGATGAATTACTGGAATTATGCAAGGGAACCAAAGCTTTGGTCGCCCATCCAGCCAGCGAAAAGAAGGCCTTGCTGAAACCTGACCAGCCCACCACCCTCGCCATCGGCCCAGAAGGGGGTTTTATCCCTTACGAGGTCGACAAGTTGATATCCTGTGGTTTTTCACCTTTCAGTCTCGGTGAGAGAATCCTACGGGTCGAAACCGCCGTACCAGTGCTGCTCTCAAAAATGTTGCCAATTTAATACTAGCAAGTCCTCTCTTGCAGCGCAGGATGAATAACTGCTTTGCGTATCAAGGGGATGAGTAATTCCCAGCCATCCCAATCGCCCCCACTGACCACTTGAAGAAAATGACAACCATTTGAAGATGAATTCAAAGGAGTAGATCAATCCCAATTAAAATAGCAGCATGATATTCGAGGGAGGGATTAACCCGTGAAGACAAATAGAAAAAAATTAACTCAACTTATTATTATTGTTCTCCTGGGATCTCTGATTCTGGGTTGCAGCGGGATTCAGCATGGCAAAGCACTTGTTTTTAAAAAAGTGAATCGTGCTCAGCTCCTCACAGATGCCGCAGTAGCCTATCGTACCGGGGATTTTGATAAGGCAGGTCAATACTATAAAAAGGCACTCATCCACAATCAGGATGATGCGGTAATTGCCTATAACCTGGCCTGTTGTTACGCACTCCAGGGTGACGCCAGTAATGCTGCATTATTTGTTACTCACGCCTTCGAAAATGGCTTCAGGGGTCTGGCAATCTTTTTTGAGGACAAAGACTTTGATCCTGTTAGAAAGGATCCAGAATTTCAGAAGGCAACCCAGAAAATTCAAGAACGTTTCCGGTCCATTGGCACCAAAGATTATGTGGAAGCTACCACACTCCAGCCCTATCGGATTCGTTTTCCCAAGGATTATGATGCCAGCAAAAGTTATCCGCTATTGATTGGGATGCATGGGATGGGTGGCAATTCTGAAGGGTTTATCAGCCATTATGATAAGCTGGAAAATCCACAGGTAATTTATGTAACTCCTGAGGGGCAATATCCACTGTCCATGCATGTTGGGCCACAATGGCATCGACGTACATGGTCTGTCACAGATGTTGGCAATAAGGCCTGGAAGTCCGCTGATAAAATGGTCAGCAACTATATTTTAAAAACGATCAAGAAGGTCTCAAAAGAATATAAGGTCTCAGATGTCTATCTCATGGGGTTCTCACAAGGGGCAGTCTATGCCTATACCATTGGTCTCCAAAATCCTGATATGATCAAGGGCGTGATTGGATTCAGCGGGTATCTCATGGATACTGAAGGAGATAAATCAATTCTTACTCAACAGGATATTGAGGAAGGGAAGGCAGTACGACTATTTATTGCACATGGTATTGATGATGCTGCTATTAAGGTGGAGACCGCTCGCAAGCTGAAAGCTATGTTTGAATCTCAAGGTTTCGATCTGACCTATACAGAGTTCGAGGGGCGTCACGGGATCGAGGCAGCTATTTTCAATGATGCTGTAAATTGGATGCAATTATAAAAATTTCGGGGTTCATTCTAGGTTGAATGAATACAGGAAGCCACCTCTCGGGGTGGCTTCTTTGGTTTTCTAATGGGTACTAGGAATGAACCAGAAGACTCTGTTTAAGAATCTTTTGACAATAGACGTTTAAGCTTTCTTCAGCTCCTAAAGCTTTGATGGCCAGAGCTTTATGTAACTCTGGATCGATACGAAGTAAAAATTTACCTGAGTAAGTCTTCCCGGCAGTACTAGGGGGTAGGACCAGTGAGTCTCGTTTATAGATTGCGATCCATTCATCAACGATATCACATAATTCTAGATATACCTTATGCTCATCATCTCCATGGCAGCATTTTCCAATCCAACCAGGAACAGACCCTACATAGCATTGATCAGCTTCTGACCAATCTACAATTTTAAAATATTTGTCATGATCTTTCATGAGCGGGAGACCTCAATTTGTTTTGCTACCAGCTTTTCCTGATAGGGTTTTGCATAAGTTCCACTCTTACCGGACAGCGTCAAAATTACGCCCCTGGGGTGAATGAAGTTCCGATGACTGCCCTTTCCGCCTCTGTCTACAAACCCGGCTGCCTTTAATTCAGCGATGAGTTCTCTAATTTTTCCTGGTATAGCTATGATACTACTATGATACTACTGTTGCAATAGCAAATACAGTCGTATAATTTTCAATTCTTCATAACTGACTCGCTCATGCAGGGCTTCATAAATTGGGCGAAGGGCTGTTGTTCCATGCTGCGCGAAAGACTTTTGTGCAGCATGTTGTTCCTCTATAGACAATTGAGATATCTCCAGAAAATTTTGGCTAAAAAGTAAAGGATTTCCCTCCGAACTAAACTTGTATAAATGATCAACAATGGTCTTCACTTGCACCTGGAATTCCTCTGTGAGCTCTAAAATTGATGAACCCGCGTTAAATTTTTCACCCACAACCTGATGGCGTGGTTTGCCAATCCTTTTAGTCCCCGGTATAGATTTCCCACTAGTCTTCTGCTTTGGTGTTTCAGCCAATTGATTAGCCTGGCAGAACTCGGTAATTTTCTGTATAAAGGGATCAGCATATTTAGCAAACTTCACTGAGCCAACACCATGTAATTGCATCATAATTTCTTTTGTTTGAGGGAAATAGACAGCCATCTCTATCAACGTTTTGTCTGGGAAGATCACATACGGTGGTACCTTGGATTGATCAGCCATATTTTTACGCAAAGTCCTCAATATACCAAATAGGTCTGAATCATATTTTTGCTCTGTTTTAGGCTGGGGGCGAATATCCTGCTGTGCCTCCAGTTTGGCTGAAATACTCTCATTGCCCCTCATTACAGCCCAGGCTTTGGCCGTTAATTTGAGGCTACCGTGTTGCATGTCCTGGGTCAAGAGTCCTTTCTGTACAAAATTTCTAGAAAGAAAAAACCACTGCTTTTTTGAGAGTTCTTTTCCAATACCATATGTAGAGAGATCGTGGTGGGCAAATTTCTTGATTTTCTGAGACTTTGAACCTCGTAGAATGTCAATAATATGACCAGCCCCAAAAATTTCTTTGGAGTGTTTGACACAGGACAAAAATTGTTGCGCTGGAATTGTCACATCCACAGTGGGTTGAGCTTCTGATAAACAGTTATCGCACATACCGCAATTTGTTCCGGGGTAGTCCTCTCCAAAATATTCCAACAGGGGGATGCGTCTACAATCTTCTGTTTCAGCGAAACCAACTAGCGCATTCAACTGGGTTGTAGCAATGACTTGTTCACCAGCTTGCTTCTGTTGAATAAAAAATTTGATCTTGCGAATATCGCCATATCCAAAAAGGAAAAGACAATCTGCTCGGAGTCCATCTCTACCAGCCCGGCCAATTTGCTGGTAATAGCTTTCAATATTGCTGGGTAGGTCGAAGTGTAAAATAAACCGAACGTTGGGTTTATTAATTCCCATACCAAAAGCAATGGTTGCAACCATGATTTGAGTGTCATCACTGATAAAACTGGCCTGGTTCAGTTGACGTACTTCATTGGGGAGTCCTGCATGATAAGGTTTTACGGAATAACCTTCTTCTTCGAGAAACTCAGCCATTTCGTCCACTTGTTTTCGAGAGAGACAGTAAATTATGCCTGATTGATTAGGGAATTTTTCAAGAAAAGTGAGGGTTTGTTGGGCAGATTGAGATTTTTGTTTTATCTCCAGAAAGAGGTTTTCCCTATTAAAACTGGCCACAAAACTGGCCGAAGCCTCAAACTGAAGCGATTTTCTAATGTCTTGCTGAACCCGCTGGGTAGCGGTTGCGGTTAAAGCCAGACACACTGCTTCAGGAAATTTATTTCTGAGATTCATGAGTTGACGATATTCCGGCCGGAAATCATGACCCCATTCACTAATACAGTGAGCCTCATCAATCGTAAAACAGGATACTTTTTGGGAGGCGAGTAGCGCAAGAGTCCTCTCCATGAGTAGGGTTTCAGGAGCCAGATAGAGCAGACGCACTTTATTCTGCCGGATGGCTTCGACATTTGTCCGATACTCATCTCTTGATAAAGAACTATTTAACATACGTGCTTCAATGCCCAGGGCATCAAGCTGTTTTACTTGATCTTCCATGAGTGAAATCAGAGGGGAGACGACAATAGTCAATCCCTCAAAAAGCAGTGCTGGTATTTGGTAGCATAGAGATTTCCCACCACCCGTAGGCATAATGCAAAGGGTATCTTTTTTATCAATAACATTTTGAATCACCTCTTTTTGCAAGGGGCGGAATTCATCGTAACCAAAGATTTCCTTGAGAATTAAGTGGGCATCTTTAATCATACTATGCTTCGATGGTTGGGAAATTTTATTGCTGTATAATTACAACAATCAATTTGTTGATTCATTTTATTGATCCGATTGTTTTTGGGTTGGCTGGAAATTATCTAACAACCCGGCATAATCACAGATAAAAAATATTTGGAAGCCTACAATCGTAATCGTGGACTTCCAAATCGAATGGAACGATCTTATCAAAAGCCCAGGAATTCAATAATGGGTACTCTCGTTATCAGTCCAGTAAAGATCTCATCACATACTGAAGGATGCCACCATGACGATAGTATTCCAGTTCGTTGGGAGTGTCAATCCGAGTAGTCGCGGTAAATGAGAACTGACTGCCGTCTGTTCTGGTGCATTTAACTTCCAACTCTTTCCCTGGTTTAAGCCCCTCTGAGATTCCAGCGATAGAGAAGGTCTCTTCACCAGTCAATCCAAAACTGACCCGGCCCTCACCATCATTGAATTGAAGGGGTAAGACACCCATTCCAATGAGGTTGCTGCGATGAATTCGCTCAAAACTCTCGGCAATTACAGCTTTGACACCAAGCAGGTAAGTGCCTTTGGCAGCCCAGTCCCGACTTGAACCCGTTCCATATTCTTTACCAGCAATAACTACCAGGGCAGTACCTTCAGCTTTGTATGCCATGGCTCCATCGAAAATGGTAGTTACATCACCCTCTGGCATCTTCTTGGTGAAGCCACCTTCAGTACCTGGAGCCAGTAGGTTGCGAAGACGAATATTGGCAAACGTCCCACGCATCATGACCTCATGATTACCACGTCGGCTTCCATATGAGTTGAAATCCCTCACATCAGTTCCGTTGTCGATCAGATATTTTCCTGCTGGAGTATCTGCTGTGAAAGAGCCAGCGGGTGAAATGTGATCTGTGGTGACCGAGTCACCTAAAAGAGCCAACAAGCGGGCATCTTGGATATCATCCAATTCACCAAAATCACGACTCATTCCTTCAAAGAAGGATGGTTTGCGGATGTAGGTTGAATCTGCTTCCCAGACAAAAGTATTTCCGTCAGGTGTATCCAGGTTTTGCCAGGCCGCATCACCAGCAAAGACATCAGCATACTTAGCTTTGAATTGCTCCGGTTTCACTGCTTTCGCCACAGCATCAGCAATTTCCTGGGAGCTGGGCCAAACATCCCTAAGGAAAACATCATTCCCATTTTTATCCTGCCCCAGGGCATCATTATACATGTCGAAATCCATGGTGCCGGCCAGAGCATAAGCTACTACCAGAGGCGGTGAAGCCAGATAATTGGCTTTGACGTGGGGACTGATGCGACCCTCAAAATTTCGGTTACCAGACAGGACTGAGGTTGCTACCAGATCTCCATCTTCAACAGCAGCTGCGATGGGTGTTGGTAGGGGACCGCTATTACCAATGCAGGTTGTACAACCGTACCCCACCAGGTTGAATTTCAATTGGTCGAGGTAGGGTGTTAAGCCAGCGGCATCAAGGTATTCAGTAACCACTTTTGACCCTGGTCCAAGGCTGGGTTTAACCCATGGTTTTATATTCAAGCCAAGTTCAACGGCCTTTTTGGCCAGCAGACCAGCCCCAATCAAAACGCTGGGGTTAGACGTGTTAGTACATGAGGTGATGGCTGCAATAACGACTGCTCCGTCCTTCATCTCAAAATCTGCGTCAGCTACGGCAGCGGTACCTTTACTGTTTCCCCGTAGAACTTCCAGATCTCTGACCCAGGTAGTTTTTGATTTGCTCAACTCGATCCGATCCTGGGGACGTTTAGGTCCAGAGATGGAGGGTACTACTGTACTCATATCCAGTGCAAGTGTGGCAGAGTAAACAGCATCTTCAACGCCGGCTTCATAGTACATGCCCTGAGCTTTGGTATAAGCTTCAACCAACTCAACCTGTTCATCATCTCGACCAGTAAAGCGTAGGTAATTCAGGGTGGCAGCATTTACTGGGAAGTAACCCATGGTAGCGCCATACTCAGGTGCCATGTTAGCTATAGTAGCCTGGTCTTCCAGACTGAGGTGGGCAATACCATCACCATAAAATTCTACAAATTTTCCAACCACGCCTTCTGCACGGAGCATTTCAACAACTGTCAAAACCAGATCGGTAGCCGTAGTGCCTTCGGCCATCTTTCCACTAAGCTTAAAGCCTACAACCTGGGGGATCAGCATGGAGATTGGTTGTCCCAGCATGGCGGCTTCAGCTTCAATACCACCGACACCCCAACCCATGACTCCCAGTCCATTGATCATGGTGGTGTGTGAGTCAGTACCCACTAGGGAATCAGGATAGATTTGGATGCCATCCTCAGTCTCATTCTTGAAGACAACCTGTGCCAGGTATTCCAGGTTGATCTGGTGAATAATACCTGTATCAGGTGGAACCACATTAAAATTCTTAAATGCACCCTGTCCCCAGCGCAAAAAGCCATAGCGCTCGCGGTTGCGTTCCATTTCAATTGAAGCATTCTCAGCAAAGGCTGAGTTTGAGCCGAACTTATCGACTTGAACCGAGTGATCAATGACCAGGTCTGCTGGTTGCAGGGGATTGATTTTCTCAGGGTTACCGCCGAGATCGGCCATGGTGTCGCGCATTACAGCCAGATCTACTACTGCAGGGACACCGGTGAAATCCTGGAGCAAAACACGACTGGGGCGAAGCTGAATTTCATGTGAAGGTTTAGCTTGTGCATCCCAGTTAAGAATTGCGGTAACATCATCTTTGCTAACTGTGACATCATCTTCAAAGCGCAGCATGTTTTCCAGCAAGACTTTATGAGCAATGGGTAATTGTCTAAGCTCTTCATCTGCATTCAGTTTTGAGAGGGCAAAATATTCATGGTCTTTGCCATTAAGATTGAGATTTGACCGGGTCTGGAAACTGTCCAGAGATTTGGTTTTATTGGCCATGGGAACTCCTGAAATTTATTGGGTTAATCAATGATATGTCTGTGGAAAGATTGCTATATTTAAAGATGCAAAGCACCTTACAAACTAAGATTTTACTTACCAAAATCAATCGCCATCAGAATTGTAAGAAGAAAACTCCCTCTACCCAACTAATGAAAACAGGTGTATTAAATCCTGTTATGAAAGGTTTTAAATTGACTGATTTAAGACCATATTTCAGCCTTCATGTTTGAATCTGAAAAACAGGGAAGTTAAGTTGACTATATATATTGATGTATTGTTCTGGATGCGTCAGAAGCGATGGTTCCTCTTTGCCATTGCATATGGTTTGGTCATGCATTTTGTAGTGACACCCCCAACTGACCTAAATCCCGCGGCTTTTGACGCCCTCATAATTATCTCAATGGCATTAATCTTAATAGTTACCGAGCCATTACCTCTCCCGGCAATAGCCATGTTTATGCTGTTTATGCAAGTAGTTTTGGGAATTGACACAGCCAATAATGTGGCATCGTCGTTTATGAATGATGCAGTGTTCTTTATTATGGGTTCTCTCATGCTAGCAGTGGCCATTGTGAGTCAGGGGCTGGACAAACGATTGGCCCTTGGGATCATCACTTTAACGGGACACAAAACATGGCGGATTATTGCTGGATTTACCACCATCTCAGCTATCCTGGCCTCCTTTATTGGAGAGCACACAGTCGCAGCCATGATGATGCCTGTTGGACTTACACTTGTTAGATATGCCCACAAAGATCCAAAGAAAGTAGCAGGACTCACGGCAGCCCTGCTCTTCTCTATAGCTTATGGGGCCACCATCGGATCTATTGGAACACCTTCGGGAGGTGGACGCAATGTGATCATGATGAATTACTGGGCTGAATTTGGGGATGGATCTGTGACCTATCTGGAATGGATAAAATATGTATATCCCATGGTGTTGATCCAAATACCATTCACCGTTCTCATTTTGTTATGGACATTTAAACCGGAGCATAGCAATCTGGATTCGGCGGTTCGAAAATTGGTAATTGATGTGGCTCATGCTGGTAAGATCAAGGGACGCGAATGGCTAGCCATTTTCCTGTTTGTTTTGGTTTTTCTCGGCTGGGTCTTTCTCAGTGAGGATTTTGGATTGGGGATTATCGCTCTCCTTGGTGTTTTCCTATATCTGGCCTTCGGACTGGTTGAATGGCAGGAGCTCAATCGGAAAACCAACTGGGGTGTCATTCTACTTTTTGGAGCTGCCATTTCCATCGGAATTCAAATGAATGAAACCGGTGCCGCGCAATGGATAGCCCAAGTGATCATAACCAATCTGGGGAGGGTTATCGATAGCCCCGCAGTCCTCCAGGGCAGCGTTTCAGTTCTCCTGACTGGCATCATGTCAAATATATTAAGTAGTTCGGCGACAGTGGCAGTTGTGGGTCCTATAGTACTTGATCTTGGAGGAGATAAAATTCTCATCGGATATGCCACAGCCATTGCTTCAGCCTTTGGCTATTTCACTGCAGTAGCAGCTCCAGCCTGTACCATCATCTATTCCAGTGGGCTGGTAAAATCAAAAGACTTTCTACGAGCGGGTTGGAAAATGGGGGTTTTATCCCTTGTTAGCCTACTCGGTTTATCCTTAATATGGTGGCCATTATTATGACAAAAAAGAAACCCTTATTCGATCCTAAATCACTCAAGTTTCTTACTGCAGTCAGTAGTGTAGAATATTCAAAACCAACATTGAAAATGGGTGCACTGATTGCCTCGGTCTTTGATGCCAGCCATGGTGTTGTATATGTTGGTGAGCGTGCCAGTGAGTTTCATGGCAGTTCAGTTAACCTGACTCGCACGAATCTGGACAACTGGAATATTATCCACCCTGGTCTTGAAGTCTTGGAATGGGCATTACAAGAATTGAAGAAATTGTCGCCTGAAAACAATGAGTTGGCTAAAATTCAGTTTAACCCTGATCATGTCTATGAAGAAGATGGTCGTGTCCGAGTCATGCTGCCTGAAGAAAAAGGCTGCCGAATAGAGCTAGTTCTACGCGAAGGAGAACTGGTTGACCAATTGAGGAAGGAAATCCAACTGGAGAATTATGACCTTGCCATTATTGGTGGCAGTCAGAATAAACGACATCTTGCACATTCGCTCATCCAATACCTACCATCCTCTATATTTATACTTCAAAAATTTAATCCCAGGAAAAAATATAAACTATTACTTCTAGTCGATGATTCAATAGCTACAAACAAGTCCGTCGAGTGGGGAGCTTTGATTGCCGAAAAATTGGGATGGCCTGTACGCACGCTTACGGTTTCAAAAACCAAGCGTTTTGGAGCAGGGTATCAAGGAGCCGCAGATAAGGCGAAAGCATATTTTGATTCCAGAGGTATAGAAGTTGAACAATTTTTCCTCACGGGTGATCCAGTAAGAACTTTTGTAGATTTTGCAGGAGACAATCATTTCGTGATCATGGGTGCCTCTACTCTGAATCCGGTAAAGCAGCTCTTGTTTGGAAGTAAGCCTATCAAGACACTCGAACAAAGTGATGTCCCGATTCTGATCGTCCGATAGCTAGACTTCTCCAATGCATATCTCTGCCGACATGCTATTTTGGGTCCAACAAAAACGTTGGCTCCTGGTCGCATTGGTCGTTGGAGCTATTCTCTATTTTTTTGTTCCACATCCACAATCTCTTGGCCCGGATGGTTATCACATTCTCATCATCATTTTAATGACCCTCATTCTCATTTTGAAAGAACCCATACCCCTTCCAGCCATTGCTCTCCAGTTAATATTCTGGCAGGTCATGATCGGGGGCAGTACAGCCAATGAGGTTGGTGGCTATTTTATGAATGATGCTGTTTTCTTTATCATGGGCTCGCTCATGTTGGCTGTAGCCATTGTGAGTCAGGGTCTCGATAAACGGCTAGCTCTGGGGATTATCCATCTTACCGGCAATAAAAGCTGGCGCATTGTTGCTGGTTTTACTGCAATCTCGGCCATTCTTTCAAGCTTTGTGGGTCCCCATATGGTGACAGCCATGATGCTTCCTGTCGCATTGACCCTGATTCGATATACCTCTGATAAAGGGCGTTCAAACACAGGACTTATTGCCGCTTTACTCTTTTCAATCGCGTACGGAGCAACCATTGGCTCCATCGGAACACCCAGTGGAGGTGGGCGCAATGTGATTATGATGAATTACTGGGCTGAATTTGGATCAGGCAGCCTAAGCTACATCGAATGGATGAAAATGGTTTACCCCATGGTGCTAATTGAAATTCCCATCACCACTTTTATTATCTTAAAGACATTTCCGCCGGAATGGCAGAATCTTGACACAGCTGTGCGACGACTTTCTGTGGAAGTTGCGCATGCCGGTAAGATGTCGGCCAAAGAGATTTTCTCACTCTTCTTGTTTGCAGGAGTTCTTTATGGCTGGATTGTGCTAAGCGAAGATTATGGACTGGGCAGTATCGCACTTATAGGAATTTTCCTCTTCATGGCATTTGGTCTGGTTTCCTGGAAGGATCTCAGTAGAGGGGTCAATTGGGGAGTGATTCTGTTGTTTGGGGCGACCATTTCCATTGGTGTCCAGATGAAAAATACTGGAGGAGCCGCCTGGCTGGCAGAGGGCAGTGTCAATCTTCTCCAGAACTTGATTCCTAATATTGATGCATTACGTGCCGTTGTCTCTGTAGCATTGAGTGGGGTTTTATCAAATTTACTGAGTAGTTCAGCGACTGTGGCTGTGGTTGGTCCTGTTGTTCTTAACCTGGGGGGTGACCCCATCTTATTGGGACTTGCCTCAGTGATATCTTCTGCCTTTGGATATTTTACTGCGGTAGCAGCACCGGCTTGCACCATTATATATTCCAGTGGACTGGTCAAAGCGCCTGACTTTCTCCGGGCAGGCTGGAAGATGGCCATTATGTCTGTCATTTCCCTGGCTCTAGTGGCCCTGGTTTGGTGGCCGCTTTTGCGATAGACAAGCTCCCTTCAAAAACATTAAAAAAATCATTTATGCCATCCCGAGCGGAGTCGAGGGATACAAATTTAACTAATTACCATGTCCCTCGACTCCGCTCGGGATGACGGCGGGGAGTTTCTAAAAACTGGTTTCGTTTATCCCATATAAATGCATTATCTTTCACCTATGCAAAACTATGATGTGATCGTGCTGGGAGCCGGTATCAATGGCTGCGGCATTGCAGAAAATCTGGCACAATCAGGTAAACAGGTGCTGCTCCTAGATAAGGAAGGTGTCGGACAGGGAACTTCCTCAAAATCCTCAAGGCTCATTCACGGTGGACTACGCTATCTGGAAACAGGTCAAATTCACCTTGTGTATGAAGCCCTCCATGATCGCCAAAGACTCATTTCTAAATATCCAGGTCTGGTAGAGCCCAGACGATTCATTCTGCCCATTTATAAGAGTAGTCCCAGACCAGCCTGGATGATTAGAATTGGTTTATGGATGTATGATCTGCTCTCGGGCTCACGTAAAGTTGGACGTTCCCAAACAGAGGATATCTCAACATTTAAATCAAGTTTCCCGGCATTCATAGAAGACGGTTTAACGTCGGTCCTCTCCTATGTTGATGCCAAGACCCATGATCGTGAATTGACCCGCAGAGTAGCCGATGATTTTCAGAAGCTTGGTGGGACGGTCATCGTTCATTGCGAAATTGAAAGTGTCCATTGGAATAATGAAGGATTTGAGCTGCGGTCAAGTACTGGAGATTTCTCCGCACCCGTTCTGGTTAATGCCACCGGTCCCTGGCTCAATGAAGTGAATGAAAAATTTGATTTGCCAGCCCGCTTCCAAATCCGCAAGGTGAGCGGGATACATCTCATATTTGATGGTCTCATGGTGCCCGAACTCATGTTTATGCAAACCAGAGAAAAACGGATATTTTTTATCATTCCAGAGCCTGAAAATGACCAGACCCTTATCGGTACAACAGAGCGGGAGGAAGACTGCAACATGGATGACCTCCATGCCCAGGAAAGTGATATTCAGTATCTATTGGATCAAGTAAATGCTTATCTCAAGCCAGATCATCAATTTCAGAGAAAAGATGTGAGAGATATCTATATCGGTGTCAGGCCACTGGTTCGCAGAAAAGGTGATGTCACTGATGTCAGTCGTGAATACAAGCTAGATTTACATACCCGGGGAGACACCAAATTGCTCCATATTTTTGGTGGTAAACTGACAACCTATTTATCCCTGGCTGAGAATGTGGCGAAGGTTTTGGGGGTTAGGAGTTAGGGGTTAGGCTCTTCTCTGGAGTGGAATTCACCTCACGACGACCTCAGCGTCTCTTTTTGAAAATAGGTTTAGGCTGACACAACCAATTCTAGAAATAGAAAAATGATTTCATTCAAACATTTCCTCAGCTAATCTATTCCCATCATTAAATGAAGCTGTAAAAGGGGTGATCATGACTAAGAAAATCATTGTTGGCGTTATTGTGATAATTGTTTTAGGTGTTTCCTTTCTCAATCATTATTTGAAAATTGGTATTCCAGATCATGAAGGCAGCCTTTCTGTAAAAGGACTTAACAGTGAAGTGCCCATTTTGAGAGATGTGGCAGGTATCCCTCATATTATGGCTGCAACAGAGGGGGATGCTTATTTCGCTCTGGGATATACTATGGCCCAAGACAGACTATTCCAGATGGAATTCCTGCGTGCAGCTGGGAATGGAAGTCTCAGTGAAATTCTCGGGGAAAGCATGTTGAAGTCGGACAAGTTTTTACGCCGCATCATGTTGAGACCAAGAAATCCCAAGGAGATATTTGATAATTACCCCCCACGAGTTAAGACCATGTTGAACGCCTTCAGAGATGGTATCAATACATTTATTAAAGATGATCCGGACTTGCCCATCGAGTTCCGACTCCTGGGGCATGCTCCCATGTTGTGGAGTATTGCTGACATGATGGCTATCGTCAAACTCCAAAGCTGGCAACTCTCTTACAATTATGACATGGAGTTAATTTATCGTCAGCTTAATGCGAAACTCGGTGTGGAAAAAGCGGCGGAGCTATTTCCATACTATTCTCCAAAACATTTGAAGATTCTGGATGCATTTGGTAAGAGCAAACCAGGAGATGCTGAATTGATCTCCCAGGCCACTCAATTGAGGAAACTGCTGGGAACCAATGGGGGTAGTAATAACTGGGTGGTTTCAGGAGAACGCTCTGTCTCAGGGAAACCTCTGCTGGCATCCGATCCACATCTGCATGGATCCAGACTTCCAGGACCCTGGTATTTTGCCCATCTCAGCGCTCCAGGTCTGGATGTGGCAGGAGGCTTCTTTCCCGGTTTACCCACGGCATTGATCGGACATAACCGCAATATTGCCTGGGGTATCACCAATATGGGTCCTGATGTTCAGGATTTATTTATTGAGGAAGTCAATCCCGATGATGCGACTCAATACATGTATCAGGATGAATGGTTGAATTTTGAATTTATTCCTCAAGCTATTCGAATCAAAGACAGTAAGCAAGAAGATGGATTCAGGATTGAAGATCTTGAGATTCGTAAAACGATACATGGACCTATAATTAAAGAGGATGATGAACTTCTGGCTTTGGCTTGGACAGGACATCAGTTCAATGGGGAGATGGAAGCATTTTACCGTCTAAATCATGCTCAGGACTGGGGCGAGTTTTCACTGGCTCTAGCCCACTTTTCCACTGCTCCACAGAATTTTGTGTATGCGGATATTGATGGGAATATTGGGTATTACGGTGCAGGTAAGGTGCCCCTCCGTAAAAATGGATCTGGTATTTTCCCAGTACCTGGTTGGACCGGTGAGTATGACTGGGATGGCTATATTCCCTTCGAGGATATGCCTCATATATATAATCCCGGGGGTGGTATGATCGTTACAGCTAATGCGGAACCCTACAGCTCGGATTACTCCTATCCCATGCCAGGAGTCTATGCACCAGACTATCGGACTCGTCGTATCAAGGATCTTATCGAAGCTAAGGAGAAACTGAGCCTGGATGATATGGCTGAAATTCAATTCGACCGCAAATCGTATCTGGCACCAGTCTTTCTGAAACACCTCCTACCGGTCATCCCAGAGTCCCATCAGGATATTCGGAGTCTCCTGGAAGCGTGGGACCATGAACTGGATCAAAATGGGGTGGAAGGATCTATTTATCACGAGACCATGGAGACCTTCCTCAGGTTGATCTGGGAAGATGATATGGGTCTGGAATTGGCAGAAAAATATCTGGATACATGGTACATTTCCCTGAATCGTTGGGTGAATATGTTGGAGGACAACAGCTCTCCATGGTTTGATAAAATTGATACTGAGGGGACAGAAACAAGGGATGACCTCCTCCTGGAAGCATTCACATCAGCGCTTGAGAGCCTGAAACAGAAATTTGGATCTGAAGACGTTCAGACCTGGGAATGGGGCATCATCCATAATATTGTTTTTCATCATCCTTTTGAGGCCAAAGGCGGGCTAATACAAAAGTTTTTTAACTATGGTCCTTTTCCATTTGGCGGCGATGGTGAGACAGTCAATCGCGGAACCCACAATTTTGATGCGCCTTACATGGCTGAGATGACGGCTTCTATGCGCTTGTTGGTTGATCTTTCAGATGTTACACAGAGTCGTATGGCCAATGCCTCAGGGCAGGTGGGGATGCCGCTGCACAAGCACTACACCGATCTTGTTGATATCTGGTTGGCAGGTGAATATGTAGAGATGCATTTGGATAAGGATGAATTGGGTGATGTGCAGGAGTTCCGTCTCATGCCCAAAGATTAATGCCTTTATGGATTGCCAGGCGGGGATTTGGATCCCCGCTTGGTAGTTAAACACATCTGGACCTCAATACGCCTCAATTAATTTTTATTCCACTCATCTTCTGATGGGAATTGGGTCAAATATCTCTAATTTTAATCATGGCTTCCATGAAAGGACATATTCTCATTTCCATGCCCCACCTGACCGATCCTTATTTCGGGCGCTCGCTGGTATTTATCTGTGAGCATGATGAGAAGGGTGCCATGGGTCTTATTATGAATAAATCTTTTGATGATAAGGTGGTAAAGGAGGTCTTCCCGACTCTGATTATCAACGATGAAGCCATCAATGAAGTGATTTCTCCGATGTACTTCGGTGGACCTGTTTCCCTGGAGCAAGGTTTCATCCTGCATAGCAGTGACTATGTCAACTCTGATACGCTGCAGGTAACCAGTGAGTTTTTCCTGACCAGTAATTCAGCTGTCATCGATGCCATCCAGGAGGGGAAAGGACCGAGCCAATTTAAAATGATGCTGGGTTATGCTGGCTGGGGCGAAGGTCAACTCGAACGGGAAATCGAAAACGGGGATTGGTTGTTTCAGGAAGTGACGCTTGATTTCATTTTCAGGGGCAATGATTCAGAAAAATGGATTTCTGCCACACATAGTTTTGGTATTGAAATAGCTCCCACAACTGGTGGTTTAGCTTAACAAATCCATTATTTATTCAAGGAAATTATAAAGTGTCATCCCTCGACTCCGCTCGGGATGACAACTCTGAGAACTTATCACCTATTAAATAACCGCAGCCTCAAGTAGTGTAATGCTACCCTTATCTGCATCAATCTCGGCATTGACACCAAGAGGAATTGTAAATTTATCGCTGATATGCCCGATCATGGAACCGTACCAGGCCGGAATTCCCAGTGGTTTGATGTGATCATCAAGAACTTCTTCCAAGGTAAGAGAGCCATAGTCACCCCCAGGACCGCAATCGGTGCATTTTCCAAATACAAAACCTGAAATTTCATCCAGGATTCCAGCGAGCTTAAGTTGGGTCATCATTCGGTCTACCCGGTAGATATCTTCTTCAACCTCTTCAAGGAAGAGAATGTTGTCTTTGAACTTTGGCAGATAGTCTGAACCCACCATAGCGGTAAAAACGGATAGATTCCCACCGAGGAGTTTCCCGCGAGCTTTGCCATCGGTGATGGTCAGGATACGATTTTTAGTCTGGGCTAAATTATCACCCATATCTTTAGGGTTTTCCATGCTGAATGCCTGGGCTTCAAACAACAGACGTTTGACAAAATCAGCGGAGAATTTATTCCAGGTGGAAATACCAACTGGGCCGTGGAAGGTTACCAGACCAGTTTTAGCGTTCAGCGCTAGGAGTAAACTAGTTATATCGCTGTAACCCATGAGAATTTTTGGATGCTCGGTGATTGACTTGTAGTCCAATCGATCTAAAAGCCGGCTACATCCATAACCCCCTCTCAGCGCAAAAATCGCATCAACACCTCGGTCATTAAACATGGCATTAACATCGGCAGCTCTAGCTGCATCTGTACCAGCAAGATGGCCATAGCGATCCAACAGATGTTTACCTAGCTTCGTCTTGAGACCCAATGCGGCCAGGGTTTCCTGGAAAACAGTTGCATCATCAGGGTGGTAGATAGCTCCACCTGGATTGATTATCCCGACAGTATCTCCAGGTTTTAAACGTGGTGGTTTCAGAGTTGATTTTGAGAATATTCCTGATGCGGATGCCATGGGAACCTGTGTGGCGGCGATACCAACACCTACCATTTGTAAAATCTGTCTGCGTGTGATGCTCATTGTTACCTCGTGAATGAATGTTGCCCTAAACTAGTCTGATTTGAAAGTGTTAGCAAATGCTAGCTATGTGAACTTGAAAGCCTGAGCAAATGAACTAATTTGTACATCATTGTCGAGACTCGTATTCTTAGATTGATTTAGATTCACAATTGATCGATCACAACAATGGAATTTCAATTAGGGGCATAAAAATGAAAACAATACCGAAAAAAGCTCTGAAACATGCAGATATTCTTGAGCAAATGCGAGGATTCAGCGACTCTGATGTGAACTATCGCGATTCTCGAACCTGGAGTCTGGTTTACCATCTTGACGACCAACATACTGAATTTCTGAAACAGGCTTATGGTATGTATTTTTCTGAGAATGCGCTCAACCCTATGGCATTTAAAAGCCTGAAACGGTTTGAAACAGATATTATTAATATGACAGCCCAGATGCTCTCCGGTGATAAAAAAGCAGTGGGCACCCTGACATCCGGTGGGACAGAGAGTTGTCTGTTACCTGTATTGACCTATCGAGATCTTGCCCGAGCAAAAAGAAAACTCCCCTTCACGCCTGAGATGATTGCCCCTGAGAGCATTCATGTCGCCTGGAGCAAGGCCGCCCAATATTTTGGAGTTAAAATCAGGTATGCCCCCCTGAAACAAGATTTTCGGGTAGATGTTGAAGCCGTGAGGAAAATGATCAACCGGCGTACCATCTTACTGGTAGGTTCAGCGCCATCTTATCCACACGGTGTCATCGATCCCATAGAGGAATTGGGCAAGGTAGCACAGCAATATGACCTGCCCCTGCATGTGGATTCCTGTCTGGGAGGATTCCTGCTACCATTTATTGAGAAGAATGATGGATCTATACCTCCCTTCGATTTTCGAATCCCTGGAGTTACATCAATTTCAGCTGATGTGCATAAATATGGTTTTGCAGCCAAGGGCGCCTCTACTGTGGTTTACCGTGATATGAAATATATGAAGCATCAATTTTTCATCCATCAGGACTGGCCAGGCGGTGTATTTGCTTCACCGGCTTTACTCGGGACGAGACCCGGAGGTTCCTTTGCAGCAGCCTGGGCTGCCATACATGCCCTGGGAGAAGATGGGTATTGTGCGAATGCTCAAAAGATTATGGAAATCACAAGAGAACTTCAGAGTGGGATTACAAATATTGATGGTCTGGCTATTCTTGGGCAACCTGAGATGAGTGTTTTCGCCTATCATTCTACAGATGACAAGGTCAATATTTTTGCAGTGGGTGATCAAATGGAATCCAGGGGTTGGCAGATTGATCGCCTTCAGCGTCCCGAGGGTTTGCATGTGATGGTGGTTCCTGGACATGCAAGAATTACAATTGAGTACTTATCTGATTTAAAAGATTCAGTTGAGACAGTTCGTTCGAATCCTGGTCTGGCAGCAAAGGGTAATGCTGCCATGTATGGAATGATTGCCAAGCTACCCTTCCGAAGTATGATCAAGAAAGAAGTCATGAAAATGATGGAAGAGCTCTACAGCCCTGAGGGCTCAATGCCCATGGATGGTGATAACAATCCTCTATCCGTACGAATTATGGCTAAGATCTTGCAGCGGTTTAGTAAGGTGAAAGGAGCGAAAGAATGACTCTTTTTAAAAAACTATTAATCGGATTAGGAGTCGCTGTAATATTATTAATTATTGCTGCTGTCTGGTTTGTGGTGTCACTGTTTTCTGAACCGGATATGTCAAATTTACCAGAACATTACCCATTCAAATCAGCAGCCGCAAAGGTAAGATATTTAGCCTATTATGATGAAAGAGCGCAACAATGGCCGGTTGATTCCGAAGCAAGTCTAGTAGAAACATCTTTTGGAAAAACATTTGTTCGCGTTTCTGGTCCATTGCTTGCTCCACCTTTGATATTGCTCCCCTCTACCAGTTCCTCATCGCTGATATGGTTGCCAAATATTCAGGCATTATCACAACAATATCGGGTTTATGCCATCGATAACATTTATGACGTTGGTCGCAGTGTAAACATCAAAAGCATAAACAGTCCTGATGATCTGGTAAACTGGCTCGACGAATTGTTTACCGAACTGGACCTGGGAGACAGCATTAATCTTATGGGACTTTCATTTGGGGGTTGGTTGACAAGTCAATTTGTACTTAGCCATCCAAACAGAATAAATAAAGCAGTGTGGCTTGCTCCCGTAGCCACGATCCATCAAATTCCTGGGGAATGGGCCTGGCGTGCAATTCTATCAGCCTTACCCCATCGATACTTTATGAAAAAATTCATGATTGAGTGGCTTTTTGCAGATTTACTAAAACAAAATGATGAAATCAGCATTAAGCATCTTGACCAGTTAGTTGAAGATGCCATGATGGGACTAAAAAGCTATACCTTCAGGATGCCTGTCACCCCAACGGTGTTATCGGACAAGGAATTACAGGAAATCCAGGTGCCGGTCCTCTTTTTGGTTGGCGAAAACGAGAAACTGTATCCTGCGAAAACAGCTGTAATGCGTCTTAATACTATAGCTCCACAGATCCAAACTGAGATTATCCCTCATGCTGGTCATGATTTAACAATCGTCCAGACAACTTTAGTAAATAAAAAGATTCTAGATTTTCTTGGAAAAACCAGGGGTAACTGGAACACAAATGATGATAAGTAAATAGAACTGAATGTTTTAGGAGAAAGCTCAATGAAATACGATCACATCGGTCAAATGATCACCATTAAAATTGCTGAATATGGTGATAATACCGCACTCAGATATAAGATTGGTGATGGCTGGGCATCTTTAACCTACAAAGAATTCGGCGAAAAGATTACCAATCTAGCCTGTGCCATGATTCAGTCCGGTGTAAAACAGGGTGATTCGGTGGGCATTTATTCAGCCAACCGTTATGAGTGGGCAGTGAGTGATTTTGCCTGTATCCTGGTTGGCGCCATCTCAGTTCCCATTTATGCCACGAATACTCTGGATCAGGCCAAGTACATCATCCAGGATGCTGGCATCAAGCTGATTTATGTGGGAAACCTGGGACAGTATACAAATCTGGCCACCATTCATAAGAACGGCCAGCACCTCCAGGTGGTTTCCTATGATCCAGCCATTGAGATCGACACTAAGTTCGCCACTTATTTCCGAGATTATCTAAATGTACAGGATCAGGATAAATTGCTCAAGGAAATGCATCTTCGTTCAGGGAAGATCAAAACTGACGATGTTACCACTGTTATTTATACTTCTGGTACAACGGGGCATCCCAAGGGTGTCATGTTATCTCATGGAAATTTGTTTCATCAGTTTGAATGTGTGGATGCGAATTTTAGTGTCAGCCATGAGGATGTTTCTCTGTGTTTTTTACCCCTGAGCCATGTCTATGAACGCATGTGGTCCTATTATGTCTATCTCAAAGGTGCCACTCAAACCTATCTGGAAGACCCCAAGCAGGTTATTGAAACCATGCAGGAAGTCAAGCCTACGGCCATGGTATCAGTTCCCAGGCTATATGAAAAAATCTATGCTGCCGTATTGAATTCTCAGGAGAGTGCCTCCAAAGTGAAACGCTACCTGTTTACTAAGGCCATTGAGACGGGTAGGGTTTACAATAATCTACTTTTTAGAAACCAGGAGATACCATCTGGGCTGGCATTGAAATACAAGGTTCTTGATAAATTGGTGCTTTCCAAAGTGCGAGCAGTCGTCGGTGGTGATAAGAATTTCTTTTCAGCCGGAGGAGCTCCCCTGGATAAAAGTATTGAAGAATTTTTCCTGGCCTGTGGTTTACTAATTTGTCAGGGTTATGGTCTGACTGAGACTTCTCCCATGATTTCATACAATACCCCTGAAAATTTCAAGTTTGGTACGGTTGGAAAGCTGGTACCCAATTGCGAAGTCAGAATTGCTGACAATGGTGAAATCCAGGCCAGAGGTCCCCAGATCATGAAAGGCTACTTCAATAATCCGAAAGCCACTGCCGAAAGTATTGTGGATGGCTGGTTCAAGACCGGTGATGTGGGTGAGTTTGATGAGGATGGTTTTCTGAAGATCACTGATCGCATCAAGGATCTGATCATCACTTCTGGGGGTAAAAATATTGCTCCCCAGAATATTGAGAAGTTGATTGGTAAAGATTTTTTCATTGATCAGATTATTGCTATTGGGGACAAGCGCAACTTTGTCAGTGCTTTGATTGTACCGGCTTTTGAAAGTCTAGAGGCCTGGGCGCATAAAAAGAAAATTCAATTCCAGGACAATGAGGAACTGATCGCCCATCCCCACGTGATTGACTTCTTTAGAGAACGTATTGATCAACAGTCACAGAAACTGGCGAACTATGAAACTATCAAGAAATTCAGGCTGATGGCCAAACCCTTCACCCAGGAGGGTGGCGAGATCACACCAACCCTAAAACTCAAACGCAAGCAGATCAACGAAAAGTTTAAAGCCCTGATCGAGACCATGTATCGTAAACATTAATTCTTGATTGCTACATTAAAGTGTGGTTTTTACCTTCAAAAACTGCAAATTATGACAAAATTTGTCATGGTAATGAAAAACCAAACGGATGGTCCAGAGAAGGAGTTCTGACATGCTTACTTTTGATGTGAATTGGGTAGCTATTGTTGTCTTGATAATTATAAATATGGGACTGGGTGCAATGTGGTATGGTCCTCTGTTTGGAAAGCCCTGGATGGAGGGTGTTGGCATAAAAATGGAAGATGTTGAAGGCTCAAGTATGATGCCTGCTTATGCAGTGGCCATTTTGAACTCTTTCCTCATGGCGTTTATCATGGCCAACGTGATTGCCTGGACGGGCACTGTCAGCATTGGTGGCGGGTTGTTTCTTGGGCTTTTAATGTGGCTGGGATTTACTGGTTTTTCTTTTGGTGTAAACCACGCTTTCGAAATGCGTTCACTAAACTTGTGGTTTATTAATTCTGGAATGTATCTGGTGGGTCTGCTCATCATGGGCGCAGTACTGGCTATTTGGTAGTCGTCCCATTTATGTTAAGATCAGCCGGCTCTTACCCGGTGAGACTAGATTTTTTTAAACCCAAAAATCAATTTTAGTAAACCTTTCAGCTTAAACGACCAGTTGCCACCTACCATCATCATAAAACCGACCCAGCGACGGTATACGAAACCGGGCACCGGGGTCCAATAGAACTGTTTATTGAGGGGGAGATAGTCATTCACAATTACTCGAACTTCAGTCATCTCAAGTAAACCGAGTTCACCGTGGGTTCGGCCCACACCACTTTGCTTAAAACCACCCCATGGTAAATTTGGAATTCCATGAGAAATAAGGTGATTATTTATGGTTACCACTCCGGCTTCCAGCTGTGAGGCTATTTTACGACCGAGTCGGTGATTTTTGGTCCAGACCGAGGCAGTCAATCCAAGATCAGAATCATTGGCTAACTGAATGGCTTCCTCAATTGATTTAAAGGGCATAACGCCAATAACAGGTCCAAAAGTTTCTTCCTTCATGATCCGCATGCCCTGGTTTACATCAGTTAGAATAGTTGCAGGTAGTGCTTGCTCAATCGTCTCATCTATCTGAGACATAGCTTCAACGGAGGCGCCTTGACTGATGGCTTCTTCTAGCATCTTTCTGACTGCGTCCTGCTGTCTGGAAGTTGTCATGGCACCAATATGAGTTTCTTTTTGTTCTGGATTCCCTACGCGCAATTTTTCAACTTTTTTTTTGAGAAGTTTCAGGAAGGGTTTGTAAACTTCGCGATGCACATAAACACGTTCAACCCCGGCACAACTCTGACCAGAATTGGATAGACCGGCCCAAATTGCTCCATTAACGGCTTTTTTAAGATTTGCTTCGGCACAGACAATCATGGGATCATTACCACCCAGCTCAAGCGAGACAGGCGTGAGGGTTTCAGCAGCTTTTTTCATAAGAATTTTGCCGACGGGGACACTGCCAGTAAAAAACAATTTATCTATACCCGCTTCTAGAAAGGCATCTCCAGCTATCCGACCGGCGATATTTATCTGGACAAAAAGGTCCTGAGGTAATTCACCAGCATCAACAATTTTTTGAATAACCTGGCCTACCATCTGTGTTTCAGAAGCGGCCTTATAAAGCAAACCATTACCAGACATAAGGGCCATGAGAATTTCGTGCATGGGGATTGCCAGTGGATAGTTCCAGGGCGAAATAATGCCGATAACTCCCATAGGGACATGTTGGAGGCGATTGCGAGTGAATAGTCCGAATATATGGGAGCCCTTGACTCGACGTTCTCTCAAAACACGAGCTGAATGCTTGATATAGTAGTCGAAGGCCAGTACTGCTGATGAAATTTCAGTCATATAGGCATCTGCCAGGGTTTTACCATTGTCAGCAGAGATGATCCTGGCATATTCTTCACCGTGCTCAATAAGATGAGCCTGCATTTTTCTGAGGTGCAAACCACGCTCTGAAAACGATAGATCTGTCCATTTGGCTTGTGCTTTTCTGATGCGGGATACGGCGTACTGAATATCTTCCAGAGTGTTTTGTGGTATTTGACCTAAAGACTCACCAGTGGCTGGATTGAATGCTTCGGTATGTGAAAGTGCTGACATAATTTCCCCTTTAATGGCTCAGAAAATGTATACAGAATGATGCGTCGAGCAATTTATTTTATTTGTTGAAACTTTTACTCCTGAGTTGTTTATAATTCCTGATGCCTCCCATGATTTAAGGCAGTAACAATGCTGAAATAGCTTATCTTGGGCACTGAAGATTCAAGAATATTGCACACTTTTTAAATCAATTAGTCCATTGTAAGCTTTGGATTGAATAATTATGATCAGGATGAGATTATGAAGAAACTAACGAATATAGATCTTTGTAGAACCACAGATGAAGAAGCTTTGAAATTTAAATCAACAGCTGAACTTCCCAGCCTTAATAAGGTGATCGGGCAAGAACGCGCAGTGCGAGCACTCCAGTTTGGCCTCGAGCTTCTGGCTCCTGGTTACAATGTGTTTGTTGGTGGCGTCCCAGGAACAGGCAAGAGTACCATAGTTAAGAGTCTTGTCCAAAAGTTTGCCGCCAATAAACCTGTTCCACCAGACTGGATTGTGGTGTTCAATTTTCGTGATGAGTATCATCCCAGCGTATTTCAGTTGCCAGCTGGACAGGGCAACAAATTCGCCAAACAAATGAAGCGCTTGATTAACAGTTTGAGTACAGATCTTCCCAAGGTTTTCACCGGAGAGATTTATGGCAAGCGCAAAAAGGAAATCACGGCCGAATTCGATACAGGGCGTGAAGAGATAATTGCCGCTGTCAATGCAGAGGCTGCTGAACAAGACATCCAATTAAATCTGACTCAGGCAGGTTTTCAAACCATCCCACTTAAAGATGGCGTGCCCATGGGTGAAGCAGATCTGTCTGCCCTAACCGAACAGGAATTGTCGGTTATTAATGAAAAAATCAATCTGATCCAGGAACATTTACGAGAAGCTCTTCGCGATATGGCCGAATTGGAAGAGGAACGGGCAGACGTGGTTGAAACCCTCCAGGAAAAAATAGCTCTGGATTCAGTGGAAAACAGAATCGGCAGGCTACTTGAAAATTATTCAGATCATCCTGGGCTCTTGAAATATCTTGAGGCAGTCCGGGATGATATCGCTGAACATGTTCAGGAGTTTGTCGGGATGAATGGACCTGCAGAAGGTGATCAGGAATCGAGTCCCCGAGAGACTCAAAAAGCTTTGATGCAGAGATACAAGGTCAATCTGTTGGTGGATAATTGCCGCCAAAAGGGTGCACCAGTTATTGTTAATGACAATCCTTCTTATTACAATCTTTTCGGTAGAATTGGGAAGGATGCTGTCATGGGGGGCTGGTATAGTGATTATACCATGATTAGTTCCGGCGCCATGTTGCGTGCCAATGGTGGATTTCTCATTCTGGATATTCAGAATGTCTTGCAGAGTGGAAATGTATGGGAATATCTGAAACGAACTCTCAAAAACAAATCCTTACAAATTGAAGATGTGAATGAGCAGTACGGCTTAAACGCTACAAGCTCTCTGCAACCTGAACCCATTCCTCTTGATTTAAATGTCATTCTTCTCGGTCGTTCTGATCATTTTCATTACCTCCAGGAAGTTGATGAGGCCTTTAATAAAACCTTTAAGGTTCGGGCAGATTTCGACTATGAAGTGACCCGCAATGCTAAAAATGAACATCTTCTCTGCCAGTTCATCGCGAAAGTTTGCCGGGAAAGAAAGTCGCCTCATTTTACCTCCGAGGCTGCCACCCAGATTATTGTGTTCAGTTCTAGATTAGCAGGAGATAAAGGTAAACTTTCCCTCCAGTTTGGAACGCTGGTGGGCCTGATAACTGAATCAGCTTACTGGGCTAAAAAACAAAAACATCGCCAGGTTCAGATGGAAGATGTCCGCAAGGCTATTTCTGAAAAACGCTTTCGGGGGAGTCTCTATGAAGAGAAGGTCTGGGAAAACATTGAGAGCGAAACCTTGATGATTGACGTGACTGGCCAGCGAATTGGTCAGATCAATGGCCTGGCAGTTTATTCCATGGGTGACAATTCATTCGGAAAACCATCCAGAATTACAGCAACAACCTATATGGGCGAACCAGGAATTATATCAGTGGAGCGGGAAGCAAAACTGTCAGGGAAAACCTATGACAAGGGTAATTTAATTATCAATGGCTTCCTCGGTCAGACCTTCGCCCAAAGCTTTCCCTTGTCTGTGACTATTACGCTGACATTTGAACAATCCTATGGTGGTATTGATGGGGATAGCGCAAGCTCTACTGAAATCTATGTGATTCTCTCGGCCCTGTCTAGAATCCCAATTAAACAGGGAATAGCAGTCACGGGCTCTGTCAACCAGTGGGGTGAAATTCAAGCAATTGGCGGTGTTAATGAGAAGATTGAGGGCTTCTTTCATCTCTGTAAACTCCGTGGTTTAACTGGAGAGCAGGGAGTAATTATTCCATCTGCAAATGTAGATCACCTTATGATTCTCCCAGATATTCAGGCTGCTGTGAAAGCTGGTAAATTCAATATCTGGTCAGTTGACACCATCTCGGAGGGCATTGAGATACTTACAGGTGAAAAAGCAGGTACTCTGAACAGGCATGGTAACTTTCCGGCTAGAACCGTTTTTGGAGAAGCGCAGAGTCAACTAAAAAAGTATTTTGCTAAAGGGCAAAATCTGAACAAACAGAACTAGAAACATCAAAAAAATAGCTAATACGGCTCAATAGTTGCTTAGTCCAATACTTGTGAAAAATAAATGGTGTAACATATCATTCTGCATTGTATTAAGCCTAGGTGGTATTAGTTTTTGATCATGAATGAGCCGCGATATTCAGGCCTTGATCTTCATCAAGATAACGCCTTAAAACAGCAGGTAAATCTTTCGGCTCAGGAGCAGAAACCAGTCGGTTCAAGTATACAAAATCCAGTCAATTTTAATCCAATAAAAAATAGTTTCGTTTAGCGGGAGTTCGATTTCATGGCGAAAAAAGTAATTAGTATTAATGAGGCAACCATTCGTTTTGCAGGAGACTCTGGCGATGGTATGCAATTAACGGGTACGCGCTTCACAGAAGCAACTGCCATTGTGGGTAATGATCTTAAAACCATTCCCAATTATCCTTCGGAAATTCGTGCTCCTCTCGGAACGCTGGCCGGTGTGAGTGCCTTCCAGTTGATGTTCGGATCTCAGCGGGTCTTCACCCCTGGTGATTTACCAGATACATTGGTGGCCATGAACCCAGCTGCCCTGAAAGTACATTTAAAGGATTTGAAAAAGGGTGGAACCATTCTGGCCAACGCCAACGCCTTTAGTGAAAAAAATCTTAAAATGGCCACCTGGGAAGCCAATCCACTTACGGATGGATCTCTCGATGGATATACTGTTTATAGTATCGAGATGTCCAAGTTGGTAGGAAAGGCTCTGGAAAATTCAGATCTGACCTCGAAAGGTATCGAGCGCACCAAAAATATGTTTGCCCTGGGTGTTCTGTTTTGGATGTACAACCGTCCCATCGAACCAACCGAAGCATGGCTAAGAAAAAAATTCGCCAAAAATCCTTCCATTGCCGAAGCAAATATCACAGCAATGAAAACGGGTTATAATTATGGTGAGACCACAGAAATATTTACGACTTCATATGCCGTGGAAAAAGCTGATCTACCAAAAGGTAAGTATCGCAATATCACCGGCAATGTTGCCGTTGCATATGGTTTGGTTGCAGCCGCTGAAAAAGCCGGCAAAGAATTGTTCCTGGGCTCATATCCAATTACTCCAGCCAGTGAAATTCTCCACACGCTTTCAGGTCTCCGAAACCATGGGGTTAAGACATTTCAGGCAGAAGACGAAATTGCAGGCATCACCTCAGCTATCGGTGCTTCCTATGCCGGTGATCTCGCTGTCACCACGACATCTGGCCCTGGTATGGCCCTGAAAACAGAAGCTATTGGATTGGCTATTATCACTGAACTTCCCCTTGTTATTGTGAATGTCCAGCGTGGTGGACCAAGTACAGGAATGCCGACAAAGATGGAACAGTCAGATTTGCTTCAAGCTGTCCATGGACGCAATAGCGATGCGCCAATACCTGTTATTGCCGCTCAGGATCCAGCTGATTGTTTTGATTGTGCCTTTGAGGCTGCCAGGGTTGCCATGAAATATATGACCCCGGTGATTCTGTTAACAGATGGCTATCTCGGTCAGGGTTCAGGGCCATGGAAAATTCCTGACCCTAAAAAACTGCCTAAGATTGAGGTAAGTCACCCAGATTCATCCGCTATCGGTGAAGACGGATTTATGCCTTATGCACGCGATGAGAATGAAACTCGCCCCTGGGCTATCCCTGGAACACCCGGCTTGGAGCATCGTATCGGTGGGCTTGAAAAAGAGAACCTCACTGGGATGGTGAGTCAAGATCCTGAGAATCATCAAGTCATGACGGATATTAGAGCTCGCAAAGTAGAGAATATTACTCAAGATATTCCACCTTCAGAAATTCACGGCGACACTAAGGGAAAAGTACTGGTACTTGGATGGGGAAGCACCCATGGAGCTATTCATGTGGCTGTAGAACGTGCGCGTGCCAAGGGACAATCGGTTAGCCAGCTGCATCTGCGTTGGGTCAGCCCCTTCCCCTCAGATTTAAAAACTGTCTGTGATGGTTTTGATGAAATTCTCATTCCTGAAGTGAACTCAGGTCAACTGGCTTTGCTCCTTAAGGCTGAATTAATCAGACCAATTCACCAGCTCAACATAGTACGAGGTGAACCCTTCCGTGCTTCTGAGATTGAAGAAAAAATAAACGAGATTCTCGGATAATCTCCGAGCAAAATAGATAAGGTATTGCAAGATGAGTGAGACTATTCAAGGCATAGAAGAGTTGAATCTGACCCGAAAAGATTTTGTACCCGGTAATGAAGTTCGCTGGTGTCCGGGTTGTGGGGATTATTCGGTTCTGGCAAATATGCAAAAAACCCTGCCTGTTCTGGGTGTAAAAAAAGAGAATTATGCGTTTATTTCAGGTATTGGCTGCTCCAGTCGATTCCCGTATTACATGGATACCTACGGTTTCCATTCGATTCATGGACGCGCCCCCGCCATTGCTTCCGGTGTCAAGCTAGCCAATCCCGATCTGACAGTCTGGGTGATAACTGGGGATGGAGATGGATTCTCCATTGGTGGAAACCACATGATACACGCATTGAGACGCAACATTGATATGAATATCATGTTGTTTAACAACCGAATCTATGGTTTAACCAAGGGTCAGTATTCTCCCACATCTTTACTGGGCAAGAAAACCAAATCATCACCATTTGGCTCTGTTGACCGTCCTTTTAACCCCAGCGCTGTTGCCCTGGGTGCCAACGCCACCTTTATTGCACGGGCTCTGGATGTAGATGCCAAGGGTTTGCAGGAAAGTATCAAACGATCCCAACGTCACAAAGGTGCCTCGTTTATAGAAGTATACCAAAATTGCCTCATTTTCAACGATGGTGAGTTTGCAGATGTTGAGAATAAGGCGACTCGTCCTGATAGTGCTCTATTTGTTGTTCATGGTGAACCCATGATTTTTGGTAAGGATAAGGATAAAGGCATCATCATGAAGGATAACCATCCCAAGGTTGTCCATCTTGGTGAGGAATGGACAGAAGAAGATCTTTTGATACACGATGAAACCAATCCAATTATCACCAATCTCCTGCTTGAAATGACTTTTGATCCCAAGAATCCAACACCATTTGGTGTACTTCGGGCCGTTGATGCACCTACTTATGATGAGATGCTAGTCGACCAGATCAGAGAGGTTACAGAGATTAAAGGCAAGGGTACTCTGGAAGACCTGTTCTATAGTGGTGATGTTTGGGAGGTTAAGTAGTTTAGGGGTGAAATATGTTTCAATATGATGAAAAAGTTCTAAAGGATCAGCTGCTTGAGTTGATTCGTCTGGCTGCCACTGATTTACCCAAAGATGTTGTGGACAGCATTCAGGCAGCCCAACAGAATGAGGATGAGGGCTCACCAGCTCGCAGCGTTTTTGGAATGATTCTGAAAAATATCGAGCTGGCTCGTGTTGAATCTACACCAATCTGCCAGGATACCGGAACCAATATCTATCTCGTTCACATTCCTGAAGGCGTGGGTATGCGTAAGCTGACAGCCTTAATCCATGCAGCCACTTCTGAAGCGGTCGATAAGAGTTATCTCCGTCCAAATGCAGTGGATAGTATTACCGGTAAAAATTCAGGCAACAACATTGGAGAAGGTCAGCCCTTTATCCATTTTGAAGAATGGGACAACGATTATATCGAGTTCAAACTCATGCTTAAGGGAGGGGGATGTGAGAACGTGTCCACTCAATACAAGCTTCCTGATGTGGGTTTGGGTGCCGGACGTGATCTGGATGGCGTTTATAAGGTCATTGTGGACGCAGTCAATGCTGCTCAAGGTCTAGGATGTGCTCCCGGTGTTCTTGGTATTGGTATTGGTGGTGACAGAACCAGTTCACATCTCACAGCCAAGTCTCAGCTATTCAGAAAAATGACAGATACCAATCTAAACTCAGATCTGGCCAAAATGGAATCCAATCTATTAACAGATTTGAATAAGCTTGGTGTTGGCCCCATGGGTTTTGGTGGGAATACTACCATTCTGGGTGTGAAAATGGGCACCATGCACCGCTTACCAGCTTCTTTCTTTGTATCCATTTCCTACATGTGTTGGGCTTATAGAAGACACAGTATGATTCTGAAAAGCAGTGGGGAGGTAAGCTATGATTAAGCTACAATTGCCCATTTTGGAAGCAGCCATCCGTGAATTGAAGATGGGTGATGAAGTTGCCATCTCAGGTTTGATGGTAACAGCCAGAGATGCGGCCCACAAATACATCCATGAGAATTGGCCGGATTGGCTGAATCCCATTATGGAAAATAGTATGATCTACCATTGTGGTCCTGTGGTTAAGCAGCATGAAGATGGCTCCTGGTCATTTGTTGCTGCTGGTCCCACCACAAGTATTCGTGAAGAACCCTATGAAGCTGCCGTGATGGAGCACTATAAAGTTCGCGCCGTGATTGGCAAAGGTGGCATGGGTGAAAAAACCCTGGCTGGCCTGGCCAAATCAGGTGGAGTTTACTTGCATGCCATTGGTGGTATGGCTGCCTCGCTGGCCAAATCTGTGGTGAGGGTTCATGATGTCTATATGCTGGATGAGTTGGGAGTACCTGAGGCTTTCTGGCATATTGAGGTAAAGGATTTTCCTGCCGTGGTTACCATGGATAGCCATGGTGGATCTCTTCATAAATCCATCAAAGCCAAATCAGATGAGGTTGCCAAGAAGCTTATTTTTGGGTGATCACATCAAGTTATAAGTTTGAAGAAAAAATGACCTGAACAGGTCATTTTTTTTACTCAGGATTTGCGAATCATCTTGCGATGGGGGATTCCAGCCTCATAAAAAATTCCACCTGTTTCCTCAAATCCAAGACGGGTATAAAATGCTATGGCTGAAACCTGCGAGTTTAAATATGCTGGTTCATAATCTTCAATCTGATCCAGAACAAATTGTACCAGGGCCTCACCGACACCCTTACCTCTAGCTGATTTCAGTACTGCAAAACGCTCGAGCTTCTGTCCATGTTGAGTCTTACGCCAGCGAGCAGTACCTACTGGAAGCCCATTGAGGCTCGCTAGAATGTGGGTAGAACTTTCTTCAAATTCATCATATTCTATTTCCGGGGGAACCTGCTGCTCCATGACAAAAACTTCCTCTCGAATCAGCCTGGAAGCCAGTATGTCCTCATCGGATTGAATAAGGGAAACCTTAATCAAATTTTGAGCACTCATTAATTCACTCCACTTTCACCAACACCACCCTCAAAGAAGGCATTTCGCTTTTGAAATTGTTTCCATTTTTGCTCAAGGAAGGGACTTATGTAAAGTGCGAGGGCAATTACTGGGAGAGCACCAATAATATCCACAACATAATGATACCTCAAATATACAGTGGCAACAGGCAGAGAGATTGCCAGAGGTAATTGGATCCAGAAGTAAGTTCGATGGTAGCGCCAGGCCATAATCAAGGTTAATAAAACGATAGCATTATGCATGGAAGGAAAAGCGTCACGAACGCGATACGGAGACAGATCAACAATGCTGCGGGTTATCCAGGAAAATATGGATGTATCTTCCCAGATATCGATCTGATAGAGTTCCGAAATAACCAGATAGGGGGATGATGCAGGAAAAAAGATATATGCCACAAAACCTATGAAATAACTAATCATCACGGTGAGCATGACGGTTCTAAAGTTCTGATATTGTTTTTTTATGTAAAGCAAACCCAACAGGATCAGGGTCATGAAATAATAATTCAAATATGCCAGGGCAAACCAATCGGTTAACAGAGGATCATAAAATTGTTCTGCCCAAACGGAAGGTTGAACCCCAAAAAGTTTCCCATCCAGATTTACCAGTGTATAGTGGATGTCATGAGGGTTAATTAAAAATATGGTATCCTGAAGATTGAAGTAGATGACAAGTACAAATATGAAGGGTACAAAATCTCGAATGATTTGGAATATTTTGTTTTCAGCCCGGAAAAGAATCAACCAGTAAAATACCAGGGTGAAAAAAGCGGAAGCAAATATCCTAAAAAAACTCACAGTGATATTTTGCGAATATGGTAGTTCGTTGATCATGATATAAAGGTTTGATAAACAGGCAAAGACGAGAGTGAATGTGATCAGCACAAGACCGATAAGTTCCTCAATACGAATAGCCTGGAACAAGGCATTGTTAAATATGGTTTTCCCCTTCATCGGCACCAAAATAAGCTGAGCAATGAGGAATTGTAGACCAAAATGTATCTTCTGAACAGATATTATAACACCCCGTTTACCGACACTTATTTTATAAGTTGTTGTATGCTAAATAGTGCATGAGTATATGCACCGAACCATAGCTTGAAATGCGTGGTGGCGGGATTAAATTTTGCCTACAATTTTATATACAATTCTATTGATAGAGTGAGAGGAGTTTTTTTTGGATACAAAAGCACCAGAGGGGAAACTGGGAGTTCTAATTCCTGGCCTAGGCGCAGTATCAACCACATTCATAGCCGGTGTTGATGCCATTATTAACGGGCATTCAGCTCCCATTGGAAGTGTGACTCAGATGGGAACCATTCGACTGGGCAAAAGGACTGAAAATCGGAGTCCCAAAATTAAAGATTTTGTACCTCTCGCTGAATTGCAGGATCTGGTTTTCGGTGCCTGGGATATTTTTGAAGATGATGGCTATCAGGCTGCTACACGAGCACAGGTACTAACTCCGCAGGATCTTGAAAAAGCTAGACCTCTTCTGGAATCGGTCAAACCCATGAAAGCAGTTTTTGATCAGGATTATGTAAAAAATCTGGATGGAGTCCACAAGAAATCAGCTCCCAATAAAATGCTTCTCGCCGAAATGCTCATGGATGATATTAAAGCATTTAGAAAAACTAACAATACGACACGCGAAGTCATGATCTGGTGTGCTAGCACCGAGACTTACCTGGAGCCTTCAGAGATACATAGTAGTCTGGAAAAATTTGAAGCTGCTTTGGTGGACAATGACCCGCTTATTGCTCCGAGTATGATTTATGCCTATGCCGCCTTAAAAAGCGGTGTACCCTTTCTCATGGGCGCACCAAACCTGACGGTCGATATCCTTGCCATCCAGGAGCTGGCTATGGCAGAGGGCTTGCCCATTGGCGGCAAAGATTTTAAAACAGGTCAAACCCTGATGAAGACCATTTTGGCTCCCGGACTGAAATCCAGGATGTTGGGCGTTGAAGGTTGGTTCTCTACCAACATACTTGGTAATAGAGATGGAGAAGTGCTTGATGACCCCATGTCGTTCAAATCAAAAGAGGTCTCAAAAAAGGGCGCGCTGGATTACATCCTCCAGCCAGACACTTATCCAGATCTTTACAAAGATCTCTACCATAAGGTGCGAATCAATTACTATCCACCCCGTGGGGACGCCAAAGAGGGTTGGGACAACATTGATATCTTTGGTTGGATGGGTTACAAGATGCAGATCAAAGTTGACTTCCTGTGTCGCGACTCCATCCTGGCTGCACCGATCGTATTAGACCTGGTATTATTTGCTGATCTGGCTCTCCGCTATAAAATGCGAGGCATTCAGGAATGGCTATCCTTCTATTTTAAGGCACCAATGGTTGCGCCAGAGCTTTATCCAGAACATGATATCTTTATTCAACTCACCAAATTAAAGAATACCTTGCGCTGGATGATGGGAGAAGAACTCATCACACATGTAGGACACGAATATTATGATAGTTACGAATAGGATTGTGAGTAGAAATGTTTAATCGCAAAAATCTTGTTGAGAGCTACTACAAGGTTGTCAAATCAATCGTTTCACACTCTCCTCTAGCGGGAATGAATCCCAACTCCATATCATTTACGGCATCTATTATTGGTGTCATCGCAGCAATCTTTTTCATGTTTGGCCATAGTGCCACAGCCGGAATGCTACTTCTGCTGAGCGGTATTTTAGACACCCTGGACGGAACGGTGGCCAGGCTTGGTGAGCGTTCAAGTAAATTTGGTGCCACGCTGGACTCGAGTCTTGATCGCTATGTTGAGATGTTCGTATTTATGGGCATCACCTACCATTTTAAAGATAGTCCCATGTTTTTTTGGTCCTTCCTGGCCATCATGGGATCCATGATGGTGAGTTATATTCGAGCTCGGGCACAATCACTTGGGATTCAGGAATTGGTTGGTTTCATGCAGCGCTTTGAACGATTTGTCATTCTTTCTGTAGGTGCTATTCTCAATCCCTGGGGTGTTGGATTATTCGGGTCTGAGATTGTCTTGGAAGTCTCCATCATCATATTGGCAGTAGGAACCAATTACACGGCCTACCAACGTCTGATGATCGTAAAAAAAGTTGAGGACGATTCAGCTGATCCCTCCTAAAATACTGGCTATTATCCCCCTGCTTGTGGCTCAATACACACTGGGAAAAAAGGCAGCCTTTCCGCTTGGTCTGATCATGGGCCTCAATGCTTGGGAAATTGGAATTATCGTTATTCTCTCGGATTTTGTTCTCATGGTAATTATCAATCACATGTTTGATCTGTCCTTTGAAAAGTTCAAATGGGCTATGTATTTACGAGAGCGTTCAACACGCATACAAGCACGTTTGAGTAAACGGAATTGGACTGCAGGGCTTATGAAAATTGGCTGGTTAGGTCCTTTGATTATGACCACGATACCTTTTGGCGGTGGTGTATGGACCGGGATATCTCTGGCGAGAGTGATGAATCTTTCGAGCAGACAATCTACTTTTGCTGTTGGGGTAGGGGTCATTTTAGGCTGCCTTATTTTCATCCTCGCAGCGCTGGGTATCTTGAGTATTGTAGAAATTTCTGAAGCTGGAGTGTAGAGAATTGAAGCAGAGAACGATGATAGGTGACTGGAAATGATGAGAACCTGGGTACGACGAATACAAAGTCTACGAATTGAAGAGATTATTTTTCTGGTATTCCTGATTCCATCGATACTGATTACGATCAGAGCCAATTGGTACTTTTATACCACGACGGGTGCTGATTCAAAGAAAATTGAAGGTGGCATCTCCCGTATTATTGTAACTCTAATATTAATGATGATTTTTTATTGGTTTCTCTGGTACAGACCAGATAAGAAAGCTTTCAAATTTATCCGTGAGATCGCCCCCTTTATTTTTGCAATCGCCATCTACACCAATCTTCATGATACGATTCATTTTGTAAATCCCCACGATGTTCACTTTCAACTGAATGCCATTGATGAATGGATGTTTGGTGTGTCCCCGACAGTGTGGGCTGAGAAGTTTTATACTCCTTGGCTGACAGACTGGTTGTCTTTTGCTTATATGAATTATTTCTGGATTACCGTCATCCTGGTGCTTTACATGTATTACAAGGGTGAGAAGCGTGAATTCAGAACCGTTATGCTTACCATGATGCTGTGCTACTACGGTGGCTATATGCTCTACATTTTGTTGCCGGCGGCACCCCCTCGTCTTGCCCTGGCTGATCTTTATACCATCAATATTTTTAAGGGTACCTCACTCATCTCAGATAGCGCCCGTGCAGTTGTGAATATCAGTGCAGCCTCAGCCAGGGGGGCTTTCCCATCTCTACACTGTACCATCACATTCCTCACTTTAGGTATGGCCTGGCGTTTTCACAAAGGGCTATTTTGGATTTTTCTCCCCATCGGTGTGTCATTAATCGTTGCTACGGTCTATTTACGGCACCACTATATTGTAGATATCTATGCTGGTCTGTTCCTCTGCGCCGCAGTCTGGTATATCACGCCCTATATTGACAATAAGTGGCGGGCCTATCAGGCCAGGAAGGGAATTATCACCCAGTCGCCCCCCGTCTTACCTGTTGGTGAAAAAGCATAATCTCGGGCTATCCACTCTAAACATTTTTGTTTGGGGATAGATTCGAGGGGAGTAATATTTAATCATGCGTCGACTAGCTCTCAATTTTCTACTTATCCTTGTACTGTTTGTGGGAATCATTA